>Ga0197142_1000037_pt1 | contig 106902 bp, 94 predicted proteins | sample GBS60_MetaG_FD_148614 | JGI IMG/M metagenome (GOLD analysis project Ga0197142, IMG submission 148614) | Sediment microbial communities from Great Boiling Springs, Gerlach, Nevada, United States - GBS 60_MetaG | ecosystem: Environmental > Aquatic > Thermal springs > Hot (42-90C) > Sediment... | reverse complement strand
GGAGTGGTTGGTGTGGTATGGCAGTGGGGTGATGGGTTCGGGGGGTTGTTGGTGGTGGACAAGTTGTATGGGTATTGGGGGGCGGTTGTCGGTGCGTGTTTTGAGGTAGGGTGGTTGTTTGTGGCTCGGGCATCGGCGGGTGCGTCAGGGGGTTTGGGATGCGGCGGTGTGGGTGTGTATGGTTGGGCGTTGTTGTGGAAGCGATATTGTGTGGAGGTTTGGGAGTTTGAAGGGTGTGTATGGGAGCTATTTGAGGTGTCTTTGTTGGCGTTATGCGCGGGTGTGGGCGGTGGTAGTGTTATGGAACTTGGTGCAGTGGTTATGTGTGGTAATGATAGAAGCGATTGTTTGTATGTGGTTTTCGTTTTGTAGGGCGACTAGGTGTCAAGAAGGTTATTTTCGAACGTAATCCTGGTTAATTATGAAAAGCATTGATAAAAGACTAAGTGTCAAGAAGGTTATTTTCGAACACCTTCAAAGAGATGTTGACTAAAACTAGTAAAGAAAAATAAAATTGAGCCGTTGAGGTGAAAAATTATGGGCTATCCTGCAACAGTGATTCCCGAAAAACTTTTCTTTAAGATCGGCGAAGTTTGTGAAATAGTCGGTGTTCAAGCACATGTTTTGAGATATTGGGAAACGGAATTTCCGATGCTTTCGCCGCAAAAAAATCGTTCTGGTCAACGGACTTACAGACGTCGAGACGTGGAAATTGCTTTGCGGATCAAAGAACTTCTCTACGAGGAAATGTACACAATAGCAGGTGCGAAGAAAAAATTGCAAGCAGAGCTTCGAGAAGCTAGCCGTTTGAAAATAGTTTCTTTTGCCGAAAAGAAAGAACAAGAACTGCCTGAAAAGAGCAAAAAAGAAGAAGAAAATCAGGAATATTTCTACTACCAAGCTCGAAGACAGCAGGAAGAAGAATTCACCGGAAATCTTGTTTTAACAGAAGAGCGTCGTGAAGCCTTGCGAAAGATAGCTTCGGAACTGCTGGAACTACGTGAAATGCTTAGAAAAAAGCCGTTCGAGGATGAACGGCCCATATTCAGAAGATACTAAAAAGGTATTTTGTCAAAAATACAGAAAATTCTCATAAATACTCTTTTCAAAAATTTTCTGAAGAATACTCTCTTTCAGAAACTTTTGTCGCCTTCAAGAAATTTCAAAAGACAGCTTTTTCAAGGCAATTTTCTTTTGATACGGAAAAGACTTAATGTTAGAAACAAATTTCGTTCAAAAAGCTTTTTCCTGCCGTCAACTTGAGTCCGAAATTTTCTGCGATGGTTTGTCCGATGTCGGCAAGTGATTCTCTTGTTCCTAAGAAAACACCTTTTCGAGCTATTTTTCCGTAGCAAAGTAACGGCACATATTCGCGCGTGTGGTCTGTGCCTTTATAGGTCGGGTCGTTGCCGTGGTCAGCCGTCAAAATTAGAAGATCGTTACTTTTCAGGTATTCCAGGATTTCGGGTAGTCGAGAATCGAAATACTCTAGAGCTTCTCCGTATCCTTCAACATTGCGACGATGTCCGTAAAGCATATCGAAATCAACCAAATTTGCAAAGATCAGACCTTTCGATTCAGCTTTGAGTGCTTGGATGGTTCTATCAATCGCTTGTTGATTGTTTTTAGCAGATAAATCTTGTGTGATTCCAACTGAGTTGTAAATCGAAGCGATTTTACCGATACCGACTACATCAAACCCGGCGTTCTTTAATTTCGGTAGAAGATTATCTTCGGGCGGAGAAATTGCGTAATCGTGGCGGTTTTCTGTGCGCTTGAAGTTTTCTGCACTAGTTCCGACAAACGGTCTCGCTATTACTCTGCCGACTCTGTCTTTTCCATCGAGAATGCGCCTGGCAATTCTGCATATTTCATAGAGCCTTTCCAGTGGTATAATTTCTTCGTGTGCTGCTATTTGGAAAACCGAATCTGCCGATGTATAAACGATCGGCTTGCCCGTTTTGATGTGTTCTTCGCCTAACTGCTTTATGATTTCTGTTCCCGATGCCGAAACATTTCCCAAAATTCCCGGTAAATTTGCTTCTTTGATGAAGCGTTCGATTATTTTTTGGGGAAATCCGTTTGGATAAGTCGGAAATGGTTTTTCTAGAATGATTCCGGCGATTTCCCAATGTCCTGTAGTTGTATCTTTTCCATTGGACCTCAGAGCGCATTTTCCATAGCAACCGATCGGATTTTCGATTGCAGGTAAATTATCGAAATTTCTAATGTTTCCTAGACCGAGTTTCTGCAAGTTGGGCAGGTTCAGTTTTCGATGTTTCAGGATATTTCCGAGAGTATCTGCACCTTTATCGTTCCACTCGGCGGCGTCAGGCATTTCACCTATGCCTACAGAATCTAAAACGATCAAGCAAATCCTTTCAAAATTTCTTTTAATCATCCGTCAAGCCTGAGATATAGTTTAACAGATTGCGCGGATTTTTCGTTTTTTGCAAAAAATTTTGTTTTATTCAATTCGCTTTGGTGCGATATATCCTTCGCGTGCGCGGATTTTAAAACCTGCGGGAATACCTTTAACTTCGACTTTGATTTTTCTGTATGTTCCGTCGCGTTTTTCGTTTGAAGAATAGTAACCGAGCGTGTAACTCGTACTTATTTCGTCTGCAATTTGCTTAAAAGCTATTCTGGCTTCGTTCAAATCCACTGCTGGAAATACTTTTCCACCGGATTCTTTTGCTAAAGTTTGCATTTCTAAATCGGCTATCTCATAAAGTTTTTTGCTTATAGCGAGGCGCTCGAAATAACCTAGCGAACAAAAGTCATAGGTTTTTTCTATTTTTGATTTTGTTTCAAACTGTTTGTAGTAACGTCGCAATTGTGAAACCGAAAAGCGAGTGGCGGTTTCGCAATCTTGAAGAAGGCCTTCTTCAAAGAAATCTCGTGTGTCGAGTCGGATGAAGTAAGTTACGATACCTTTTTGTTGAACTCTCTCTTTAACTTCATCAAAATCAGATAAGCTTACCGAATCAACTCCATCTGTTAGGGCTACAATCGCACGACGTCCGTGTGATATTTCTTTCGGTTCTTCAGGGAAGATTTTGTCGAGTATTTCGATCATCGCATCGTAATAGGGCGTCCCGTTGCTCGTTTTAACACGTGCCAATGCTTCTTTGAGTTCGGCGGGATTATCGGTAAGTTTTGCCAAAATTTCGGGTGCAGTAGTTGCTTTGTTTTCAGTTCTTACGGTTTGAAACGCAATTACCGCTATCTTGTCGCCTGTTCTCAAGGAAGATATGAAACTTTCGGCTGCACGTCGAATCAAAGCAAGTTCGTTTCTGGTCGATCCCGAAGTGTCAAGTAAAAGCGCAATCTCGAAGGGGGCTGTAGTTTTGGCAAATGACTCTATTCGCTGTTTTACACCGTCTTCGTAAACAATGAAATTTTCACGCTTCAGATTCAGTATCGGTCTGCCGTTTTTGTCCGTGACCGAAACCGGAACATTCACAAGTTGCGTCTCAATTCGGATAACTTCTTCATCTTTATCCTGCGCAAAAACGGAGCTAATAACCACGAAACTTACAATCAAAACGAAAATTACAAAAACACAATTTTGCATTTTCGGAACTTTGTTGTAATGTCTTTTTAACTTTCCTGCGATTATGATATTCCTTGTTTCTACAAACTTCAATTTTTTGATGCCGAGCAATTCAAAACAAGGAAGAGAAAAATTCAAACAAAAAGGAGAGAAAGCCTATGACAAAGAAATTTCGCAAGCTATTGAGTTTTTTTATTGTGATTTTCTCAGTTGCGGTTTGTGTTTGGTTATTTGAAGCTTATGCGGATAATATACCGCAAGCGATACCGTTTTCGCAGAATTGGTCAACGAATCTGATTACGTCTAATGACGATTGGTCGCCGGTTCCCGGGATTGAAGGTTATTTGGGACAGGATATAACCACTGGCGTTGGTGTTGATCCACAAACTCTTCTGACGACCAGTACTCTTTCTGGCGATTTGGATGTTATCGCAAATCAGTCGAATCCAAATACTTTAACGGCTGGTGGCGTAGCTGAATTCGACGGCATTTCGGATCCGGTTGTTGCATTGCAGGGTTCAGGAACGGCTGATGCGCCTTATTTGATTTTTTACCTAGACACAACAACTACAGGCAACAACTACATAAACGTTTCATATAATGTGCGTGATATTGACGGTTCTAGTGACAATGCCGTTCAGCAAGTAGCACTTCAGTATAGGATTGGAAATACCGGAAATTTCATAAACCTACCTAAAGGCTACATTCCCGATGCTACTACAGGACCGAATCAGGCAACACTTGTAACTCCGGTTTCTGTGACACTTCCTGCGGCGGCAAGGAATAAACCTTTGGTTCAAGTCCGTGTCATTACCAGCAATGCTCCGGGTAGCGACGAATGGGTTGGAGTAGACGATATAAACATTACGGCAACTTCACAGCCTTCGCCAAATAGAACAAACGTCGATTTTAACGGCGATGGAAGAAGTGATTGGGTTGTTGCAAGAAATGAAGGGGGGCTTCTAAGATGGTATATTCAAATTACAGGTGAACCGACTTCTGGTTCCATTCAATTTGGACTTGCAACTGATAAGCCGGTTCCCGCTGATTACGACGGCGATGGCATAACCGATATAGCTATCTGGCGCGAAACCGGTAATCCAGAACCGGATCGAGCTTATTTTTATATCTTGAGAAGCTCGACCAATTCTTTTCAAGCTGTTATGTTCGGAACACAAGGTGATAATCCTTCGGTGGTTGGTGATTACGATGGTGATGGCAAAGTTGATGTAGCCGTATTTCGATCAAATGACAATAGTGGGGCATGTGGAAGCAATAGGAGCGTTTGGTATTACCGCCCTTCTGGTCAGTCGGGTATTGACTTTCTTTATGAATGTTGGGGACTACCGGGTGACTTTCCTGCTCCCGGAGACTTCGATGGTGACGGCAAAAACGACTTTGTTGTTCAAAGAAATGAAGGCGGTTTAGGAGTTTTTTACCTGAAGAAGTCGGCTGGTGGTAGTGAAGTAATTCAATGGGGATTGCCGACGGATGTTTTTATTCCTGGTGATTATGACGGTGATGGAAGAGCTGACTTCTGCGTGCGTAGAACTGTTTCGGGTGCTTATCACCATTTTATTTTGACCAGAACTGGCGGTGGAACAGGAGCAGCTCCGATTATTTGGGGAGTAACAGATGATATTTCTGCACCTGGAGACTACGACGGTGACGGAAAAACAGATATAACCGTATTTCGTCCTAACTCAGACCCAACGCAGAATTTCTTTTATGTAAGACGCTCAACCAACGGAACACTTCTGCCGTTTGAGTGGGGTCAACAAGGCGATTTTGTGCCCGCTTCGTTTCAGGTGCGGTAGTTTCCAAGTAATCTTAGCTTTGTAAGTAGCGAACTTTTAAGCTAAAACAAAAAATTTTCAAGGAAAGTTACCAAGAGGAGACTCTGAATGATGAATTTCCCTTCGGTCAAATGAAGAAATTTTCGAGACCAGAATTGAATGGCAAGCGGTGAGATTTTTTGATTACCGGGAAATTCCTGCTTGCCATTCAAATCCTTATTTCACTTGTTTGCTAGAAGAACGTGCAGTTCGCCGTTGGCTGAAGAGATTTATGAAAAAATTTGCGTTCAGCGTTAAGACGGATAAAAGAGAGTAAAAGGATAGAAAGGCAAATTGCGTAGAATTCCGAATATAGTTCCGATTATTAAAAACACAAATAGAAAGCTGATGCACTTTTCGGATGACAAAGGAATTCCTTTTCCTCTGAGTGAAATCAAAAAAAGGTGAAGATAAACACCGCCTAAGAAGATCGCGTAAAGCGGGAGCATGGCGTTATAGTGAAGTGCTGTTAGAAAATGCCCGTTAAACAAAGCATGAAATCCACGTGTCAAACCGCATCCCGGACATGCAAGCCCTGTTATTTCGTGGAATAAGCAACGTGGGAAAAAGCCAGCTCTTTGCGGATCAAAATATGCTACTAAAACGACCAGCAAACTCATCATTAAAAATCCGCAGAAGGCAAAGAGACGTTCTATTGGGCTCGAAATCGCTTTCACGTTATGTTCTTGAGATCTCTGGTAAATTATGTACATGTTGTCTTAAAACTCAACTGCGTAGATTTCATTTCCAGTATTAGTGCATCTGTCGCTATTTTCTTGTTCAAATTCAGGTCTAAATACTGAAGCAACTTTTCTATTTCCTGAAGCCATTGGCTAAAAACGTTGCTATTTGCTTTTTTTGCCAGTGACATTAGTTCCTCTTTTATATCCGCATTCATGATGTTATCACTACCTAAGCTGAGAATCCAGACGTCTCGGATGAGTTGTTGTAAGGTCTTTAAGAAAAATTGGTAGTCGGTTTTTGGATCGGCAATTTCTTCTGAAGCCAGTAGGAGTTTTGAAAAATCAGATTCATCGGCAAGCACTTCAGTTATAACTTCTAAGGCTTGCTTTCTAATGGAAAAAAATTGAAGTTTATTAAGCCCCAAAGCTTTTGAGATGCTGCCGTCTGCATAAGTAGCTACGGCTACAGCTTCACTTTTTGTCATGCCTTTTTTCTCACAGAGAAAGGCGATTATTTCTTCTGTTTGTAGTGGTGCAAATCGAATCGTTTGCACACGCGAGAGAATTGTCAAGGGCAAAAGATTTGGTTGAGAAGAAATTAAAAAAATGTAAATATCAGTCGGCGGTTCTTCGAGCACCTTCAAGAGCGCGTTTGCCGATGCATCATTCATCTTTTCAGCTTCGTCTATTATGAAGATCCTACTGTTTGCCTCAAACGGCTTTACATTATTTGCCTTTTCTTCTAAATCTCTTATCGCTTCGATGAGAATTTGTTTTTTGAAGGGAAGAATTATACCGAGATCGGGATGATCGCTGAAAATCACTCTTTTGAAAGTTTCAGCATCTTGAGGTTGGGAAACTTTTGCCGTCTCAAAGATTGTATTAGCACGCTTGCAAGCAGAACAAATATCACAACTTTCTGAGTTTACAGGCGTTTTACAGAGCAGTGACTTAGCCAAGTAAACGGCAAAAGTTTTTTTTCCGACACCATTTTCTCCGGCAAAAAGCATTGAGTTCGGAACTCTATTGTGTCTCAACATGCTCCGTAAGATTTCTTTTGCCCGACTGTTCCCAAACAACGAATCAAACATAAGATTTTTTCAATTTATCAACTCGCTTATTCTCTTATTTTCTTTCCAGAAAGTTGAGAAACATAAAACAAGAATCAAAAATTTTAAAGTTTCGGATTTTTTTCGACGAAGGCAATCAAATTTTTTACGTAATCAGTGAATCTCGGGCATGAGATTCCGTGTTTTGCCAACAGGTTGCTTGCAAGACTGGTGTCGTAAGTTTGTGAAATGAAAAAATAAGGAACCCCGGCATGCGGCAAACCTGTTATAGCAGGTGAGAACGGTAAATTCAACGTCCATTTTACAAGTGACGCTGGTGGAGTAAGGATTGTCTTTTTGCCTGTAATTGCTTCGATAATCGCGTCGCACAGGTCTTTTGTTGTTAAAGGGTTTGGATCGGCAAGCGCAAGTGTTTTGCCGATTGCAGATTCATCTTTTGAGAGTTTATCCATCGCATCAACCACAAAATCAACCGGCACTAGGTTAAGTCTCACTCTATCGTTTCCAACATTGAATATGCGAAGTAGTGATGGAAACATCCGATAGTAATGAATCAAATAATAAATGCCGTCGTATTTTGCCGTTTCTCCAGTTTTTGAATCTCCTACCACTACGGAAGGGCGAAAAATCGTCACGGGAATTTCTTGTTTTAGTTTTTCAACCTCGATTTCGGCAAGATATTTTGTTTCTTCGTAGAAATTGCGGAATCCTGCATTGTGCTGAAGTTCTGTTTCCAGTATCAAGCCTTCACGCTTACCGGCAACGTAACAGGTTGAAACATAATTGTAGCGATTCAAATTTGGCAGAGATTTAACGAATTCGTTGACGTTACGCGTGCCTTCGACATTTACCCGATAGGCAGGTTCTCTTTTTACTTCAAGATCGTAAATGGCAGCAAGATGAAAAACATCTGTTGTTTGTTGTTTAATTTCTTCTAGTTTGTCACTTGATATTCCCAGATTTTCCTGTGTTATGTCGCCTTCGACTATTTGAAAATTTTCTAACGCAATGCCGTATCGCTTTGATATTCTCTCCACGGCTCTTGTAGCTTTTTGCAAAAATTGCCCTTGGACCAGCAAAAAGAATCTATCACTACCTTGAGCTAAATTTCTCAAGAGCCGTTCGGCTATAAAACCAGGAAAGCCGGTTAAGAAAATCGTTTTGTTCGCCATTAAGCCGATTATATCTTGAGTTTCTAGGGAAATGAAGAGATAGAAAATTTTGTGAGTGATGCTTTGGGTTGCATCTCGAGGATGAGAAAAAGTTTGAATTTGAATTTCTCAAGTTTCTAAGTGATAATGAAGATTCACGTTTGTCGAGGATTTGTCTTATGAATCACAACGTTTTTAATACCAGGCAAGTATTCAAAACAGGTGATGGTAGAGACGGCATTTTTTATTCGTTGCCACAACTGGAAAAAGAGGGAGTAGGACGAATTTCCAGACTTCCGGTTTCCATTCGGATTGTTTTAGAGTCTGTTTTAAGAAACTTCGATGGTGGAAAGCGCGTAAGTGAAGAAAATATCGTGGCCTTAGCCAACTGGAAACCTAATGAAGAAAGAGAAAGCGAAATTCCCTTTATAGTTTCACGTGTTATTCTACAAGATTTCACTGGAGTTCCACTTTTAGTTGATTTAGCTGCGATGAGATCGGCAGCCGTCAGAATGGGACACAAGCCTGAATTGATCGAACCGCTTGTTCCCGTAGATTTAGTTATTGACCATTCTATTCAGGTTGATTATTCGGGTTCAGATGAAGCCTTTGGGGCAAATCTGGAGATAGAATTTGAGAGAAATGCCGAAAGATACAGGTTTTTGAAATGGGGGATGCAGGCTTTTAATTCTTTTCGAGTCATTCCGCCGGGAATAGGAATCGTTCATCAAGTCAACATGGAGTATTTAGCAAAAGGAGTATTTGAGCATGGTGGAGTTTATTTTCCCGATACTCTCGTAGGAACTGACTCACACACGACCATGATTAACGGACTTGGAATCGTGGGCTGGGGAGTTGGTGGAATCGAAGCGGAAGCGGCAATGCTTGGACAGCCTGTTTATTTTCTAACACCTGACGTTGTGGGAGTGCATCTGAAGGGTAAGCTTCGCAGTGGCGTGACCGCTACAGACCTGGTTTTGACCATTACCGAAATGCTTCGTTCAGCACGCGTTGTAGGGAAATTCGTTGAGTTTTTCGGTGAAGGTGCAAGAAGTCTTCCGGCAACCGACCGTGCAACAATCGCAAACATGGCACCTGAATACGGTGCGACTATGGGCTTTTTCCCTGTCGACGAAAAAACTTTGGATTATTTCCGTGCAACAGGCCGAAGCGATACAGCCGTAGAAACCATCAGAAATTATTTCGAGGCTCAAAAGATGTTTGGAATTCCGCTTGAAGGTGAGATTGATTATTCTACGGTTTTAGAATTGGATTTAGGCTCGATAGAACCTTCGGTAGCAGGTCCGAAGCGCCCGCAAGATAGAATCCCACTTTCGGAAGTCAAATCTAAATTTACAGAACTTTTTTCTAAGCCTTTAGCAGAAAATGGCTATAACAAATCCCCTGAAGAAATTCAAAAACGCGTTTATGTGGAAGTGAAGGAAAACGGCAACACAAGAAGATTGCCGATTTACGGTGAAAAACTTTTAAGTGCGAATCATGATGAAATCGGGCATGGTGATGTTTTAATAGCTGCAATAACCTCGTGCACGAATACATCAAACCCAAGTGTAATGTTAGCAGCAGGACTTGTTGCAAAAAAGGCCGTTGAACGTGGGATGGAAGTTCCACCGAAAATAAAAACTTCATTAGCCCCGGGTTCACGTGTGGTAACGAAATATCTGCAAAAAACAGGTCTTCAAGAATATCTGAATAAACTCGGATTTAACCTTGTTGGATATGGATGCACAACTTGCATAGGTAATTCCGGCCCACTTCATCCGGCTATAGAAAAAGCAGTTGTTGAGAACGACTTGGTAGCTTGCGCCGTTTTGTCCGGTAATAGAAACTTCGAAGCAAGGGTTCATCAGAACATCAAGGCTAATTTTCTTGCGTCACCACTGCTGGTCGTAGTTTATGCTCTTGCAGGAACGGTTTTGAAGGATTTGACTAAAGAACCGATAGGAAAAGACGGAAACGGTAATGATGTTTATCTAAGTGATATTATGCCTTCCGTTGAGGAAGTTGAATCGCTTTTCAATGAAGCTTTTGATCCGGAGGATTACAAACAGGTATACGGTAACTTTGCCGAACAAAATCCTTTGTGGAATGAGATTACCTCGCCTGTTGGCTTAATTTACGAATGGGATAAGGATTCGACTTACATTCAAGAACCACCGTATTTTGAGAACTTTTCGCTTGAAGGAGGGCGATTTGAAAACATAATCGGTGCTAGGGTTTTAGCGATTCTGGGAGATTCTGTTACGACCGATCATATCTCACCTGCCGGAGCTATAAAGCCGGATTCGCCTGCTGGTCAATACTTGCAAGCCAGAGGAATAACACCGAAAGATTTTAATTCGTATGGTTCGCGACGCGGCAACCACGAGGTTATGATTCGAGGAACTTTTGCTAATGTTCGCATCAAAAATTTGATGGTTTCGCCAAAAGAAGGCGGTTACACGATTCATCAGCCAAGTGGGGAAGAAATGTCAATCTATGATGCCGCAATGAAGTATCTTGCGGAAGGTGTTCCGACCGTCATTTTCGCAGGGCAGGAATATGGCACAGGTTCCTCACGCGATTGGGCAGCTAAGGGAACAAGTCTTCTAGGAGTTAAAGCCGTCATAGCACAGAGTTTTGAGCGGATACATCGTTCAAACCTGGTTGGTATGGGGGTTTTGCCTCTTCAGTTCAAAGAAGGTCAAAGTGTTCAGAGCTTAGGAATTACAGGCAAGGAAATTTTTGATATTGTGGGATTAGAAGCAGATGAAATTATCCCACGTCAGGATGTAATGTTGCGAATTCATCGTCCTGAAGGGAAGGTAGAAGAGGTTGTCTTGACTTTGCGAATTGATACTCCGATTGAGATTGAATACTACAAAGCTGGTGGAATTCTGCCATTCGTGCTGAGACGACTTTTGACGGATGCCTAGAGAATTTCAAATTCTTGAGCTTGCACATGAACGAAAAAGAAGTTGAAAAGATACTGCATTTATACGCAAGAGGTGAGGTTTCAAAGGAAGAAGCTGTAAGCAGAATAAAAAATCTCTCTTATGAAGATGTAGGGTTCGCAAGGATAGATCACGCCAGAAGAAAGAGGCAAGGTTTCCCGGAAGTTATTTTTGGTCAAGGGAAGACAAAAGAACAGATTTCGGTTATTTTTCAAAGGCTTGCCGAATTTGCACCGAATGTTTTAGTAACCAGAACTAGTTGGGAAGCTTACGAAGAGATCCGCAAAACCTTTCCTGAAGCTGAATGGCACGAACAGGCACGGTTGATTAGGCTCTTCCGTGACAGAACGGATTTAGGGATTGGAGAAATTTGCGTTGTGACTGCAGGAACCAGTGATATTTCTGTTGCTGAAGAGGCAGCTTTGACCGCCGAAACAATGGGAAACCGTGTTCGTCGAATTTGGGATGCTGGAGTCGCAGGCATCCATCGAATTTTATCGGAAAGAGAAACATTGAGGAATGCAAGTGTTGTAATAGTGGTTGCTGGTATGGAAGGGGCTTTACCTTCGGTTGTTGGCGGTTTAGTTGCTGTTCCGGTTATTGCAGTTCCAACTTCTGTAGGATATGGAGCAAGTTTTCGCGGATTAGCGGCACTTCTAGGAATGCTAAATTCCTGTGCTTCAAACGTTGCCGTCGTCAACATTGACAACGGCTTTGGAGCAGGATTCGTCGCCAGTTTGATAAATAGAAAAAAGAGTCAAAATTGAGTGTATCTTACAAATTACTCTTAAAATGAAGATTTGCTTTTGAAAGTTCGCTTGCTGTTATGGAAAATTGACATCGGATTATATCACAAAATTGCCGAAATAACTCTATCTTTGGCGTTCCCTGCTGTTACAGATCGCTTTACACAACAAACTTGCGAAACATCTTCATCTTCCTAGACATTGAGCGTTACGGCAACCTCGATTATGGGATATTATACGAAGTTAGTTCGGTTTCTGTAGGTTTGTCTCGTTCCAATGAGAAATCGGGTATTCCGGGAAACTTAAGTTTTTGCTCCTTGCCTTTGAATAAAATAGATTCCTTAACAACCGAGTCGGTAGTTTTAACCTGTCCAACACCGGGAGCAAACCATGAATTTTGGATTACCGTAGTCACCGTTTCAACATCTCCGAATTTTATGGTTGAATCGAGATTACAGGTAACTTTGATTGTTTCAAATGTTCCGGCTTGAACTTTTATTGTTTCCTTTCCTTGAGCACTACAGTTAGAAACGATTCTTCCCTTGGGTTGTCCGAACTGTTTCTTCATCACAAGGTTATTTATTTGAGTCTCAACGATGTAAGACCATTTATCTCCTTGCTTTACTTTTGCAGGTAGCCATATTCCCTCAACAGATTGAACTTTGCCGGTTGTGTGAAAATCTTGCTCGTCTGAAAGAGAGACGTTAGAACTACCGAGGTCATAAGATTTAAGGTCGCCGTTGATACATTCGATTTTGCTTTCCAGATTTGTAGCGGCAGGAAGGTCGGTGCCGGTGAATCTGTGTTTAATGGTAAAAGAATTTCCTTCGGCTGAAATTATTGTTTTCGTCATTTCCACAGATTGCATCTGTTTCTGTTGGTAATTGATTTTGTAAGTCCAAGATGCTCCGACTTTCATCGGAAGCAATTCGTTTTTACAGATTTGCCCTTGAGTTGACTGGACTTGTTGATCTGATGTTTGTGAATTTTCTGCAGGTTTTTCGCCAAAGGGAAGCGAGCAACCTATGATTGCAATAAGAAGAATAAGCAAAATTTGTTTATGCATTTTGGATTTCCTTTCTTCATAAAGTGATGCTATCAGTTTAATCTACTCGGCTTTCGGGTAGCAATAATTTTTTCAGAAAATTTTCGGGATTTTAACAAACCTGCCAATATGCTGATGACGGGGGTAGCAAATAATTTTTTCAGAAAATTTTTGGAGACCGTAGAAAAGTCACAATTTTTCCATAAAAAACAAGCCTTTATTCAGAAAGCCGAAAAGTTTTTCCGAATAAAGGCTGTTTGTTCGGAAGAATGTTTAGATTGTTTATGTAGTTCGCAAGAACCCCAAATCCCAAACCGAGAAGTTTACGATTTTCGGGAAGACCAGAGGCATATCTTCTTGTTGTAAGCCGAACCACTTAGCCAAAGTTGCAGCATATTGTTCGACGGAAGTTGTTGGAATCCAACGCCCGCGTGCATTTGGGCCGGAATCGGCATCATCGGGACCGTTAAAGGTAAGTGTTGGAAAAGGTGTTCCATTGGATGTATTCATTCCGTAAAAGTCTGAAGCTGTGACTGCATCACCGATTACGATTAAGTGGTTTCCCCATGCATGGTCAGTGCCTACGGAGGAGCCTGAACCGGAAGGATTGAAAGTTCTGTTGAAGTCCGTCATCCAGAATTGCACGACTTTGTTTGCCAAACCTTGAACTACCATTTCGTCGTAAAACGCTCGCATTGCCTGGCTAACCTGAATTAGGAGGGAGTTATGAAATGAGGGTTGGTTTTGATGAGTATCGAATCCACCGAGTTGACAGAAGAAAATCTGGCGGTTTACTCCTAGATCGCTGCGTTTTTTTATCATTCTTGCAACCTGTTTGAGTTGATTGCCTAGTGTAGTGTTCGGGAAAGTAACCGTGACTTCTTGATAAGATTGAAGGGCGTTACTTGCTTGAATGGCTTGATTGGTGATATTGCTGGCAGCAGCTATTAACTGATTATTGCGGTCATAGTTTCTTAAATCATTAAACGCCGCACGCCTTGCTTGAGAAGCTGCGCTTGTATTATAACCTTGAAGTGCTAAGACTTGGTTTAGCCCTGTGGGTGCTGGTGCTATCGAAAGCGGTAGGGTTTGTTGCCCTGCAGTAAAGAGAGAGGCGCCGGCAACAGAAGTGATCATTGGTACTACAGCATTTGGATTGTCTATGGAGCTCCTTCGGTCTGCTATGCGTCCTCCCCAGCCAGTGTAAGATATTTGATCGCTTCTTGCTGAGTGAAATTGTGCGATTTGATCTGAGTGAGAGTAAAGCTGATAGGGAATTGGAACAGTTCGTTGTTGGTACTGTTGTCTGGTTGTGGGTTGAACGAGAGGCCCAACGTTTGTCACAATAGCCATCTTGTTTTGTGACCAAAGTTCATAAATTCCATTGTTGACAATAGTCGTTCCGTTTTGAGTTTGTGGTCCGAGTGCTGGATGCAGACCATAGGACAGTCCGCCCATTCGAGGAACAGAGATGGGCAAGAGTTGGTTTTGTGGTATTGCTAAGCCTTGGGCATTTCGGGCATTGTAATAAACGGAATAGTTGCTGATACTTGAGTTGTTGTGAATAGGAATAACAGTATTGTTTCCGTCATTCCCACCGTTTAAGAAAATGCAAACCAAGGCTTTGTAGTCGCTCGGTGGCAGAGAAGATTCACGCTTTTGCGCATATATGCTTAGCAATCCAAAATGCCGAACCTGAGTAGCCAAAGCCGTCATTGTCAATGCCGCACAAGTTGATTTCAGAAATTCTCTTCTTGTTTCTTTCATAGTTTTTTCACCTCTGTATTTGATATTGCGAAGATGTTAGGACTAAGTAGGTTGCTGTTTGCGCACGTAAACGCACGTCTGCTGTTGGAACTGCATTTAGAGCCGTCAGAATTCTATTTCTCATTTCATTTGACATTGTGCCGTGTAACAATCTCCAGTTTAGTTCGTCAAGAAGCTGATTGTTACTTGGATCAGCAGCAGCAAGAGCTTCTAAATCTGCCAGGCTGATTGAAGTGCCTTTTGTCACGCCACGCCCGGAGTTAACATTTATGCGGTTAAATACGAGAGTATTTACGAAATTCACTCTGTTAATCGAGGTCCCAGTTGTGTAAATAGCGAACTCTGGGGCATTCAGGCTAGTTCCAGGAATAACATAATCAGGCGGATAGTAGTTGAACACACTCGGTGCCATGAAAGCCAATTGTCCCATGGCAGAAGTTTCAGCCGATACAACGCCATCGCTTAGATCGGTTCTGTCGGCTGATTTAACATCAAATTGTCTTGCAATGTTCGTCAAAAATTGAACGGGTTCTCTCAATTTACCGTAGTTAGGCTCTGTTTTTACATCGCCTCTTGCTTCCGGATCAAGAAGAATCGCTTTGATAACTTCCTTGAGTTGATTTGGATTTGAACGATTGGCATTGAAAACAGTAGCAACACGTTGAACATAAGCCGGCGTCGGATCGCTGGTTACAAGGTGCTGGATTAGAATTCTGCTTATGAAGGGGGCAACATTTGGATGATTGTAAATGTTGTCCAAAGCTTGATTGAGAGAGTTGTTGGCATAGGTTTCAATAGCTGCTGAAGTTGTGCAATTACTGCAAGCAGGTATGTTTTTGGTTGCGTTTGAGCCTGGATAGTCTAGAAGAGTTTTCGCAGTTAGATCATGATTGTTCGGGCGGAGAAGCATCGGGTCTTTGAAATTGGTTGCTCCGGGAGTTCTGTTCGGGCATCGTGCTGTGTCTTCACAAAAGGACCAACCTGTAAATACCTTTGTGAAATTGTTTATGACTTGTTGATCATACGTCGGGATTAGATTTCCCTGACTATCACGTTGATAAGTTCCGTCTAAATTCAGCATGAAAAGTCCGATATTAAAAAGTTGCAAGATTTCACGTGCATAGTTTTCGTTGGGGGCGTTTTTTGTTGAATAAGCCATATCAAGGTATCTACCCATACCGGGATTAAGGGTCATTTCATACATCAGTTGTCGCCAGTTTCCAAATGCATTTCTAGAGAGAACCTGATGATAGGCAATCATGTGGCTTGATTGCTGTATCTCAGGGCCTGCGATGACCCAGATTTGGCTCAAAGCCCATGCAACCTTGTGCCTTAATTGTGCTTCTCCGTAAAAAGCTTCTCTATAAAACCATGACTGAGCTGAATACATGCCGTATCTTTCTCTGTAACAGTTTGGTGGGTCATCTGGGACTCCGTCGCTATCGTTACCGTTACAGTTTGCAGGCGGAGTTGATGGCATCAACGGGATGTTGGGATAGGGAAATGCTGAAGGATAGGGCATATTGAATTGTTCTTCCAACCAAGCTCTAATGCCTATGCGCCTGATTCTGGCATCAAGGGCAGGCGTAGGACCGAAGGTGGCTTGCTCCATGAACCTTATTCTGTCACCTGACCGACGACGACCGACAAATTCTGCTGTGTTGTCTTGTTTTCTTTTCGGTGGCTCAGTTGGTGCCGGAGTGGGTTTGCTTTCAGGATCGTCTTCTATTTTACCGCCGACGAATCCAAGACTGAGTCGGGTTCGGTTACTTGTAAGGCCGCGCCAGGAAACTCTGATTAGACAATCACCTTGAGCAGGTGGTTCTTCCCAATAACCGATCTCATCGAGAAGATGCACGGTTAGCCCGTAAATCCAGTTTTTTCCTTTTACTGGTTGCAGGTCTAAAACAGGAAATCTGTATTCTTTTCCGTTTGAATCTTGAATATAGACGCGAAAGGCATTTGCACCCTCATCAGGCATCAGTTCGAGGTTGGTAACAAAAATAACTATTTCCGATCCGTATGCAAAAGCTCTGGTAGTTTCTTTAGGTAGTTGACCCCGCCATTCTCTAGCCGATATAGCCAAAGTGCGTGTCGAATCCGAATGGCTTATCAGAATAGGCGTCGGTGAATTCGGATCCGGTTCTTCTTGTGCGAAGGTAAAAATCGCAACAATCAGAATCGTAAAAAGAACACTGAAAGATAGAATTGCTTTTTTCATTTTTTCCTCCATCAGCTCAAGGTGGTTCAAACTTCAAGATATGCTTTTTTCAAAATATGCCTTTTTTCTGAAAAAAACAATTTTTTCAAGACCAAAAATAGGACGACACTTAGAAAAAAATAGTTTAATTTTTTGAAAAATTTTAATGGATTTTTTGCTTGGCTTGGTCGGATTTTATTATATAGTGTCTGCTCTTTCTGTGACTGTGTTTAATTTTTGAGTTTGCTTTAAGTTGTAAGCTGGTTACAAATTTATTGAGTTGTCGATTGGCATCGCCGTAGAGTCTAATTTTCTAGAATATCTTCAAACCCTTCGGTTTGCTCTATTACGGCTTTTGCGAAAGGGCAGAGTGGCGATATTTTCCAGCCGTTTTTGCGTGCAAATTCGACGCTTGCGATGACTAGTTTTTTACCAAGTCCCATGCCACGCAAGGGTTTTTCGACAAAAGTATGGTCAATGCTTATTTTGCTTTCGCCTATAATCGTGTAAGCCAACTCGCCGGCTCTGTTGCCGTTTTCCTCAAACACAAATTCACCACCTCTCTCCGTTTGAAAATGCTTCATCTCCAACATAAGCCTTCCCATCTACAAAAAACATGTTAACTTAGCAAAGATGAAATAACGAAGTGCTGTCTCGATAGTTTAGCAAAATTCAACCTTTTGAGAGATTTTTCAACGAAACGATTTTTGCGTCTGATAACACTTGATAGCTTTTTACGTCTAGTCTTGGGTTAGTTGGTTGGGAAGTTGTTGGTCTAGGTATAATCGCTTTCAAAAATTTTGCAGGAAGGTGCAAAATCTTGCGTAGGGTATAAAGAATTTACTGGCGCACCCTGCAGGACTCAAACCTGCGACCTTCTGATCCGAAGTCAGACGCTCTATTCAACTGAGCTAAGGGTGCGCCTTACAAAGACCGATAAACTTATTGATGAACTCAACAAATCAGGCTACTTTTCAAACCAATTTTCGACTCAGCCTTCAGATCTCAACTCGAACTATAAAATGCCCTCCCGAAAATCAAATTTAGCCTTTAACAAGCTTCTTTGTCAAGAAAAACAGCCAGGGTGCTGATAGTTATGATTTCCCAAATTAAAAAGCTTTATTGTCAAAAACTCGATCGGGAAAGTAAATCGAAAGTGAATTAAAAACTCGTGAACCTAAATTATTGCTTTTGAAACTCCTTGCGGATGAACTTTACCAAATCTTTTATTTGTTCTTCGGTCAGCTCTTTTTTGAACGAAGGCATACCTTCATCAGGGATACCGTTTTTGATAACTTCGATAAATTCATTGTCAGGTTCTTTTTTCATCATTTCAGATGCAAAATTCGGCACTCTTAACTCTTCGCCGTCAACCAGTATCTTGCCACCGCTTCCATCTTCTTTGTGACAGCGAGCACATTTTTCCGAGAAAAGTTTTCTTGCATCTGCTAATTCGTCTGAATGTTGATTTGCAGAATGCATTTCCGTAGTAGAAACAGTAGACTTTTCAAGCTCTGATGCTTTTCTTTCCTCATTGGAAGGTTTTTCAACACGCTCGCTGCAAGATGAAAAAAATACAATTGAAGCAAACGCCAGCACCAGAAGAATCTTGATGAATTTAATCGTTTTCATTTTGGTACCCATCGAATTTGATTTGCGAATATTAAAAGTTTAACTTAGAAAAGTAATCCTATGCAAGAAAAAGGGATTCTTGTCGGCGGCAAGTGGCTCAAGACAAGCCGAAAAATTGCTGTTGTGAATCCATACTCCATGCAACCCATAGCCGAAGTTTGCATGGCTGATGGCGATGAATTGGAAGAAGCGATTTTGTCGGCTTCAAATTCGGCAAAAAAGATAAGAGAACTGTCACGCTTTCAGATTGCCAGAGCTTTGCGTTCAATCGCCGATGGGATCGAAAGAAGAAAATTCGATTTTATCCGCTCCATTGCGGAAGAATCGGCCAAACCTTTGATCTATGCACGCGCTGAAGTTGAGCGTGCTATTGCGACTTTCAATTGGGCTTCTGGTGAGGCCGAAAGGTTTGTTGGTGAAGTTGTGCCTATTGATACTCAGCCTGCAGGAAAGGGAAAAATCGGGTGGACTCAAAGAGTCCCGCGCGGTGTAATTTTCGGAATCACACCTTTCAATTTTCCGTTAAACCTTGTCGCTCACAAAGTAGCTCCAGCATTGGCTTCCGGAAACGCAATTATAATCAAACCCAGCTCTAAAACTCCGCTCACGGCGTTGCTTTTGGGGGAAGTTTTTTTAGAAAGCGGCTTGCCAGAGTCGGCTCTTCAAATCCTACCGATGAACAGCGGGTTAGTGAGCGCAATTTTTGAAGATGAGAGAATCAAAATGATTTCGTTTACAGGAAGTGCTGAAGTAGGTTGGAAATTGAAGGCTCAAGCGCCTAAAAAAGCCATAACGCTGGAGCTTGGTGGAAATGCGCCCGTGATAGTTGATGAAACGGCCGATCTGGATAAATCAGTTGAAAGAAGCATCTTCGGAGCTTTTTCCTATTCAGGTCAAGTTTGTATTTCGGTTCAACAGATTTTCGTTCATTCAAGCATTTTCAATCAATGGACGGAAAAGTTTGTTGCTCAAGCTAAAAGTCTCAGAAGAGGCGATCCACTCGATGAGAAAACTCAAATTTCTTCCATGATTGATGAAGAAGCGGCCAAAAAAACGGAAAAATGGGTCAAGGAGGCTGTTGAAAGCGGCGCAAAAATCCTATGCGGAGGGATAAGAGAAGGAAGTTTTTATGCTCCAACAGTTCTAACGAATACTTCGCCTGAAATGAAAGTTGTTAGTGAAGAAATTTTTGCTCCTGTTGCGGTTGTCGAACAGTTTTCAGAGTTTGAAGAAGCTGTTGAAATGGCAAATCAAACGAAATACGGCTTACAGGCTGGTGTCTTCACGCAAAATTTTGCTCGAATGCGTTACGCTTTTGATAATCTAGAATACGGTGGTGTGATAATAAATGATGTACCTACTTTCAGAGTTGACAACATGCCATACGGCGGAGTGAAGGACTCCGGATGGGGACGCGAAGGATTGCGATATGCAATGCAAGAAATGACCGAAATTCGCTTGATGGTTGCTAGCTGAATCTTAAATTAAAAAATACCAAGAGGAGGTTGAACCGTAAATCGATGAATAGAGTTTTGATAGCTTTATTGATTACGTTAACTTTTCTATCGTGCCGAACAAGAAATACCGAAATTGTCACGGTAGCTTTAACCGATAGATTCTCGAATCTTGACACTTTGACAGCTTCTGCATCTGAAATTGGTGCAGATAGAGTTAGAACTTTGATTTACAATTCCCTGGTGAAGAAAAATGAGCGTTTTGAATACGTCGGCGAGCTTGCAAATGATATTTCGGTAGCAGATGACAACGTAACGGTGACTTTCACTTTGCATGATGGGGTTAAATTTCATAACGGAAAAACGCTTACTTCTGCAGACGCAAGGTATACAATCGAAGCGTTGCTGAAACTACCGGCAAGCTACAAGGCTAATAGCTTTTTTGACGAAGCCGGCAAAATAAACGGACAAACCGAAGTCAGGGGAAAGCCGCATATTGTTTCTATTGAAAATCCCGATGAAAAAACCTTGATAATTAAAGTTGCACGTCCATCGCTCGTAAATCAGCTCTTATCAAATCTGGTTACAATTCCGATAATTCCTGAAGGAACAATAGAACAGCAAAACAACGCTCCCATCGGCACAGGTCCGTTCAAATTCGTTAAATTTGATAGAGCCAACAACATACTTGAACTTGAAAGTCACGAAGATTATTGGGAAGGGGCACCTAAGATCAAGAGGCTGCAAGTTAAAACAATAACCGATGCAAATGCATTGCAAGCCGAGCTCCAATCGGGTAGAGTTGATCTTGCTCCGAATCCAACGAATTTTTCAGCCGATACTTTCAATTCGCTCAAAAGTAATCCAGACCTTCAAGTCATCCAATTCAACGGATCTAACGTTCGATATATCGGTTTTAATGTGACCGTATCACCCGTCAATAACGTTAAGCTTCGGCAGGCTATAGCTTATGCGATAGATAGAGAAAAAATCGTCAATCAACTTCTCGGTGGGCAGGCAAGAATTGCACATTCTATTCTACCTGAAGAATGCTGGGCTTACGACGCACAAATAAAATACTCATACGATCCGAACAAGGCGAAGCAACTTCTTCAAGAAGCCGGCTACAAGGGGGAAGTGATTAAATTGAAGATCGCAGCCGGAAGCACTGCTGTTAGTCAATATGCTCAGGTGATTCAGCAAGCATTGAAGGAAGTTGGAATTAACGTAGAAATCGAGCCTTTGGATAATAGCACCCTGATTGAGCAATTGAGGCTCGGACAATTTCAGATGAACACTTCGATCTGGGCCGGCGGAAATCAAGACCCGATTTTTTTACGTGATCTTTTCCTTTCAACGGAAACACCGGATAGAAAGATGAACGGCAGAAACCGCAGTCGTTATTCAAATCCTGAGTTCGATAAAGTGATACTGGAAGCGGTTGAGACAACAGATAAGGCAAGAGCAAAGGCTCTTTATGCCAAAGCCCAACAAATAGTTAGTCAGGATTTGCCGTTATTTCCGTTGTGGTATCCGGCAAATATGATTGTTGCCAGCAAGCGTTTAAGTAATATCAAAATCAACGCAAGCGGAGACTGGAATTTCATCAAAGACGTAAGCTTTGCAAATCAATGAGCAGAAAAAGAAATCAAGAGTCCATCATGGGGCAAACCTCCACCGGTCTTGAGAGTAGTCCCGAGGTTGAGAGGAATCTAAAGGCCAAAAAGTGCGACTTTGAAGCTAAAAACATTTATGAAACTAATGCTGGTGGAACTGACAACGCCAAACTCGGTGATGGCAGAAATGTCGTCGTTAAAGCTGATGAAGGTAAAGTTAACGGCAGCAAGGCTAATAAAGCCGAAGGTGATAGCGAGAATTTCGATGTTTCCGATTGTTTTGAAACTTCATCGGTAGATGCAAAGGAGTTCAAGAAACTCCGCGCAGTTTGTGAAGCTCTGATTTTTGTTTCTGATGAGCCTATTACAACAAAGACGATGGCAGATTTATTGGGTGAGAGCGAAGAATTGATCGAATCGGTCGTAAGAAATCTTGCGCAAGATTACGTTCAACGCCAAAGTGGGTTGCAGATCAGACAAATAGCCGGGGGATGGCAGATTGCGACGCGTCCAGAATATCATAATTATATCAAAGCATATTTAAAGACACTCAACAGATCGAAACTTTCGCTCGCAGCGTTGGAAACGCTTGCTGTGATTGCATACAAACAACCGATCACGGCAGCCGAAATAATGCAGATTCGTGGAGTGCAGTCAACTTCGGCTATAAAAACTTTATTGGAGAAAAAGCTCATCGTAGCCAAAGGTAGAAAAGAAACCGTTGGAAGACCTATGACTTACGGAACATCAAAAGAGTTTCTCATTCAATTCGGCTTGAAAGACTTATCAGAACTGCCTTCAATCGAAGACTTTGAAGACTCGGCAGAATAAAGGAATCACCTAGTTCCCGCAATTGATGCCCAATGCATGATCTAAAGGAGAATCTAGGTCTCCGGGTAAAGCGAAGTCAAAAAATGGTCCATCAAATATATGCTCGGAAATTTGCCATCCGTCGTTTGTTAAAGTTGCTTTTTTGAAACTCTTCGTTGAGTAAAATCGTAACTTTAACAATAAAACGGTAAGATACGGGTAGAGGGGAAAAATGAATAGGAAAGTAATGATAGGTATTTTAGGTGCAGTGATTTTCATCTTGATAGTGATCGGTGGAATTTTTGCAACAAGAAAAGATCTTCCGGAAGTCATGGTTGCAAAAGTAGAGAAGAAGGCAAGATTAGTTTCTACCGTTACAGCATCAGGCGAAGTACGTCCGATACAGTTTATAAATTTGACGAGCGAAGTTCAGGGAAGAATTCAAGAAATTTACGTTAAGGAAGGTGATCAGGTAAGGAAAGGACAGCCATTGGTTCGTCTTGATCCAACGCAGTTAGAATACAGTACCGATGCTCAACTAGCTGCTTTGCAAGCATCACAAAACGAAGCTCAAGTCGCACGTTCTCAAGTTCTAGCCGCTCAGAATCAACTTTCCCAAACTCAACAGGCCTTGAATGCAGCTCAGGCTTCTGTTGATGCAGCTGTTCAGCAGGTAGCAACAGCACGTCAGCAAGTAGTAGCTGCACAGACAGAAGTTGACCGAGCGCAGATTGAATTAAATGCCGCAAAACGCGAATTGAAACGTGCTGAAGATCTTTTGGAAAGCAATGTAATTTCAAGAGCCGAATACGATCAGGCAAAAGATAGAGTCGCTACGGCTGAAACCGCTTTACGAAATGCCGAAGCTAGGCTTCGTTCTCAGCAAATAGCTGTTCAAGAAGCAGAAGCGAGGCTAAAAGAGCTTCGGGCGCGGGTAGCTCAGCAGGAAGTTGCCGTTCAGGATGCTAAAAGAGCTGTAGAAGCGGCAAATCTCAATGCTGAATCTAGTGCAAAGAGAGCCGAACAGCAAGCAGCATTATTTCGTGGACAGAGAAGTCAACGCGATAAAACTTTACAGCTTGCTCCTATAGACGGCATAATCGTCGATATTCCATCGAAAGTTGGGACTTTTGCTGTTGCAGGACTCTCGACAACACCACTACTCACGATTGCAGATATGTCGACGATAAATGTTGAAGTTAAGGTTAGTGAGGCTGAAATTGACAAGGTTGAAGTAGGGCAGAAGGCAAAAATAAGAGTTGATGCTTTTGCAGAAAGGGAAATTTTCGGTGAAGTTACTCAAAAAACACCTCTTGCAATCGGGAAATCGCAAACCACCGGGGGGCTTTCGACAAACATCAACACCCAAGAAGCAAAGGAATTTCGTGTCATCATCAAACTCACCGAAATCCCCGAAGACATCAGAGACGGATTGCGTCCTGGAATGAGTGCAACCGCAACGATAACAACCAAATCCGTCGAAAATGTTGTTGCCGTTCCGCTTCAAGCAATTGTTGAGAAACAGCCTGAGGATTCACCAACTCCAACGACTCAAACAAAAGAAACTACTGACAGGCCGAAACCGCTAAAGGGTGTCTTTATTAACGAAAGCGGTAAGGCTAAATTTGTGGAGGTAACGACGGGAATCACAAGCGACACAGAGATTGAGATAGTGTCGGGGCTGAGTGAGGGACAGGAAGTTATAATTGGTCCCAGCAAAGTTTTAAGAACGCTTAAGGACGGGGATCCGATCAGGATAAAGAAAGAATCCACTGAGTCTTAAGATTTGCTTATGTTTGATAGATTCAGGCGTTTGCCGAGCAAAGAACAAACAAGCACTGCATTTGAGACGTTTGGTGCTGCATCGGATAATTCGACGTTGATAAAGATGCAAGACATTTGGCGCACTTACGAGATGGGAATAGAGCAGGTTCATGCGCTTAGAGGTGTTTCTTTGGAGGTTAAAAAAGGCGAATATGTAGCGATAGTTGGACCTTCCGGTTCGGGAAAATCAACATTGATGAATATAATCGGATGTCTCGATACGCCAACAAAAGGAAAGTATTGGCTCAACGGCAAATTGGTTTCTGAAATGAACGATGATCAACTGGCAAAGATTAGAAATAAGGAGATAGGTTTTGTATTTCAGATGTTCAATTTGCTTCCGAGAGCAACAGCACTTCATAATGTTGAGCTACCTTTGATTTATGCAGGTGTGCCTGCATCTAAGAGGCATGAGATTGCTATGAAGGCTTTAGAGGCAGTGGAGTTAAGCGATAGAGCAAATCATCGTCCAAACGAGCTTTCCGGCGGACAGAGACAGAGGGTTGCAATTGCTCGTGCTTTGGTCAATAATCCTTCAATTTTGTTGGCGGATGAGCCAACCGGCGCGTTGGATTCAAAAACCAGCATCGAGATAATGGAGCTTTTTGAAAAACTCCATTCCGAAGGAAATACAATAATCATCGTAACACACGAGCGCGACATAGCTGCACGCGCCCATAGAATCATCACAATAAGAGATGGAATGATAGAAAGCGACCTGCCGAACGAAAGGAAAGTCAACATTTAGCTATAAAATTGACTTATCTATAAAGTTGTCGTTAGAATCTGCTAGAACCTTTGGAAGCGGTGTCTTCAGCCGGAGAGAAGGAACCATAGGGATTCTTCAAGAGAAAGGAGTATCGAAAACCTTTCTCTTTTTATGAAAGAAAAGCGGTGAATAAAGCTAGATTCTCATATCGGTCATTCAGAACGGTGTTTCAAGGAAAATCATATCAGTGGATTGTTTTAGAGTAAAAAACTGCAACTCCTGGAAATGGGATAGTGGATTGTTTGGTGGGTTCAGGGTATTTATCGTCTCAGAATTTCCGTGTCTTGTTCCAACGATACTTTGTTTGATTTTGATAGCTTGTATGGTATATCTCTAATAAAAACTTTAGGAGAACAAAAAGATGGACAGGTACAGAATCAAAAAGTTGGGTGTTTTTTCGGTTGCAAAGATGAATGCTGCTATTTCGTTCGTTATAGGCTTATTTATCGGTGTTCCTTATGGTCTTTTACTTATCTTTTTCGGCAAAGCTTTTGGCGGAAGTCTGGATACAAAAGCAAACATTGGTGTTACCGCGGTTGGAATTTTGATTATGATCGCTATGCCGATATTTTATGCAATAATAGGCTTCGTTTTCGGTTTGATTCCTGCGTTACTGTACAACGTTTTTGCTAGTTTGGTCGGTGGTATAGAAATTGAACTTGAGAGAGTTTTCTAGTCAATGAGTAAGCAAGTAGAGTTTCTTTAGCGAACGGCAAACGGTAGTTAAGAATCAGATTTACAAAACTAAAAATTTTTCGGAAAAAAATAACCCAGCAAGAAGTTATACTTGCTTGAAATTGACTAAAACCCACCATTTGCCGTTTGCTAAAACCCGTTTGCTATTCGTCTGTATTTATGGGTAATCGGGCGTCGTCTGCCTATACCGATTGCATTTTTCGAGATAATTATGGTTGGAGGAAGTTGACGGCGCTTGAACTCGTTTGCTGGTGATTCGACTTTGTTTAAGGTTTCATAAACTAGCTTCGCATCGTGTCCGTGTGAAATTATTTCTTGTGGTGAAAGTTTGTTTTCAAAATAAAGTTTCAGTATCGGGTCCATCAACTCGTATGGCGGGAGGAAATCTTGATCGAATTGATTGGGGGCAAGCTCGGCAGACGGGCGTTTTTGGATGATTTCATTCGGAATAATTTCTCTTCCGGCATATTTGTTTATATGTCTTGCGATCTGCCAAACTTCGGTTTTCAAAACGTCTCCAATGACGGCAAGCCCGCCATTTGTGTCACCATAAAGTGTGCAATATCCGACGGCTAATTCGCTCTTGTTTCCTGTTGAAAGCAAAAGTCTGTTTTCGGCGTTTGAAATTGCCATCAAGATAATGCCTCTCAGCCGAGATTGAATGTTTTCGGCCGCTAAATTTTCCCCACCACGGTTAGGTCTTTCAAGTTTCAGCTGTTTTAGCAAGACTTCAAAAGCATCGGTAATCGGTTCGATTCTGGATTCGCAACCTAAGTTCCTGACTAATTTTTCGGCGTCTGCAATGCTTTCTTTTGAGCTGAAGGGCGAAGGCATCATCACGCATAGAACATTTTCGGGGTCTAAGGCTTCACAGGCAAGTGTGGCAACTAGAGCGGAATCAATTCCGCCGGATAAACCAATTACGGCGCGCTTGAATCCATTTTTCCATGCATAATCGCGAATACCTAGGACTAGAGCCCGACGAATTGTTTCCGTTTCGTCGTCCGTGATACTACGAAAATCAGGCTTTCTTTTGTCAATCTCAACCGTTCCGATGAATTCTTCAAATGTGGGAGCCTGAAAAATTATGTCACCGTTTTCATCGGCTATTAGACTGGTTCCGTCAAAGATTATTCCATCGTTTCCGCCGACCAAGTTTACGAAAACAATTGGCTTTTTTTGCAGGCGTGCGCGGTGAGAAACCATATCGCATCGCAGTTTGATTTTGCCTTTGTTGAAAGGCGACGCATTGATTGAAACTATCAAATCAGCTCCTTGTTTGATAAGTTCATCTGTTGGGTCGGTTTCATAAAGTCTTTCCTTCCAAAAAGTCTTGTCGTTCCAGAAATCTTCACAAACAACAACTCCTAAATTGAAACTTCCCGAACCCTTGAGGCTACCGATTTGAAAAACTTTTTTTTTCGGACCAGCTTCAAAATATCGTGGATCATCGAAAACGTCGTATTCGGGCAAAAGTTCTTTGTCGGCAAATCCTATGAGTTTTCCGTCATGAAGAACGGCGGCACAGTTAAAAAGTTTTTTCCCTTTTTTGCTTTCATTTGGGCGAATTGTTCCTACGACGGCTGTGATGCCTTTTGTTTCTGGAATTATTCTGCTGAGTGGTTTAAGCGCATTTTCGATTATATCACTATCTTGAAACCAATCTTGTGAAGTGTAGCCATGAGTGCAAACCTCCGGAAAAACAACTAAATTGGCACCATCTTCTTTGGCTTTTCTTATGCCATTAACAATTTTTTTCAGATTGCCTTCAAAATCACCGTTGGTTGTATTTATCTGTCCGATTGTGACCTTCATTCTTCAAATTGTGAATTTTATTTTTTTCAAGCTTTTTTACCATTTCCAACCGGTTGCCTTTTTCGTTGTAAATAGCTTCGTCCATGATTTTTTTGATGATTAGAACGCCGCGACCAGAAGATTTTAGCAGATTTTCTTCAATCGTTGGATCGGGAATGGAATTGACGTCAAAACCTTCACCTTCGTCTTCCACGATGAACCTGGCTTCTTCGGATGAAATATCAGCTGTTATGCGAACTAGCTTTTTGCTGTCGAATTTATTTCCGTGTTTTACGGCATTAACAAACGCTTCATCAAGTGCAACGAAAAGATTTGAGCTTTCGGCGCTTACCACTCCCGTTTTTTCAACACGCTTTACCAGATAATTCAAAATCGAGTATATCAACGAAAGAGCACTGGGAAAAACAAATTCAATTTTTTCATGCACGTATTTAACTTGCGGCTCTCTATCAACAAATTGAGTTTTATAGCCGAGAATCGTCTCAAAAATGTTCTTTAACTCGTTTTCATCGAAATTTTCAAGACTGTAATTTTCTGCCAGTATTTTGAAAGCACGTGCGATTCTGAGGCTTTTTTTATTTTTTCTGAATGTCGGTGGTTTTAATGATTTCGGCAAATTTGTATCTTTATGAACATCAAGGTCGGAAACTATGATGTCAAAGTTTTGTTTTTCCTTGAGTTTCAAGGCATCTTCGGGATTTTCTGTTTTTTCGACTATGTAGCCTTTCGCAGTAAAGACTTCTTCAAGCTTGCTTGCCAGATCGTCGTAATCATCAATTATCAGTATCTTCCGAGGCATTTTTTCATTTTTTAGAAAGGCGGGTTGGCTGTCAGTTGCAAATAATAATTTATCCTGCTAGAAAATTTCTATCAATCCTTGAAGGACTTTCTGTCAATATCTGAAAAAGGAATTTCCGTCAATGCCTGAAGATGTAGAGAAATTTTTTCATCATGCACCACTTTCAAAGTATTCTTTGCATCAGCGATTCGCAATTCATCTAGCGGATAGGCTCTTTTATACTTTGATAAATTTTGTGGGGAGGATGACGCATTTTGAGATCGAAGGTATAGAGCATCTGCAAGCAATCGAGCAAAGTGGGAAAATACCGATTTATGCTTTTTGGCATAACAGGGTTTTTCTTTTGACTTACTATTTCCGTCATCAAAGAATCGTCGTCATGACTTCACAAAGTTTCGATGGTGAATATATTGCACGTTTTATTCAACGTTTCGGATATGGAGCTGTAAGAGGAAGTTCTACAAGAGGCGGAATCGGGGCTTTGGCTCAGATGATTCGCCTTATGAAAAAAGGGTTTCCGATGGCTTTTACCATAGACGGACCGAAGGGACCAAAATATGTTGCTAAGATCGGGGCCTGCCTTTTAGCCAAAAAGACCGGTAATCCGATTTTGCCTATTTCGGTTGAAGCAGAAAGATTTTGGGAAGTAGGAAGTTGGGATTCCCTACAGATCCCAAAGCCTTTCGGACGGGCAAAATTGTTTTTTGCTTCACCTATTCAAGTTCCCACAGATGCAGACGACACTGAGCTTGAAAACAAAAGGCTAGAGCTTCAAAAAGCACTTGAATGTTTAGTTGAAGCGGGTGCAAAATGGCGTCAAGAAATCTTAAATGGAGGAAGATTTTATGCAGCAGAAAGAAAACCCGAAAACGGCAGGTCTTCTGAGTTCTAAGGAAGACAAGGAGAAAGTAACAATTCTTGATTGGCTTACTCCTTTAGTTGTTGTTTTGTTACTTGTGGTTTTCGGAGCTTGGTTTTGTAGCAGTAAGTAGCACAAGCGTTTTCGTAGAGTTCTAAGATAAAGCTTTATGGAACTTGTAGTTAAAGCCAGAAGCATCCGACGCTATACGATCCGATGAAAATAAGATACCCTGTTTGCTACCAACATTTTGCCGATGATAGTGCAACCAGCGTATTGGTTAGTTTTTCGATTACAGTCAAGAGGGTTCTTCCGGATTGAACAAAATTTCCTGAGATTGCCTGTTCTTCGGCAAGATTACAATCCTCGGTTATTCCGAGCAAGCTGGTTGAATAAAGACCGAGATTTTGGTTACTTCGGAACTCTGCTTCCAAACTAGCCAATCCTACACGCAGGTCTCTGATACTTTGAATAACTTTTTGCTTAAACTCTTCGTTTTTATCAATCATTGCTCTTGAGAGCTCTCCTTTTTTAGCCTTTTGATCAATCTGCTCGATTTCTCTAGCAACTCCACCTAACACGTAAATGAATTTGGCAACGTTGATAAGTTGTGTGGAAACCTTCTCTGCACCTTGTCTGAGCTCAACGGTATTAGAACTTTCGATTGTTGCACTTGATTTACTCGTAGGGGCTCTTCTTTTTTGTGCTTCTGCGTGTCCTGTTAGACAGGCTATTAGAAAAAACAAAATAAACGCTTTTGTTGCAACAATTCTCAGCATTGGGGTTTTTGCTCACCTAAAAAATTTGATTAAAATTTTAGCACAAGTGATGAAAAAAAGGTGCTTGAAAGTTTTTCGTCTTGGTAGAATCGGTTACACAGAAGCTCTTCGCATACAGAAGCAAACAGAGCAAGCCATAATTTCAGGTGGTGAAACCGATACACTTTTTCTTCTTGAACATCCGCATGTTTACACCATAGGAAGGCGTGCCAAAAAAGACGGCATACTTGCTTCGCCTGAAATCCTAAAGGCAATAGGCGCAGAGGTTTTTGAGACCGATCGAGGTGGAAAAGTCACATATCACGGATTAGGTCAAATAGTCGGTTATCCAGTTATGAATTTAAGTCTTTTCAAGGAAGATGTTCATAACTACGTTCGATGTTTGGAAGAAGTTCTTATCAAAACCGTTGCAGAATACGGTATAGAAGCATTTCGCATAGACGGCTTGACGGGAGTTCACACTAAGGAAGGGAAAATCGCCGCAATTGGTGTTCACATAAAGCGCTGGGTAACAACACACGGATTCGCATTAAACGTCAATACCGATCTAAGCTATTTCAATTGGATAATTCCTTGTGAAGGCGAACCTGTGACTTCTATGGAAAAGATTTTAGGTAGACAGGTTGACTTATCGGAAGTTGAAGATAAAATTATCAAAAGTTTTTCGGAAGTTTTCTGTTTCGATGAAATCCTAGAAATTCAAAATGATTTCAATTTCAGGGCAAAAGGAGAATTTGCGAAAAGATGAGACGCGATATTACATCATGGTTTAGCCATAATCTCGGGATGGAAATGCCGATTGTTGCTTACGGACATGCAGGTTATCCACTTTTGATGTTTCCGACAGCCGCAGCCGACTTTCTTGAATACGAAAGATTTTACATGATTCATGCAATTAAAGATTTTATTGAAAGCGGTTTATTGAGAGCATATTCGATAAATTCCGTCAATCGTTATAGTTTGCTTAATCGTGAAGCACATCCTGCATGGAAAGCCGAAATGCTTGCTCGTTATGATCGCTACATCGTTGAGGAAGTTTTACCACTCATCAGAAGCGAATGTGGAAAAGGTGCACGCCCTTTAACGACAGGAGCGAGTCTAGGCGCTTTTCTGGCAGCAAACACCTATTTCAAACATCCCGATCTTTTTCGAGGCACGATTGCAATGAGCGGAAGCTACGACATTTATCATTATTTGGAAGATTACTTCGACGACAATGTGTATTTTAACAATCCGATGATGTATTTGAAGAATTTGAATGATGACTATTACTTGCCGCTTCTTAGAAAAGCCGATTCAATTGTGATAGTTACAGGTCAAGGAGCTTATGAAGCGCCAAATCGGAGCCGGGAATTCTCAGCACTTTTACATTCAAAAGGGATTCCACATATTCTCGACATCTGGGGCTATGACGTAAATCACGATTGGGTTTGGTGGCGTAGAATGTTGCCTTATTACCTAGGAAAATTCTTCAGTTGATTTTCCCCACAAAATTTCCATTATTCGATTGCAGGGTTAACTTGTGAAATTGTATCGAGATTTTAAGGGATTTGGGAAGCTTGAGAAAACAAGTTCTTTTGGAAATGGTTGAAAGGGACAAAAAACGCATTTTACTTGTGGAAGACGATTTTTCGATGCGCCGTTTTATCGAGATTATTTTGAAGAACGCAGGTTATGATGTTGTTTCGGTCGAAGACGGAGTAACTGCGGCTGATTTTCTTTTGAAAGACGATTTTGATTGCGTGATTGCAGATGCAATTATGCCGAATTTATCGGGTTTTGATCTATGCCGAATGATACGAGCCAACAAGAACGAAATGCTTTGTATAATCATGAGCGGATTAGAAAACCAAGAAACTCTTCAAGAAGAGAATACCGATTTCTTCGACGCTTTTATCACAAAAGACGAGAAACTTAAGGAAAATCTTCTATCTACGCTGAAGAATTTACTTGGATGAAGCCTAAAAAAACATCCAGGATTTTTGTTTGCTTTCACAATTGTTGCTAGATGAAATGGACAGGAGTTACGGATCAAACTGCTCAGGCCTTATCCAAAATTGTTCGGAGCAGTTATGAATTCATTGTCTGAATATAGTCCCGAAAAGTGTTTATGTCTTTATCACCTCTGCCAGAGAGATTGATGATGATTATTTGGTCTTTTGACATCAATGGAGCGATTTTCATTGCGTAAGCGACGGCATGGGCGCTTTCTAGTGCAGGTATGATGCCTTCGGTTTTTGACAAAAATTCAAAAGCTTCGAGAGCTTCGGTGTCTGATGCCGTAACGTATTCCACACGTCCGATATCATGCAGAAAAGCATGTTCAGGGCCTATAGAAGCATAATCAAGCCCTGCTGAAACCGAGTGTGTTAAGGCAATTTGTCCACGTTCATCTTGAAGAACATAGCTTTTGGTGCCTTGCAAAACACCGATTCTGCCGCCCTGCAAGAATCTAGCAGCGTGTTCCCCTAGATTTTGGCCCTTCCCCCCGGCTTCCACTCCTACCATTTTGACGGATTCATCTTGCAAAAAAGCATGGAAAAGCCCTATTGCATTTGAACCACCGCCGACGCAGGCAATTAATAAGTCGGGCAGGCGACCTTCTTTTTCAAGGATTTGGTTGCGAGTTTCTTTTCCGATGATGCTTTGAAAATCTCTGACCATCAGCGGATAAGGATGCGGACCGAGAACACTTCCCAAAAGATAATGAGTTGTTTCGACATTCGTAACCCAATCACGCAAAGCTTCGTTTATCGCATCTTTCAAGGTGCATGAGCCTGCGTTGACGCCTCGGACCTCTGCTCCGAGTAATCTCATACGAAAAACATTCAATTCCTGACGTCGCATGTCTTCCGTTCCCATGTAGATGACGCACTCAAATCCAAATAAAGCGCAAACGGTTGCAGTAGCGACACCGTGTTGTCCTGCACCAGTTTCGGCGATAATGCGACTTTTGCCCATTCGCTTTGCAAGTAGTATCTGACCAATGCAATTATTTATTTTGTGTGCGCCTGTGTGATTCAAATCTTCGCGCTTTAGATAAATCTTCGCACCACCGAGAGCTTCTGAAAGCCTTTTGGCATAGAACAGCGGTGTGGGGCGCCCGCCAAAATCTCTGAGTAAACTTTGAAATTCGGATTGAAAATTCGCATCGTCGCGAACGGCCAAATAACTTGCTGTAAGCTCTTCAAGCGGTGAAACTAATGTTTCGGGGACAAATCTACCTCCGAAATTGCCCCAATAGCCTCTTTCATCAGGTTGAAATTTTGTTGCTTGCATACTTTACCGCCTTCATAAAATCTTTGATCTTTGCGCGATCTTTTATTCCTTTTGTCTTCTCAACACCGGTGCAAACGTCAACGGCGAAAGGTTTGACTTCTTCGATTGCCCTTGCAACATTTTCAGCAGATAGCCCGCCGGCGAGATAAATTTTCGGAAAACTCTCACGAACGCTTTTCGCTATTTTCCAATCGAAAATTTTGCCCGTCCCACCGTAGTGCAAGGGATTGTAAGAATCAAGCAAAATCGCATCAACCGGAAAATTTCGTATTGTTTGAATGTCAAAATTATGCAAAATTCTAAAAGCCTTTATGATTTGCAAACTGGTTCTCCGTTTGAGTTCATGGACAAATTCAGGGGTTTCTTCACCGTGAAGTTGTATGGCTTCAAGGTGAGTTAAATCAACTGTTCGCAAAATCTCTTCGATTCCTGCATTGACAAACACGCCGACCCTAAAAATCCATACCTGCTTGGTTATTTTGGAAGCCTCGTGCGGTTCTATGTAACGTGCACTTTTCGGATAAAAATTAAACCCTAACATATCTGCACCCTTTTCGGCACAAAACAAAGCATCCTCAAGATTTGTAATCCCGCAGATTTTAACTAAAACCATAAATTGGCTTATGGCACAAACAGTAATAATTTCAAAAAACGACTAACCGAAAAACTCTAGGGAAAATTTATTCACAGATGAATAGCGAATGGAATCGACAAATCTCAAGCAGATGGAAACGCTTTTAGGAGATTTTCAATTAAGCAGAGATTTTCGGCAACTTATGCTCTATTCGGCTGAAAAATCTATAAGCTCAGAGAAATTTTTTCTCAAGGTTACCCATTCGCTATTTGCCGAAAAGTAATTTCCTTAGCCATCATTAGCGGTTGAATTTGTTTGTTTACCCAACAACGCCCAAATTTTTTTCGCACCGGCAGCAACTTCTGAAACAATCGTGCCTTTTTCGTCAATTAAAATAGCCGATGGTGTTCCTGTCATTCCTAGTTTTTGAATAACCTCGCGTTTTTCGTCAATTAACACGGGCGATTGAAGATCAGCTTCGATCTGCTTGCCTGAATCGTTTGAAGCCGAAATTATTACAAGCTCAGGATCATCAACTCCTCTGCTTTTCTTCCAATTTTTTAGGTCTTCAAGCATTTCTTCGCAGAAACCACAATTTGGACTCCAGTAGGTCAAAAGCATTCTTTTGCCCAAAAATTCCTCTGAGGATACTTTTTTTCCGCTAGCTGTTGGAAGTTCAAATTCGGGGATTTTTTGTCCTATTTTTCCATTGAGTTTTTCATCGGTTATAAAATCAATGTCTTGTGGTGCAGAGTTGATTTTTTCGAGTAAAGATTTGATTGCATCATTTCCTAGGATCGGCTTACTAGCGATTTTGTTATGTTTGTTGACAAAAACGGCAGTTGGAGTCCATTGAACGCCGAAAACCTCTGAAATTTCTCTGTCCTTTTGCAGGAAGATTTTATTCGATTGCAGATCGAATTTTTCTTTGTTCTCTGATGGTTTGCCGCTTGAGATAAAAACGAAGTCGAGTTTTCCTTTTAATTTTTCTTGCCAGTTTAGAAGTTCCGGCATAAGTGCATTGCAAGGATTACATGAAGGGCTTACGAAAACTATTAGTGATGAGTTTTGAGTCGAGAAAATCTTTGTTGAATCAACCTTTTCACCGTCAATTGAAAGTGCTGTGAATTCAGGCACAGGAGCTCCCATTGGCAGGCCTTCTTCGGGATGTTTTACATCTTCCATCTTTCTTTCAGCTCCGATTTCACCAAAACTTATAATCTCAAGCTGACGCAAGATTTTCACTTGATTTTCAAGGATTCTCTTCATGTAAAGGCAAACAAGCCCAAGCAATGCTGTGATTCCAAGTCCTATTAAAAACATCAATGATAGTTCGAACGAAAGCTTTGAAAAATCCAGCTTTTGGACGCTATTTCCCTGAAAAATCAAAAAGACGGCAGGAATAGCGAATAAAAGATTGCGAATTAGGCTCTTCGGTGAAATAGGTTCAGAATGGATACTTCCAAAGCAATAGCAATCTGCCGAATTGCCTTTTGCTAATTGGTAGCCTAAAAATGCCGTAAAAATCAGTAAAAGCGCAAGAGCCGCTATAGCGGCAAAATAAGCGGTTACATTGAAAAGAAAGCAGAAAGCAATAGTTAATTCTACAATCGGCAACAAAACAGCAAGAATTGGTGAAAGAGTTTTTGGGATACCAAAATCTTCAAGTTGCTTTCTTTCACCTTTCAAATCAATTATTTTTCCGATCCCTGCAACTAAGAAAAGAGCGAAAAGGAAAATTCTGGCAAAAAAAATCAGCGCTTCTATCATCGTCTCTCAACCTCTTACTTACTTTCTTTCTTTTTTTCCTTTATTCTAATCGGAGTTGCGAAAAATTGAAATTCGTCACGCAAGCGATTTTCGACGTAGCGCAAATAAGAAAAATGCAAATTTCCCTTTCCGGAGGTAAACAAGACAAAAAGTGGTGGGTTCGTTGAGGCTTGAGTGATGTATCGGATTTTTAAGCCGAAATTGGAGTTTCTTGTTGCGGTGACTGCGCCCGGATAAGCCAATCCGCTCGGTTGGGCAATGTGTTTTTCAAAAAATTTGTTGAGCTTGGCCGTCGGAATGCGGAAATTTCTGGCTTCCCACGCTTTCACAACTAGCGGAAGAATTTTGCGGATTCTAAGCCCTGTCAATGCTGAAACGGTTATAATCGGCGCCCAATTGAGAAATTTCATTTTTTGGCGCAAGTTGCTTTCAAATTCAGAGACTTTTTTTTCAGTTTTTCCTGCAACGGCATCCCATTTGTTGGCAACGATGATTATCGAACAACCCGAATCGAGAGCATAGCCGGCAATGTGTGCATCAAGATTTGCTACACCCTCCGTAGCATCAATTACCAGCAAAGCTACATCGGCTCTTTCCAGTGCTTTTTTTGCCATTATTACTGAAAGCTTTTCAGCCATTTCCCGTGTTTTGCCTTTTCTACGGATTCCTGCAGTGTCAATGAGCAGAAATTTTTGATCGTCGAATTGAAATTCGGTATCAATGGCATCTCTTGTAGTTCCAGGAATGGGGGATACTATGACTCTTTCTTCTCCGATGATTCTATTTAGAAGCGATGATTTTCCTACATTCGGACGCCCGATTATCGCTAATTTTATTGTTTTGCCTTTTTCGGTTTCTTCTTCGTCGAAAGTTAAATGTTCAAGTACTGCGTCAAGAAGTTCTCCGATACCGCTTCCATGTTCGGCGGAAATAGGGAATACGGGAAAACCGAATTTGTGAAATTCGCCTGATTCAGCTTCAACCTTTTGAGATTCAACCTTGTTGGCAACTACTATAACCGTTTTGCCGATATTGCGCAGATATGGAAAAATCTCTTCATCTAGCGATGTCGAACCTTCTCGTGCGTCTAGTACCCAAAGAACGATTTGGGATTCTAGAATCGCTTGTTGAGCTTGTTTGAAGATATTCGCCGGAATCACCGCTTCCTCGTTCGGTATGATTCCACCCGTATCAACAATGCGAAAATGTTTCCCCCGCCATTCGACTTCACCGTAGATTCTATCTCTTGTGATTCCAGGCTCATCACCAACAATTGCTCTTCGGCTTTGGGTGAGACGATTAAAAAGCGTTGATTTACCGACATTCGGGCGCCCTACTATCGCAACTAAAGGCAAACTCATATGGTTAAAACTCTAATTTTAGCAGATAAACAGAACATCAATTAGCGCGTCATCGGTTTTCGAGAGTGTGAATGTGTGTGTGTATTTTAAGTTCTGATATGTATTTTAAGTTCTGATATGTGCTGCTAGGGTTTGAATTCCAGAGCTTAAGTGTTTTCTGGTTTTGAATTTCTGCTTCGGACGGAAAAATTTTTCTCTTGAGAGTTACCGGGACTTGAAAAATCAACAGGATTTTGACGGAAATTACTAACCTATGAAGAGCTCTTCATCTGTGTAAACTCTATCAATTCGCTTAGGAGTTGGTGCAAGCAGAACCTCCAACCCTTTTCTTATTCCTGCCATTATTGCGGCAAGTTCACGCGCAGGCGCTACAACTTTGCGTTGTATAAAATCAGCAGTAGAAACAACCTGTTCATGGGTTCGATCAATTGTGTCGCTGATTATTTCAACCTTCTCTTTTGCTACTACCGCTGTTTGACCAAGTAATTCCTTCAGTTCGGCTATTTCGTCTCTAATCAACTCCGTTGATTCAGAAAAATTCCTTGTGGCATTGGAAAGGTAAATTGACATCTCGCTAAACTGCGAAGAGATTAATTTTCCTTGCTCGCCGATTGCGTTGATTTTTTCCATCAAAGGTCCAACTTTATCAATTACAGGATTTATTCTCTCTTCTAGTTTGCGAACGGTGTTGACAATTTTGCGAATGATTATTGCAATCGCAATGAGCGACACTGCCATGAACACAAAGCAAATCGCAATAACAATCGAAGCAATCATCATCCAAAACTGTGGTTCTTGTGCATTCATAGTTGCTTTTCTCTACCGAGTTTTTTCTTGGTCTCTGGTTTCTTTTTTTTCTCTCAGTTATTTTTGGTTTTACTTTTCTTCAGGATAAATCGGACGTCCTTCGGTAATCATTGAAGCTTCGGTTTTTCTCTTTTCTTCGATATATGCTTGTTTTCCGGCTTCGATGGCTGCCGAGATCGGATTTGCAGTCTTCGCCGCTACTTCTTTTGCTTTCTCTGCTATCTCGCCTGCTTTTTCCTTTGCTTTTTCGGCTAGTTCGCCGGTTTTTTCCTTTGCTCTTTCAGCCAGTTCTTCTGCTCTTTCTTTCGTTATCTCATAGTATTCTCCGGCTTTTTCTTGCAACTGAGCTACAGCTTCTTTGCCTTTATCCAGTCCTTTTTTTGTTGCATCAACTATATCTTCGCGCAATTCCCGACCCGATTTAGGAGCAAAAAGCAGCGCGACTATAGCTCCAATGCCAGCTCCTATCAAAAAATAAGTCAGCTTTGTCGTTGCACCTGTATCTTCTCTTTCTCTTACCATAAAGACTTTGCCTCCTGTAAAAATTCAGGCTTATGATGCCTAGTAGAGAGAATAGCATAATCCTTCAATAGAGCAAAAAGCTTAAATGTTTTAAGCTAAGGTTCTTGCAACAACCGTTCGTGGAATGCCTTGCAGATCGAAGAGAAATTCAGGTTCATTCCAAGTATTCTTGTTAAAAAGTGATGCGACTTTTTCAGCTTGACCGAATCCCACCTCTATGATTAACCAGCCACTCGGTTTTAAGAATTTCGGTGTCTGTTTTATGATTTTTCGGATTATCAAAAGCCCATCGCTTCCACCATCGAGAGCTTCCGTAGGTTCAAACTTTCGGACCTCGTCTTGCAACGATAAAATTTCGTCTTTTGAAACATAAGGCGGATTTGAAACCACTAAATCGAATTTTTCGGAGCCAATGTTTTCAAACAGATTGGAAGGAATCAGCTTCAATCTTTTATCAACTTCGTGCTTTTCGGCATTTAGCTTCGTTGTTTGTAAGGCTTTTTCCGAGATATCAACTCCGACTGCTCTTGCCTGTGGAACATTTCGCAGAATCGAAATCGAAATACAGCCCGAACCAACACCGATTTCGCAAAAAATCGGATTCGGTAGAGTTTTCAGAATTTCCACAGACTTTTCGACGATCAATTCGGTTTCAGGACGTGGAATAAAGACTCCTGGTAAGACTGTGAATTCTAATCCGTAGAATTCTTGACTTCCACGAATGTATTGAATCGGTTCTCGACTTGCCCTGCGCCTTAGAAAATCTACAAAGACTGCCTGTTCTTCATCTGATAATTCGTATTCTTTATGAGCTATCAAAAAGGCCATATTTCTTTTTGTGGCCAGCATCAACAGAGATTTTGCTTCTTTGACGGGATCAAACACCTGCGCTTTTCTTAAAACCTCAACTGCAAGAGCAAGGTTTTCTGCAATCGTGGGCATAAAAGATCATTGAAAATTTTATTTCATTTTTTCGTAAAAGCTGAAGTAAAATATCGTTTGACTTTTGTTTAGAGAGATTTAGAGAGAAAGGATGGCGGAAAAATGGGTGACAGAATAAACATAAGTGAGTACATAGCCGAGCATTTTGGGGCGAATGCAAGTTATGTGGAAAGTTTATTGAATCGTTACAAATCCGATCCGAATCTAGTAGATGAATCATGGCGGGCCTTTTTTGCCGAACTTTTAAGTAAGGCCTCACCGCTGGACAGCATTGACGGTGGCAACGGGCAAATCATATCCAGAGCCAAAACAGAAGAAAAAGAAAAGGTTGAAGTTTCATTTGGGAATTTGCAAAAAGAGACTGCTTCGATTGCGCTCGGTGCGGACGTTGAGGTCAAGCCGATAACGGGACCGGCAAGAAAAATCGTTGAAAATATGGAACAAAGCCTCAGTGTTCCGACTGCAACGAGCTTTCGCACAATACCCGTAAAACTTCTCGAAGAGAATAGGCGAATCATCAATGAACATTTACAGGCTCACGGACGCAGTAAAGTTTCGTTTACTCACATAATCGCGTGGGCTATAGTTAAAGCCCTGAAAGTCTATCCGCAAATGAATGTCGGCTATGGTTTAATCAACGGAGTTCCCTCGCGGCTCCAACATGATAGCGTAAATTTGGGTATTGCGGTTGATATTGAAAGAAAGGACGGTTCACGAAATCTTCTCGTACCGAATATCAAAAATGCCGATAAGATGAGCTTCGTAGAGTTTTACGAAGCCTATAACCGTCAAATCGAGAAGGCAAGAACCGGTAAGCTCAGCATAGAAGATTTTCAGGGAACTACGATTACTTTGACAAATCCGGGAACGATCGGAACCGTAGCTTCTAATCCTCGTTTAATGGCAGGGCAAAGCGCAATAATAGCAACTGGAGCGATAGAATATCCGGCAGAATATCAAGCAATGACTGCTGCAGCACTGTCGCAGTTGGGTATTAGTAAGGTCATGACGATTACCTCAACTTACGATCACAGAGTAATTCAAGGTGCCGAAAGCGGGCTTTTTTTGGCTAAAATTCACGATTTTTTGATAGGAAAGGATGGATTTTACGAGGAAATTTTCAAGAGTCTCGAAGTTAATTTCCCGCCACTACGCTGGTCTGAAGACTACAATCCTGTTCTTTTCGGCGGTGATCGCGTACTCGAACAGATAGAAAAACAAGCAAACGTTTTGCAATTGATAAACGCCTACAGAACGCGCGGTCATTTGCTTGCAGATATTGATCCGCTTAACATGACTTCGCATCATGCAGCAGAGTTAGAACTAGAAAATTTCGGCTTGACAATCTGGGATTTGGATAGAGAATTCATTACAGGCGGACTTCACGGTGAAAAGAAAGCCACTTTACGTCGGATTTTAGAGATACTGCGCAAGGCTTATTGCGGTAAAGTCGGCATTGAATACCGCCATATTCAGAGCAAAGAGGAGAAGGAATGGATTCGCGCCAAAATTCGTGAGCATTTCGTTGATACAACACCGCTTCCAGCGGAAAAGAAGAAAGAAATTCTTTTGAAATTGATTGAAGCCGAGCAGTTTGAGCAATTTTTGCATCGCAAATACATCGGTCAAAAGCGTTTTTCCGTTGAAGGTTGTGAAACGATTATTCCGATGCTGGATCAGTTGGTTGAAAGTGCGGCCGAACAAGGCGTGCAAGAAATTTATATGGGTATGGCACATCGTGGACGTTTGAATGTTCTTTGTAATGTCGTTGACGAAAACATGACGGAAAGAATTCTTACGATGTTTGAAGGAACAGCGCATCCTTACTTTCCCGCAGATGAGGGCGATGTTAAATACCATCAAGGAGCAATAGGACGACGAAAAACAAAGAGTGGAAAAGAAATCAAAATTAGGCTTGCTTGTAATCCATCGCATCTTGAATTCGTTAATCCGGTAGTCGAAGGGATGGCGCGAGCAAGGCAAGATCAAATTCGTAACGGTGAAGGAAAGACCCGTGAGGAGGCAATTGATTTGGTTTTGCCGGTTCTAATGCATGGTGATGCCGCTTTTGCAGGGCAAGGAATCGTCATGGAAACTCTGCAGCTTGCTAACCTGAAAGGTTACAGAACGGGCGGAACAATTCACATAGTCATCAACAACCAAATTGGCTTTACGACTTCCCCTGAGTCAGGGCGCAGTTCGATATATTCAACCGACGTAGCGCAGATGACCCAAATGCCTATTTTCCACATCAATGCTGATGATCCGGAAGCCGCTTACAGAGTGATACAAATTGCGCTTGCTTACAGGCAACAGTTTAACAAAGACATAACACTTGATCTGGTCGGCTTTCGCCGATTAGGACATAACGAGGGTGATGAACCAACATATACTCAACCGCTGATGTATGCCAAAGTCAAAGCGCATCCCGGAGTTAGGCATCTTTACGCTCAGCAACTCATAAGAGAAGGTATCGTTACAGAAGAAGAAGTCAAGGAAATGATAGAGCGAACGCTGAACAAATACGAAAGTATTCTAAAACGCGTCAAACGAATTGTTGCAGAAAAACCTGTGAAGGCTCAACTGAAACCACCTGTTGTAGAAGACGATGGTTCAGAGATTTTTGAAACACCTATAACGAAAGACATTTTGCAAAGAGTTTCAGAAAAAATTTCAATCGTTCCCGAAGGTTTCAATGTGAATCCGAAAATGGTAGGACAACTTGCTCGTAGGGCTAAAATGGGAAGTGGCGAAATTCCGATGGATTGGGGATTTGCCGAAGCTATAGCAATCGGTTCGCTTGTTTTAGAGGGCTACGGTGTGCGTTTAAGCGGACAAGATTCGGGGCGTGGAACCTTTAGTCAGCGTCATGCTTCGATGTATGACATATTGACAGGCAAACGCTGGTCGCCTTTGACAGAACTTCGTTCGGAAAAAAATCCTGCAGCCAGATTTTATGTTTTCGATAGTCCGCTTTCCGAAGCAGGAGTTTTGGGATTTGAATATGGCTATTCGGTAATTGCCGAAAACAGTCTTGTTTTGTGGGAAGCACAATTTGGAGATTTTTCAAACGGTGCACAGGTGATCATTGATCAATACATTTCTTCGTCCGAAGACAAATGGGGGCAACAAAGTCGTTTAACAATGTTGCTACCGCATGGCTACGAAGGACAAGGCCCAGAACATAGTTCTGCTCGTCTTGAAAGATATTTGCAACTTTGTGCGGAGAACAACATGCAAGTGTGTTATCCGACAACACCTGCGCAGTACTTTCATTTGCTTCGTCGTCAGATAAAGCAACCTGTTATTCGGCCGCTCGTCGTAATGACTCCGAAAAGTCTTTTGAGACTTCCGGCCTCAACTTCAACAATTGACGAACTTTTAAGCGGTGGGTTCAAACCCGTGATAGATGACCCGAAGGTTGTAGACAAATCGAAAGTGCGCAGAGTGATTCTCTGCTCGGGCAAAGTTTATTTCGACCTTGAAAGTGAAAGAAACAAATCTCAAAATGCCGATTTAAAAGATTGGCTTGCGATAGTCAGACTTGAGCAATTCTATCCGTTTCCGAAGACTCGATTGCAGAAGATTTTTGATTCTTATCCGAATGCGACCGAGCTTTTCTGGACGCAAGAAGAGCCGAAGAATATGGGTGGTTGGACTTTTGTTAAAGAAAGATTGGAAGAAATCATTCCAAGCCGTCTAAAACTGACCTATGTTGGCAGACCTGCATCTGCTTCGCCAGCGACGGGAAGCTATGCTATTCACGAATTAGAACAAGAAAAGTTAGTTAAAGAAGCACTATCGAAGGAATACCAAGCAACTGCTTGAAATTTGCATGAATCAAACCTGTGGCTTTTACAAAAGTAACTCCTGTGCTTAGAAGATTGCGCCGGAAGAACAATACTTGATTTTTGCATCTGAAAATAGGGATTTGGAGTTTAAGAACGGTTCAAGTTCAATATGGGCGCTAAAATTTCGAGATTAAAGCTGTTCATGAAAATAGCAAAAAATGTTGCTTTTAATCTGAGTCTTTTATTTTTTCTTGCAGTAGTTTCTTCTTGCCATTTCGGAGTAAATTCTTCTTATAATGCAGAAATTCCATCGGTAAATGCGGAAGCAAAACCGACACCTTCGGTTGATTCTGAAATAGTAATCACGATTGCTGCGGTTGGCGATATAATGCTTGGTTCACCTTTTCCGAATGATTCAAGAATGCCACCTAACGACGGGGCCGATTTATTGAAACCTGCAGAGTCTATTTTGAAAAGTGCCGATATAGCATTTGGCAATCTAGAAGGACCTCTTGCGGACGGTGGTGTTTCAACTAAATGTGGTAAAGGAAAAAGCAGGTGTTTCGCTTTCCGAATGCCAACTCGTTACGGTAGGTATCTGAAAGAAGCTGGATTCGACGTTTTAAGCCTTGCAAATAATCATGCGGGTGATTTTGGTGATGCTGGACGTGCCTCAACTCGCAAAACTCTGGACGAGCTCGGCATCAAACATGCAGGGAGTGACAAGGAACAATACGCATGGACAATTTTGGAAGTCAAAGGTAAAAAGATAGGGTTCATCGGATTTGCGCATAATAACATATCTCTTAACATAAACGATTTGGAAACGGCAAAGAGAGTTGTTGCTGATTTGAAAAAGAGAGTTGACATTGTAGTAGTTTCTTTTCACGGCGGAGCAGAAGGCGCAGGAAATCAAAGAGTGCCCAAGCAAACGGAATATTTTTTCGGCGAAGCACGTGGGAATTTACCGCTTTTTGCACGCACCGTTATTGACGCTGGCGCCAGCCTAGTTTTAGGTCATGGACCACATGTTTTGCGCGGAATGGAAATTTACAAAGATAGACTAGTTGTTTACTCTCTTGGAAATTTCGTTACATACGGGTGGTTCCGGCTCGAAGGTCCAACAGCAGAGACTATGGTTTTAGAAGTCAAGATTGATTCTCAAGGAAAATTCCTCGGCGGTAAGATTCATCCTTTCAAACTTGAAGGCAGAGGAATCTTGGTTAAAGACGATACAAAATCAGCCATATACACGGTTCGCAGGCTTTCAGAGATGGATTTTCCAGAAACAGCACCGAGGATAGAAGACGATGGCTCAGTTTTTCCTAGATGATAAAAGCTTACAGATACCGATTTTTGCCTGCTTTTTCATCTTCATTTGAGTTGAATTGGGTAGTTTAACAGTTAAATTCGGATGTTGAGCAGAGTCAAACGATCTGAGCTGAAAATTTTGAAAAAAACCCTTTTGTGTGCTTTATGGCACCTGTAAGGTCGAGTTCGTAGGTTTTCAGTTTGAAGGCTTATTCAGTATCCTCTCACGTAAAACCCTTATAACTTCTTCTGTAGAGGTGCCGGGGAGAAAAACTTCATCAACACCTTTGGATTTCAAAAAAGGTATATCTTCTTGTGGAATTATACCACCGACAAAAATCAAGCAATCTTCCATGCCGTTTTTACGAATAAGCTCTACAATTTTCGGGCAAAGTGTGTTGTGTGCTCCTGAAAGAATAGAGATTCCAACAGCATCGACATCTTCTTGTAAGGCAGCATTAGCTATCATTTCCGGCGTTTGTCTTAAGCCCGTGTAGATAACCTCCATTCCTGCATCTCGAAGCGCACGAGCGATAACCTTAGCACCTCTATCGTGACCATCTAAGCCTGGTTTAGCTATCAGAACTCTTATCTTCTTTTCGCCCATAAGCTCATCTCACGACAAAAATTTGGTTTTGGTATTTATTCGTAAGTTTATTTTACGATAGCAATTAGTCCTTGCAAACACCTACTTTTATGGGTAACTTTTTCTAAAGTCGTATTCATCTGAGAGTGATGTTAACGGATCATAAGCTTAGATGAAAGCTTGGATTTTGAGATGAATTAGAAAGCAAGTTCAGATGTTGGTTCTTTCAGTTCTTCCGCCTTAGCAGGATCGAGTGCTTTAAGGCGCTCTCTTGATTGCCTGGCTACTTGAGTTTGCGGTAACGGCTTGCCTTCAGAATCTTTCGCTTCATTTGCCGTTTTTACAATGTTGTAGTAAATATCAATTGCTTCTGCCTTTTTACCTTGTTTTTCGTAAATCTTGGCTAAATTGAAATTAATCGTTTCTTTTGAAATTATTGGATCGGTCAAATTAGCTAGCTCTTGATAAATTGCCACTGCTTCATCGTATCTTCCTTCAGTTTCTTTTGCCTGCGCCAATGCGAATTTTGAAAGAATTCCTACTTCATCTTTTCGTTTTGAGAGGTCTTCGAGTTCAGAAATTGCTTGAGCTCGGTCAATGTAAAGTTTATTAACCGCAATAAAATACAAGGCTTTCTCACGATAAGGGCTACCATATTTTCGTGCAATTTCTTCAAACTCTGCAATTGCTGCTTCCGCTCTTTCTCTTTCGGTTTTGAAAGTTTTTTGATCTAAGCCGGCGGGAGGAGAGAACTCCGTCACAGGAGCTTCGGCAGTTTGTATAGCTTTGCCAAGTGCGGCTTGGGCTGCTGCATCTATTTGTCTTGTCCGTATCAAATAGCCGCTTATCAAAATTATCAAAACGGCTATTGCTAAGCCACCATACAAAATTGCCTTTCTTTGATTTGAAAGCTTCTGTGTTATTTCATTGAGTTTTTCCTCGCCTTTTTGTTGGAAAAGATCTTTATAAACAGGTTTTGTTCGGCTAATCTCTGCAAGTCGGCTTTTTCTTCTGCTCATTACCGTTTTCGTCCCTTTTGTTTCACGAACGGAAAAACCTATTGATTTGAAAAATAATAATTTAGCTTAAAAAGTCACAACTTCCAAACTGAAACGAATGAATCAAGATTATCCGGACTTATTGAGGATGATTCATTTAATTTCTAAGCTGTTCAATTTTCTTGCGTTAAGCATCGATTTTGAAATTCGTGGGGCTTTGAACTTTTCTTCACTGAGAAGCTGGATTTTGTTCTTCATTCAAGGACTGAATGAGTTCTTTTTCGAGTTGGTCGACAGTCCATGAGTTACCGGTGAAAATTTTTCTAACCTTTCCGTCTGGTGCAATTACGGCGGTTACTAGAGAGTGATTGATTTGTGTTTTGTCTTTTTCATCAACTTGATATTTCAAACCGAAAAAGTCGGCTATTTCACGGATTTGCTTATCGGGTCCGACGGCTAATTGCCAGACCGTAAAATCTGGCTTCGCATTTTTGCCCATGTAGCCTAGTCCATATTGTTTGAGCTTTTCTGGTGTGTCATATTCAGGATCAAACGAAATTGTCAAAAGCCTGATTTTATCCTTGTAGTCAGAGCCGATAAGGCGCGCATTCAGATCGCTGAAATTCGTTGACATCTTAATACAATAATCGGCAAGAGGACAGCGCGTGTAGATAAATGTAACTGCAAGAGCCTTGCCTCGAAAATCCTTAAACGAAATCCTCTTTCCATCCTGATTAGTAAGCTGGAAGTTGGGGACTTCTTTTCCGATTTGCGCAAAATTTTCATTCGCAGGGGGTGGCGGTGGTAAATTTCCTATTCTTGTAGCTATTATCATCAAGTTTTCCAGCCAATACGGCTCTTTAGCTTTTTCATCCACCACTAAAGTTGCCTTGATTTCAACTCCTGGGACTAGATCTTCCCAGACCCAATCATCGTGAATCGGAAAAGTCATGGTCATCTTAGGCATGAAGCCGGGGATTTCTTCATGTTCAATTTCCGCTTTTTTGCCGATTTTATCAACAGAAATCACTTTTCCCCGAAGTTCGTATCGCCTCGCTTCTGAAGAAGCACTCTTGGAATGAGTATGTTCAGAATGCTGGTTACTGCATCCGATGAAAAACAGAAGAGAAAACAGAAGAGAAACTTTTATCGCTTTTTGCAAGAGATTAGAGCTCATAATAATTTCCACCTAGGTCAATTTTCTTTAAGTTTTTTAATTTCTTCGATCATAACCGGGACAGCTTCGAAAAGGTCGCCTACGATGCCGTAATCGGCTATGTCAAATATCGGAGCTTCAGGATCTTTGTTGATTGCAACTATTGTTTGCGAGTTTTTCATCCCGACAACGTGCTGAATTGCTCCACTGATGCCTAACGCAATGTAGAGTTTCGGAGCTACCGTTTGACCGCTTGAGCCTATTTGTCGGTCAATTGGAAGCCATTCGGCGTCGCAAATTGGACGCGAAGCTGCTAAGTCTGCCCCTAAAACATCGGCTAATTGTTGTGCCAATGCTATGTTTTCCTGTGATTTTATTCCGCGTCCCACGGCAACTATTATTTCCGATTTTGTCAGATCAACCGAAGCTTTTGCTTCTTGGAAGGGTTCTTCAGGTGTCATGCGTATTTCGCCGACTTCGACTTCAATTAGATCTTCTTTTGCATTTCCTTTTTGGGCTTTGTCGGCTCTAAATGCACCTGATTGAAAAGTCACGAAATAAGGAGCTTCGCCTTGAAGCACAACATCGGCGTCTAACTTGCCTAAAAAGATTCTTCTCGTAAAAACCAGATGGTTGTTTTCTTTGCGATAGCGTATGACATCCGCTAGCACCTCTCTTTCAAAGCGTGCGGCAACTTTGGGTGCAAAATCGCGAACTTGATAAGTGTGGGCCATTACAACATACTGTGGATTTTCTTTCTTGATTACTTCGGTCCAAGCATCAGCGTAGCCATCGGGAGTGTAAACGTTTAACTTCGGATTTCTCGCAATTATGACTTTTTCCAAGTCGTATTGTGCAATGTCTTTGGCTAAACCTCTGTCTTCATCGCACAGAATTACTGCCGATGCTTTCAATCCCAGATCTTTTGCAAGTGTCTGGGCCGCAGTAATCGCTTCCAAAGAAGTTTTGTTGAGAACACCGTTTTTATGCTCAATAAATGCGAGTATCATAACGCTTTTTCCCTCGTAAACTCTGCAAAGTTCAAATGGATCTCAAAAGCTTTTTGTTTGAAAAACCGTTGAGCCACCGATTCAAGGAGTTTAGGAGTTACAGAACCCGAACCTCTGTTCTTAGCTTTTCTACCAATTCGATTGCGCCTCGTTTGGCATCACCGTTGCCGAGAAGTTGAGTTTGCTTGGTTTTCAAAGGCAGATAAACTTTTTCTATTTTTTGTGCCGATGGAAATTCGGGTATCGTAGCCGTGATTTCTTTAACAGGCTTCGATTTTGCTTTCATAATGCCTTGCAAAGTTGCATAGCGGATTTGTGAAATGCCGGATTGAATCGTGAAAAGCGCAGGTAAACGGTATCTAAACCACTGATACCATCCACTTTCTAATTCACGTTTGACTCGTAAGGTTCCATCGAGACTACTTCTATCAATTTCTATAACAATCGTCGCATGTGGAATATTCAGAAGTTCCGCTAGAATAACACCTGTTTGCCCGTAGCCGATGTCGTCTGATTGGAGTCCTGTGAAAATTAAATCTGCCTGTTCGTCCTTGATAGCTTCGGCTATTATTCTAGCAGTTTGATACGGAGAAAGTTTGTAAGAATCACCGACCAAGATATGAATAGCTCTATCGGCTCCGCGTGCCAGAGCATCTTTGATAACTGTTTTTACCGACGGGCCACCAAGAGAACAAACGATTACCTCGCCTGAGCCTTTCGCCTCTTTTAATCTTAAAGCTTCTTCCAATGCATAGCCGTCGGACTCATTTGTTTGCATCGCTACATCTGCTTCTTCTATCCATTTGTTGTCACTACGGATACGTAAAACCGCATCCTTGTTTGCAACCTGCTTCATTAAAACGATGATTTTCATATCTCTTTGACTTTTATTCTAAAACTTAGTTTATTCTGAATCAAACTGAATGATTGTTCATTCATAAAACTAGTATTGAAGATCTGTGAACGATTGGTTGTTGTGCTATTCTTCATATCTTTTGAAAAGAAGGCAGGCATTGGTTCCGCCGAAACCGAAGCTATTTGAAAGTGCGTATTCTATTTGGGCCGGACGTGCTTTATTGGGCACGTAATCGAGATCACAATCCGGATCGGGATTTTCGTAATTTATCGTAGGTGGAAGCATCTGATTAGCCAATGCTAAAACTGTTATGACAGCTTCGATTCCACCGGCTGCGCCTAAAGCATGTCCGGTCATCGATTTTGTTGAGCTAACTGCCAGTTTGTAAGCATGTTCGCCGAAGACTTTTTTAATTGCCAGAGTTTCGAATTTATCGTTATAAGGCGTGGAAGTGCCATGAGCGTTGATGTAGCCGACTTGTTCAGGACTGATTCCGGCATCTTTGATGGCTTTCTGCATGGCTCTGACTGCACCTGATGCAGTTTCATCTGGTTGTGTGACATGATACGCATCACCTGTCATTCCGTATCCAACTATTTCGGCATAAATTTTTGCACCTCTAGCTTTGGCGAATTCCAATTCCTCCAAAATCATTATTCCTGCTCCTTCTCCGATTACGAAGCCATCGCGCGTAGCATCGAACGGACGGCAAGCCTTTTTGGGATCATCGTTTCTACGTGAAAGCGCACGCATGGAATCAAATCCGGCGACAGCCATAGGAGTAATTGCGCTTTCCGTACCGCCACAAATCATGGCGTCGGCATCGCCTCTTTCAATTATTCTGAAACTATCACCGATTGCGTGAGCACCGGCAGAACACGCGGTTGCCGTTGCAGAATTCGGTCCCTTTGCACCGTAGCGAATCGAGACGTTTCCTGCGGCTAGATTCACTATTGCCGAAACAATAAAAAACGGCGAAATTTTGCTTGGTCCGTGTTTCAAAAGTTTTTCGTGTTCTCTTTCTATAGCCCAGAAATCACCTATGCCGGAGCTTATGTAAGTTCCGACCATATCGGCGTTTGATTCATCTATTTTCAAACCGCTGTCTTTAATGGCTTCGTCGGATGCCGCAATCGCAAAATGTGAAAAAGCACCCATCCGTCGGACTTCTTTTTTGTCAAGATAGTCTTCCGGGTTAAAATTCTTCACTTCGCAGGCAATTTTGACGTTAAATCCTTCGGTATCGAATTTTTTAATGTAATCGGCCCCACTTCGTCCTTCCATCAATGCTGCCCATGTTGATGCAACATCGTTACCGCAGGGCGTAATCAAACCTAATCCCGTAACAACGACGCGCCTTTTTTCCATAACCCCTCAAAACAAAATTTTATTAGAACCGGCAATTTTCCTTGTCAGAATAAATTGCCAAACCCAAAAACTCGAAGTTTACAAATCTTCGGCTGGATTAAAAATTTAGCTCGGTCGAAAATTTTCAGATTAAATTTGAGCTTTTTTCGGCTTAAGAATGTTTAGCTGAAGTTTTCAAAACTTTCAGCCAATTAAAAATCTTCAGTTAAATTCAAGGGCGACCGCTAGAAAATGGTCTCAAGATTGTGAGATCTTAAGAAAAGTCTTAAGAACAGATAGATTCTTGAAAGCAAGAAATCTTGAGACCGCCGATAATTTGTTTTCGACCGCCTTTTTTAGAGAGTTATTCTTCTTTCATTTTTTGTTCGACGTATGCAAGAGCATCGCGAACAGACTGCATTTTTTCAGCGTCTTCATCGGGGATTTCGATGTCGAATTCTTCTTCAAAGCGCATTATAAGTTCGACTATATCGAGCGAATCAGCTCCTAAATCCTCGATGAAGCGAGCATTTTCCGTCACCTGTGCCTCATCAACGCCTAATTCATCGGCGATGATCTGTTTGATTTTCTCTTGAATTTCAAGAACATTCTCTGCCATAACTATAAATTTCTCCTTGTTTGTTCTAGATTTTGGATATTTTCGATGTTCAAACATCGAACATCGCGATTGATTTGTTTTATTAAACCTGATAAAACCTTTCCCGGTCCGATTTCGATAAAAGTATCAACGCCTTCCTGAATCAATCGACTGACAGATTCTGCCCAACGAACTGGCGAAGAGACTTGCTCTATCAAAGCCTTGCGGGCTCTTTCGCCATTTGTGTTCAATTCAGCAGAAACGTTTTCGACTATCGGGAATTTTAGGTCACAAAAGTTTATTTTTTCCAAATCCGATGCTAGTTTTTCCTGTGCAGGCATCATCAGTTTGCAATGAAAAGGTGCGGAAACATTAAGTTTGATTGCTCTTTTCGCACCTTTTTGTTTGAGTGCTTCGATGGCTTCATCAACAGCTTCGGTATGCCCTGCAATAACTATTTGAGACGGAGAATTGATGTTTGCAGGTGAGCAGACTTTACCGTTTTTTGCTACTTCACCACAAGTTTGCTCTATGGTTTGTATGTCTAAGCCCAAGATCGCTGCCATCGAACCGATGCCAACCGGAACAGCTTCTTGCATGTATCTGCCTCGGTTGTGAACGACTCTGACGGCATTGTCGAAACTCAAGGCTTCTGCTGTGACCAATGCGCTGTATTCTCCCAAACTATGACCAGCAACAAAATCCGGTGCAGGAAAACCTTCTGCTTTCATGACTTCGTAGATTGCTATTGATGTCGTCAAAATGGCAGGTTGGGTGTTTTGTGTCAGCGTAAGTTCTTCCATCGGTCCGTCAAAGCAAAGCCTGGTTATCGAAAATCCCAAAGCTTCATCGGCTTTCTGAAAGCATTCACGGGCAGGTGCAAAATTCTCGTAAAAATCTTTACCCATTCCAACTGCTTGGCTTCCTTGACCTGGAAAAACAAACGCTATTTTGGGCATAAGCAAATCCTTAGACTTCCCGACATTGTTTTAGGAATTTCTTGAATCGGTTTCTGAACAAGTTCATCATTTCAAATTCGCTTCAAAACTACAAAATTTGGTTCTAGACCAACAAAATCGAATTGTTTCGAATTTATGAGATCAAATTTGTTTCAGACTCACGAAATCAATTCTTCACCCTCAAAATCTTATTACCGATGCACCCCAAGTGACTCCGCCGCCGAAAGCTGTTATCAAAACCAAAGTGCCTTCTTTGATCTTTCCCATCTCGATGCATTCGTCCATTGCGATCGGAATCGAAGCCGAAGACGTATTGCCGTGATAGGCAATGTTTGAATAAACTTTTTCAGGCGGAACACCGAGTCTTTGTGCTACTGCATCTGTGATTCTTTGGTTTGCTTGATGTGGAATTACAAGGTCAACATCGTCAACCGTCAAGCCGGCCTTTTCAAGAACTTCAGCAGAAATATCAGCCATTGAGCGCACGGCAATTTTGAAAAGCTCGTTACCTTTCATTTTGAAGTAGTGCATTCGGTTGTCAATCGTTTCATGCGTTGTTCCGTAGCGCGTGCCACCGCCAGGAGCGTAAAGTTGTTCTTCGTAACGACCGTCAGAGCGAATTTTCGTTGCCAAGATACCTTTATCAGGCGGAACAGGACCTAACACCGCAGCTCCAGCTCCATCACCGAACAGAACACATGTTGAACGATCGGTGTAATCAACATATTTAGTCAAAATCTCTGCTCCTATAACCAGTGCATATCGAATTTGCCCTGTTCGGATCATCGATTCGACCATCGTTATTCCGTAAATAAAGCCGGAGCAGGCAGCAAATAAATCCATTCCTGCTGCATTTTCGCAACCAAGCTCTCTTTGAATGATACATCCGGTTGACGGCAGAATTTGATCGGGCGTTGTTGTAGCACAGATTATTATGTCGATATCTTTTGGCGAAAGCTGTGCGCACTGAAGAGCTTTTCTACCTGCCTTTACAGCGAATTGCGAAGTATATTCATTCGCATCGGCTTTGTGACGTTGTTTTATTCCCGTGCGCGTTGTTATCCATTCATCAGAAGTATCAACCATCTTTTCCAAGTCGGCGTTAGTCAAAACACCGCTTGGGTAAGCATGTCCCATTCCAAGAATGCCTGCATTAACTCTGTTCATTTTTCTTTCTTGACTTCAAGGATTTTCCGACCTCTGTAAGTTCCGGTTTTAAGATTTATGCGGTGCGGTTGCACAGGTTCACCGCTGTCTTTATCGAAATAAAACTGTGGTATCTTCAGTGCATCATGAGCGCGTCTGGTGCGCGTTCTGGATTTAGAATGTCTTCTCTTCGGATTTGGCATCTTTCTTTGTCTCCGTTTTTTAATTTTTGCAAAAACTTGTCACTTCTAAAATTCAGTCAAACCTTCCCGTTTTTCCAAATTTCTTGAAATTACTAACCGGGTTCAAGTTTTTCAAAATATTTCAAACTTTTGATCCGCAAAAACTTCTAGTTTAAAGTTTTTAACTGCGCCCAGCGGGTTTGGACTTCGTTTTGACGACACTGGCAGGTTTGTTTGTTCAAGTTTGTCCAGCAAATACTGCATAAGCCTTTACAATCGTTGTGACAAAGAATTTGCGTAGGCAAACTAAGCAGTATTTGTTCTCTTGCGATTTCTGCCAGGTCCAATTTTTCGCCATCAAAGATCGAAACATCCAAATCGTCTTTTGTCAATTCCAACTCAAGGTCTTTCGGGAAATTTTCCCTTGTGACGTAGTTGGCTTTGAAGATAATTTCTTTTTCAAGTCTAATTTCTTCAAAGCATCTCGAACAATTTGCATCGAGTTTAGCAGATAATTTGCCTTCGACTCTAACTTGAACATCGCCTTTGGTAATTTTAACTTCTATTTTTATTGCTTCGGCTATTTTGACATCTTCTTCATTCCAGTCAATTTTTGATGCTTCAATGGTTTCGCATACAGATATTTCGGGCTGTTCAAGTTGAGTCAATTGAATAATCATTTCATGGTAACAAAAGACTTTATTATAACTTTTGATAGTTCGCTGTCAAACCAATAGGCGCTTTCAGACAAATTTCAATCTCTAACGAACTGATTGCTACAACATAAAAAAAGAAAATGGAAAATTTACTTTTGGGCAAATCACATGCGCCTAAGACCTTAAGTCATAATTATTTTAGTCGTAGAAAACGGAGCTTTCAGGTTACGACTAAATCCCAACTTCAATCGGTGCGGAAAATTTGTTATCATTTCATTCCATAGTTTTCGCAAAATGATAAGTCTCGATGAAAAAATTTGTGCAGAGCTGGAAGAATCAATTTCAAGAGAATGGCTGGAAACTAACGGGACCGGTAGTTTCGCTTGTGGAACTGTTTCGGGCATTAACACTAGACGGTATCATTCGCTTCTGACTGTTTCTCTTAGTCCGCCAGTTGACAGGGTTCGTCTTGTGTCGAAATTTGAGGAAACTGTTTTTATCGGCAATGAAGCTTATCATATCTCGGCAAATCAATATCCGGATACAATCTTTCCGCAAGGATACAGATACATAAAATCATTTTCTTTGAATCCATTTCCTTTTTGGGTTTTCGACGTAAACGGCGTCAAAGTTGAAAAAACTTTATTTATGGTTCAGGGTAGAAATGCTATTTTTTGCCGTTATCGCTTAATCGGTGAACCGAAACCATCGGAAATTTTTTTAGAATTGAAGCCTTTGATTTGTGTTGCTGACTATCATGCCTTACAACGAGAAAACCCTCAGATAACAGAAGATTTTGAATGTGATGATGATTTTATCCGTTATAAGCCTTATTTGGAAAAGCAGGAGATTTTTTTCACTCACAATGCCGAAAGCATTGAAAAGACGGGTTACTGGTATAGAAACTTTGAATACAGGATCGAAAGAGAGCGTGGATTTGATTTTCATGAAGATTTATTTCAGCCTTTTTCGTTAAGGTTCAATTTGAGCAAAGGCTCTGCAACGGTTGTAATAGCAACCGAAAAACAGCTTCTTTCGGAAGTTTCGGAGCTAGAAAGAAGCGAAATTGAAAGACGTAAAAGATTGATTGAAATTGCAAACGTCAAAGATGAATTTGACAGGGAACTGGTGTTAGCGGCTGATAAATTCATTGTTTCTCGCAATCAAGGGCATACGATTATAGCCGGTTATCCTTGGTTTTCAGACTGGGGAAGAGACACAATGATTTCGCTTAAGGGATTAACACTTGAGACAAACCGCTTCGAGATTGCGAGAAGCATAATTTTAGAATTTTCAAAATACATATCGCAAGGAATAATTCCGAATCGCTTTCCAGATGATGGTGGAGAGCCTGAATACAATACGGCCGATGCAACACTTTGGTATTTCGAGGCGATACGCGCATACGCAGAAACCACGAACGATTATGAACTTATTCGAAATCATCTTTACGAAAAGCTTGCAGACATAATTGCATGGCATCTAAGAGGAACTCGGTTTCAGATTCGCGTCGACACGGACGGACTTCTTCTTGTAGGTGAAGGGAATTCTCAACTTACTTGGATGGATGCAAAGGTTGATGGTGTGGCCGTCACACCTAGAATCGGTAAACCCGTTGAAATACAGGCGCTTTGGTATAATGCGCTGAAAACAATGTCTGCGTTTGCCGATAGATTCGGCAGTCACTCCGAAAAAATGCTTTATGATTCGATGGCCGAAGCTGCACGATACAGTTTCAATCAGCTTTTCTGGAACGAAGAAGAAGAATGCCTTTTTGATGTGGTTTTCAACGGTGAACGTGATGCTAGCATTAGACCGAACCAGATATTGGCCGTAAGTTTGCATTTTTCGATGTTAGATGCGGAGTGCTCAAGAAAAGTCGTTGAAAAAGTCGAACGCGAACTTTTAACGCCTTTCGGTTTGAGATCGCTTTCGCCGAATAATGAAAATTATCATCCGCGCTATGTAGGTTCACCATCTGAGCGTGATAGAGCATATCATCAAGGAACCGTTTGGGCCTGGCTTTTAGGAGCTTTTGTTGATGCTTATCTTAAGGTTTTTCCCGAAAAAGGTGAGAAAATTGTGGAATTTCTATCGGCTTTCAGAAGTCATATTACACAAGCTGGAGTAGGACAAATCTCTGAAATTTTCGATGCAGAACCGCCACATTATCCACGCGGTTGTTTCGCCCAAGCATGGAGCGTAGCAGAAATTTTGAGAGTTTCGAGAAAGTATAAAAGAATTGTGTTTCTTGAAAGATGTGTATAAATTGAAACTTTTTCTAAACAAGCTAAATTCATTGCCTTCAAAATGCTTCTTGTTTTAATCTAATGTATTTCTCATAACTACATTTGTTCTCATGATTGTTTTACTTCGTCGGATAAGGGCTTTTGTAATAAGAGATTTTCAGCTGGCGCTTTCTTACAGGGCGGAATTTTTTATCCGTGTTGTTTGGATTCTTGGAGTTACGACGACATTTTATTTCATATCTCGAATCTTTGCTGGATTCCCGCTTGCGCAATACGAACAATGGCGTAATCCACTGACTGCGTGGCTTACGGGAATGGCTATGCTCAACTACTTTCTCGTGGGCTTTTCGAGCTTGGCAAATGCCATAAGACAAGAGCAAGTGCAAGGAACACTTGAAAGCATTTTGGTAACACCTATAAACGTTCCAACCGTCATTCTGTCAAGCTCGGCATGGGCTTACGTTGAGGCAACCTTTTATTCTTCGCTTTATCTTTTTTTCGGCTGGTTTTTCTTTAATGTCGAATACAAAGGCAGTTTCCTTCTTGCGATGATGTTTATGACCTTGACGACTACCGTTTTAGCTTGCTTCGGAATCCTATCGGCAAGTTTCACAATGGTTTTCAAAAGAGGCGATCCTTTCGCAATAGTTTTGGGTGCGGGAACAGCTCTTTTTTCTGGTGTTTTCTATCCGAAAGAAATGCTACAAGAAACGCTAGGAGAATTTGGCGGAAAAGCGATTTCTTACATAAATCCATCAACTCACGGATTGGATGCGATTCGCGGGATTTTAATTCAAGGAAAAACTTTCAAGGAGGTTGAAAATCAACTCTTCATTCTCTTAACTTTTCTCGTTTTCTTGCTACCCTTTTCGGTTTGGATTTTTGGGAAAGCAATCCGCAAAGCTAAACGTGAAGGTAGCTTAATTCAGTATTGAGCCTGCCGAATTTTTAGATTTCGATCATTTGTAGTCCTACACCTTGCGTTTGATTTCTGGCGATGCCTTTGAAAATCCGTTCTCGAATTGAGATTTTCTGTGCAATAGAATATCATCATAACAGCAGTTAATCATTTTTTAAGATTTTGCTTATGAAGATGAAACAAGAACTTACGGAAGCTCAAAAGGAATTGAAGCGTTGGGAAGAAGAAACACTAAAACCTGCTTTGGAAAGAATGCCCGAAAGAAAAGAGAAGTTTATGGGCGTTAGCCTTGAACCTGTCAAAAGGCTTTATACGGAAGCAGACCTTGAAAACGTTGATGAAATCGGTTTTCCAGGAGAATATCCTTATCGGCGCGGAATCCACCCTACTGGCTATAGAGGCAAACTGTGGACAATGCGCCAATTTGCTGGTTTTTCGACTCCGGAAGAAACTAATCAACGTTTCAAATATCTTCTTTCGCAAGGTCAAACAGGGCTTTCAGTAGCTTATGATTTGCCGACTTTGATGGGACTCGATGCGGATTCGCCTTTAGCAGAAGGTGAAGTCGGTAAATGCGGTGTTTCGGTTTCATCATTTGCGGATTTTGAAATTCTCTTTGATGGAATTCATCTGGAAGAAGTTACGGTTTCCCAAACCATAAACGCACCGGCTTGGATTTTCCTTGCTTTTTACGTTGCACTGGCAGAAAAACAAAAAGCGGATTTTAAGAAAATCTCAGGCACTCTGCAAAACGATATTTTGAAAGAGTATATTGCTCAAAAGGAATGGATTTATCCGATAAGACCGGCAGTAAAACTGGTCATAGATACTTTCGAGTTTTGCTCGAAGTATTTGCCAAAGTATAATCCGATTTCTGTTTCCGGTTATCATATTCGCGAAGCAGGTTCGACGGCACTTCAAGAACTTGCATTTACTTTGAGAGATGGAGTTGAATATGTCGAATACGCCATCAAGCGTGGTTTGAAGGTTGACGAATTTGCTCCGAGAATTTCTTTCTTCTTCAATGCGCACAACGACTTTTTCGAAGAGATTGCGAAATATCGTGCGGCACGCGTCGTTTGGGCCAAGACAATGAAGGAGCGTTTCGGAGCGCAGAATCCACGTTCGATGCAACTAAGATTTCACACACAAACAGCCGGTGTTTCACTGACGGTTCAGCAACCTTTGAACAACATTGCGAGAGTAGCGATTCAAGCTCTAGCAGCTGTTTTGGGTGGGACGCAAAGCTTGCATACGGATGCATACGATGAAGCGTTAGCATTGCCTACAGATTTAGCCGCATTGATTGCTTTGCGAACACAGCAAATAATTGCCGAAGAAACAGGCGTTGCAAATACGGTTGATCCTCTCGGTGGTTCTTATTATGTCGAAGCACTAACTCAACAGATGATTGACCGATGCTTTGAATACTTCGACAAAATTGATAACTTCGGCGGTATGATCGAAGCAATAGAAGCGGGTTTTCCGCAAAAAGAGATTCAAGAATCAGCTTATCAATATCAAAAAGCTGTTGAGCGTGGTGAACAAATTATAGTCGGTGTCAACAAGTACGTTATGGAAGAAGAACCGCAGAGGGTTGAAATCTTGCAGATTGATGAGTCCGTGCGCGATCGACAGATCGAAAGGCTTAATCAGGTCAAAACAAGAAGAGACAACGGGGCTGTTGCTTTGTGTTTGGACAAGCTCAAAATGGCAGCTAAACGCGACGAAAACCTAATGCCCATTACAATCGAAGCTGTCAAAGCGTATGCAACGGTAGAAGAAATCTGTTCAGCACTGCGCGATGTCTATGGAGTCTATGAAGAGCCGGCGATATAATACTCTTTGCTTGAGATAGACGCTTAAAACTAAGATGCCCCTGTGCTTGAAATAGACGCTTAAAACTGGGAGCCTTGTGAATCGTGCCGGAAATTTTTATAATTTATTCTGGGATTTTTGTTGAATTAGATCAAGGAAATTCCAATCAGAAGTGGGCTGTTTTTTTGAAATAAAATGTTCCAATGGGAATATAGCCGCACCGAGATAGATCTGCATTTCGAGGCAGTTTTGCAAAGCATTGCTTGAAATTGTGAGCTTGTTGCAGAGTTGTAAGGTTTTGTGACGATAAGCAACTTTGTAGTGCTTTAGGCATCTATATCTTTGGCATCGGAAACTCTCCCGAAAGTGAGGTGAGGCAAGACGATAAGTCCAGTAACAATAGCAGTCCCGTTTTTTGCGATATTGATAGCACTGGAAGTTTTTCTGGTGCTTCGAGAGGGGGAAGACTACGATAGAAAAGACACATGGACGAACATAGCTCTTGGACTCGGAAGCTTGCTGTTTGGTGCTGTTTTTGCTTCGATTCTTGTAGCTTCTTACGAATTCTTCTATCAATTTGCGCCTTACAAAATTTCGATGAACACCGCAGGAGCTTGGATAGCTTTAATGCTGGCAGATGATTTCTGCTATTACTGGTTCCATCGTTTCAGTCACGAGATTCGCTTTCTTTGGAATTTTCATGTTGTTCATCATTCTTCAAACTACTTTAACCTAAGTGTTGCGGTGCGCCAGAGTTGGTTTGGAAATCTGGTTAATTGGATTTTCTACATCCCGGTTGCGCTTATCGGATTTCCATTGTGGGCTTTCACGACGATGCACGGTTTGAATCTGATTTATCAGTTTTGGATACACACGAAATACATAAAGAAACTCCCGGCTTGGTTTGAGCTTGTTTTCAACACGCCTTCTCATCATAGAGTTCATCATGGCGTCAATGATTTGTATCTGGACAAAAATTACGGCGGAATCTTGATAATTTGGGATAGAATTTTCGGGACTTTCGTTGAAGAATCTGAGGAACCAAAATACGGAATTTTGAAGCCCATTTATAGCTATAACTGGCTTTGGATAAACACCCACGCATGGTTTGAGATGTTTGAAGCCGTGAAAGAGCGGAAAACCCTGAAAGGTAAACTAAGATGCATATTCGGGAACCCCGCAATGAACTTTGACGAAATGATACAACCGCAAATCGGCTAAGTGCTCAGATTAAAATTTCCGGCAAAACCGCTAAAGACGAATCTTACCTATAAACCTTCGACTGCGAGAACTGCTATGTAAAAGTAGAACTTAAAGCTTTTCTCCTTCTGAATTCATCTTTCCTGCAATAAAAGAAAAAGTCGTTGCTTTGATGATGAGCAACGACTTTTTTGTCTTGCCTTCCCTCGCTCGCTTTGAATTTTTGCACAAACTTTTGAGCGGTTTGTGCTATTTTTATAGTAGCAACTTGCTTTTGTAGATGTCAAGAATTTTCACAAAGAATTTTTGCTGTTATTTTGTGTCTTGCTCGGTTTGCACGAATTATTGTAGAATAAAAGCAGTTGAAGTTCTTGAGGAAAGCTTTTTGATAGGCTTTTGCCGATGAAAAACGAAAAAACTCTCACAACGAAAGAAGTTGCGAAGCTTTGTTGTGTCAGCGATGCAACTGTCAAACGTTGGGCCGACGCTGGACTTTTGAAATCAGAGCGGACAAAAGGTGGACACAGGCGATTTCGTGTTGAAGAAGTTGCCAGGTTTCAAGCTCAAAACGGATTAGGCATAAAACAAGCCCAAGGTGACCAAACACCACTTCGTTTAGCACGCACCAAGCGTAACAGGCGCGGCAGCAATATCTCGTCATTTCTTCATGCTCTCTTAGTAGGGTGCGAAGAAGAAGCTGCAAACATCTTGATAAAGGCATACCTTTACGGTGATGACCTGGCAAAAATTTTCGATGAAATAATCAGTCCGACGATGCGCCAAATTGGTGAAATGTGGTTTGCAGGTCAAATAAATGTTGCACAAGAGCATCTAGCAACTAGAGTAGTTTATAACGCTCTTTACAGACTGAGGAGCTCGATGCCTGCGAAAGAACCAAGCGGTGGATTAGCTTTTTGTTGTGCCTTCGAAGGAGATTTTCACGAGCTTCCCACTTATCTTTCGCAGATGATCTTCGAGTCGCAAGGTTGGGAAGTGATGAATTTCGGTGCAAATACTCCGCTTTATTCGCTTGCAGAAGAAGCAGTCCTTCATACACCAGAAGCCATTTGCATTTCGGCAACAATTTTAGGTGATTATGAAAGATTGGTTCGAGATTATGCGGAATTTCGCTCGAAAATTTCAAAACTAAGAATTCCGATAATTTTAGGCGGTAGAATTTTCGAAGATGAACGCGTTAAGTTAAGATTTCCAGCTGATGCATATTTGATGAGTTTTGCAGAACTAGCAAAATTTGCCGAAAAAATCTTTGCGCATTAAAGTTCTACACTTGCTAAAAAGTCCGAAATTTTTTATTTGTCTTGCCGATTTGAAGGAAGATTACTTATAATCTTTCTGAATGAAAACCGCCGTTTACATTATTTCTGAGATCAAGGTTTCGCTACTGGTAATCCTGATGTTTTTAACGCCGTTTTGCTTGGCGCAAGAGTATTTGCCTGAGTTAGTCAAGCGAATAAAACCTTCTGCTGTAGCAATCGAAACCTTTGATGAAAAAGGTGCTTTAGTTTCCCGTGGAAGTGGTTTTTTCATTGCTCATGATAAAGTGGTTACGAATCGGCATGTGATCGAAAAATCGGTGCGAGCTGAGATACATCTTCTAAACGGTAAAAAATTTGAAGTCAAATCGATTGTGGCGGTTGATGCCGAGAGTGATTTGGCGATTTTGAAAGTCGAAGTTCCACCGTTTTTGGTTTCACCGCTTCCTATCGAAAGAAGCACTCCACAGGAAGGTGAGTCAATCGTAGTTATTGGAAACCCTTTTGGTTTAGAAGGTTCTGTGTCAAACGGGATTGTTTCGGCAGTGCGAGAAATTCCGGGTTACGGCAAGATAATACAAATCACTGCTGCAATTTCGCCTGGTTCTTCAGGTTCGCCTGTGGTGAATATGCGTGGGCAGGTTATCGGAGTTGCAACACTTCAAGCAACAGAAGGGCAAAATATCAATTTTGCTATTCCGGGCGAGAGAATAATTCAACTTAAAACTGATGCTTCCAAAATCGGCTCTTCACAAAGCTTTTCTTCTTTTAATGCTGAAATGCAAAAGAGTAAAAGAGTTGCTGCGCAAAATCTTTACTCTCAGGGTTTGGCAAGGCTTTCTGTTGATGATTACGCAAAAGCCTTGAGTTTTTTTGAAAGAGCTATCGAGATTGATCCAGATTATGCGGAGGCATGGTATCAGGCAGGATTTTGTTACGGTGTTTTAGGAAGACATCAGGATGCACTGAAAGCTTCAAAGCGTGCGGCTTCCCTTCGTCCCGATTGGGTAGAGCCTTGGCTTAACATCGGAACTTCCAACTTCGCTTTAGGGCAATACAAGGAAGCTGCTGAAGCCTATAAACAAGCGACAAAACTTGATCCTTCGAATCCTGATGCGTATTATGCGCTTGGAATAAGTTTGAATAAACTCAAACGCACAGAAGAAGAAATACTTGCATACAAGCGTGCCATTGCGCAAAAGCCAGATCATGCAAACGCTTTAGAAAAATTGGGATTAGCCTACTTCAAACAAAGACGTTTCAATGACGCAATACAAATCTTCGAGACTCTTAAAAACTACAAACCTGAGGCTAGAGTTTATAACTATCTTGGGGAAAGCTACTTTGAAGCAGGAAGAATGAATGAAGCTATCGAGGCTTTCAATAATGCATTGAATTTGGAGCCTGATTTTGAAAAAGCTAGATTCAATCTCGGCAGAAGCTATTTGAAAATAGGCGATCGGGATTCGGCAAACTTTCAATACGAAATTCTGCGGAGCATGAAATCAGACTGGGCCGATCGTTTATTGGCTTTGATAAATCCTTAAATTCTCGGCAATTATCCGCATGGCACGAGTTTAAGAACCAATTTAACAGTTGATGTCATCATAGATTGGTTCGTTGATAAATGCGTCTGGATGTTTTTCTAAAATTAAGCCGATTGGTGCTACGCCGAACTGTTGCTAACCAGATTTGCAATGCTGGATTTGTCAGAGTCAATGGTCTAAAGGCGAAGCCGTCTAAAGAAGTCCGAGAAGGCGATGAGATCGAAATAAAAGCATCGGGAAAATTCCTGAAAGTAAAGATTGTTTCCATTCCCTCGAACAGGCAGGTCTCTAAGAAAGACGCCTCAAAACTTTACGAGATTCTTTCTGTAACCTCTTTACCTGATGAAGAATTGGGATTTGAAATCGTTAATACCCACAAAGAAGAAAACTGAAAAAAAATTGGGTTCTTGCGATCTTAAGCCGTCGGGCAAGATGACCTAAAAAGATTTATATTCGCCGTTTGATGCAGGTTTTGTGTCTTATCCTTTCATTGACTTGAACTTCTCTTTGATTTTTGTCAAAAATTGGATAATAAACTCATTGAGGGAAAAATCCTTGAGAAAGTATTTGGAATTTGCGTCACTACTTTTATTGACAGCCCTCATAGTTTGGTTTTTCGGTAGAAACGTAGATTGGGCTGAGGTCAAGCGCAGTCTACAAAAGGCAGATTTATTCTATCTGACGCTAGCAGTCTTGTCGGTTTGCGTAGGCTATTGGCTTAGAGCGAAAAGATGGCAGATTTTGTTGTCTCCAATCACTGAATCTTCGATAAAAGAGCTTTTCGCAACGACTACGGTCGGATTTGCGGCAATTTTTTTCGTCGGAAGGATGGGAGAAATAGTCCGTCCAATGTGGCTCCCGATGCGTGATAGGCGTGTTCGTCCTTCTGCTGCTTTGGTCACTCTCGGAGTTGAAAGAATCTTGGATTTTGCCTCTTTGATTTGCTTTTTTTCATTGAATCTCATCTGGTTCACGCCGCCGCCCGGCAAGGAAGCCGATTTTGCATATTTTAAAACTATCGGATGGATAATTTTCACCGTAATTTTCGGCAGCATTGGTCTTCTGATTTTGTATTCAAAAACCTCAAACCCTATCATCAGATGGGCTGATAGAGTGACTTCGAGATTTCCAAACAAAATTAGAAGAATCATTTTGGGGCTGATGAGGCAGCTTGCTGCGGCTTTGAAAATCTTGAGTAGCTGGCGCGAAAGTCTTTCTGCAGTTTTCTGGACACTTGCTCTTTGGTTTTCAATTGCGCTTCCTACTTGGCTAGTTTTGAAAGCATTTGATCTACCTTTGAGCGTTACCGATGCACTTTTTATCATGGGTTTCGCAGCTTTTAGTTCTGTTATCCCAACCCCGGGTGGTGCAGCTGGAGCTTTCCATACTGCAACCGCAGGAAGCTTGATTTTCTTAGGCATCGGGCGTGAAGAGTCAGTTGCTACGGCTATCGTGATGCATCTAGTTTATTTTGCTCCTGCTGTATTCTTTGGTTTGTTTTATTTGCTGCGTGGTGACTTGAGTTTTAGTAGATTCAAAGAAATGCTTTTTGATTCAGAAAGCAAACTAGAAAAAACTTTAGAACAAGAATTAACGAAAGAAACCGAACGCATCTTAAAAGATCAAAAGAAAACAGAAAATCAAGAGAAGAGCTTAGGAGTTGATTTTCCGGCATTGGATCAGAAGTTATGAAATGTCCGTTTTGTGGTTGTCTGGAAGATAAAGTTGTTGATTCAAGAGAATCAAAAGAGGGTGATGTTATAAGAAGACGGCGGGAGTGTTTATCGTGTGGTAGAAGATTTACTTCTTACGAAAGAATTGACGAGATTCCTTACATGGTCGTTAAAAAGGATGGGAGAAGAGAGAAGTTTGACAGAAACAAGGTTTTAAACGGATTACTACGGGCTTGCGAAAAGCGTCCTGTTTCAACAAATCGGCTTGAGCAGATAGTTGATGAAGTCGAGAAGGCTGTCCAAGAATCTCCCGATAGAGAGCTTGCGTCTAGCGAGATAGGAAAAATGATTATGGAAAAGCTAAAAGAACTCGACAAAGTAGCTTACGTTCGTTTTGCTTCTGTCTATCTTGAATTTGAAGATATCTCGGATTTCGTCAAAATTACCAAACAAAAATAAAGTCCGAACAGATGTTACTGCTCACTCTTTGATGAAATTATTGTTTTTCTCAAGTTACTACTCGCTTTGATAGCAGGTTTTTACTCTCAAGAATTTTCTTTTTCCGACCTGCAAAACGGTTTCTTCGTTAAGTTCAATTTCGATTTTTACATCAGAGATGCGTTCGCCGTTTAATCTAACACCACCTTGTTCGATCAGGCGTTTTGCTTCCTTTTTTGACGGTGCAAGTCCTGTTTTCAACAACAAATCGCTTAAGGCATATTTTCCTCTTGGAAGGAACACTTCTTCCATTTGTTCAGGGATTTCTTTGCGAACAAATCGGCGATTAAATTCTTCTTCAGCTTCATCGGCAAGCTGAGCCGAGTAGAAATCTTTTATGATGAGTTTTGCCAGTTTGACTTTGAAATTTCGTGGATTTTCTTGGCTGTTTTTCATCTTTTCAATTTCGGCAGACGGTAAGTCAGTCAGAAGTTCATAGTATCGCCACATCAGCTCATCAGAAATTGACATTATTTTGCCGAAAATTTCAAAAGGTGGTTCAGTAATGCCAATGTAATTGTTCAAGGACTTCGACATTTTGTTTACTCCGTCCAAGCCTTCCAAAAGCGGCATCGTCATTATAACCTGTGGTTCTTGACCGTAGCTTCGTTGCAAATCTCTACCGATCATGAGATTGAATTTCTGATCGGTTCCGCCTAATTCCACATCGGCTTCCAAAGCAACTGAATCGTAGGCTTGAACAAGCGGGTAAATCAACTCATGTAGAGCAATAGGCTTTTCTTGCTTAATTCTCTTTTCAAAATCGTCTCTTTCCAAAATTTGTTTCACGGTTACTCGTGAACAAAGACGAATAAAATCGACTGCCGTGAATTTATCCATCCATTCGGAGTTGAAACGAATCTCAGTTTTATCTGGATCAAGAATTTTGAAAATTTGGTTTTTGTAAGTCTCAGCATTTGCTTCGACCTCTTCACGAGAGAGTGGCGGACGAGTCGCACTCTTACCTGAAGGATCTCCGATCATTCCCGTAAAACTTCCGATCAGAAAAATCGCTTTATGTCCTAATTCTTGAAAAGAGCGAAGTTTGCGGATGACTACTGTGTGTCCGAGATGAATATCAGGCGCAGTCGGATCGGCGCCAAGTTTTACTCTTAAAGGAATGCCCGTTTGTGAACTTTTTTCCAGCTTGCGGCGAAGTTCGTCTTCGTTGATTAAGTCCTTAACTCCTTTTTTCAAATACTGAATCTGCTCGTCAATCGTCAACTTTGAAGTTCCCGTTAAACCTGACTGTTCGTTCATAAAACTTAATGATATTCGCATAAACGATAAAATCAAACATTGAAATTCAGAGCTGCCGGCAGTTTCTTTTAGTCTGCTCGATATTTTCGGGAGAATTCTTAGTTTCCGTTTGTCAAAGAATTTGCAATTTTTGTTATGATTGAAGCAAAATCAATAACCTATGAAGCTTTCAAGTCTCAATCTGAGCTTTATCGGTTGCGGGGTGATGGCTGAGGCAATCATAGCAGGACTTTTGCGCAAAGAATTAGTCAAAAGCGATCAGATCGTAGCCAGTCATCCGCGCCTGCAACGTCGCAAGGAATTGGTGGAAAAATACGGTATCTGTGTGTTCGAAAAGAATGCAGAAGCAGTCAGGAGGATAGCCGATTCCGAACAATCAACCATCTTTCTATGTGTTAAGCCGCAAAGAATCAAATATGTTCTAGAGGACCTAAAGGGGGTTGTTTTACCGCATCAATTGATAATCTCGATAATTGCAGGAGTGAAAATAGAGACAATTTCAAAGCACTTAAACGTTGAAAAAGTAGTGCGTGCAATGCCGAACACACCGGCACAAATCGGAGCCGGAATGACTGCTTGGACTTGTTCGGAAAAAGTTACACAAACTGAAAGACAACAAGTTAAAGCCTTACTTTCGGCACTTGGCAAAGAGATTTACGTTGAAACTGAAAACATGATTGACATGGCGACTTCACTTTCTGCAACAGGTCCAACTTACATTTTTCTTGTGATGGAAGCTTTAACAGATGCAGGGGTGCATTTGGGATTTTCAAGAGAGATAGCCAAAGAACTGGTGCAAGAAATGATGTTAGGTTCTGTTTTGTTTGCAATGGAGTCGCATAAGCATCCTGCAGAACTAAGAAATATGGTAACTTCGCCGGGCGGGACGTCGGCAGAAGCAATCTACCAGATGGAAAAAGGCGGATTAAGAACGGTTTTATCGAAAGCTGTCTATGCTGCCTACAAACGCGCCGTCGAACTTGGAGAAAAAATGGCAGACCGATAAAATTCGGAAAACCGGCAAGATTCCAACAATGAAAGTGATAAACAGAAGTGAAAGCAAATTCGTTAACTGCTCGAAAATTCGCCGTTCACCGTCTTTATGAACCATTTAGCAAACTCTTTGATTCCTTGTTCGATAGGCATTTGTGGGTTATAGCCGAGAAGTTTTCTTGCTTTGGAAATATCGGCAAATGTTATAGGCACATCACCGGGTTGCGGTGGTAATCGCTCGATTATCGCTTTCTTTTCCAAACATTCTTCAAGCAAGCTAATCAAATACCGCAATTCTACGGTTCTCGATTCGCCTAAGTTAAAAATTTCATATTGACTTTTGTCGTAATCAATTGCAGCGCGCATTCCTTGAAGAACATCGTCAATGTAAGTGTAGTCGCGCTTAGTTGTGCCGTCGCCGAACATCGGAATCGGTTTGCCATTCCAAATCAACCGTGAAAATTTGTGTATGGCTAAATCAGGACGCTGACGTGCACCGTAAACCGTGAAAAGGCGTAGGCAAATTATTTTGATGCCGTAGAGATGCGAATAGGTATGGCATAGAAGCTCCCCTGCAGCTTTTGTTGACGCATAAGGTGAAATTGTCATTGAGATTTTATCGTCTTCCGAAAAAGGTATCTTGCAGTTTATTCCGTAAACACTCGAAGAAGAACCGAAAATAAACTTTTTAATGCCAAAATCTTTTGCCATTTCGAGCAGATTTACCGTGCCTTCAACATTAACCTTTGCGTAAGCTACGGGACGCAATATCGAAGGACGCACGCCGGCTAGAGCTGCCAAATGCACTATTAACTCAAATTCATTTTCTTGGAAAACTTTTCTTAAGCTTTCCAGATCGCAAATATCAGTTTCGTAAAGCTGGTAGTTTGGATTTTCTAAATGTGGTTTGATATTTGTTCGTTTTATTTTGGATGAATAAAATGGGTCGAAATTATCAATCACGGTTACATTCCAACCGCCTTCTTTCAAAAGTAGATCAACAAGATGAGAGCCTATGAATCCGGCTCCACCGGTTATTAGAATCTTCCTTGTCATTTTTCAAAGGGTCCGCAATAGTGTTTGAAAAACAATTTCCAAAATGAACTCGGAACATTAACTTGTAAATACACCGTGCTTACCGGGTTGATTTGCTATTCGTTTATTATTTGCCTGTATTTGTGAACAAGTTCTTCTAAAAATCCCTCGTATGTAAAATCCTTTACCTCGTAGATAGGTTTGATTTTTTGCATTATCGGCAGGGCCAGACGCCACGCCATCCAATCTCTTCGTTTTTGGTCCAGATCGAGTCTTCTTCGTAAGAAACTTTCAACAATTGCTATTTCTTCCTTTGTCAAAGTCTTCAAATCAGCTTGGAATTGGACTCTTTTTTTGTATCTAATGAGTGCTGGATCGTTCAAAGGTTCTGAAATTAAGTCCTCAAAGGTCATGACTTGGTCAGAGCGCTCACGAATTACGACCGTTCCTGCAAAAAGATCGCCTATTCGCTGATCACGACCGTTCAAGAAAATGCATATCAAGCCAAGCGAGTAAAGAGGAATCACAAATCCGGGAAACGCGTCAACTATTCTTAAAATGTTTCTCACAAGCGCTTCCCAAAATGTGATTGGGCGCCCATCTTCCCTGATAACTCTTAGCCGCATCAATCTTTTTCCTGGTGTTTGTCCGCTCCAGAACCATTCAAAGAAGGCAAAATATCCGGAAAATAGAAAGAACAAAAATGAAATGCCTATGGCCAGTATCCAATTCGACATCTCGCTTGTATCTTTGAAAAGCAAGTCTCCAAAAAATTGCGAGATGTTTTCGCTCAAAGCAGCAACGGTAAGCAAAACCGATAAAATCGAGAAAAACTGTATAAAATGATCGATCAAAACGGCAAGAAACCTGTTACCGATAGATGCTAAGGCAAACTCAAGTTCGACTCTTTCAGGAGTTTCAATGATTAAGGTTTCCTCAGTTTTGATGATCGGTGAGAGCATTTATAGCTCTTATGACTATGCTTTTTTCAGTGTTTTGCAATTTTTAGTTCCACGATTTCTTCGGCTTTCTTTGATGAATTCATCAGTTCTTCGATCTCTTCAGGGTCCTTCGGGACTTTTGAGGTCAGTATCACATTGCCTTCTTCGGTAACCAGCACGTCGTCTTCAATTCTAACGCCAATTCCTCTGTATTTTGCCGGAGCTTCCTTGTCATCAGGTTGAACGTAAATTCCCGGTTCGACCGTTAAAACCATGCCTGGCTCGAAGGGACGGGAAAATTTTGTTTGTTGATCGAGAAAATATCTTCCGGCGTCGTGAACATCGAGTCCGAGATAATGTCCAACACCGTGCATGTAATATCTCATGTAGGCTTTTTCTTTGATGAGCTTTTTTGTGCTACCTTTCAAAAGTCCGAGTTTTTTCATACCTTCTGTCAAAAGCTCGATTGAGAGGTCTTGACGCTCTTTTACGGTGACACCTTTTCTTGTTGCTTTGATACATTCAAGTTGCGTTTCTAAAACGACATCGTAAATCTCTCGCTGAGCTTTTGTAAATCTTCCGTTAATCGGGAAAGTGCGTGTAATGTCGGATGCATAACCTTTGTATTCGCATCCAGCATCAATCAAAATGAGATCTCCGTCTTTCAAAACAGCATTATTTTCAACGTAATGCAGAATTGTTGCATTAGCACCTGAACCTACGATCGAATTGTATGCAGGACCTGAAGCTCCGCACATACGAAAATGATGTTCTATGATTGCTTCAACTTGAGCCTCCGTCATTCCAGGTTTGACGGATTTCATTGCGATTATGTGAGCTTCAGCAGCGATGTCAGCAGCTTTCTTCATCAGTTCGATTTCTTCTGGTGTTTTATGAAGTCTCATTTCGCCTATGATCAAAGTTGGATCCACGATTGTATGCGGCGGATACGGTGTTTTCAGACGGCGAAATCTTTGGATGGAAAGATACTGCAAAATGAGTTTGTCGAGTTTATCATCAACACCGAAGCGATAATAAAGTTTTTCCTTTCCATCAAGCAACTTCGGTAGCATTTTTTCAAATTTTTCAATCGAATACGCTTTGTTTGCACCGTAGTTTTTGACTGCACCTTCGACACCTTCGCGCCTACCATTCCAAATTTCCATTTCAGGGTCGCGCGGACGTACGAAAAGAATATACGGAGCTTTTTTGTCTCCTGGCGAAATTACTGCGATGGCATCGGGTTCGGGGAATCCCGTGAGATAGTAAAAGTCAGAATCTTGCCTGAATCTGTATTCGGTGTCATAGCTGCGCGTTTTTTCATGCGCAGCTGGAATTATGGCAACCGAGTCTTTGCCGATTGCTTTCATGAAATCTTTTAGTTGTTTCTTCATAAGCTCTTATCCCTGAACTTTCTTATCTTTCAAAACTCTTTCGACTTCGTCGTTCATTTTGCCTGTTATCATATAGAACATCATTCGATAATCAGAAATGAACGACCACAATGGATATTTGAAAGTTGCTGGTTTATTTCGCTCGATGAAAAAATGCGAAAACCATGCAAAACCGTATCCCACGACAAAACAAAGCGGAAAATAATACCAAGTTCCACGCCAGATAAACCATACAAACAGAATAACGCCTAGGGCTGTGCCGGTAAAATGGAACACTCTCGTTAAGGGCTTGCTGTGTTCTTGAACGTAAAAATCCCAAAACTCGGTGTAACTTTTTATTTTCATAGTTTAAGCTCTGAGAAAACTATACACTGCTACGCTAAAGTGATCTTACACTTTACAGTTATAACGATTTGCAGAGCCAAAGCAAACTAATGTTGTTCAGTTTTTTGTTGTTCGGTTTTTTTGGATACTAGAATTTCTTTTATTTTTTCCTTTTCGGCAGGTTCAATCTTCACTATTTGCATATTTTCCTCAACATGGACAACCTGACTCATGCCGACCAAAGCAGCTGTGACTCCAGGTGTAGATCGAACAAACTGGATAGCTACTAGGGCATTGCTTAGAGAATCTCCGAAGACTTTTCTGAAGTTTTCCGAAACTTCTGCAGCCAAGTTTCCTTGAAGAAGCGAGGCACTACAAAAAACGTGTATTCCTAATTCTCTAGCAACCTTCAATGTTGGGAAAAATTCTTTACCGAGTGGTTGATTAAGAAGAATGCAGGCTTCAAGCATAACCAGGTTATAGGGAAGCTGAATAAATTTGAAACCATGATTTTCGCCACCAACTTGCCTTGCGATGTTAAAAATATCTTCTAAAGAGTGGTAGTAACGGTGGTTTGGTAGTACTCTGAAACCATTCCAAGTAGATACTCCGTAAAATCTAAGTTTACCTTTCGCCCTGTTTTCTTCGAGTATTTCAAATGCATCTTGCATTTTTTTTTCAAAAGCTTCTTTATCCAAGACTTGCAGTTGAGCTTCAGGGTTATGAATGTAGAACAAGTCAACCGTTTCAATTCCCATGTTTTTCAGTGACTGTTCCAGTTGCGATTGGATGTAGGCTGGAGTCATGCAATGGCTTCCACCGACCAGATCTTCATGAGTTGCAATGCCTTTTTTTACGAAATTTTCTTCAAAATACTCTTTTGTATCTGCTGGTGGTTCACCGTCGAAGGGCAGATAACCAGCCTTTGTGCAGATGAACAATTCTTCGCGTCCAAATCCTTTTTCGTTCAAAATCTTGAGTGCCGAACCGATATTCTTTTCACTTCGTTGGAATCGGTAATTGGCTGCCGTATCGATGACGTTTCCGCCGAGCTGAACGAATCGGACTATCGAGTCAATATAGTTTTTATCGGTTTCCTCATCCCAATTACCCAAGTATGTTCCAATACCGATTGAAGAAAGCATCAAGCCTTCTACGTTACGAAAATGTCCTTTTGCAGAATCGGCAAAGCGTTCGGCGAATTTCTTTGTTCCGTTTTCAGTTGCGTATCCAACCATTTGTTTTTCTTACTCCCTTCGTTTTTTCTTACAGGTCTTTTGATTTTTCGAAGCCGAAAAATAGTGCCAGTTTTAACTGGCCGAGCAATCTTAAAGCCCGGATTAACCTATAATCTCGAACCTGCTCATCTAAACTCAGTTAAGCGCTGGCTTTGAAATTGTTTCTTGCAATCAAATTTTCGATAATACCGACAATTTTTTTCAAGCCTTGTTCGTCAACTTCGCTAAAGTCATTGAATTTATCGCTATCGATGTCTAATACCCCGAAAACTTCTCCTTGTTTGTCGAAGATCGGCAAAACTATTTCGGATTTTGACAAAGAACTGCAAGCAATGTGATCGGGAAATTCTTCAACATTTGGAACGATAACCGGACGCTTATTTCTGTAGGCATATCCACAGACCCCTCTATCGAAGTCGATTCTGGTGCAAGCTATAGGACCTTGAAAAGGTCCCAAAACCAGCTGATTATCTTTTTTCAGATAAAATCCGACCCAAAAAAATCCAAAGGCTTCTTTTAGAACTGCAACGATATTTGCCAGATTTGCTGTTAAATCGGTTTCATCTTTGACTAAAGCCTCAATTTGGGGCGTGATTTCTTCGTAAATTGTTTGTCTATCGGCTGATTTTGAGAACCTCAGGCTTTTTGCCATGTTTGAAAGTTTATCATTTAAGCACAGAGAAAAACAAACTCGACGCTCATGCTTAGGGGTTTACGATAAGTTAAACTTTCATTATGCTTGAAAGAGAACTCAAAACGGCTATTGATCTTGCTTGGAAAGCCGGTGATTGCATAATGGAATTTTACGAGAAAGGCTTTCAAATTCATCAGAAAATACTCAAAAACGATTTTGTTGAACCTGTAACGGAAGCCGACAAAATGGCACAAGAGATTATCGTTAGCGGTTTGAAAGAGGTCTTTCCAGATGATGGAATTCTTTCGGAAGAAGCAGAAGATAATCTTGAAAGACTCGGCAAGCAGAGGGTTTGGATGATTGATCCGATTGACGGGACAAAGGGTTTTGTTGAGAAAGCTAAAGATTTTGCCGTTCACATAGGTTTAGCTTTTCAAGATCAACCGGTGCTTGGGGTTGTTTATCAACCGGCTTTACGCCGCATCTTCTTTGCTTCAAAAGGAAAAGGAGCATTTCTGAGTGAAAATGAAAGATCACCTAAGAGACTTCATGTTTCTGAAAAGGCCAAATTCGAAGAGATGACGTTGGTAACAAGTCGTCTTCATCGAAGTCGGAGGATTTCTGAGATTTTCGAGCGCTTAAGTTTCAAAGATCAAATTGCACATGGTTCGGTAGGGCTGAAAATTGGTTTGATAGCAGAAGGAAAGGCGGATGTTTACATTCATCTTTCGCCACACACAAAATTTTGGGACACATGCGCTCCACAAGCAATTATTGAAGAAGCCGGCGGAATTTTAACCAATTTGTTCGGTGAAAAAATAAGATATAACCTTCCTGATGCGCAAAACTACAAGGGTATTTTAGCAACAAACCGGGTGGTGCATCAGGAGCTCGTCAGAAGTCTTCACTCGATACTTAAGCTAAACGATTAAGCTTGTTTGAGCGAAAAACAGAAAAGCTCGACACGTTCTTCGCTCGATACTTAAGCTAAACGATTAAGTGGTGGTATGTATCGGCAGTCGTCTAGGGTAAACTTAACACAGAAGTCGGTTATGTAAATTGCACGATAAGATATAGTAAAAGCTTTTTCAAATTCGATCGGCAAATGGATGAAAAAAATAAAAGAAAATGGATTAAAGTTTGAAGATAAAAACTTAAATTTGGTAAGAGTAGAATGAAATCAACGGAATTCTTAGAATTAATCGAAAAAAGGCGAAAACTGTCACCTTTTGTGGAAGAATTCTTATAAGCAAGGAAGATTCCGGTGAACTTATCGGTGTATCTGATTTGACAAGATAATGTTATATGATATTGCGTTAAATCGTTGTAAACCACCTGTGATTATTTTTCAAGAAACTGACTTTGTTAACAAAACGAAACGGAAAGAGGAAATTGACAAAACCGTATAAACGAACCGAGCTTGAGTCAGGTCTAGGCTTTTTTCATTATCAGCTTGCGATTTTCTGGACTGGTTTCGTGCCTTTAGCCTGCTTGGAGATTTACCTTGGGGGCTTGATTCGTGCAATGCATAATCGTCTTATGGATATGAAATTGGGCAATTACCTAGATTTATCGACTGCAAAAGGAAAATTAGTTTTACCGCAACCGATATGTATGAGATTTATTTGATGCTTACTTGAGTTTTCGAATCGAGTTTGTTAGCTTTTTCATTTAACATTGGTTCTTAACTTTCGTTTTTATTGGCGATGTCTGAGCTTTTAACTTTCTCCTTGTTGTTTTCTTCGATTAGGTTGGCAACGCCTTTGATTTTTGCAGCTTTGGGTGGTTTGTTTTCAGAAAGATCGGGCGTTATCAACATAGCTTTGGAAGGAATGATGCTTGCGGGTGCTTTCACAGCAGCCGTTTTGACATTGGAGTTTCAAAGCTCTTTTTTGGGTTTTTTATCCGGTATCGTTGCGGGAGCAATCGTCGGCTTTGTTTATGCAATTGCCGTTATAAAATTTGAAGCCAACCAAGTCGTTGCAGGGTTTGCAATAAATCTTCTGATGTTAGGGCTACCGCAGTTCTTAAGCGGTGCGATCTATGACTCTACAGGTTCGACTCCGCAGATACCGAAAGAATTTCTTCTGCCACAGCTTTTCAACAAAATTTCCGTTGCTTCTATCTTGGCTTTTGTTTTGATTCCGGTTTGCTGGTATGTTCTTTACAAAACGCCTTTCGGGTTAAGACTGCGTGCTGTTGGTGAGAATCCAGAAGCTGCAGATTCGGCCGGTATTGATGTTCTAAAGCTCAGATATATTGCAATAGTAATTTCCGGTATGCTTGCCGCAGCAGGTGGAGCTTATCTTTCAGTTGGGCAAAGCTCGCTGTTTACACGCGGCATGACGGCAGGCCGTGGGTTTATTGCACTCGCAGCGCTGATTCTGGCTAAATGGCGTCCTGTTCCTGTTCTTTTTGCTTGTCTTTTCTTCGGGTTTACCGAAGCTTTATCTTTCCAAATTCAAGGTGTTGTGAAACTGCCTTCTGGCGAAGATATTCCGGTTCAGTTTATCCAGATGATACCTTATGTTTTAACAATAATAGTCTTGGGGGGATTTATCGGATTATCTCGTCCACCAAAAGCATTGGGAATTCCTTACAGGAAAGAAAAGTAGGCTTCTTAAAAAAGAGGCTTGTTTTCACGAAAAATGGTGTTTTTTAGGTTAATATGAGCTACGAAAAAGCAAAGGAAGCAGCTGAATTCATCAAATCCAAATACAACAAGCCCGTTAAAATTGCCGTTGTTTTAGGTAGTGGTCTAGGTTCGTTCGCCGATCATGTGACCAGTTCGGTGCAGATCCCGTATGATGAAATACCACACTTTGCAAAATCAACCGTCGAAGGACATATCGGGCGGATGGTTCTGGGTGAAATAGAAGGCATTCCTATTGCTATCCAACAAGGTCGCTTTCACTACTATGAAGGATACGAAATGAGTGAAGTCGTTTTTCCGATAAGAACTTTTGGGCTTCTCGGAATAAAGTCTCTGATTTTAACAAATGCAGCTGGAAGCATTAGAACGAGCAACAGGCCCGGCACCATGCTTCTTATTAGAGACCACATCAATTTGATAGGCGTAAATCCTCTACGCGGCGTTAATGATGAGAGATTCGGACCTAGATTTCCTGATATGACAGAGGTCTACTGCAAGCAGTATCAAAAAATTGCCAGTGAAGAAGCTGCGAAACTAATGCAAGAAAGACTCGAAGAAGGACTAGAGAAAGAGTACAGGAGAATTTTGAGGCGGGGGGTTTATTGTGCTCTTCCGGGACCGACTTACGAAACCCCTGCCGAAGTTAGAATGTTGAGATTGCTCGGTGCAGATGCTGTTGGAATGTCAACTGTTCCGGAAGCCATCACGGCAAAGCAAATGGGAATGAAAATTTTGGGAATTTCTTGCTTGGCAAACATGGCTGCTGGAATTGACGATGGTTTTATAAATCATCAAGAAGTCATGAAGATGGGAGAGGAAATTGCCGGGATTTTCAACGAACTTCTAAAAAGAGTCATAGTCAGAATCGGCAAAATTGAAGGCTTTCAAAATCCCGAACAAAGTTCGCAAAACTCTACATAAAAATTTCCGAACGATTTCAAGATTCTAAACGAAATTTCCAAGATTCTGAGAAATGAGCGATCTGATTCATCGGTGATAAAAGTTGTTAGGATCATTGCGAGATTAAATGTTGGTGGTCCGGCACGCCATGTTGTATGGCTCACAAAGGCTTTGCAAGATGAAAAGTTTCAATCTGTGTTGATAACAGGCACCGTTCCTAAGGGCGAAGATGACATGGGTTATTTCGCTTTTGAAAATGGTGTTGAACCGGTTTTCATACCAGAGATGAGTCGCGAGCTTTCTTTGAAAGATTTTGTTTCACTTTTGAAAATATACTGCATTTTGCTCAAAGAAAAACCGAACATAATTCACACGCACACAGCGAAAGCAGGAACTTTAGGTAGAGTAGCAGGTTTTTTTTATCGTTGGTTCACTCCGAAAACTCTTATCGGTAAGCCCCGCAAAGTGAAAATCGTTCATACTTATCACGGTCACATTTTTCATAGCTATTACGGGCGTTTGAAGACCGCATTTTTTCTTTTTATCGAAAGGTTTTTGGCTTTAATTGCTACCGATAGAATTGTTGTTATAAGCAAACAACAATTTGAAGAAATTCATGGGAAATACAAAGTCGGTAAATCGAAGCAGTTTGCCATCATTCCGCTCGGGATTGATCTATCGTCGTTTTTGCCGTCGGAATCGAAGCGGGAAAAATTCCGTAGTGAGTTTTCTGTAAAGCCTGAGGAAATTTTGATCGGAATTGTGGGAAGATTGACTGAAGTCAAAAACCATTTGCTTTTTTTGAAGGTTGCGAAGCTTTCTAAAAGTCAACTTGACAGTGCCGTGAAATTCATAATCATCGGTGATGGGCATTTGAGAGCCAGTTTGGAGCGGAAAGTTCGGGAACTAGGTATTGAAGATACTGTGATATTTGCAGGAAACCGCAAAGATGCCGATTCTTTCTACGCCGGACTAGACATTGTAGCTTTAACCTCACTAAACGAAGGCACTCCGCTTTCGTTGATTGAAGCAATGGCAAGTGCAAAGCCCATCGTTTCTACAATGGTTGGCGGGGTCAGAGATTTGCTCGGAGAAATCAAATCAGAGGAAGATGGTTTTTTCATTTGCGAACGTGGTATCGGCATCAAGTCGAGCAATTCTGGTAATCTTGAAGCTCAAGGATTCTGCAATGCACTTCAGCGCTTGATAAATGATGAGATGTTACGCCATGAAATTTCAAAGGCGGGATTCAAATTCGTAACACAACACTACTCTAAAGAAAGATTGATAGCCGATATAAGACAACTTTATGAAGGTTTAACTTCTCTGAACTGATTAAATCTACGGATGGTTTTTTGCCTTGCGAATCAAATCTACAGGAAAATTCAATCGGCACTAAAAAATCAATTTTTGCAAGGCTTGGTGTTCGGAGATACTTGAGTTCTGCATTATGAAATTACTTTTGCGCCTTCTACATCTATTTCGGAAACATAGACTTTGAACGGAATTTCGGTTTTCCTCAATACTTCGGACATTTTTTTTGCTACCTTTTGAGCAGTTTTTTGGGATTTGCTGAGCATGAACACGCTAGGTCCTGAACCTGAAATGCCTCCGCCGATTGCACCTGCCTTTAATCCGGCTTCTTTGAGTTGGTCAAAATGCGGTATCAACCTTTTCCGAACCGGTTCTACGATTTCGTCTTCCAAGCTTCTTGCCAGGAGCTCATAATCGCCTTTTGAAAGCGCAGAGACAAAAGCGCCAAGGTTTGACCATGCTTTGATAGCCGTTTTTAACGGGATTTTCTGAGGAAGAATTTTTCTGGCTTCACTGGTTTTGATTTCAATCTGAGGATGAACGACGGTAGCCCACAGAGTCGGGAATTCGAGTTTAACAATATCTAAAGGCTCGACCGAACGAACCAAGGTGAAACCACCAAAAAGGCAAGGAGCAATGTTGTCGGCGTGCCTTCCTTGCGAGGCCAATTCTTCGCCTGCAAGAGCGAATTCGAGAAGCTCATTTTGGCAGAATGGCTTGCCGAGCAGTTCATTCAAGGCAACGATTACTCCTACAGCACTTGCAGCACTTGAACCAATACCGCTCCCGGGTTTGATACCTTTTTTGATTTCAATCTGAAAACCTATGTTTTCGATCCATTCAAGCTCATGACCGTAATGCTTTTGTTTTATTTTCTCAAGCATTGCCATCACGGCTTTTCCAGCAACGTTTTGATTTGCTTCTGTCGGTAAGTTAAAATCGTCAAGATGTTTGATCCTTATTGTGTTTCTTTCTTTAATGGTGCTTACGGTGATTTTGTCGAACGGTTTTTTTATTGCGAAGCCGAGACAGTCGAATCCGCAAACGACGTTTGCCACTGTTGCCGGTGCTATAACGGTAATTTTTTTCATTTTCCAAAATCCCGAAAAACGGCAGTAGTTGTTATGCAAACATGAAATACTTTAGCACAAATCACAGATCATCATGCGTAAGCTTCAAAGAGGCGGTTCTTCAAGGACAGCCTTCCGATGGTGGTTTGTATTTTCCCGAGAAAATCCCGAAGCTCGATGAAAGTTTCTGGCATGATTTTTTTGTGAAATCAAAAGAAGAAATAGCACTTCAGGTAATCAAGCCCTATGTTGGCGGGCAGATTGATGATCAAAGTCTTTTGCAAATTTGCGCTGAATCAATAAATTTTGAGTTTCCGCTCATTAAGCTCTCAGATCGGATTTGGACTTTGGAGCTTTTTCACGGTCCAACTTTGGCTTTCAAAGATGTAGGCGCACGTTTTATGAGCCGGTGTTTAAGGTATTTTGCCGAAGAGATCGGCAAACGAATAGTTGTAATAGTTGCGACTTCAGGAGATACAGGCGGAGCAGTAGCTGACGGATTTTACGGCATTGAGAATATCGAGGTTTTTGTACTTTATCCGAAAGGAAAAGTCTCACAGGTTCAAGAAATGCAAATTGCAGGCTTGGGTGGAAACATCAAAGCAATTGAGGTTTGTGGAGATTTTGACGATTGCCAGCGGCTGGTAAAAACCGCTCTTGGCGATGACGATTTAAGACGAAATTTTTACTTGACTTCGGCTAATTCAATTAACATTGCGCGCTTACTACCGCAACAATTTTATTATTTTTTTGCTTATCAGCAGTGGAAATCTCCTGTATTGCCTGTTATCTGTGTTCCGAGCGGTAACTTCGGAAATCTTTGTGCAGGGCTTTTTGCGCACTTTTCAGGGCTTCCGTGTGAGAAATTTATTGCGGCTTGCAACGCAAACGATGTGATTCCGGTTTTTCTGCAAACAGGACGGATGATTGATAAACCTGCGGTGAAAACTTTATCGAATGCTATGGACATCGCCCGTCCGTCTAACTTTACTCGTATTTTAGAGCTTTTCGGATATGATCTAAACTCACTCAGAAAAAAACTTGAAGCTGTTAGCATTTCAGACGAGGAAACCATAGAAACGATGCGAAAAGTATTTCGCCAGTTTAATTATATTCTAGACCCGCATGGAGCAGTCGGATTCCGTGCTCTGGAATATTACATCACCGAATTCCCCGATGCGAAAGGCTTTTTTCTTGAAACAGCTCATCCCGTGAAATTCGATTCGGTAAGGCAGATTCTGGGAACATACGGAAATCAACTAAATTCTCTCGAAGAATTTTTATCTAAAGAGAAAAAAAGTATCGAGATTGAACCTGATTATCAACAGCTTAAAAAAGTGATTATCAAGCAAGCATGAATGACGAAACTATGATGACAGGTTAAGTTGAGGAGTTTGAAAACTTGAAAAATCTGAGGTTAAAACTTTAGAAGGTTGAGGGTTTTGAAAATCGAGCTAAAAACAATCAGAAAAATTTTTCCTGATCTTTATTGTCTACCGTTTTTTTCTAGATTTTAACTCGTTATCTATCCTCTACGCTATCACTAATTTTGCGATAATTACCTTCGTATTCTTGACCATGTTTATGGTATGTTTTCTCTTTCTTGTGGTAAAAACCTTGCCATTTGATATAAATTTTGCCTTGTGATGCATTTGAGACATCAATCGTAGCTATCGGCTTCTTACGGTCGTAGTCTTGCCAAGGAATTTTTGCTCCTTCTTTTCCTAAAGCATTTGGGGTAACAAATAGTGTATAAAGCTCCTTTTTCTTTTCATTCAATTCATATCGCACTGTGACGTATATTTGGTTGATTGCAATGCAAACGTTTTCTATTTGTGAATTGAGGGAAATTTTTATTTTGTCGTTACAACCATTGTTTGTGTTTTCATCTTCTCTTTGCCAAATACCTTCCAGCAGAGATTCAAGCTGTTTTTTCTGAGATTCTGTATTGCTGTTTTGTAACTTACCTTCTTTTGAAGGCGATGGATTTTCTAGTAATCTTTGTTTTGCTTGACCGAATTCTTCGGTATTGTTTATTAAAAGGTCGGTTTTTCAACAAGGGGCGAACTAAGGCAAGTGCAAAAAGACACCGTCAACAAAAATGCCTTCATAAAATTTTCTTCCTACTTTGAAACTGATCCGCTACATCTACACTACAATATCCTCCTCAACTTTCTCTCCGTTTTCCCTTGATTTCAGAACTCCATTGGAATGCTACAACACTTTGATATGAGTTTCAAAGTAAAATTTGTCTGTAAAATGAAGAAATTTAACGGGAAAATGCTATTATCATAACAGGTGCTTTTAACAGGTGTGATGAAATTTGATTTTACTGTTCAACGAATAATTACCAGTGCTTCAAACCCGAAAGTAAAATTTGCTCAAGCTGTCAGAAAAGGTTTGGAAAAAGATTATGTTTTTGTTGAGGGACTAAGACTGGCTGAAGAGGTTTTAAGATCAAAACTAGGTATCGTCAATGTATTTTTTACCGAGGAATTAGTTACTTCAGAACGTGCCAGAGGTTTTTTGGCCAAAATTGAAAACCGCAAGCTGATAATTGTTTCAAAAAAGATCATGAATTTAGTTGCCGACACAGAAACCCCACAGGGAATTGTTGTAATTTGCCAGAGGCCGAAAAAAGGTAAGAAAATGATCGAAAACAGGATTGTCCAAAGCATTCAGTTGAAAATTCCATCCTTGGTTTTGATGCTTAATCGCATTGGTAATCCTTCAAATCTCGGAGCTACATTGCGAACTGCGGAAGCAGTTGATGTTGAAGGTGTTATTTTAACAAAAGGCTCTACTGATCCTTTCTCTGCTAAGGCGGTTAGAGGCTCTATGGGGGCTTGTTTGAGATTGCCAATTTGGGAAAAGGCAGATTTTTTTGACACCGTAGCTTGGGCAAAAGAAAAAGGTTTGTGTGTTACGTGCGCCGATGTCAGGGCAACGAAAGACTACACACAGATTGATTGGAAAATTCCACGTCTTGTCATTTTCGGCTCGGAGGCAGAAGGCATAAGCGAAAAGGAACTTGAACAAACTCAAGAAAGCCTCAAAATCCCGATGAAAAATAACGTTGAAAGCCTCAACGTTGCTGTAGCCTGCGGGATTATCCTTTATGAAGCAATGAAATATCGCAATATTTTCTCAACTTGAGATCAACTTGTCCAGTGATTTCGTGATATATCGGTTTCGTGATATAAAAGCCTAAAAGAAGCTGAATTTTTAGAAGTTTGTATGAGAAAATTCTTATTAGTTTTTGTAGTTTTAGGGATTGGACTTATGAATTCTGGTGAAAGAATTTCCGCATCTTGCGGAGAAGTAAATCCACTACTGAATGAGTGGACGGGGAATTACGGTGGAGTGCCCCCTTTCGATAAAGTCAAGGTCGAACACTTTAAGCCTGCAATGGAAAAGGCTATGGCCGATGCCTTGCAAAGAATCGAAAAAATCGCTAATTCTCTAGAGCCGCCAACATTTGAGAATACAATTGCAGAACTTGAAAGAAATGATCGCAGGTTGAATCGCGTTTTGGCAGTTTACTTTGTTTGGTCAAGCGCGATGAGTTCTCCCGAATTTCAAGCAGTAGAAAGGGAAATACAACCGAAACTTGCAGAGTTTTCCGATAAAATTTATCAAAACGAAGCTCTTTTTAAGAGAATTGAAGCAATTTACAATTCACCTGAAAAGTCGAAATTGACGGAAGAACAACGGCGCTTGGTCTGGTTTTATTACACAAATTTCATTCGTGCCGGAGCGAAACTTGATGCCGAGCAGAAAAAGAGACTTTCGGAGATAAATCAAGAGCTTGCTAGACTTTATACGAAATTCAGTCAAAATCTCCTAGCAGACGAAACCGAAAAATTCCTTGTTCTAAAAGATGAATCTGAACTGGCGGGCTTACCGCAATCTGTCAGAGATGCAGCAGCACAAGCTGCTGTTGCAAAAGGGTTAAAAGGTTCATGGGTCATTTTGAATACACGTTCTTCAATTGAACCTTTCTTGACTTATTCCGAAAGGCGCGATCTCAGAGAAAAGGCATGGCGAATGTTTGTCAATCGCGGTGATAATGGCGATAAAAATGATAACAATGCAGTGATTTCTGAAATCCTGCGACTTCGTGCCGAACGTGCTAAACTCTTAGGCTATAAAAGCCATGCTCATTGGCGACTCGAAGATTCAATGGCTAAAACACCTGAACGAGCGATGGAACTAATGCAAGCAGTATGGAAGCCGGCCGTCGCGCGTGTCAGGCAAGAGGTTGCCGATATGCAGGCAATAGCCGACAAAGAAGGAGCGGGGATAAGGATCGAGCCTTGGGATTACCGCTATTATGCCGAGAAGGTTCGTAAAGCTAAATATGATCTGGATGAAAACGAGATCAAACCTTATCTTCAGCTTGAAAAGCTTCGCGAAGGTATGTTTTGGGTTGCCGAACAACTTTTCGGACTTAAGTTTAAGCCTGTAAACGATGTTCCCGTTTATCATCCAGACGTTAAGGTTTGGGAAGTTGTAGATGCAAAGACCGGAAAGCACGTAGGACTTTGGTATTTCGATCCCTATGCACGCGAGGGTAAACGTTCAGGTGCATGGATGAGTGCATACAGAAATCAAGAGAAAATGGACGAGAAACCGATCACGACGATAGTTTCAAATAATTCCAATTTTATCAAGGGCAAACCGGACGAGCCTATTTTGATTTCATGGGATGATGCAAAAACGCTGTTTCATGAGTTCGGACATGCTTTGCACGGTCTTTGCTCAAATGTTACCTATCCTTCGCTTTCAGGAACGAACGTTCCAAGGGATTATGTTGAGTTTCCGTCACAACTATTGGAGCACTGGCTTCTGACACCGGAAGTTTTGCAACGATTTGCAGTTCATTACAAAACCGGCAAGCCGATTCCCAAGGAATTGGTTGAAAAGATAAAACATGCTTCAACGTTCAATCAAGGCTTTGCAACGGTTGAATATCTCGCAAGTGCATTGGTTGATATGAAAATCCATCTTGTAGCGAGTGAAAATGAAAAAATCGATCCTGACAAATTTGAGCGTGAAACGCTTGAAGCGTTGGGAATGCCACGTGAAATTGTCATGCGTCATCGTTTGCCTCAATTTGCCCACATTTTTTCGGGCGATGATTATTCGGCAGGTTACTATAGCTATCTTTGGGCAGATGTTATAACTGCCGATGCTTATGAAGCCTTTACCGAGGCGAGCGGACCTTACGATAAAAAAATTGCCGAACGACTTGTGCAGTATGTTTTCTCCGTCGGCAATACGATTGACCCTGCGGAAGGTTACAGACTATTTCGCGGTCGCGATCCGAAAATCGAAGCTTTGATGAGAAAACGCGGTTTTTCAAATTAGATTTTCTCGAACCTCTTTGAGCCAGGCTTTATTGAGATCTTTTCGATCGGCTTTTGCGAACCAGAGAAGAAGATTGATCGAATTTGCAATTGGAAGTTTTCAAGTAATGAGTAAGACGGTTAGGGAAATAGCCGAAAAGATACAGGCTAATTTGGACGGTGACGCAAATGCTTTAGTTAGTGACGTAACCCACGATTCACGCCAGGCAAGAGAAGGAAGTCTGTTCGTCGCCATTCGCGGTTTAACGATGGACGGAAACCGCTTCGTTGATGACGTAATGCGTCGTGGTGCAGTTGGAGTGATTTCCGAGATGGAAAAACCTGCAGACTTCAAAGGCGTATGGTTAAAAGTCCAAAATGCGCGTATCGCTCTTGCAAAAGCGGCGGATGTTGTTTATGACAGCCCTTCAAAGAAGCTGAAGCTCATTGGTGTTACAGGAACGAATGGGAAAACAACTACCGTTTATATAAGCTTTGCATTAGCTGAAGCAAACGGCGATAAAGCGGCAATGCTGACGACGGTTGAATACAGAATCGGCAATGAAACTGTTCCGGCCGTTAGAACAACACCGGAGGCTTCCGATACCCAAAGATTTCTCAAAAAGGCACTTGAAAAGGGATGCAAAACTGTTGCGATGGAAGCTTCTTCTCAGGCTCTGCATTTACACCGTTGCGATGAGCTGGATTTTAACGCAGCAATTTTTACTAATCTCACGCGCGATCATTTGGATTATCACGGCACGATGGAAAATTACTTCGATGCAAAAAAAATCCTTTTTGACGGACGTTTGGGAAAATCGCCGGATTATTCAATCATAAACCTAGACGATGAATGGGGAAGAAAATTGATCGGTGAGCTTCGCCACAAGCAAAACATCATCACTTTCGGCATAAATTCGACTTCAGCTTCATTTTCGGCTGAGAAAATTGAAGTTTCGCTTCTTGGAGGAACTTCTTTCATATTGAAAACCCCGAAGGGCGAGAGGTATGTAAAGTCGCCCTTGATTGGTAAGCCACATGTTTATAACATTTTGGGAGCGACGGCGGCAGCTTTGGCGATAGGATACGATTTGGAATTATGCGTAAGAGGGATAGAAAAATGCGTTGGTGCACCGGGGAGGTTCGAGAGAGTTCCGCACGACGGAGATTTTGCCGTCATTGTTGACTATGCTCATACAGACGATGCACTTTTGAATACATTGAAAACTGCAAAAGAGCTTGCGAAAGGACGTATAATCACGGTTTTCGGTTGCGGTGGTGATAGAGATCAAACAAAACGAATCCCAATGGGAGAAGTGGCAGGCAGAAACAGCGATCTTGTCATCATAACTTCTGATAATCCTAGAAACGAAGACCCGTTGAAAATTATTTCAGAAATTGAAAAAGGCGTATCTTCGACAAATTGTCCATATTTGAAGATTCCGGATCGGAGGGAAGCAATACATACGGCAATTCAGAAAGCCAAGCCGAACGATGTTGTAATCATAGCAGGCAAAGGACACGAAACTTATCAAATTATAGGCGACGAGAAGTATCATTTTGACGATCGCGAAGTAGCACTAGAAGCATTGGAAAATCTTAAAGAAACCGTTTGAATGGATGACAGATAATCGGGTTTCTTGCACTGCGCACGAAAAAGAAAATCTGCTCTTTTTGCGAAAAAAATCTATTCTGAAACAATCGGATTGCGTCTGATAACGTAACCGAGCTTGATAGCGTCTGATAACGTTTTTGCAGGGTTTCTCAGAAAAACTCAGTTTTTCTTTTGTGAAACTTATGTTTTCTTTAAAAAAGGCTCAACTTCTTTAAAAAAGGCTCAACCATTTCTTTCAAAAGTTAACTTCGTTCTTCTAGGTTGACAAATGACCACTCTCGAGGTTTTGAATTTTTTGAGAAAGATTTTGATTTAGGGAGAATTCAGCTTTCCTGAGTCATGCTTGTGGTTGAGAATTTTACTTTGTCGGCGAATTGTTGCGTCTGATGACGTAGTAGAGTTGAGATTGCGGCAGAAATTATGTCTAGTTTGGTGCTTAAAAATGCCAATGTGGTTTTACCCGATAGAGTAGCAACGGATTCTGATATTCTGATTGAAAACGAAAAAATTGCCGGTGTAGGAGACAATCTAAAAGCAGACAAAGAAATTGATTGCAGAGGTCTTACCGTTTTTCCGGGCTTTATTGATATTCACAATCACGGTGCTGTGGGAATCGATGTTAATGAAGCTGACATAGAAGGGCTTTACAAAATCAGCAAATTCTTGGCTTCACAAGGCGTGACTGCGTGGTTTCCTACGGTTGTGCCCGACCAGGATGAAGTTTATCAGAGGGTCATCACAGCAGTTGATGAGTTAATGAAATTTCAAGAAAGCGAACCTGTAGCCCAAGTTTTAGGCATTCATTACGAAGGAATTTTTGCCAATCAACAGATGTGTGGAGCTTTAAGACCTGAATTTTTCAAAACATTCGTTATCGGGAACGAGCTTGAAAGATTGCCGAGGTTGAAAAATGGAATTCATTTGATGACGCTTGCTCCGGAAGTTGAGGGTGGGATAGAGCTAATAAAAAAACTTCGACAATTGGGTTGGATTTCACTGATTGGGCACACAAAAGCCGATTCTGAGACTCTGGATAAAGCTTGTGAAGCGGGGGCAAAACATTTGACGCATTTTTTCAACGCGATGACGGGGCTTCACCATCGAGAGTTAGGCGTTGTCGGATGGGGACTAACAAAAGACGAAGTGACTTTTGACATAATAGCCGATAAAGTTCATGTAAATCCTAAAGTTCTGCACTTTGCCTGTAGAACGAAAACTCCTGCAAAAGTTTTGCTCATCAGCGATTCTATTGCGCCGACAGGACTTGGAGACGGTGTTTTTCAACTTTGGGGTGGGAAAATCTCGGTTAAAGATAAAAAGACAAGCAATGAGCGAGGTAGCATAGCTGGCAGTGTGATCACAATGCAAGATGCTTTCAGGAATATCATTTCTTTGGGATTTTCAATTGTGGAAGCATCCATTATGGCTAGCTTGAATCCTGCAAAACTACTGGGTTTGCAAGACGTTAGAGGCTCGATAAAAACGGGAAGTAGAGCTGACTTAATTGCACTGGACGAAAGGGGAAAGCATGTTTTAACGATCATCGGTGGAAAGATACGGCGATGAGGCTTATCGTTTCTCATTCGGAGGTTGTATTCTTTTGTTTTTGCAGGTCTTGATTAGTTTTTTGAGTTCTATTGATGTATGTATCCCAAAGACGTGTTACTTTCATTCTGTACTCGACCAAATCACGGCTTACTCTAAAATGTTGTGCTATTTCTTGCGAGGTTTTACCTTGATGGACCATTTTACGAAGTGCGGTATAAGGAACCAATGCTGCTGCACCGACTGCGTAGGCTTCTTCTTCAACTTTCGAATCATATTCACGTGCTTTCATGTGCTTGTCCGAAATAATAAGCTTTGACGGTTTATGTCCCAAAAAAACATGGCAAATTTCTTCCATCAAGGTTGCATTTTGGCGATTTTCTCCATGTGTAGGATTGAGGATTATCAATTTTCTTCCGTTGGGTAAAGGTTGCAAACAAACGCCACCAGACCATGAATTCTTTGCTTCTTCCAGAAGCATTCTCTTTGTTTCTTCACTAAGAAACGGCAAAATTTCGTCAAATGAGGCAACAAGTAGCTTTGCATACTCAGCTAAAGCAAATGGATTGAGCGGATCATCATCGTTTTCAAGTCCTGCAAAATCCCTTATAGCTTGAGCTTTTAATTCATAAACCCTACCTTTTTGAGTTGGCGGAAGTTCGCTATGTAGTTTTTTCATATAGGAAACCTACCTTTGTTGTCTAAGCCATTTTTGGTAAATTTGTTTGTCTTTTTCAAACGATTCGGCAGAGGTATGGAAATTATGTGAGCCGTCCATTTTCTGAACGTTCAAAACGTAGTAGAGATAATCGGTTTGAGATGGATTTAGTGCTGCCTCGATTGAGCTTTTCGATGGTGAAGCAATCGGACCGGGTGGCAAGCCTGGGAATTTCCTTGTGTTGTATGGCGAATTCGAGTCAAGATCGCTTACGTTGATGTGTTTGTCCCAACGCCCTTCGATTTTGGCAATGTAAACAACCGTTTGATCGATACCAAGCGGAATACCCTTTTTCAAACGATTGTATATCACCGAAGCAACCAAAGGTTTTTCTTCTTCAATTTTGGTTTCGGTTTCTATCAAAGATGCAATAATTACAATTTCGCGCGGGGTTCTTCCGAGTTGCTTGGCTTTTTCGTCCCATTCGGGTTGCCAAATTTTGCGAAATTGCTCAACCATCAATTTTATTGCTTCTTGAGGTTTAGCATTTAACGGTAGGTAATATGTGCTTGGATACAAATATCCCTCTAGATTTTTGGCTAACGGGTCGAAATCTTTAATAAGACTCGTGTCGTTCATCAAATCGAGAATTTGTTTTTCACTCATCGGGGGGTTAGTTGGGAGTTTCTCAGCGAGCCTTTTTGCAATATCAAATCTGGTCCAGCCTTCCGGGATTGTAAGTTTTATGAATTTTTCTTGTCCTTTTTCGAGTTCTTGTATGACCTGGAGTGGAGTTATAGGCGAATTGAATTGATAATCCCCGGCCTTTATTTTACCGGGATTACCGAAAAAACGCAGATAAATTAACGTCGGATATGGGCTTTGCAAGATTTGTTCAGACGCAAGGATTCGGACGACTTCTTCAGAAGTAGAACCTTTAGGAATCTGGATAAACTGATTCGATTTATCATGAAAATGCGGTTTGTTTAGGTTCACGTAAAGCCAAAGTCCAAAAAGACCACCAGAGAGCAGGGCGAGACACAAGATAAGTAATATAAACCTTATCAGTTTCATCACAAAAAGTTTATCAGAAAGTTTTTGATGATTTGAGTTTCTAGAGACCTTTGCATTGAGATTTTCGGGGTTATTTCGGTCATGAGTTTTATGCAAAGGCCACTTCTTCGCATTCACAGATAATTTTGTGCATAATTTGAATTTGTCGGTAAAGCTCTAGATATTGAGCTGGTGTTAGGGCTTGTGCGCCGTCACAAAGAGCTTTCTGTGGGAAGGGATGCACCTCTATTAACAAACCGTCCGCTCCAACGGCTATACTGGCTTTTGCCAAAGGTGCAACCATGTAGTTTTTGCCTGATGCGTGCGATGGATCAACAACTATCGGCAAATGTGAAATCCTCTGAACTGCAGGAACAATTGATAAATCAAGCGTATTTCGGGCGTGATCCGAAAAAGTTCTGATTCCACGCTCGCACAAAATCACATTATAATTTCCCTCGGCCATTATGTATTCAGCCGCAAGCAGAAATTCATCAAGTGTTGCTGACATACTACGTTTAAGCAATATGGGTTTGCGGGATTTACCGACATATTTCAAAAGTGAGAAGTTTTGCATGTTACGTGCACCTATTTGAATGCAGTCAGCGTATTTTTCAACTAAATCAACCCCGCGTTCATCCATTGCTTCGGTTACTATATTCAAGCCGAATTTTTCTTTGACTTCGGCCAGTAACTTTAGCGCTTCCTCACCTTTGCCTTGAAAAGAATATGGTGAAGTTCTCGGTTTGAAAGCTCCTCCTCTGAAAAATTTTGCTCCGCTTTTCGCAACCACTTCTGCAGCCTTGAAAACTTGTTCTCTTGATTCAACGGCGCAAGGACCTGCAATCACAGCCAACTCGTCCCCACCGATTTCTGCGTTACCGACCTTTATAACAGATTTGTTAGGTTTCCAATCTCTGGTTACGAGTTTGTAGGGCTTTGTTACTCTTATCGTTTCGGCAACACCGGAAAGGTTCTCGAAATAAGCCGAATCGAGCGCACCTTGGTTGCCCGTAATTCCAACAACCGTTGTGGCAGCTCCGGGTAGAATATGCGCTTTGTAGCCTAGTTTTTCTATGATTTCGACAACGCAGCTTATGTCTTTCTGCGTCGCATTCGGTTTCATTACAATCAGCATAATGCAAAATGCAAAAATTTTTTTTAATTTCAATCAGTAGCAAATATCTTGCCACTTTTCCGATTTGCTTTTGTTTTAGTTAGATGGCGACTGCACAAATAGTCGAGCAACGTTTAATCTAACAATATCGAAGTTAGCGTTACATTCTTTCAGGGACTTCAATTCCCATCAAATTCAAAGCTGTTGTTAAACTGCGTCTTGCAACGTCTGCTGCAACGATTAGCACAGCTTTTCTGAACGTATCTTTCTCACTTATAATTCGGTGGTTATGGTAGAAAAGATTAAAAGTGCGTGCTAGATTGAAGCAATACTTCGCCAGCAAGGCAGGTTCGGCATTGCTGACTGCGTTATCAACAGTTTCTTCCAGTTTAGACGCTAGCATCAGAAGCGTCCAAATTTCATCTTCACCGTTTAAAATTTCGGCGACTTTTTCTCGCTCCTTTTTGACGATCTGCATGGCTTTTTCAAGCTCGCCTTGTTCGAGTTTGCGGAAAATCGAATTTGCTCGAACTACCGAATACTGACAAAAGACTCCGCTTTCTCCGTCGAACGAAAGCGCTTCTTTGAAATCGAACACAACAACTGTGTTTCTGGTGTATTTGAGCAGAAAATATCGCAAAGCTCCAACCGCAATCGTTTTGGCAATTTTTCTCTTTTCTTCGTTTGTTAAATCTGCATGTCTTTTTTCAACTTCTGCGAATGCTTTTTCTTCTAGAAGGTTTATCAAATCGTCTGCTTTTACTCCTAAGCCTTTGCGTCCTGACATTTCGATAAATTGACGTTTTTTTTCTTCTTCGGAAAGTGTAAATCCGAGTTCTACGGCCGCCGCAGGCGACAAGGCAACCATTTCGTAAGAAAGATGAACACTGGCTCGTTCACCTTTTTCTGGAGAAATCGCCGCTACGCTTCTTTTGACGACTTCCTGCGGGTAAGACTGTCTGGAATCGATGACATTATAAACAATATCGTTTTTTCCAAAACTCGGGATTTCATCGGAGGTTTTATTGGCTGTTTCTACTGGTTTTGAAGTTGTTATCCAGACCTTTTTGCCGTTATTGTAGATATGAAAAACTTCGTAGTTGAAATCAAGATCAAGAAGCCCTAATTTCCACATTTGATAGGCTATGTCTTTACCGGTATAAGTTACGGTGCCGTTTGAGCGGACTAGAATTTTATCAGTATCGTGTTCTTCGGTGCCTTCATGGGCGTCGAGTGGCATAACCCAGCATCCTGCATTTTTACCTTCGGTTTCATAACGTATAACGTTTCTTTTCTTCATTTCCTCGAAGGCTTTTTGCCAGAATTTCAAATGTAAAATCTCGGATTCACGCGCAAGCAGATCGTATTGAATTCCGAGCCTTTCCATAGTTGCCAGTATACATTGGACATTTCTGGTGGCAACATAATCTGCAAGTTCTGCCACTGCGTTTCCGCCTTCCTCGATTGCTTGTAAGATCTGCGTTCGCTTTTCGTTTAGGCTTTCATCCGTTTGATAGGCTTGCCCGACTTTTGTGTATAAGTCCCAACAATAATAATCGAAACTTTTTCCTTCCTCTGATAGTTTTTTGTCAAGTTCAATAATTGCATTTAAGTTCATTTTCTCAAGATAAATGAATCCAACCACTACATCTGCAACCTGAACGCCCGTGTTGTCTATGTAATTTTGCACTTCAACTCTTTTGCCTTGCGATTTCAACAGTCTAACGAAAGTATCGCCTAAGATGGCATTGCGCAAATGTCCGACATGCGCAGCTTTGTTGGGATTAACTGAAGTATGTTCTACACAGATTTTTTCGGTGGTCAAATGTCGCTCAAAAGCATCTGTTTCTGTTTGGCTTTGCAAAATGCCAGAATCAACTGCAAGCCCGGCTAGTATTGTAGAGCGATTATAAAATATGTTCAGATAGCCTGCTCCTGCTACTTCGATTCGTTCGACCGTTTCGTTTAAGGCTAATTCGTTATTCAAAATCGAACTTTTCAATTCTTCGGCTATTTCTCTCGGGTTTAGTTTTTCCCCTTTTATTTGCTTTACCTTCTTTGCAATCTCGAAAGCTACAGGGAAAGCCAAATCGCCCAATTTTACATTAGGCGGTGATTCTGCTTGAATTTGCTCTAGCTGAACGCCGAATTTTTCAAGAGCAATTTTAGAAATTTTCTCGCGTAAAAGATTTTGTAACTGTAGAGGTTTCATACAAGCAAGAGAAAAATTATAACACTTCTAGACAACCGAAAGAGTGAAAAAGCAGTTTTTTCAAAGATTTTGATTTTTTCGGCGAAGAAGATAATCTGAAATCTATGCGAATTTCTTCTCGGCTGCGAGAAGTTCTCAGAAAGGCAAAAAAAGTTTGCGTTTTGACAGGGGCAGGAATTTCTGCCGAGTCTGGTGTTCCTACGTTTCGCGGCGGTGGTGGAACGGCTGTTTGGAAAGGGATGCCTTTTGATCAGATTTCTTCGGCAAAAATGGTGCGAGAAAACCTGGACGAAGTTTGGGCTTGGTTTGATTACAGAAGAGATGTCTTGAAGGATTGCAAGCCTAATTTGGCGCATAAGATTTTGGCAAATTGGCAAGATAAATTTGAGGATTTCACGCTTATAACTCAAAACATTGATAATCTTCACAAAGAAGCAGGCTCAAGGAAAGTATTAGAGCTTCATGGGAACATTCATCGTTCGTATTGCATAAAGTGTAACAAAAGGTTTTTCATGACCAAGGACACAATACCGCATCAACCTGAATTCTGCGACGAATGTGGCTCGAAGGTCCGCCCAGATGTGGTTTTGTTTGGGGAGTTTTTGCCGTTTGATGTTTATGAAAAAGCAGAGCAGAAGTCCAGGCAAGCCGAGCTTTTCTTCATAATCGGTACCTCTGCGGTTGTTTATCCTGCGGCGGGACTTGCAGAGCTTGCGAAACTTAACGGGGCTTTTTTAGTCGAAATAAATCCAGAAGAGACTCCTATGACAGAAATCTGCGATGAGTCTTTTCGTGCCAAATCAAGTGAAGCTTTGTCGGCAATCAATCAGGTTATATGAAAATTCTGTATTTTGACTGTTTTGCAGGTGCAAGTGGGAACATGATTTTGGGCGCATTGATTGGGCTCGGCGTTGATTCAGACGAGCTTATAAAAAAACTGCGTCTTCTGAAGATCCCCGATTTTCAAATCGAATTCTCCGAGCAGAATAAATCAGGCATAAAAGCTGTATATGCCGACGTAAAGGTGCCTGAAGAAAAAACTCACAGGCATTTTTCGGAGATTGAAAGAATAATTGACGAATCAGACTTGTCCGTGCAAGTCAAACAAACCGCTCTGAAAATCTTTCATAAGATTGCCGAAGCAGAAGCCAAAATCCACGGCGTCAAGATTGAGAAAATTCATTTTCACGAAGTCGGTGCGATGGATTCAATTTTAGATGTTGTCGGAGCCTGCATCGGATTTGAAATTCTAGGAATTCAAAGATTCGCCTGTTCGCCTATAAACACCGGTTGCGGTTTTGTTGAGATGCATCATGGAAAATTTCCTGTTCCGGCACCAGCCGTGACGGAAATTTTAAGAGGCTTTCCCGTGTATTCAAACGAAATCGAAGGTGAATTGATAACGCCGACGGGAGCAGCAATAGTTGCAACTCTTTGTAGCGAATTCGGCAAAATACCGAAGATGAAACTCGAAAAGGTTGCCTACGGAGCAGGGAAAAGAGATTATCAAAACTTTCCGAATGTCTTAAGACTTTTGCTCGGTGAGGAGGTAGAAAACCCGGAAGAAAAGAATATCTCGGTTCTGATAGATTCAAAAGCGACTGAAATTTCTGAAGATACTGTTAAGGCAGGTGATGAAGTCAAAACGGACGAAGAACTGGAAACTTTGATTTTGCTTGAGACGAATGTTGATGATGTTTCGCCAGAGGTTCTCGGTTTTTTGATGGAAAAAGCTCACAAGTTAGGTGCGCTTGATTGTTGGTTTACACCGATTCAGATGAAAAAATCGCGTCCCGGTGTGATGATTTCGATTCTTTGTGAGAAGGGGCGAGAAGATGAATTTGCGAGATTGCTTTACGGCGAAACATCAACACTTGGAATACGTTTTTATGAAACAAAGCGTCGGTCGTTAAGACGCAAAATTGTATCTTTTCGGTCGAAATACGGAGACGTAGATGTTAAAATTTCGTATTCTGACGGTCAAATAATCGGTTTTAAGCCTGAATATGAACAAATTCGAGAAATTGCATTAAAATTGAATAAGCCGTTTAAGCAAATTGAAGCAGAGATTTTGAAAGAGTTGAAAGATGAACAAACCGGTTCTGGAGAAAAAAGTTGATCTAGAAAAAATAGCACAGGGTGTGCGATTGATTTTAGAAGGCATTGGTGAAGACCCAATGCGTGATGGATTGCGTTTGACTCCACAAAGAGTTGCAGAGTTCTTTGTAGAGTTAACGGAAGGCATGTGGGAAGACCCAACACAGCACATACAACCTTTACCCGGTGACTCTCACGATGAAATGGTTATAGTCAAGGATATTCCGATTGCCTCTATATGTGAACACCATCTTGCACCGTTTGTTGGTAAATGCCATATCGCATATATACCGAAGGATGGGCGAATTGTAGGATTGTCGAAACTTGCAAGATTGGCAGAAACTTTTGCAAGAAGGCTTCAGGTTCAGGAAAGACTAACCCAGCAAATTGCAGATACGCTGTTTCAGCAACTAAAACCGCTTGGCGTGATGGTTGTAATAGAAGCTGAACATACTTGCATGACGCTACGTGGTGTGAGGAAACCCGGAGCAAAAACCATCACTTCAAGCGTTCTAGGCAATTTCAGAAGGGATGCGAGAACTAGAGCCGAAGCTATGAGTTTGATAAAAGGGAAGCCCTAGAAAGCAAGCTTTTACCAAACGGTCATAATTAGTCGGCCGATTTGGTCTTTCCCAAAGTTCAAGAGTTGACTTTCTCTGTAAAATGAAAAGAGTTCTTTTCATCGGTCATGAAGCAACACGAACAGGTGCACCTATTGTTTTGCTGTCATTGCTTCGATGGCTAAAATCTAAAGATTTTCCTTACAAGATAGATTTGCTTCTCTTACAAGGCGGCGAACTCGAAGATGAATACCGCAATTTGGTTGACAATCTTTATTTGATGCCACAGCCACAGTTCGGAAGGAAAGGCCTTTTAGAACGTTTAATTAATCGCTTCAAAAAGGAGTTCTGCTTGGCAAGAGAATACCCGCGCATGGCGCCGTTTGACCAAAAATATGAAAAGGTTTTAGCAAATACGGCTATTTCGCTTAAAGTGCTAAAGCCTTTTAAGGAGAAAGGAGCAAAAACGATCTGTTGGATACATGAGCTTGAATACTCAATTAAGGAGTTGTGTGGTTTAGATGAATTTGTAAAAGCATCTAAATTCGTAGACTCTTTCATTGCCTGCTCGAAAGCCGTTCAGCAGATGCTGCAGAAAGTTGTTACTGGCAAAGAGGTTTACCTTGCTTATGACTTTACCGAGGGCTTTCGAGAAATATCCTATGAAGAGATTGAAATGACGAAAGCCGAGCTTGGTATTCCGAAGGATGCTTTTGTAATCGGAGGCTGTGGAACGATTCATTGGCGCAAGGGAGTAGATATATTTATATATTTAGCCAGAAAACTGTCGAAAATTCAGGGTAGAAATTTTTATTTTGTATGGTTGGGCAAAAAGCTACCTTCTTTTGAATCGGAAAGAATTCTGTATGATTTTGAGCGGATTGAAGTAAACAACAGAATTGTGTTTGCCGGTTCACAGGTGGATGTTGCGCGCTTTTTTGCCTGCTTTGATGTATTTGCTCTAACTTCTCGTGAAGATCCCTTTCCGCTTGTTTGCTTAGAAGCGGCGAGTTTGGGAAAGCCGATAATTTGTTTTGAAAAGGCAGGTGGGATGCCGGAATTCGTAGGTAGCGATGCAGGGAAGGTAGTGCCTTACGGCGATATTGATGCTTTTTGCCAGGAGATCATCAACTTCCACGATAACCCGAAAAAACTAGAAGAATGTGGTCGGACAGCTAGAAAAAAGTTGATGACAGACTTTAGTGCAGAAAATTCTTGCAGAAAAATCTGTGAACTTTTGTTGAAGTAGAGAAGTCCTTTTATCGAATACCCGGAAGCAAGTTCATCTATTGTTGAGTAGCTTTAACTGGCGAAAGTTCAGGAAGCAGTTTCAAAAAGTGCAAGGATTTTCTTACCTTCTTGTGAAAGAGGATGAATCGTGCGAAGGTGTTTTCTCCCTTGCATTTCCCATATTGCAGTTATAACACCGTCTTTTTCGACGGCATGGTAGGTTACTTCTTCTGTTGACTCTGACATGTCTTCTTTGGTTTCTGTTTCTACTTTTTCAACAGATGACTCCTTTGTTGATAATTCCGGTTTTGAAGCTTCTTTTGTTGCCATAGCTGATTTTTTCTCTGGTATAGCTTAAATTTTGCTCAAAATCTAAGTTTAGGATTGTATTTGATGCATGTCAAATGTCCTTGAGAGAAAGGAAATTATACAAAGCAACCTCGGAAAAACCTGCACATCTCAAAACAGAGCAAAATCTTAACTAAAACTTAACACCATTTTAACTATTCCTTAAGACCCAAATTTTAGCCTTTCCAAAAGGCCAGTTTGCAAAAGGGAGGCAGTAATGAAAGTTTTTGCTTTGGTTGTTTTTCTTTTTTCGACGATTTCGGTTTTTGCGCAATCAGATTTAGGAAATTCTTCTTTGGAAGGACTGGTTGTTGACGAAAGGGAAGCCGTCATTCAAGGGGCTTCGATTGAGGTAAAGAATCTGGAAACCGGATTGAAAAGAACTGTGGTTACGGATTCAAGCGGTAGGTTTGTTGTATCAATCTTGCCGGTAGGAAGGTATCTTGTCACTGCTTCTGCCGAAGGTTTTGCCGAAGTAAAACAAGAAGTTACTTTGGCGGTTGGTGAAACTACTTCTGTTTTATTGAATCTTAGACCGAAGTTGAAAGAAACCGAAGTTGTGGTTGTAAGCGGTGGCGAAATTGTGGATACGGAGGAAGCTTCTACAGGGACTTCGATACCACAAAGGTCAATTGAGGATTTGCCTATCAGAGGAAGGAATTTCCCTGAATTCATACAATTGACGCCTGGAATCGTTCAGGAATCGGATAGAAAAGGTCTTGTTATTGCGGGACAACGTTCGATAAATTCCAATATAGCGATTGACGGAGCAGATTTTAACGATGCTTTGCAGGGTAATCAACGTGGCGGTAACGATGCGATCTTTTTCTTTCCTCAGACGGCTATAAAAGAATTTCAAGTTGTGCGAAGCGGTGCAACCGCTGAAGTTGGACGAACCGGAGCAGGCTTTGTAAATGCTGTTACCAAGTCTGGCACAAACAATTTTCGTGGCGAGCTATTTTATTTCAATCGTAATGACAAGCTGACGTCGCCTGATGCTTTCGGTAATGACGGAGACAATAATCAAAATCTTTTCGGGGGTTCTGTTGGAGGACCTATCAGAAAAAACAAGGCTTTTTTCTTTTTCGGAGCGGAGCAGAATTTCTTGCGGATTCCTTATTTTGTTAAATTTCTTACACCTTCGTCATTGCTTCCGCCGAGTTTAGCGTCTCTTGAAGGCGAGCAGATAGCTACGAACGATCCGACGGCTGTTTTCGCAAGGTTCGATTTTTACCCGAACGACAAAAACACGCTTAATTTTCAATATACCTACTCACGCCTTAGAGCTAAGAATTTTATAGCCATCGATGAGGGAACGGTTATAACAGATGTTGCAGCGACTCAAAATGTTTTAAGGCGAGGATCAAGTAACGGATTGAAAACATCGATTGTTTCTGTTTTGACACCAAATCTTGTAAATGAGTTTCGTGCGCAGATAGCAACCGATAACCGGCGCGAAGATTCAAACTTTCCTGGTCCCGATATTCGTATTTCGGGTGTCGGCAGAATAGGCGGTTCTAATAGCCGTCCGAGGATTTTCAATACTTTGCGCTATCAAATCAGCGATAATGTTTCATTGAGTAAAGGAATTCATCGAGTGAAGTTCGGTTTTGACATAAACATAAATCGTTGGGAAGCTCAGCGTGTCACAAATGGGACTGGAACATGGCGATTCAACAGTTTGCAGGATTTTATCAATCAGATACCACGCCGTTTTGATCAAGCCATTCCCTTGATTCCAAATGCACTTTTGGTTAAGAGCTATCAACGGGAATATGCATTTTTCATTCAAGACAAAGTAAGTTTGGTAGGAAACGTCACGGCTACATTTGGAATCAGATGGGAAGGCCTCGATAATCCAACACCAACAAATCCAAATCCCAACCTTCGCGAAACTCAAAAAATACCTGATGATTTTAATCAATGGCAACCGAGATTAGGTATTGCCTGGGACGTTTCTGGAAGTGGAGATTCCGTTATACGTTTTTCTTCCGGACTTTACGCTGCTAGAACACCTGCAATTTTGTTTTATCGTGTGTTTGTTAACAATGATGTTGTTACGAAGGATATAAGAATTGACGAAAGAAGCGGAGCCTGTAGAACTGCAACCAATCCATCGCAGATACCTTCGAATTGCTATTTTCGGGGTAGTGGAGCTTTAATAACATATCCGAATACTTTGACCGGACTAAGCAATCCTGCTTTTCTGTCGTTTGCTTTCCGCAATGGAGCGGCGTTAACCAGGGTTTTTGGATTCGATCCGGATTTTAGAAATCCCCGCACCTTTCAAGTTGCATTGACTTGGGAACAGAAAATTCTTGAAAGCTTTGCGCTTTCTGTTGGCTTCGTAAGAAGCTCTGCATGGAATCTTCAGCGGAGACTGGATAGAAACCTGTTTCCACCGACCGTTCAACCATCAGGTTTTCCGGTTTTTCCGCTTAACTCACAAGGCGGGACACTCAGACCTAATCCAAATATAGGAATTTTTTCGGTGAATGAATCTACAGCACATTCAAGCTACAACGCTCTTTTGATGTCGCTTCGCCGAAGGTTTGCTAAGAAATTCCAAATCGAAGCCAATTACACGCTCTCTAAAAATCAAGACGATGATTCTAATGAGCGTAATTTTTCAAGGGAAACTGCTTTGAATCCTTTTAATTTGAAAATCGAGAAAGGACCTTCAAAACAAGACGTGCGACATAATTTCAACATCTCCGGCGTGTTTGATTTGGGTTACGGATTTACTTTAAGTGCAATCTTGATTACCAGAAGCGGTTTTCCCTATACGCCGAGAATAATTGACGGCGACGATTTTCAGAATGACGGAAACGATGCGAATGACAGAGCTGTAATAAACGGAGTTGTTGCCGGACGTAACAGCAGAAGACAACCAAACTTCTTCAATCTGGACTTGAGGTTGTTGAAGAATTTCAAATTCGGTGAAGGTAAAAAGCTTGCCCTGTCGGCAGAAATTTTCAATGTGACACGCAGTCCCAACAGAGGCTTCGGAGTTGATGCTATTTCTGATTTTTGCACAACAAATCCGGCTTTGAGAGATTTGCAGAATCCTTTGGGAATATCTTGTCCGTCGGGAACCTTCCCTTCCGTTGAAGCTGGAGTTCCTTATACTGCGCCTTCTACTGCAAGATTCGGAGGCCCCAGACAATTGCAATTGGGTTTGAGATTTAGTTTTTAGAAACTACTTGTATTTGTTCGGCTGAAGACCTTTGCTACGTCGATTGCCGGCTTCAGCCTTTTTATTTGTTTCCAACACTCTCTTGAAAAAAAATTTTTCACCGAAACAGAGATCTATTAACTTGCTTTTAACAGGCATTTTATGGCAATTTATCAAGAAGCAGGTTCTTGAGGAGGATTTTATGTTCGACTCCACTTCGACTAAGCGCAAGATTGATGGTGCGAAAGAGGGGTTGAATACCTTACCTTTTCCTTTTAATAAAAGAAACTTTTGTTACTATGAACCTATAGAGAAAAAAATAGATGTAGCTCGCGTCTTGATAGTTAATTGCTTGTTGAGATACGAGACCGATTTATCCGACCTGGCACGAACAGAGTGGAAAGATGATATACCAACAAAGCTGAGGCTTGAAAATAAAATTTCATCAATGGCTTGCGATAATATCGCTAAAAATGTTATCCGTTTAGTTCGTCAGCCGAAAGTTTTGACGGTTCATTTGTCAGAAGTCAAAGAAGCAGAAGAAGATTTTCGACCCGACGCTATTGTAATGAGCGGCACGCTTTCGGATTTCGATTACTATAATCCCACTCATTTGGAAAAGGCTAAGGATTTTCTAAGGAAAACTAAAACGCCGATTTTGGCGATTTGCGGTTCTCATCAGTTGGTTGGAATAACTTTCGGATGCAAACTGAAAACCTTAGACGGTTTTGAGCCGTGGCAGAAGCGGACTAATCGTGTTGTTGAATACCAGTATCGTTTTATCAAAATAGTGGATGTTACAGATCCGATATTTGCTGGGGTAGCCGGGAGAAGCCGGGAAATTGCCGAAGGTAGAGTCTGGCAGGATTATACTTTGGAAGACGATGTTTTGAGAGTTTGGCAAAATCATGGACTTCAGGTTGAAGGAGTGCCAGAAGGATTCAAACTTTTAGCTACATCTTATCTTTGTAAGAACCAGATGATGGTGAAGCGCTCGGACAATCAACTTATTTACTCCGTTCAGTTCCATCTTGAAAAGTCTTTTGAAGAATGGTCAAAAAACCCAACGAGATGGGAACATCCTAATGAATCACGCGATGGAAGAATTCTTTTTGAAAGCTTTCTAAAACTTGCTTTAGAAAAAGTCAAACGGCAAAAAGACATGCAAAGCTGAGAAATTTTTGGTTGTCGAAAAACTCAATGTATCCGAGATTTAAGGTAAAAAGAGACCCAACATAAAGATTCAGGAGTTCCTGCCTTTATTTCTAGCTTTGGACTTTTTTCTACTGAAGAGTCGTATTCGAAGTCAGAATCATCTCACAGGCAAATTTGTGTGCATTGAAGTAAATTCTGTCGGCATTTGATTGGTTTGACTTTTCTAGGTTCCGTAACAGATTCAGGTAAAATGAATTTATGTTCAAAAATCTGGTGTTTCTTTTGTTTTTCGCGTCTTCGATAACCCAGTTTTTGATTGCTCAGACGAGAACCTTTGAACTGAAGGATTCGGTAGAGATGATTGAGATCAAAAATTATCACGGGCGTATTTCTGTGATAGCTGCGGAGGATTTGGAAAAGGAAATCAAGATAGATGTGAAGATCAAGGACACTAAAGGGAGTAATGGTATTGACAATGTCAGCATAAATCGGCAAAAGAATCGGATTACAATTTCGGTAAGCCCCAAAGACGAAAAAGACAGAATAGATCTTGAAATCAGAATCCCCAGAAATCTGCGTGTAAGGGCCGAAACCGAAGAAGGCGAGATATCGTTTTCGGGAAAATTTGCTGCATGTGAAGCTAGAACCGAGACGGGAACTATCATAACAGATGTTCCAACCGAAAACATAAAATACTCATTTTTGTGGCTTAGTTCTTATCCTAGGTTTATGAGCGATGTTTCGCTGGCTAAGGTCAAAGAGAAAGCTGGTGGTAGGTTCCTGATCTCTGGTGAATTAGGAAAAAAAAGAGAAGAAGATGGAAATTCAGATGAAAGTATCACTTTAAACAATGGTTTGGAAAAAGAAGGTTTTTTCGGGGACAAAAACAAAATCTCGTCCGATAGAGAAATTACAAAAGAGAAACACAAAAATGTAACCGTGCTGGATTTCAAAACCTCACGTGGGATAATACTTTTCAATGTTCCTCCTTCGGAAGTACCTTCGGATTTAAGAGAAAAACCTTTGACGGAAGCCGCTAAAGCTATCATAAGAAGTGGCGATGGACTTTTGATGGAAGCAATTCGGCGTGCGAGTCCGAGGTATTTTGGCGATTATGCCAGAACTTTACCACCGCGGAGAGGTGAACCTGTTTTGAAGAAAAAGGATAAAGTCAATGTTACCGACGGATCTGAAATAAAAACGGCTATTGTTCGTGTGTTAGATGATGAAAATCGTGCTGTCGGTGGTTTAAGCGAAAATGACTTCATCGTTTTGGAAGATGGTGAAGAAAGACGGATAGTTTCGGTCGAACAAACAACTGCCCCGATGAATCTGGTTCTTTTGATGGATGTTTCTGGAAGTGTAGAGAATCACGCCGATTTTTTACGCCGTGCGGCGCGTGCTTTCATAGAAACAATGGACAAAAAAGATAGTATCGCAATAATTGCCTTCAACGAAGATGTAAAAATTCTTTCTGACTTCACAACCGACAGACAAAAGCTCCTCGAGTCGCTGGATGAACTCGATACAGGTGGTGGCACAGCTTATTACGATGCGCTAGCTTTCGCACTGGTTGAGGTTTTACGCCCACTGAAGGGTAAACGCGCCGCTATCGTGATTCTCTCCGATGGTGATGACAATCGCTCTTTTCTACCTTTTGAGGCTCTTTTGGGTTCGATTCAGGAAAGCGGGGCTTTAATTTATCCACTTTACGTGCCTTCTGGATTAATTGCCGGCTCTTCACAGACCGATTTTAATGATTCTCCTGATCCGGTCTGGGTGAAATACATGATGTTGACATCAAAGGCACAAGCTGAGGGAGCAAGACTTGCAGAAATTTCGGGAGGGGTTTATTATCCGATTCGGCGCTTGAGCGATATTCAAAGGGCTTATGAAGATATTGTCTTGCAATTGCGAAATGCTTACATGATTCGATTTCATTCAAAATCAACTTCTTTTAATAACGATTCCGATTCAAAAATCAGTCCACGTATTCGTATAAAAATGAAGAACGAACGTTTATTCGTTGATGTGCGGTCTATAAACTGAGCTTATGTCGCTTTTTGAGCTTTTAATGACAGAAGAAGCAGAACAAGAAAAACCGCTAACGGTTTCTGAGCTTAATCAGAAAGTCAAGCAGTATTTGGAGGCTGATTTTTCTAACGTTTGTGTTGAAGGAGAGATTATAGGTTTTACTGAGGCACGCTCCAGACATTGGTATTTCAGCTTGCACGATAAGAGTTCTCAGATCAAAGCAACTTGCTATTCTTATAACAATTCTCGAATAAGATTTCGCCCATCTGATGGGCTAAAGGTGCGTGTCCGGGGTAAACTATCGGTTTATTTGCCAAAAGGTGAATATCAAATTTTGGTAGAATCACTTCTGCCCGTAGGTGAAGGCGCTTTAAGAGTTGCATTTGAGCAGATAAAAGAGAAGTTAGAGGCGGAAGGACTATTTGATGAAAATTTGAAACGACCGCTTCCAATGTTACCTCGCAGGGTTGGAGTTGTAACTTCGCCGGATGGAGTAGCTTTCTTCGACATTTTGACCGTTCTATTGCGTCGCACCAAAACCGTTAACATCACACTGATTCCGACGCGTGTGCAAGGAGAGACGGCAGGTGAGCAGATTGAAGCGGCTATCAGGTTAGCCAATCTTCATAATTTAACCTGTCGTGAAAGTGAAAAAATTGATGTTTTAATAGTCGGGCGTGGTGGTGGGGCGCCTGAAGATTTATGGGCTTTTAATGAAGAGAGGGTTGCACGAGCAATTCGTGCATCTCAAATACCCGTGATTTCAGCTGTTGGACACGAAGTTGATTTCACGATAGCCGATTATGTCGCAGATTATCGCGCCCCTACTCCAAGTGCAGCAGCAGAAATAGTGGCCGAGGCAGAAAAAAACATCCAGGTGTGGATTAATCACCTTGAAAACAGGCTGATAAAACAGATAGAACTGCTTGTTTGGGAGAAAAAGTATCGTCTCCAGGCACTCATTTCTTCAAATGCATTAGGTGGTTTTCGTGACCGAATAATTCAACTAAGAGATAAAGTCGGTTTTGCTGAAGAAAAGCTCTTTCAGGGAATTTATCTGAAATTCAAAGATAATCGGTCAAAAATAGAGTCTTTGAGGCGCAAGCTTTCGCTTTTTTCGCCTTTGAGACGCTTTGGTGAAGATAAAGCACGGCTTAAGTTAATCATGCATCGTTTAGTTTTGGCAATGAAAGCTTTGAAAATGAACGCAGAAAGCGAGTTGAAACTTAAAACATCGGTTTTGAATGCGGTTTCTCCGCTTTCAATGTTGAATCGTGGATTTGCGATAGTTCAGAATAAAAAAGGAGAAATAATCACAAATTCAAAACAAGTAGACTTAGACGAAGAATTGAGCATCAAACTTGCGCAAGGAGATATTAAGGTTTCGGTCTTGGCAATTGAGGAGTAAAAGATGTCGAAGGTTTTTATAGATTTAGAGAACGCCGTTAAGGCCAATCAAAAGGCACCGGAAACTACAGGTCAAAGCAAATTGGAACGGCAAGAAGTTCAGAAACCGAGAAAAAAGGTTTTTTTCAAAAAATTTCTGATTTTTCTTTTTTTGATTTTTTTGACGGCGAGCGTTGGGGTTTATTTTTATTGGCAAAGTGTAAAAAGAAAGCCGCAGTATTCTTTGGCGCTCTTAGTTGATGCAGCAAGACGTGATGATTCGGAGAAGCTCCGCCAATTAATTGATGTTGACGCGGTGGTTGATAACTTTGTTTCCCAATTTACCGATAAAGCAATTGAGCTTTACGGAAAAAATATAGCACCTGAGAAAATAAAACGAGTGGCAACCGTAATTTCGCCTATCCTTCCGGCGGTCAAGCAAAAGGTTCGTGCCGAAATGCCGCGGATTATTCGGGAGAAAACAAAACCGTTTGAGCAAATACCTTGGTGGGCTATTGCAATCGGTGTCGGTGGAGTGTTAGAAACCCGAATTGAGACAGACACGGCTTATATCAAAAGCAATGATGCGAGTAGGAAAATTGAACTGACGATGAAGCGTGAAGGCGATTTGTGGAGAATTGTAGCAATCAAAGATGAGCACCTTGCACGTCAAATGGCCGAAGAAATAGGTCAAGAAGTTTTTTCATCTATCAGCAAGGAAGGTTTGAGAAAAACAGGCGAGAAGCTCGGTATTTCGGGGCTTGAGGATTTGATAAAAAAACTCGAAGGAGTATTTTGAATATGTCGGAAAGCTTTGAAGAAACGCTTAGGAATTTGGAAGAAATAGTTCGGAAACTTGAGGAAGGAAATTTGTCACTTGAAGAAAGTCTTAAACTTTTTGAAGAAGGTATGGCTCTATCACGTCGGTGTCAGGAAAGACTTAATCAAATAGAAAGAAAAATTGAGCTTTTGCTCAAAGACGAACAAGGAAGGCCTTTTCTGAGTGAATATAAAGATGTATAAGGCAAAGACTAAACGCGATCTTATAATCGAAGTTTGGAAGGCGTCGGGTGAAAAGATAGTCGGTTTGAAACAAATAATCCAAATAGAAAATGCCTTACGTGAAAGGTTTGGCGAGGGAGCTGTTGACATGCCAATGCGGATTGCCAGAGTCTTAGCCGACGCCGGAGCACAATTGAAATATCCTGAAATCATGCGGCTTGATTTTCAACGTCGTACCGAATCGCCTTACGATGCTATGTTTCGTAATATCTTGAAATTCAGAACATTTAATGAAGCACTCGCTTGTATTAGGAACTTAGAGAGTTTGAGAAAAAAGTTCTTAAGGGAAAACGATAAGTTAGGTTTGCAGTTGGTCAGAAGAGAAGCCTTAAAGGGAAAAGAACGTGCTCTAATGATAGCGAAGAATCCAAAGGTTGATCCGAGAAAGCGCATGGAAAAACTGGAAATTGCGGAGTGGTTCAGAATTTATCTTAGTTCACCAAAAGTTTTTGAAAGCTGGATTGAGTTGCGCAGGGAATCGGAGGAGTTTGTTCGTAAATTCTCTCAAAGTCCTTAGAGTCGAAAATACCAGAACATCCTTTGACTGGAATAGCGTAAAAAAAAAGACTACAAACTCTTTAAGTTTTTTAACCGTCAAATTATTCCCGTTCAAGAGTCAGACGCTAGATAAGCCTTGAGAAGAGCTCGAAAGAGCGATCCGTGATTAAGCACTTTCAGGTGCAAGAGTTCATGGACGATCACCTCCCGCCGAAAAGCCGCGGGTTGACGCAATAGCTCGGTGTCGAAGGTAAGACGACCACGCGAGGAGCAACTGGCCCATTTACGCTTCAGCGGTCGCAGGCGGATTTCGCGCGGGGTCACTTCCAGCCGCCGCGCCCAGGCCTGGACCTCGGCCTTGAACAGGTCAACGGGCACAGCCTCTTCCAGCGGTACCCAGTCTAAAGGCGGAGCTTTTTTCATTCGGCAGCCCTCCGTAGCAGCTCAAGAATACGATTGGCCCAGGCGACGATCTCTTCTTTGACACCCAGTTGATCCAGGGCTTTGTAAAGCCGGGGGCGCAGCTCGCGCTCATCGGCTTTGCTGATCGCCCAGTTCGGAAAAAGGGCGAAGGCGTCTTCCAGCGAGGCGGCGGTTTGGGTGGCTTTTTCGGGTTCAATACCCTGGATGCGCAGCCACCATTCGACGGCAAAGGCTTGGGGCGAAAGCCGACTAGATTGGCGCCCCTCCTGCGCGGCTTGTAGTTGACGCACCACCTCGTCCAGGTCTTGCAGCGCCTCCTGAGCCGAGATTTGGCGTTCCTCAAAACGGCGGCGGATCTCTTCCGCCCGCTCGCCGATGGGGATGAGATGCGGGGCGGTCTTTCCCTGTTCGGCAACGAGGCGATGGAGTTCCTTGAGCAGGTTGAAGACCTTGACCGTATCGGGTTTTTCTGCGTGGAGCAAGGCCAGCAGCGCCGCCGGCCCGATTTCGTAGGTGGCCTGGGGCTCACGAATCTGGGAGG
>Ga0197142_1000036_pt1 | contig 107051 bp, 92 predicted proteins | sample GBS60_MetaG_FD_148614 | JGI IMG/M metagenome (GOLD analysis project Ga0197142, IMG submission 148614) | Sediment microbial communities from Great Boiling Springs, Gerlach, Nevada, United States - GBS 60_MetaG | ecosystem: Environmental > Aquatic > Thermal springs > Hot (42-90C) > Sediment... | reverse complement strand
TTAGAGAATGGCAGAACCTACCAATTTGAATTGGATTCAACGATGACCTTCGACAGCCCCGCCAAACGCATCAGCGGCGACTTGCAAGAAGATACGCTCATCACAACTTGGCGACCGCAGTTTAATCCCATTTTGGGCATTCCATACTATTGGCGCGTGCGCATTCGCAACCGCGATGGAAGCACCACGCCTTGGCGCATGCAAACCGTGCGCTTTGATACGCTCAACAGCGCCATGCACCAAGTCCGATGGCGACAGCAAGGCAAACAGTTAGGCTTAAATAAGACGGAAAATCTGCGCATAACCGAAAACGGTGTAACGATTGCGAGCGGCGAAGAACGCTTGCGACTGCGTTCTGTCGGTGCTTTGATGTATGATTACTTCGGACGCTTCTTCTACGAGATTGCTGTCGGCGATTGCGTGCTGTTCAATCAAGTTCCGCCCCTAACAAATCAAATTCGCGGCTTGAACATCTCGATTTTAGATACAGCGAAAAGTCTTTTCCCGTCGCCTGTTCAAAATTTTGATTTGCTTAGAACTATTGGCGTCGGTGGTCCGCCTGATACAACGATGTTGCCAAGATTGCTTGCGCTGATTGACAGTTTGCCGCAACACGCCGTTTTGCTTGTCTCACTGGCTGATGCTGTGCAAGATATTCCCGATGGATTTGGCTTTTTGCCCTTTGCTCAACAAGTTTTGAATCGCTTTGTGCAACTGGGGAGCGTGCGGTTTGGAAACTTGCGCTTCCGCGAATCGTGGGTGTTTGCTGGCTCAAAAGATAGGCGCGTTTATTTTGAAGATTGGGGACGGCGATGCTTCCCGAACAGCGGTTGTGATACTGCTTTTCGCCCGACTGCGATTGATACCGTTATCCGCATTCCGAGACCCATGGCACTGATTGAAACTGACCTAATTGGGCCTGCGGCACAATGGGGCATGCTCTCGTGGCAAGCCACACAGCCTTCGCCAAATGCAAAAATTATGATAACTGTGATTGGGATTCGCCGAGACGGCACGAGCGACTCTGTTTTGACCGTTTCATCGGGCAGTCAATACAACCTGATGAATCTCTCGGCCACGCAATATCCCTACCTTAAATTGCGCGTGCGCCTGATGCGTGATGTTCCCAATGGGCTTGCGCCTTCGCTTCAAGCACTTTCGCTGAACTTTACCACCACGGGTGACCTGGCCACATCCAATCGACTCTTCACGGCAACCCGCGACACCGTGCGGCAAGGTGAACCTCTTAACTTGCAACTTCAACTGCAAAACATCGGCATGGCAGAGCTTTCACCCATTCGCATTGACTTATCCGTGCAATCGCCCAACGCGCAAACCCGCCGATTTTTGCAAAGCATTGTCATTGACAGCACCCTTGCGCCCAACCAACGCTGCTCGCTCAACTTTACTGTTCCAACAACAGCACTTACAGGCGCACAAATCTTTCGTGCCGAGTTAGACCCCGATAATCGCTTGCAAGAAGTGTCACGCTTCAATAATCAAGCCTTCCGACAAGCCTTCATCGCAGGCGATTCGCTTTCACCGCAAGTTGACATCACATTCAACGGACAGCGCATTCCCAATGGCGCGCTCGTTCCGAAACGACCACGCATTGTCATTACTGCCACTGACGACAGCCCGATTCCGATTGCCGATACTACCTTGTTCAGCATCTTCCTCGGGCAAAAGCCGATTTATTTTAGCGATTCACGCCTTGCTTTTACCCCTGCAACGCCAACGAATAAGACCGCCACCATTGTCTTCACGCCTGAACTGCCTGATGGACGCGACACGCTTCGCGTTACCGTGCGCGACGCATCAGGCAACCTTGCCGATAGCGCACAATCGGTTGTGGCGTTCAGTGTCGAGTCCGATTTCAAAATCCAAAATCTTTACAACTACCCAAACCCATTCCGCGATGAAACCTTCTTTGCGTTCCGCATGACGGGCGAACCTGACGACCGACCGACCGAGTTCAAAATTCGCATCTACACCGTTGCAGGCAGACTAATTAAAGAAATCGATGTGATGCCCACGCTCAACGAATCCTTCAACGGCAACGGCTTCGGACTCTACCGCGTGCGTTGGGACGGACGCGACAACGACGGCGACTTAATTGCAAATGGTGTCTACATCTACCGAGTTACCATCAAAACGCCGAAAGAGACCATCAACAAAACTGAAAAACTTGCCATTGTGCGATAGCATCATCATATCAATGCGCTTGCACTTCCCCACCATAAGTTATTACAGGCTTCAACTCAAACCCTGTTCATTGTCAATGAAAAAAATCTTTTTCATCGCAATTATTGCGTGCGGTCAAACCTTAACTCTCTTCGCACAAGATGCACGCAAAGATTCCATAGAAGCACGTATCGAGGAGTTAAAAGAAGAACGCGACTCGCTTTACATTGCGCACATCGAAGAACGACGCGAGCCTGATAAAGTCTTGCACGCCGAGCCACTTTTCATTGACCTTATTCGCGACTTGGGCGCACGCAAAGGCGAAGCCGAATGGAACATCGGCATGGGCTTAACCGACAACACTGCCTACGACCGCTACGCGTTCCTCATTGAATACGAATTTGCACCGATTGACCGATTAGGATTGGAGTTCGAGATTCCCGTTACCCTCAATCGCCAACGACAACAGCGTGAGCAACCTCCTTCTAATCGCATCGAGTCGCTCAAATTTGCGGCGCAATGGAGCTTCTTTGTTTCGCAGGAGTTGCAAACCTCGATGGCTCTCGGCTATCTCAACGAATTGGAGTTCAGCGATTTAGACGTGATAAACAACGCGCCTATCTTCAAAGGCAATCTCTACAATCCCTTTTTCATTGCGGCAAAGCGTTGGGGAAATAATTGGCACACGCTTATCTACACGGGCTTCAAATTTTTTCAAGATTTCAAAAAAGGATTCAAAGGGTGGAAATGCGAAGCCAATACCAACTTCCATGATTAGCGGCACGCGCAACTTCATCGGCGTAGAACTCAACAAAACCCTTTCCAATCAAGGCGATTTTGACATGGTGATTCGCCCGCAGATGCGCCTTGCTATTTCGCACGATTTAATGATTGGCATTGTGGTTGGCATTCCTATCAATCAAGAGCGTGAGCGGTTAAGCACCTTTTTTCGACTCATCTACGAGCCTGACATTCATTCCTTTTTGCACTTCTGATTTTTTTTGAAAGGCGAAGTCTTATATTTAATCCACTGCGCAATCACATTTCCAACAAACAACAACATCTCGCTCATTTATGAAACACCATTTCTTCTCTCGTCTGCTCGTACTGCTTGCTTGCTTCGGTCTATTTGGCTCCTTCACATTGAAGGCACAAACGTATTTCCAAGAACCTTTTGAGACGATGGTCGATGTTGGCGCGCCTGCGGATTCCTTAGTTGCGCCGCCGGGCTGGGATGCCGAACGTGTCTCTACGGTTACTAATCCCATCATTACACCGCCGCGCGTGACGCACCGCTCGTCGCCCTTGTCGGCACCGGCTCGTGTTGCGGGCAATGGCGCACGCGATTTTGAACTGGCAACCTTTCAAGGCACGTTTTCAGGTGAAAATGTCTGGTTGGTGAATCGCCCGTCGGCGAATTTTTATTTTGTCAATGACACCGTTCAAGCAAGCGGCACGAAACCGCCTGCGGCTTTTACACCAGTTGGCACGACGGCTCTGTGGTTCAACGACTGGTTCGCGGCAGGCAGTGGAACCGCAGGGCGCAATGTTCGCCGCCTCTATTCGCCCACCTTTGATTTGAGCACATCAAATTTTCCGCGCGTGAAGTTCAAATACTTTTACCCAACCGGCTCTTTCACACTTCGCATTTTAGCCTCTTCAAACAACGGCATTTCTTGGGAAGTCATTGGCGAAGCCGCCCCAACAGGCACGGCGAATTGGCAACTGCGCGGCGCACGAATCCCTGATGCCTATAAGGTTGCAAACGCACGCATTGCTTTAGAAGCCGTTAATGCTTGGGGTTCCCATGACGCTTGGATTGATAGCTTGGTTGTGGAAGAATCCTCCAATATCAACTCGCTGACCCCTGCGACTGGCAACTGGTCTGACCCTGCGGTTTGGGTAGGCGGGCAGGTGCCACAGCCCGGCGATAATGTTTTTATCAACAATGGCTCAACTATCACGATTGATGTGCCTGTGGTTGTGCATAACTTGGCAATATTTCCAAATAGCACATTAGGGTTTGACGCTAATACAGCAAACACACTCACCGTGGGAGGCTTTGTAAGAATTTTTCCAACCGCAGTGTTGAATCTCTTCAACGGCACTTCGGGGCGCACGCTGTTTCTGGGAGGAAATTTTATATTAGATGGCACCGCCAATTTCTCTCGTGCTGGGGCGGCACTGATTATGAACGGCACATCGCCACAAGTTATTAGTGGCACAGGGACATTTACCGGCACGCCCGTTGGTGTGGTGAGGTTATTAGCCATCGTTAATCCTGCGGGTGTTACCATTAATCCCAGCACAAATCCGTTCAACATTTCCTCAACCTTAAACCTTGCCAGCGGCACGCTCAACACGAACGGATTGCTTTCGATTGACAATACAATTAACGATGGCGTTACCACCGCCAGCTGCGCCGTGCAACGCGGTGTGGGTAGTATTTCGGGCGGGCTAACTGTCGGTTCAGCGGCAGTCTACAACCTCACCTACACGCTCTTTACAGGCACCTCACCAGCGTTTGTGGTGTCGGGCGATGAAATTCCACCCACGCGGTCGGTCAATAACTTCACTTACAACAACAATCCAGCGGGCGTGCAAATTATTGGTGGGAACTTAACGGTTCGTAATGCCTTAACCTTTGGCGCGAATGCGGGAACACTCTTTATGGCGGCGACCGATACGCTGATTTTAGGCACAAGTCCCACGGCCGCCGGCACGCTCAGCGCAGGCACAACGGGGCGCATCAATGGACGCTTCAGCCGATGGATTGGCACCACCACAGGCAACCGTGACTTCCCCGTAGGTTTGAATGAACGGCGTAATTTGGCTGTCAACTTTACCACAGCTCCAACGGCAGGCGGTCGGCTTACGGTGCGGTTTGTCTCAACCGACCCTGGCAGTGTTGGCTTGCCACTCACCGATGGACCGCTCACGCTCGAAAAAGTCGCCCCTGATGGCTACTGGGAAATCAATCGTAGCAATGGCTTAACGGGCGGCACGGCGACGGTTACGGCAACTGCTACTAATTTTGGAGGCGTGAACACGGTGTCAACCTTGCGCTTGGTGCATCGTGCAAGTTCATCGGATCCGTGGGGATTGCTCGGTGCCGCAGGCACAAACACAGGCACAACTGCTGCACCCGCTGTGGTTCGCACGGGTGTCCTGTTAGGTGCAACCAATGAATTCGGCATCGCTGGCGACGCGACCAACCAACTGCCTGTCGAACTCACCGCCTTTGAAGGCACTTACAAAAACGGCGAAGTGCATCTTTCTTGGCGCACCGCCTCCGAACTCAACAACGCAGGCTTCGAAGTCGAACGCTCCGTTGACCGCGAAACCTTTACGCAAGTCGGCTTCGTCAGAGGCAACGGCACGACCACCGAAGCGCAATCCTATACCTTCGTCGACCGCTCGACCTTCAACGCCGAAAAAGTCTACTACCGCTTAAAGCAAGTGGATTTTGATGGACAATTTGAATACAGCCCGGTTATTGAAGTGAATGTAACCTTGCCGACCAAGTTCGCTCTGATGCAGAACTATCCGAACCCCTTTAACCCAACGACAAACATTGCCTACGAATTGCCTGTGGCGGCAAAGGTTGTCTTGAAGGTCTATGATGTCTTGGGCAGAGAGGTTGCGACGCTCATCAATCAAGAGCAAGCGGCAGGGCGTTATGTTCAGCCGTTCAATGCAAGCGCACTTTCAAGTGGCATTTACTTCTATCGCTTGCAAGCGGGCAACTTCGTTGAAACAAAGAAGATGATGCTGGTGAAATAAGTAAGCATTTCAGTAGAATCGGCGTAACTTCACCGTGTTGGCTGGCGCAATTTTCCTTCATCATGTAGGAGAAAGACAGGGTGAGGTTAACCAGTGGGGCGAGTTCTAAACTCGCCCTTTTCATTTGCTTTTAATACCCTTTTCATCACACTTTCATCGCGTTTAGGTTTGAATCACACCGACATTAAACTTGGGCATGTCGGGATTTTCATTGGCGAGTTCAATGCAATATGAGACGATTTTGCGCGTATCAACCGGGTTGATAATGCCGTCAATCCACAGCCGTGCCGCCGCATAAAGCGGGTTCATTTGCTTTTCGTATCGGTCAGAAATTTCTTTGAGGAAGGCTTGCTTTTCTTCATCGCTAATCTGTTTGCCGCTTTTTTCGACTTGCGAAAGTTTGATGCCCAGCAAGGTTTCAGAGGCTTGTTTGCCGCCCATCACGGCAATTTGCGCATGCGGATAGGCGAAGATGAAGCGTGGGTCGTAGGCTTTACCGCACATCGCGTAATTGCCCGCGCCAAAACTATTGCCTACGATGATGGTAATTTTTGGCACAACGGAATTTGAAACCGCATTGACCATCTTTGCGCCGTCCTTGATAATGCCGCCATGTTCAGCGCGACTGCCCACCATGAAGCCTGTTACATCTTGCAAAAAGAGCAGGGGAAGTTTTTTTTGATTGCACGTCATGATAAACCGTGCGGCTTTATCGGCACTGTCGGAATAAATCACGCCGCCGACTTGAATTTCACCTTTTGCGTTTTTAACAATCAACCGTTGATTAGCCACAATGCCCACTGCCCAACCGTCAATGCGTGCGTAGGCGCAGAGAATTGTTTTGCCGTAATTGGCTTTGTATTCCACGATGGAATCAGCATCACAAATGCAATCGAGCAAGTTTCGCACGTCGTAGGGTTTTGTCAAATCCTGTTGCAGAAATCCGAGAATCTCTGACTCTTTGCGTTTGGGTGGGCGTGGGTCGATGCGGTCGAAGCCAGCTTTCGGCGTTGCACCCAGCATAGAGACAATATGCCGGATGCGGGCTAAGCATTCTTCATCATTTTTAACCTTATGGTCAATAATGCCAGAAATTTCGGTTTGGGTGGTAGCGCCGCCAAGCGTTTCGTTGTCAATCACCTCGCCAATTGCGGCTTTAACCAGATGCGAGGCGGCTAAGAAAATACTGCCAGTGCCCTCAACGATGAGGCTTTCGTCGCACATAATTGGCAGGTAAGCGCCGCCGGCAACACATGCCCCCATTACAGCGGCAATTTGCGGAATGCCCATCGCGCTCATTTTAGCATTGTTGCGAAATTGCCTGCCAAAGTGTTCCTTGTCTGGAAAAATTTCATCTTGCAATGGCAAATACACGCCAGCAGAGTCAACAAGGTAAATTACTGGTAAGCGATTCTCCATGGCGATTTCTTGTGCGCGAAGGTTCTTCTTGGCCGTCATTGGAAACCATGCGCCGGCTTTGACCGTCGCATCGTTGGCGACAATCACGCAGTTTCGTCCATGAATTTTGCCAATGCCCACCACGACACCCGCAGAAGGACAGCCCCCTTCGGTTTCATACATGCCGTAAGCGGCAAATTCTCCAATTTCCAAAAATGGCGAGCCTTCATCAAGTAACTTTGCAATACGCTCGCGCGCCGTTAGCTTGCCTTTGGCTCTATGCTTCTCAATTGCCTTTGCGCCTCCGCCTAACTTAATTTGTTCAGACAGGTATTGAAGTTTGCGTAAGAGCGTCTTGTAGGCATCTTCGCGCTCGTAAAATTCAGGTGGATGTTCTAAAAGAAGTGTGCTTTCGGTTGCCATTAGTCTTGCAAACAAATTGATGAGAGTTTAAGAACGAAAATACAAAGTCTCTGCCAATATGAAGCGTCTTATCTTGCTTCTTTCCCTCTTTGCCTTTGCGTGTGGTGGCAAAAGCACGCCGCCCAAAATCGATATGACTTATATCGGCGATGATTATCCTGTGCAAGAAAGTTGGAATGCGAAACTCATTTTTAGCGATTCGGGGCGCGTGAAGGCGATTTTAGTTACCCCCTATATCGCTCAATATGCTCGACAAGGCGCATTAGAACGACGTATCGATAGCACCTTCCGCGTTGACTTCTTCGATGACTTTGGTCATCACACCTCGTTCATCACCGCACAACGCGCCAAAATCCACCCGAATAGCGACATGGAAGCCTTTGAGAACGTGCTTGTTGTTTCTGACGACTGCACGCGCATAGCCACAGAATACATGAAATGGACTGCAAACGATAGGATGATTCGTTCCGATAAATTCGTCACCATTACCAAACCGACTGAAACCCTTTCAGGCTACGGCTTCGAAAGCGACCAAAGCCTCAAAAATTATCGAATCTTCAAAGCCAGCGGACAAATGAAGGTCAAAGAGGGACCGACGTTTTAACAATTTCTTTACAACTTTTTGCTCACCCATGCGTTAATTTCTCGTGTCATTACTCTGCTCAACACAAATGGAGTCAAGTGATGAAGCGATGCATGTTCCTATTCATGTGGTTAGTCTTGAGTCTGAACGCCGCCGCACAGCCCATCGACCTCGCACACGCTCCTGAATTTACCTCGCTTGACATAGCTCTTCAACAGCCCGAACTTGTCTATAAACTCAACCTCTCTGAATCCAGAATCGGCGAACTTTCAAACGATATTGGAAAACTTACTAACCTGCGTGAGTTGTATTTGAACGACAATAAACTCAGTGACCTTCCCGACGCCCTCTCAAACCTTACCCAATTGGAAGTCTTGAATCTCTCCAACAACTATTTCAGCAAGATCCCGAAAGTCGTTTTCTCGCTCAAAAACTTGAAGCAACTACACTTGCGCGTCAATGAGCTTACCAGCGTGCCCGACGAAATTGGTCAGTTATCACAATTAGAACTCTTAGACCTGCATCACAACAAACTAACCTCGCTTCCTGAAAGCATCGGCAATCTCACGAATCTGAAAAAGTTGAATGTAGGGGCTAATCGACTTCTGCGCCTACCTGAAACGATGGCTAATCTTAAAGCACTCTCCGTGCTTGATGTTCGGAGTAACCAAATACAGAGCATCCCTGAAAAAATTTACCGATTACCCAGTCTGACGAAAATCCTGCTCACTAACAATCCTATCAAAGAAAGCGACCGCAACGCGATTGCCAAATCCGTAGAGAATGTGCAGTAGTGCCGTTCATTCGGTTTCAAATGTTATTTTTGCCAAATGTTTTTGATTCATTTTGTTTGAAACTGACATGAGTTACACCGACCGTCTCTTCAAGGAAGGAAGCGCACTGACACGATTTTCGCATCACACGCGCGCCAAAAAAACATTGGCATTGATTCGTGCATCAGGAAAACCGACGTTCAACCGCGTGCTTGATTATGGCTGCGCTGATGGCTGGTTTCTCAAAGCCCTCTACGATGCAGGAATGGCAAAGCAAGGTGTGGGTGTCGATATTAACGATGACGATTTAGCCAAGAGCCGCGCCCTTTTCGCCGAAGTTCCTTCCTTTCAATTCATCAAGACTAACGAGATTTCACCTGACCTTTACGGCAAGTTCGATTTAGCCGTCTGCTTGGAAACATTAGAACACGTGGCTGATGCCAAACTTGCGCTCGCGAACATTCATCGCCTTTGCGCACCTGACGCTACGGTGTTGCTTTCCGTTCCGATTGAAGTCGGCACATCACTCTTGATGAAAATCATAGGGCGATATATCACGGGCTTGCGCGACAAAACCTATCGCTTTTACAACGAGGAAGAGCCATATTCGCTCATAGAAGTCATAGAGGCGGGCGTTTTTTGGAACACGAAAAACTTGAAGTGCAGTCATAACATCGCCGATGTTCATCATCGCGGACACAAGGGGTTTGATTACCGTAAACTTCGCACACTCGTTCAAACATATTTCGATATTCTCGCCACCGATTTCAGTCCGTTTCCTTTCACACGGCAATTTCTCAACTCGACGATTTATTGGCGATGCAAGCCAAAGCCGATGGACTGACTTACCCCAACTTCACACGCGGGTCTAAAAGGGCATATATCACATCAACAGCGATGTTGATGAAGATGAAGACCACTGCCGTAAAGAGCACCACGCCTTGAATCATCGGGAAGTCTAATTTTTGAATGGCATCAATCGCAAGCAATCCAATGCCAGGCCAGTTGAAGATGAACTCGATGAAAAATGTGCCAGCCAGCAACCCTGCAAGCCATGCGCTAAGGCTTGTTACAACGGGATTCAGCGCATTGCGTAACGCATGTTTGATAATCACTTGCCACTCGGATAGTCCCTTTGCTTTGGCTGTGCGGATGTAATCTTGTGAGAGCACATCCAGCATTGCCGAGCGTGTTAGGCGTGCGTTAATAGAGAGCGGGCGCAGTGCCAGCGTAAACATAGGTAAAACCAAATGCTCCCAGCCTTCCGAGATGTAGCCTGAAATCGGAAACCAATCTAACACAAAGCCGAAAATCCACGCCACCAGCAGCGCGGCGAAAAATCCGGGCGCCGAAATGCCCAGCAACGCAAGAATCATTACGGCATTGTCTAAAACGGTATTGCGATAAATTGCCGAGATAACCCCAATTGCAATTCCCAGCACTGCCGAGAGCGAGAGCGAAGAGACTGCCAGCAAGGCAGTTGCCGGGAATCGCTCCAAAATGGTTTCCAACACATCACGATTTGTGGCAAACGAACGTCCGAGATTTCCTCGAACGGCTTTGGAAAGAAAGGCTAGATACTGTTCGTAAATCGGCTTATCTAAGCCTAATTCGGCGCGTATGGCTTCAACCGATTGCACATCAGCGCGTTGCCCAAGCATTAGACGTGCAGGGTCGCCAGGCAAGATATACATCAAAAAAAAGGTAACGGTCATGACGCCGAAAATAATCAGCAGAGAATAGGACAGGCGTCGCAAAAGAAAATTGACCATTTCAGATACATTCAGCGTTGAGTCAGCCCAAAGGCGACTCCAAAGAATCGCCTTTGAAGCCTTTGACCGCGTCAGTTGTGTGAAACTACCTTCTTGAACTCTTCAATGAGTTGTGGCAAGACTTCTTCGACTGTGCCCACAATACCATAGTCGGCAACCTGAAAGATTGGGGCGTCTTTGTCTTTGTTAATCGCTACAATCACTTTTGAGGATGACATGCCTGCAAGATGTTGCACTGCACCGGAGATGCCACATGCAATGTAGAGTTTTGGCGAGACGACTTTGCCTGTTTGTCCGACTTGCTCTGAATGTGGGCGCCAATGTGCATCAACAACGGCGCGGCTTGCTCCAACAGCGCCGCCGAGCACTTGGGCTAAGCGTTCCAAATTTTCCCAATTTTGCTTGCCGTCGCCCTTCGGGTCCCGCAGTCCTCGTCCGCCGCTCACCACAATATCGGCTTCTGCCACATCTAACTTTCCTGCTGATGCGACAATTTCTTTGACCACATCGCGCAAATCGGCGGTTTCGGGATTGTAGTTAGAGACGACAATTTCTGGCGTGCCGCTATGCGATTCCTTTACTGGGAACGAGTTCGGGCGAATTGAGAAGATTTTCATCTCACTTTCTAGCGCTACGGTCGCAATAGCTTTGCCTGAATAAGCATAGCGTTTGGCAATGAGTTTGCCATTGTCCTCTTTGATGTCAATCGCATCGGACACAACACCTGCGCCCAACCGTGCTCCAAGCCGCGGCGCAAGGTCTTTGCCCATTGCCGTCGCCGCCAGGAGCACCAGCGTTGCCGCTTCTTCTTTGGTCACTTTCACAACTAACTTTGCAAACGCCGTTGGCGCATAGCGCGCCAGCAATTCATGTTCAAACACGGCAACTTTTGTTGCCCCGTATTTACCTAAATTCTCGGCAAGCGCGCTAATGTTATTCCCAATCAACACTGCTACCACCTTGCCGCCTTGTGCTAATTCCGCACCTTTGGAGAGCGCTTCAAGCGATGCACGCTTTATTTTTCCATCGCGCTGTTCAATAAAAACTAAAACGATTGGCATAGCTAAAAATGGTTGGAATTGAAATTAAATGACCTTTGCTTCCGTGTGCAGCAGATTGACCAACTCCGCAGCAGAAGCGACAATTTTTCCAGCCTGCTTTTGTGGCGGCTTATCCAGATTGAGCACAATCGACTTTGAGGCTGCTTTCAGCGGAATTTCTTGGATTTCAATCGGTTTGGATTTTGCCGCCATGATGCCCTTCATATTCGGGACGCGCGGCATGTTCAAGCCTTTTTGCGCAGTCAGCACGAAGGGAAATGCTACCTCAATAATTTCTTTTCCGCCCTCAATTTCGCGTTCCAGTCTTGCCGTTTTACCATCTGTTTCTAATGCCACAACGACGCTCACGCACGGCACATCAAAAATTTCAGCTAGCATAGCGCCAACTTGCGCATCGTTAAAATCGGTTGACTCTTTGCCCAGAAAAATAGCATCGGGCATGCCGCCAAAGTGCGCTTTAATCGCTTCCGAAAGCACATAAGCCACATCACCTGCATCCTTGATTGGCGACTTAATCAGCACGGCTTTGTCTGCACCCATTGCTAACGCCTTGCGAATGTTCTGTTGAAACGAATCATCACCCACACTGAACACTGTAACCAGTCCGCCAAATTTTTCTTTGAGCTTCAAGGCTTCCTCGAGAGCAAATTCATCGTAGGGGTTGATTACATAGGTTACGCCTGCGGAGTCAATGCCTTTGCCGTCGGGCGCAATTTTGATTCTCGCTGACGTGTCCGGCACCTGATTGAGGCATACTGCAAGGTTCATTGTCTTAATTGGTTTGAGGTTGAAAGGTGTTTAATGTGTTTAAGCCAGTGCAAAATAGCAACATGGCGGCTGAATTGCGAAGCCAATCCAGTCAAGCAGAACCATAGGCAGTTGGGATGAGTGCATGGTTTCGGATTAAGCGCGTTTCGCTTTAGCGCGTTTGTAGAGTTCAAGATATTTCTTAGCGGAGTTGTTCCAAGAGAAATCTCTTGTCATGCCGTTGCGCTGAATGGTGCGCCAGAGCGGTTTATGATGATAAGCTTCAAGGGCGCGATGAACAGCGTGCGAGAGTGCAAAGCCACTTGGTTCTTCAAATGAGAAACCATTGCCGATAAACTGCCCTTTGTAAGCGTATTCGTCCCAGTCCTGCACAGTATCGGCAAGTCCGCCTGTCTTATGCACTACGGGCACAGTGCCGTAGCGCAGGCTATACATCTGGTTCAAGCCGCAGGGTTCGTAGTAAGAAGGCATCAGGAAAATATCCGCCCCAGCTTCAATCAGATGCGCCAATTCCGTGTTGAACCCGATGTAGGTCCAAACCTTGTGCGGAAATTCGTGTGCCAGCCATGTGAAGAAGTTCTCAAAACGGTCTTCACCACTGCCCAAAATGACCCATTGCGCATTCTTTTGCATGAGCCAGTAGTACTCTTTCTCGATGAGGTCTAAGCCTTTCTGCGCCACCATTCGCGAGACAATGCCAATGAGCGGAATGTTGGCGTTGTAGTTGATAGTGGTTTGGTCCAGTAAGAATTGTTTGTTTTTTTCTTTGCCGTCCATGTTGGCCAGTGAGAAGTGGAAGGGAATGTATGGGTCGGTTTGTGGGTTCCATACCTCGTCATCGATGCCGTTGAGGATGCCGCAGAGGTCGTTTTGGCGCCAGCGTAGCACCACTTCCATGCCATTGCCGTAGTGGGGTGTAAGGATTTCACGAGCATAGGTTTCGCTGACGGTGGAGAGCAGGTCGGCAGTGGCTATGCCTGTTTTGAGGAAATTGACCCCGCCCGCCCATTCAGCCAGTCCGCCCTTATCCAGATGCTCTTGCCGCAGTTCAGCTCGAATGCCCGCGTCGCGCGGGAACCAGCCTTGATACGCAAGGTTGTGAATGGTCAGCACGGTTGCCGTTTTGTCAAAGAGCCTGTCCCAGCCGTAGTTATCGCGTAGCAACAGCGGGAGCAATCCTGTCTGCCAATCGTGGCAATGAATTACATCTGGCGCCCATTGCAAGCGTTGCAAGGCTTCAATGACCGACTTTTGAAACAAGATGAACCGCTCATCCTCGTCCCAATCTGATGTGTAGATGCGAGCGCGATGAAAATAGTGCGGGCAATCAATGAAGTATATCTCGACGTCACTATTAGGCAATTTGGATTTAAGCACGTGGACTGTTCTTGGCCATCCGCCAACGCGCACCTGCATTTCACCAATAGAAAGGTCAAGCCGCATCGGGTATTGCGATTCATTGATGACCGAGTATTTGGGCATAAACACCTTCACCGTGCATCCTAACTTAGCAAGGGCTTTGGGCAGCGACCCAATCACGTCAGACAGTCCACCAGTTCTGGCAAACGGCGCACATTCAGAGGCGGCTATTGCGATATTCATTGATGAACGGTTTTTGTGAAACTGCACAGTCAATCAAAAAGATACGTGGAAAAGTGCTTCATAAGGTCTAAAATGCCCTCGCCGCTTTGTGCAGAGACCGGGTGAATAAATTCGTAATTTGAGAAAAACGATGCACAGGTGCTTAGAGATGCTTCACGCTCCGATGTTTTTTTGAGCTTATCGAGCTTGGTTAGCACGATTGCAAATCGTCGTCCGTAAAAATACAGAAATTCCGCCATTTGTTTGTCGTTCTCCATTGTCGGGTGGCGCGCATCTACCAAAAGCAAGCAGAGTTTTAATTGCGGGCGATTTTGCAAATATGTTTCCAGCAAATCTTTCCAACGGGCTTGTTCGGCTTTAGAGACTTTGGCATAGCCGTAACCAGGCAAATCCACGAAGTATAACTTTCGGTTAATGCGAAAGTAATGGATTTCTCGTGTCTTGCCTGGCGTTGCGCTTGTGTAAGCCAGCTTCTTCCTCATTAGCGCATTCAGCAGCGATGACTTGCCCACATTCGACCGCCCAACAAAAGCAATTTCAGGAAAATTATCCCTCGGCAAGTCCTCAATCTTCACTACGCTTTTGACAAATTCAGCGGATTTAATGGTCATGGTTACCCATCACTCTGGCTATTGCACCTGTTAGTTACTGGTAGAGCCTTCGCCAAAAAGTTCAGAGAGCGAGAGTTTTTGAATCGGGCCGAACTGTTTGAGCACGTTCATATCTAACGCGGTTTCTTTGCCAATGACTAAAAAGGCATACTTGCGATTTTGGAAGTGCTTGGCATGAAAGGCTTTGAGGTCTGCGAGTGTGAGTGTTTTGGCTCTGTCGTAAATGTCGCGGCGCAGGTCGTAATCCAATCCAAGTTTCTTAGCCGCTTCATATTGATACAACACATTGGCTTTGGTGATGCGCTCGGTTTGCAATTGTGAGAGAATCGCCACACGTGCTGAATGAAACAGCGGCTCGGCTTCAGGCATGCGGTTGTTGAGTTCCATCATGCCATCGAGCGCTTCTTTGAGCTTATCGGCTTGTGCACCGATGTAGCAGACAACATAATGCGAGCGGTCTTGACGACTCGGCGTTTGAAAATAAGCATATGTGGCATAGGCCAACGCTCGCGACTCACGAAGTTCCTGAAACACTACGCTCGACATGCCCATGCCGTAATACTCGTTGAAAAAGCGTGATAGAACCGCCAACTCGGGATTGTATTTTTCATCCTTCGCCAAAAACAAAATCTCCACTTGTTTCATGTCATAATCGACATAGTAGACTTTGTTTTCATTGATGGGCAGTTCAGGAAATTGTTTGTTTGCCAACACTGGCTTGCGCACATCGGGGGCACGATGCAACTGATGTAAAGTTTCTACCAACTTTTCTTTCGAGAGCGGACCGTAAAACAACACGCGATGCTCGTAACTTGTTAGCGATTGAATGAGCGCAATCAATTCTTCGGGCGTCAGGGCTTTGAGTTCGGCTTCGGAAAGCACATAGGTAAAAGGCGATTCTTTGCCATACTTGGCATAACTTACCATTGCACGGTTGAGAATAATTCCTTTGTTCAACTTCTGATTTTCGCGCGATTTCAAGATGTCTTGCACCAAGTTCGCAAGCGCTGCAGGGTTTGGCTGTGCATCGGCTAAGAGCGACTCCAACAGCTCAAGCGCCTTGGCAAAATTTTCTTGCAACCCCGATAAGCGCACATAGACCTCATCTTCCGATGCCGAAACCGAGAAGGTACACCCCAGCTTGTAGAACTCTTCCTTGATTTGAGTTGGTGTCAGTGTGCTCGTGCCCAGATATTCCAAATAAGGCAAGGCAACGGCCAGTCTCTTTTCTGCCGTCGTCCCCATGCTGAGAACAACACTCATCTCGAAAAGGTCATTCTCGGTGTTTGCCTTGTAAAGAACCGGAATACCGTTACGCAGTGTGGTTTCTTCAAGGTCGCGCTTGAAATCTAGGAAGACTGGCTCAATAGGTTCCGTCGGCTTTTCCAAAATTGCTTTGACAAAGGGTGACATGGCTTCACGATTGACCTGAACGGGCGTAATGGGCGGTTTCGTAACTTTCTGCACCGTTGTGTCCAGACCAACGCGCTTATAGACCACCACGTAATTATTCCTGTAATGTTTTCTTGCAAAGTCCATCACCTCTTGCTTTGTGATTTTAGCGAGTCGTTCCAGTTGTAGCACATAATCTTTCCACTCTTGAAAGGTTACAAAGGCCGTTACAAAGGCGCTTGCGCGAGCGGCATTGGATTCATATTGCTTTGTGCGTTGCAACTTCAAATCTGTTACCACAGCCTGCAGTAGCCAATCAGGGAAGTTCCCTGCTTTGAGATTTTCGATTTCTGCCAGAATGAGCGCTTGCACTTCTTCAAGCGATTGCCCTTGACGCGGCTGCCCTGTCAGTTGATGCACGGAATAATCTTGCAAAATGGTTACGCTCGAGCTTGCGTTTAAGACCTTCTGACTTTGATTGAGATTAAGGTCTAGCAACCCTGCTGTGCCGTTTGAAAGTAGCATATCGCACATGGTCATCATATCGGCGTCTTTTGAGCCTGCACCGGCAAAGCGATAGCCAAGCGTAACGGATTCGGCATTTGGTCCATAGACATTACGGACAATGGGAGCGCGAATTTCTTCTTCTTTTGCAGGCTTAAACTTCGGCACATCTTTCGGCTTAAAGTGCCCAAAATACTTGTCAATGAGCCGAATGGTTCTGTCAGGGTCTAAGTCGCCTGAAAGACAGATTGCCATGTTGTTGGGCACATAGTAGGTGTTGTAGTAATCAATCACGGCTTGAATGGAGGGGTTTTTCAGGTGTTGAATTGAGCCAATAGTGGTTTGTGTACCGTAGGGATGTTTTTGGAAAAGACCCGCGTAAAGTTCGTGGAACACTTTGCGTGGGTCGCTATCGAGCGAGCGATTTTTTTCTTCATAGACCACTTCCAGCTCTGTGTGAAAGAGCCGCATCACGGGGTTGCGGAAACGCTCGGCTTCGACTTCGAGCCATTTTTCTAACTGATTCGAGGGAATATCATTGACATAGACTGTTTGCTCGACGAAGGTGTAAGCATTGGTGCCTTTTGCGCCCATTGCGGAAAGCATTTTATCGTATTCATTAGCGATGGCAAATTTTGAGGCCAGAAACGAAAGACTGTCAATTTGTCGATAAAGCATTGCCCGTTTCGTGCTATCGGTCGTGCGCCTATAGATGTCATAGAGTCGAATGATTTGGTCGAGATAAAATTTTTCTTGTGCTGCATCGGTTGTGCCAAATTTATCCGTGCCCTTGAAGAGCATGTGCTCGAGGTAGTGTGCCAATCCAGTAGCATCGGCAGGGTCGTGTTTGCTCCCAGCCCGCACCGCAATGTAGGTCTGAATGCGGGGCTCATCTTTGTAGACGGACATATAGACTTTCAGCCCATTTTTCAAAGTGTAAATGCGGGCTTTCAAAGGGTCGTTCGGAACGGTTTCATATTTGTAATCATCAGCGAAGGCACATAGAGAAATTGAGATGAGAACTAATGAGATGAGTTGCGACATAGTTGAAAAGAGAATGATTTTGGAAACTCGAAGTTCGTTCTATTCAAGTGCTACGAAGTTTGTATTTTTGCACCAAATTTACAGATTTCACATTCAAATGCAGGCCTATCGATTTCTTGCGCTATTAGTCAGTTGTGTGGTGTTGAGCGTCGGTTGTGCGCCGAAAGCGTCTCTCCCGAAAGTGGGCTATGTGCAAATGTTTGTTGATGCCACACTTGACAAAGCCAAGCAAGGGTTCTTTGATGCTCTCAAAGAAGGCGGCTTTGAACATGGCAAGACCATCCAAGTCCTTGAGCGCAATGCGCAAGGCGATAATGCCACGCTCAATCAAGCCATAGAGTATTTTATCTCGGAAAAGGTTGCGCTGATTGCCACCAATCCGACCGTTGCCACAATTGCCGCTGTGCAACGCACCAAAGAAATCCCGATTTGCATGATGGTTGCACCCAGGCCTGATTTGGTTGGTTTGATTGACGAGCAAGGAAATGCCCCGCCAAACCTTTCGGGCACATTTGAAACGCTTGCTTACATTGATACCAGTGTCGCATTGATTAAGCAAGTTTTTCCAAACGCCCAGCGCGTTGGCACAATTTACAACAGCAGTGAGCCAAATGCGGTCAATGCGGTCAAACGATTGCGTCAGACCTGCGAGCAACTCGGATTAACGCTCGTGGAAGCCAGTGCAGTCAGTTCAAACGAGGTTCAACAAGTTGCCCTATCGCTTTTTAACCGCAATATCGATGTGTTTTTTGCACTTCCCGATAACCTTATTTTTGCAAGTTTTGAGACCATTTATCAGACACTCATGCCAAAGCACATTCCGATTGTCTCCAGCGAAGTCGGCTTGGTTGAGCGCGGCGCGCTCATGGCCTATGGCGCTGATTTTTACGCTTGGGGAAAGCAAGCCGGCGAAAAAGCCGTCCGCATCCTGAAAGGCGAAAAATTCGTTCAACCTGATGAGGTCAAAATCCGTAAGCGCATCTACAATGAAAAAACTCTACAACAACTTGGACTAACCCTCCCAACGGGCTTTGAAAAATCGTAATGCAACCGATTTCTGCATATCGTTCTCAACTTTTAACTTCGATTGTAGAGCATCGCTTGTCAATCTTAATTCATCCAACGCCATGACAGGACCAAGAAAAGTTCTGAACGAAGATACCCTTATCCACTTACCCTCACTGCGCTACGATGCCTATTACTACCAAATGCCTGACGGCACAGTCAAGCAAATTAACCCTTTCACAGGCACAGAAGTTTGGGCTGTGCCAGACCGCGGCAACAAACCCGTTGACAACGAAATCCCACACACGGCCAAACCCCTTGAACCAAAAGCGAAAGAAGACTTCTGTTCGTTTTGCGAGACCCGCTACTTTGAAACCCCGCCCGAAAAAGCCCGTGTTATTCGCGACGGACAAGAGTGGAAAATGCTTGAACAATTACCCGCTTCTCAATACTTCAACACCAAAGCCGAATTTCGCCGCACAGGCAATCTCTTCGAGATTGTCTCACTTGACTACTGGCGCAAAAACTACAACTTCCGCATGACCAAGAAGCAACTGGAATGGAAAGAGCGATACCTCTCCGAAACCGACGGATTTAAACATGTCCTGAATGTGGTTGACTATAAGCTTTCGCGTTTAGGTAAGACTGCCGAAGAAATTGCCCGCATGAGCGTTGATGAAAAATTAGCCATAGCAGATGCCTTCTTCGGCGGTAGCCATGAACTGATTATTGCTTCTCGGCACTACAAGCCCAACGCACAATATGACTGCGAACTGTTCAGTTCAGGCGAAATGACTCCCGAAGAACATTATCAATACTTCCTTGCAACTATTGATGCCCTCAAAGATATTTACGCCAACAATCGTTATGTGCGCTATGTGAGCGTGTTTCAAAATTGGCTCAAACCCGCCGGCGCATCCTTCGACCACATCCACAAGCAACTTGTTGGATTGGATTCGTGGTCAATGTATATCGAGTCCCAAATTCAAATGGTGCGCCGTAGCCCCAATGTCTTCAACGAATACGGTCCGAACATGGCGGCGCATTACAACCTAATTTTTGCAGAGAACGATTACGCCATTGCATATGTCTCGATTGGACAACGTTACCCGACGCTTGCTATTTATTCCAAGTCACTTCACTCTCGCCCCCAAGAACATACACCAGAAGAAATAAAAGGCTTCAGCGATTTAGTTCATGCCTGCCACGTTGCGATGGGCAGTCAAATTTCCTGCAACGAAGAGTGGTATTACACGCCGATTGATTCTGTCTATAACATTCCTTGGAAAGTGCTCATCAAGTGGCGCATCAACACTCCCGCCGGATTTGAAGGGAACACCAGCATTTACATCAACCCTGTTAGCCCTGTTCAACTGCGCGACAAAATGGTGCCGCGCCTTTATGAAGTGCGCAACCAAGGCTTAATTGCACCAGGCATCGCAATTGCCGAAGAGTGTCCTTGCAAACCTAACTCCTTAAAGTATTACCTGCGTTAAGTGAACCCTACTATCCTACTTGCTGGCGTTGGGTTGTGGAGCTCGCTCTATGAAGAAATGAAGCGCAACCTCGCTTCTATTATCCCACCTGAAAAAATCTTCATCGTTCCAGTTAGTCCGCTCGATTGGATTGGCTTCCCTCCTTCACCTGAACGCTCGACAAACCGAGTCATGAAACGCCTCCACGAGACTATTCAGCATGTTGAAGCACATTTTCCTCGACAGCCTATTACTCTGATTGCGCATAGTGGCGGTGGAACCGTAGCTATGATTTACTTGCTTGGCAAACCCTTTCAGGGCGATGCTTATTCCAACCAGAGCGTTCACAAGCTGCTCACGCTTGGCACACCTTTTCAAAGCCAAGAACGGTATGCCAAAATCAAAACCCATTTCATTGCACAACACTTGACCGAAAAATTTTTCGAGCGCGTGGAAGTTATCTCGGTAGCCAGTTCCTTTCGCAAGGGCAACCCCAGCGGCTCTGTCCAAGAGCGCTTAGCCTTTGAATTTTACCGTAACACCTTCGGCAACGGACACTCCGATGGCGATGGCATTGTGCCGATTGAAGCGTGCCACCTCGCTGGCGCTAAACTTGTGGTTATTAAAGATGTAGAGCATTTGCCTGCGCCGTTTGCAACTTGGTATGGCGCAAAACGCGCCGTTGAACAATGGCAGGCGTTCCTTCTTTCCATCCAAGTTTCCTAATCACAAGCACGATTTGCACAGAACTGCCCAAGCCTAACAAATTAAAGCAGATACCTGCCGTGCAACGCTTTTCCACGAAGCCTCTTTTTGTTTTTCTTGAATCCCTTGCGCAAACCTATCGCCCGTCATTTTTTGAGTGGAGAGCGTTTCAAAAAACGTTGCCCATTCGGTAGGCGTGTTGTTCGCAATCAAGATACCGTCGTGCGTGTGCGTGATAAGCGATTGAAACGCAGGTGTCGCAGAAGCCACCACAGGCACGCCGTAGGTACGCGCCCATTGCAAAATGCCGCTCGCCGCAATCACGGGTGGTGTGTCGTAAGGCAAGGCAAGAAAATCAATCTCGCTTAAAAAACGCGGGACTTCTTCATCGGCAAGAAAATCACCAAAGGTGATGTGTTCCGTTAATCCTGCACGAGCCACTTTTTCTTTTTGACTTTCAAGATAAGCCTGATACTGCGCCGACGCACGACCGCGAATGATAAGGTTGGGTATGTAAGTTTTCTTGTTGGAATTGAGCAGTAAAAGTGCCGCCTCAATAAGGAGATGCAATCCCTTATTTGGCGTGATAAATCCAAAGAAGCCAATTTGTGGCGGCATGGAAAACTGTTTGCGGCGTTCAGGGAGCGGCTCGTCAAGGTAAAGCACATGTGGAAGGAAATGCACAGGGAAGTTTCGGCGTAACAAGCGGTGCAATCGGTCTCGAAGCGCGTCGCGTCCAATAGTGGTGAGGCAGAGAAAGGTGTCATTCGGTTGCAGGACTTGTCGCAAAAGCAAAGGCTCAAAAGCGAGATTAAACGCACGCCGAAACGCTCGAAGCGGAAAAGACTTGCCGAACTCTTCCAAAAATTTAAACGGCGAATGCACAAAACGCGGCGAATCGTGAATCGTGATGAATCGCTTGAAATCAGGGCGAATGTGCTTTTGAAACCGAAGCGCGCGAAAAATCTCGCCCTCATTCACGCCAAGCTCCGCCCAAACGATTGAACCTTTCGGAAACTGAGAAAGCCGCGCAAGAAATTCACCTGCATCAACACGCATGAGTGATAACGACGGGGCATATTTCGTTAAAGCGGCATGAAGTGTATCGGCATAAGACGCAATCCCTGTGCGGCTTGTATCTTTCGGCGCAAGATGAATGAAAGGAATCTCGGACACGTTTTTCAGAAATGAGAACGGCGTTATTTTGCAAAGTTACAACGCAAACCATCACACACTTGAAACAAAAATCTTACCTGTTACTTTTCTTGTTGGGCTTTTCCATCACGGCATTTTCACAATCGCTAACGCCTGTGGGTCAAGGCGGTGTGTATCTCGAACTCAATCACTGGATTTACGACTTTCTTCAACGCCAATACATCAAAGGAAATTTGAAGCAAGTCTATCTTGATGCGCGTCCTGTGGCGCGTGTGGAACTTGCAAAGTATGTGGCGGAACTGGCTGAAAAGCGTCAGCAACTCAATCCTGTTGAGCGTGAGCAAGTGAACTTCTGCTTGCGAGAGTTCAGCGACGAACTCAAACGCTTAGAGACCAATCAGCCTATTCCCACGCCTGATGCGTTTTACAAAACTGAAATCGAGCGCGTGCTTTCGCCTGTGCAATCGCTTGTTCCGAACTTTACTTTTGAGAACGGGCGCAATTTGCTTGCGGTTGATTCAGACGAATTCACGGCGAATTTTGATTTCGTAGCAGGCAGCACGTTTCGGCGCGGCAGGTTGGATTCATCGGATTTTCAACGAGAAGATAGGCTCACCAACGGTGCAATGGTCTGGGGCAGAATTGGTGAACGGCTCGATTACTACATCAACATTCGCGACAATGCCCTTCGAACAAACTCCGAATTTCCAAGAGAAGTCTTTGCACTCCCACGCTATGGCTTTGCATTAAGCCGACAATTCGGCTTCGCCTATCACGATGAAACCGTCGCTTATCTGAAAGTTTCAACCAAACATCTTGAAATTGCTTACGGCAAATTTTCAAACCAATGGGGCGCAGGCAAAACCGGCAGTCTCGTGCTTTCCGATTACGCCACATCATACAATCAACTTTTGCTACGGCTCAAAATCTGGAAACTCAAATACACGAGCATATTTGCTGAACTCATTGATTACACATACCAAACCAACTTGAGCATTCCGCAGAATAAAAAGTTCTTTGCCGCACATCGTTTGGATATTCAATTCCACCCGAACATTAACTTCGGCTTGTATGAAAGCGTCATCATTGCCGGCAGAGGCTTCGACATCGGCTATTTGAATCCAATCATGTTTTATCGCTCAATAGAGCATTACTACGGCAGTCCTGACAACGCCGCACTCGGCGCAGATTTCAACTGGCGCATTGTGCCTACGCTCTCGCTCTATGGTCAAATTTTCATTGATGATTTAACCACAAGCAAAATCGGCAAAGGCTTTTGGGGCAATAAACTGGCTTACCTTTCAGGCATCTACATCGTTGACCCGTTTGAGATTCAGAACATTGATTTTCGGATTGAATACGCCCGCGTCGACCCCTACACCTACACGCGCAGTGCAACTCGCCCGCAAGACAACGCCACTGCCTATTTGCACTACAACACACAACTGGGATACTTCACGCCGCCAAACTCCGACTACCTGTGGCTTGAAGCCCGATACCGCTTCACAAAGCAACTCATTGCATCGGTGAGTTACTCGCGCTATCGGCATGGCGCAAATCCTGATTCACTCACGAATGTTGGGGGTGATGTTTTCTTGAGTCGCCGTCCTGAACTCGATTCAGAGTTTGTGAAATTTTTAGGCGGCGCACTCGGCACTCGACACGAAGTTCGGGCAAGCGTGAGTTTTGAACTCATTCGCAATTTGTTTTTGAACGGTTGGATAAGTTATCAAGACTCGCGCAACTTCTTCGTTCAAGGGCGCAATCGGCGTGAAAATTTTTCGGGAATCATTTGGTATTTCGGAGTAGAACTCAACATTTAAGATGAAACGCATCGCATATATCGCTCTTGGACTGTTCGTAATTCTCTTCACGTTAGGACTCTTGTTCGAGGTAGAAAATCTCTCACTCATTTCATTTGTGTATTTGCTCACGGCACTTGGGCTACTTGCGCTCAACTATGTAGAATTGCAACGCACGGTGAAAGAAAGCATCAGCGTTTTAGTCAAGCCGCTGGGCGCGGTGCTGTTAATGTTCACGGTCTATGATGTGCTTTCGCTCATGCCTGCTATCCTTGAAATGAAAACGCTTGAACACCCTTTGCCGAAAGAAATTGTCGAGAAAACCATTTGGCTGTTTCTTATTGGCATCATCTGCTTTTGGGTTGGATTTTTTTTGAACTTCGGGAGCGCGGTCGCCAATTCAATCGCAGCAGGGTTTGCGCGGCAGTTCAGTTTTGAGCCGACGGCAATCGTGCAAGTTTCAAAAGGCTACTTGGCGTTGGCGATTGTACTCTATATCCTGACGGTTTGGACGGCGGGATACGCCACGCCAATTCAAGCCGCATTAGACATGACCGAATTTCGGCGTAAAGCCTTTTCACTTGGTGCAAGCACCGCCATCGCCACTTTCATGGGCTTTGCTTTGATGATTCCCAAAACGCTCTTCTTTGCTTTCCTTGCGAATGCGAAGCATCAGTTTGAAAAATCACAATGGAAATTTTGGATACTCTTCTTCGTGATTGAATCCGCGATTTGGGTGAGTTTCGGCAGTCGCGGCAACTTCGTGCTGATGGGCTTTCTGGGGATTGTGATGTGGTATCATCGATATCGAAAAATTCCTGTTTTGACGATTGTCTTGTTAGCCCTCTTGTTAGGCGGAATTGTGGCACTGCTTGGCGAAGTGCGCGATGTGCTTGCGCTTTCAACATCGGAGCGGGCGGCTTTGGAGCGTGTTCGCGAGCAACTCAATCTCACTTGGTATGAAATCGCCTTTGGAACGATTCTCAAACGATTAGACGCGCTTCAACGCTTCGGCGAAATCGTCGAAGGATTTTCAACCATTTACTCCGAAAACGATTTGCTCTACGGCAAAGGCACGCTTGGCGACCTCATCGCCTACATTCCACGACAACTCTTGCCGTTTGAGAAACCGTATCAATCAACCTACTACTTTATGGAAATGTTCTATCCAAAAATTTTGGCGATTTTCAGTTTTGAGATGTCAATTTTCGGCGAAGGTTATATCAACTTTGGTGTGTTTGGCATGTGTCTGACACTCTTCCTTTTTGGCATTTTTGTCCGCGTGCTGAATGAACTTTTTCGCGAAGCGCGTTTGCTGGATAACAGCAAATTTTACTTTTTATACTTTCTCCTGTTCTCCCCAACGTTTTCGCTTGTCAATCAAGGTTTAACGACCGCGCTTCCGAATTTCGTATTAACGATAGTTTGGGGAGCGATTGCATTAAGCATACTTTCGCGTCAATCTTTACGACTTGTGGCAACGCCGAGCACAAGTAGAAACTCAATCGCATAGCCACACCCATGCACATTGCAGTCGACGCGCTCTTGCTCAAAAATCAAAATAGCGGAACAGGATTCTACACGCATCACTTGCTTTCTGCGATTGCGAAACTTCCTTCAAAACACTCCTTCACGATTTTTCTTGGCGAACACTACCTTTTTGCTGACGACTTTCTTGCGCCTAACATCACCTTGCGCAAAATCGCTCTGCGAAACAGCCTTCACCGAATTATGTGGGAGCAACTCTCGCTGGTGCGCGAACTCAATCGCTTAAAGCCTGATTTACTGTTCTGCCCATTTTTCATCAAGCCAATTTTCTACAACGGCAAAACCGTGATAACCATGCACGACCTTTATCACCGCGTTGTGCCTCACGCTATTCGTTGGGATAGGCGGCTGTATCGGCGCGTCTTTATTGACCAATCCACCGTCCAAGCGCATCACATCATCGCTATTTCTGAACTCACCAAAGCCGATACGATTGCCGAGTATCAGATTCCCGAAGAAAAAATTAGCGTTGTCTATAACGGCATTGATGAGGCGTTCCGCACGCTCATCAGTGAAGAAAAGCGGAAAGCGGTGTTGAAGAAATTGCAAATTCCTTTCACCGAATTTTTGCTTTCGGTCAGCACACAGCATCGCAATAAAAATTTTGGACAACTGCTCGAAGCCATCTGGAAATTGAAACAGCAAGGCAAAATTTTTCCGCTCGTGATTGCAGGAAACAAGGGCGATGATTCAGAACGGTTGAGCAAGTTAGTTGAACTGTATGAGCTGGGCGAGTTAGTTCGGTTTGTTGGATTTGTCGGCAATGATGAGTTGCCTGCGCTATATCAATCGGCGAAACTCTTTGTGTTTCCAAGTCTCTACGAGGGATTTGGGATTCCGCTTGTGGAAGCAATGGCAAGCGGCGTTCCGACAATCTACGCCAATCGCGGTGCGTTGCCCGAAATCTCAAACCAATCAGGCATTGCGTTTGAAACCACAGAAGAACTGATGAACGCAATTGAGGAACTTTGGCACAACGCCGCGCTCCGACAAACGCTTATTGAAAAAGGAGTTGAACGTGCCAAACGCTTTTCGTGGAACGAAGCGGCAAGCGCAACACTCGCGGTATTTGAAAAACTGTAATTCACTATGTCATCAACACGCACGCGCAAAACCATTGCGCTCGTCTCCAATACGGCTTGGTATCTCTACAACCTTCGGCTCGGCGTGATTCACTTCTTGCAGTCCAAAGGGTTCGAGATTCTCGCGATTGCGCCACATGACGACTTTATGAAACTGCTCGAACAAGAAAACTGCAAGACCGTTGCGATTGAAATGGATAGACGCGGCACGAATCCGCTATCTGACGTGGCTTTGATGCTTCGCTTGCGCAAGATTTATCGCACCTATAAACCTGACTTCATCATTCACTACACGATTAAGCCGAATGTCTATGGCTCGCTTGCGGCGAAGTTGGCAGGTATTCCGTCGATTGCTGTCGTGAGCGGATTGGGCTATGCGTTCAGCACGCGCGGGTGGTTGTATCAAATCGCAACACGCTTGATGAAGACGGCATTTGCGTTTGCCAAAGAAGTTTGGTTCGTGAATAAAGATGACCGCGAACTCTTGCTCAACGCAAACATTGTGAGCGAAGCAAAAACCGTGCAACTGCCGGGCGAAGGCATTAACACAGAAAAATTTGCACCGATTCCGAAAACAGTATCAAGCGATAAATTTGTGTTCCTAATGAGCGCACGGCTCTTGTGGGAAAAAGGCGTTGGCGTGTTCGTTGAAGCGGCAAGGCAACTTAAACCCAAATACCCGCACGCCGAATTTCAACTCTTGGGATTTTTAACCGATGACGAAACGATTGGCGTAACCAAAGCGCAAGTCGAGAAATGGGAAGCGGAAGGCATTGTGAAATATCTTGGCACAACAAGCAACGTGATTCCATTTCTTGCCAACGCTGATTGCATCTTACTTCCGTCGTTTTATCGCGAGGGCGTGCCACGCGCGCTCTTGGAGCCTGCAAGCATGGCAAAGCCGATTATCACAACGGATAATGTCGGTTGTCGTGATGTGGTCGAAGATGGCGTAACAGGTTTTTTGGTCAAACCTAACAATAGTGCTGACTTGGCAGAAAAAATGGAACGCATGCTTAGTCTCTCCGAAGCAGAGCGGCGCGAGATGGGCAGAAAATCGCGAGAGAAAATCATTCGTGAATTTGATGAACGATTGGTCTTGAAAGAATATGACGCAATGCTCACGCGAGTTGGGTTGCAGTAGCACGCTTGCGCTCCGCCACAACCTCTAAAAAGCCTTTGAGCAAGTTTCGTGAAAACGCATTGTCGCGTCCTTCAAGCCACATCCGTTCAGGGTGCCACTGCACAAGGAAAATTGGGCGGTCATCTTCGGATTCCATTGCTTCAACAATGCCATCAGGAGAATGGCTGACAACCGAAAGTCCTTTTCCAATCGCTTTCGCCGCTTGATGATGGCGCGTGCTGACTTCGCCTTCACTTTCGCCAATCATTTTGCCAAGTTTTGAGTTCAGGTCAAGCGTGAGCCAGTGATAGTTGCTCTCTTCGGGTCCTTTGGCTTCGTGAAGATGTGTGCCTGTTTCTTGCTCAATATCCAAAATGAGCGTGCCTCCCATTGCGACATTGACAAGTTGCAAGCCACGACAAATGCCCAACATCGGCACACCTTGTTCAATGCTGGCTTTCGCCAACGCCAGTTCCATCTCATCGCGCTGTGGAACGGAGCGCACACGCAGTTTGTCAAGCTCGCTTTTGGAAAGATGAACGCCGAAAAATGAAGGCTCAACATCAGGACCGCCCGAAAACACAATCGCATCAAGGCGTTTGAGCATCTCGAGATTTTTTGATTTCAATTCCGCAAATGAGTCGCCTTCGTAGAAAAGTTTCATGCACTCAATTTCATAGCCGAAGGCTTCGCCCGATTTAAGCCAAGCGATGTATTCATCGGTTTTGGTTTCGTAGGGCGGAAGGGCTTTGCGCGTGTAGTCGGTAACGCCGATAACAAGTTTCATGGTTGGAATTGCGGTTGAGCGTTGAAGTAAAAAGTTAAGCGTTTTTGGAATAAGGTTCGGAAAAGGTGTCTGAATCAATCGGTGAAGGTCGCTCATCGTATCCACATCATACCACGTTGGAAGTTCAATCACGGTGGCGTGTGTGGTTTGAAGTTGAGCCAGTGTAGCGGCGTAAGTGTGATGAGTGCTATACGGCACGCGCTCAAAGGCTTCGGGGAAATAGCGATTCATGCCGAGCAAGACATAGCCGCCGTCGTCTGCGCCTGCGATTGCGACCGTTGGTGCATCGGTTTCAAGAACTTCAAATGCCTGTTCAATCACGGAGAGCGGCAAATCGGGCGAATCGGTGCCGATGATGCACACGCACTCGTAGCCACGCTCAAAACACAGGCGAAAGGCGTTTGACATTCGCTCGCCTAACTCACCGCCAATTTGAGATTCAATGCGCACTTTTCTTTTCGCAAAAAACTCAACCCATTCAGGCACAGCATTAAGATTCCCTGAAACAAAACCGATAACATCAAACTCCTTTGAGGAAACTTTCTCAAAAATATCTTCAACGAAACACGCATAAAGACCAGCGGCATCTTTGGGTGAGAGCGGCGGCGAAAGGCGTGTTTTTACTTTGCCAACTTCAGGAATTTTGAAAAAGACAATTAAGGCAGAGCGGTGCAACATATTGGCAGATGTTTGAGAAGAAAGTTACGAATCTTCAACGGAATGTTATTTTCACGTTTCAAATTCATCATAACATTATGAAAAAATTTTTCATCATCAGCGGCATCAGCATCTTGCTTGTGTTTATTGCTCTTGCATCGTTCCTTTACTTCGGCAGTTACAGCAGGGGTATTCGTGCCGGTGTCGTTGTCAAACTTTCTGAAAAAGGATTCATCTTCAAAACTTACGAAGGGCAAATGAACATTGGCACATTCGGCGCATTCAAAAACGATGATAATCAACTCACAACCGTCTTTGAGTTTTCAGTGCCTAAAGACCGAAAGGAAGTTATTCAAGCCTTACAAGAAGTTTCACTAACAGGGGAGCGTGTCAATCTGCATTACGAAGAGAAGTATTTCAAGTATTTCTGGTTGGGTGATACGAAGTATTTAATCACCAAAGTTGAGCGATTGCCTGAATCACAACGCAAGCCATTGCCCGAAACCAATGTGCCTGTAACGCCTGCGCTTCCGCCGGGTCAATAACTATGATGAACGATGCGACACGTCCGATTGCTCCAACTGCTCTGCGCGTGCATGATGGTATGTTCAGAGAGCGCGCTCTCGCAAGTCTTTGGTAGTGAGACAAAACAGGAAATTCCCAACGAAGACTTTGAGATAAAGATGTATCGCAATGCGACGTTTTTAGATGTCGGCAACCGACTGCTCTCTATCAACTATGAGCGAATGATAAACGAGGAGCTCTCGGTGCGTATCGGCGTTGCAGTGCCAACGCAGAAAGACTTTCCCTTTTTCACATTGCCAGTGCCGCTGATGTTTAATTTTTTTATCCCTGTGTTTGAAGAAACTGCCTTTGCGGAAGTTGGACTTGGGTTCTTGTTTGCGATTGGCTTTGAAGATTCGCCCGCGCCAGTGCGCGATTTGCAAGATACTTTGTTTGTGCGCAGAAATTTAGATGAAGCCATCGCAGTCTCCTTGAACGGACACCCGACGGCAAGTTTTGCGCTCCGCATTCAGCCGCCGCAATACAACGTTTTTTGGCGATTTGCCGTTACGCCGTTTTCTTCGCCGGTCGGTCTGCGTTGGAATTTCAGCGCATCGGTCGGATTTAGATTTTGATTCAACTTTATCAATCAATGAAACGCATTTCCACATACACGCTTGGGTGCAAATTAAATTTTGCGGAAACCTCAACGCTTGCGCAATCTTTCTTGGCGCAAGGCTATGAACTTGTGCCGTTTGGCGAGAAAGCCGATGTGATTATTATCAACACGTGCAGTGTAACGGAAAATGCTGATGCCAAGTGCCGCAATATTGTGCGCAAAGCCTTGAAGCAATCGCCTGAAAGTTTTGTCGTCGTCGTGGGTTGTTATGCGCAACTTGCCCCCGAAGAGCTCGCCTCGATTGAAGGTGTTGATGTGGTGCTGGGCGCGAAAGAGAAGTTTGATTTGATGAACTACATCGGCACCGAGAAACATCGTGAAGCCAAAATTTTTGTCAGCGACATTCAAACCGTCGATAACTTCGGATTTGGGCACTCCATTACTTTCAATGGTCAGCAAGATCGAACCCGCGCTTATCTTAAAGTTCAGGACGGTTGTAATTACAATTGCTCCTACTGCACGATTCCGCTTGCGCGTGGGCAAAGCCGCTCGGAATCGATTGACAAATTGGTCTTTCAAGCCCAAATGCTCATTGATGCAGGCTACCAAGAAATTGTACTCACAGGTGTCAACATTGGCGACTACGGCAACAAGCCCGACGGCACAAAAGGCGAACACACGTTCTTCGACTTGCTTCGAGCTCTTGATAGGCTTCCGATTCCGCGCTTGCGCATTAGTTCAATTGAGCCGAATTTGCTCACCAGCGAGATGATTGATTTCATTGCGCACTCGAAGCGCATTGTGCCACATTTCCACTTGCCGCTTCAATCAGGCTCGGCAGAAATTTTGAGACTGATGCGCCGCCGCTACAACAAGGAACTCTACCGCGCCCGTTGCGAAGAGGCTGTTCGAAAAATCCCCAATGTCTGTATCGGTGCTGATGTCATTGTCGGATTCCCAAATGAGACTGACGACCACTTCGAAGAAACCTATCGCTTCATTGAGTCACTGCCGATTGCCTATCTGCATGTCTTCACTTTCTCCAAGCGGCCGAACACGCACGCCGCACAACAGATAGATTGTGGGGTTTTCCAAGAAGTGCCCAGTCATATCAAGCACGCACGGTGCAGGAAACTTATTGAACTTTCATACTTCAAGAAGAAAGCCTTCATCTTGCGCTTTATTGGCAAAGAAATGGATGTGCTGTTCGAGGATGAATTTTCTGACGATGAAGAACTGAACGAGCAGGTTTCGACCGAGCATTTATTCTGTTACGGCTACACGGGGAATTATGTGCGTGTCAGTGTCCCCGTGCCTTCGAAGGCTTGGGCACGAGAAAATCTGGTTGGTCAAATCCACCGTGTCCGTCTTGCAAGCGTCGATGATATGCTGAATGTGATGGGCGAATTGCTCACCGTTCAGGTAGCCGAGTGAGAACGAGTTTCAGACTGCCATCTTGCTTTGTGAGCGTGAGGGTTTTTTCTTTGAGGCTGTAATTGAAAACGCCATCGAGAACCACCACTCCATTGGTGGCCTCTTCAGCCATGAAGCGAATCGTGTTTTTGCCTATGAGTTCGTATTTGCCGCGAATCATGATAGGTTCTTCATCATCTTTCTTCTGCGACCCGCTGAACTCTTTTTCTGCGAAAACAACGCCAATGTCGTATATCGGAATGTAGACGGTTGTAAATGCACCGTTTTTGGGCTTTGCATCGCGAATACTTTTCCCGCGAAAGGCACCAACTAACGACACTGTATCCGCCGAGGATGAACACCCAACGATAAAAACTCCAACCAGCAAAGTTACGTAATGAGGTTTAAGCATTATCAATCTACTTGGCTCACCACACTTGAAAGCGTGTAAGCGGTTTTGGTTTGAAATTCATGAATATCTATACCGCGCAGAATCATCATCGCGGCGAAAAGTCCAATGATTTCCATCGCGAAGGCAGTGGCGTAGCCTGCATAATGATTTTGCGTTATCCATAAGGCGATGTCTCGAATTGCGCCGCCTGTGGCGTTGGCAACAAAGTTAGCGAGTGCTTGCCCCATGCCCCAAAGTCCCATAAATAAGCCTGCATTTTGGCGCGTGGTCATGTCCATCATAATCGTGAGCGTGCCGACCGTGAGCGCGCCATTCCCAACGCCCAAGAGAAACACACCTCCTTTGAACGTGAGAACATCGAACAGTGGCGAGAGTGAAATGGATAGAAAACCAATCGCCGAGATAAAACAGCCAAGATATGTGGTGCGCTTTTTGCCAATCCGATTCACGAAGAATAGACCAAGTGTGATGATACCCAGCATTGTACCTGTGCCCCAAATGCGCGTGAGTTCTGTTGTTTGAGAAACGCTCATGCCGAAGAGTTCTGCGCCGAAAGGCTCTAAAATCACATCTTGCCCTTGGATTGCTACAACGGTTACAAACATAAAAACGAAGAACGCATACACAGTCTTGTTCATCGCCAGTCGTCTCAAAGCCTCGCTCAAGTGCAAGGCGTGCTTTTCACTTTTGACAATTTCATGTTCTTGCGCAAACCGCTTTTCAGTTCCAAGCACCGCCAGCCAAGTGAAGAACATTGAAATGCCTGCACCAATCCAAAAGAGCGAGACCAGCCGTTCCATTGAGAAATTTTCCAAATACTTTCCGACGCCTGCGCTTGCGAGAATTGTGCCGAAAATCAAGACAAACCAGCCAACGGTAACAGCTTTGGCCTTATGCTTTTCACCGGCGCTATCGGCAAGTAGCGCATAGAACATTGTGCCAACAAAATTCACTCCGACACCATAGAACGCAAAAGCCACTAAAAGCAAGGCGATTCCCAGCGACGGATTGTTTTCAAATGTCAATGCGCCATAGACCGAAAGCACCACGCCTGAGACTGCAAGCAGATTCCCAACAATAATGTTCGGCGTGCGGCGATAGCCAAATTGCAAATGCGTATCGCTATAATGCCCAATCATGGGTCGCACAAACGCCAAAATGTTATGAAACCCAATGAGCACACCCACCAACGTTGCCGACATGTTGAGCTCAACAACCATGATGCGATTCAGCGTACTGTTGAGCAAAACAAAAAGCGTCGCTGTTGAGAGTTGAAGCAAACAAATTTGCAGCACACGCGGCAAAGGAATTTCGCGTGAAAGTTGCTCCAACTTGGCTTCGGGTGTTTCGACGGTATGTGTGGAAGGTGGTGTTTGCGGCGCACAGCGTTCTGCGGATAAATCCGTGCGCTGACGCTCAAACTGATGTTGGCGTGAAAGGTAGTTTAACATCTTAATTCTCCTTTTTCAATGACTTCAAAAACTACAAACTTCATACTACGACTGCACAGCAGTGAGTTTTTCTACGGTCAATTTAGATGCGTGCCTATCGTTGCCCAAACCAAAGCGTTCATTTCGTCCTGAAAAAAGAGCCGAGATAGCCGATTTTGAGCCCAAGGCTTCAAAGAACGATTACTCACACTCTACTCGTTTGCAAAGCAATGTGTAAGACTTAACTGTTTGACAGCATGAAATTTTACGACCTACTTCGCTTTGCATCTGCGAACTTGCGACGAGCCAAGCTGCGCAATGTGCTTACAATTATGGGCGTCGCTGTCGGCACAGCCGCACTTGTCTCCATGCTTGCATATGGTTCAGGACTGCAAAAAACCTTCACCGATGAGTTCAGCGACCTTGAGCTCTTCAACACGGTCCGCATTTCACCAACTAGCAATGAATTTGCCAGCCTTGTGAACCTTTCCAACCGTGTTTTCAAGGGTAAAAAGAAAAAAGACGCAAACTTGGTTATCTTGACACCCGACGTTCTCAACAAAGTCAAGACACTGGCAGCACAAATTGCTCCCGCGGCGATTGTGTATCCTGAAATCATCTTTCCATGTCGACTATCGCTCGACACACTCGATACGCCAGTCTTAGCCGAAGCCTTGCCTGCCTCAATTGGCAAAACTGCTGGCTATAATCAAATTCGCTACGGGTCTTTTTTTGAGAGCGATTCTTCAAAAGATGTGGTGGTGTCAGAGATTTTGCTCAACCGCATTGGAGTAACGAATCCGCAGGAGGCTCTGGGGAAACCGATTACGCTTACAACGGTCACGCTCGATGTTGGAAAAATCCTAGCACTTTCGTCTATGCCGTTTGGGTTCAATGGTGCGTTGCCTATTGCCGAGCGCAAGTATCAATTCCGAATTGGCGGCATTATGGATAAAGAGGTTCAGAAACTCTCGAGCGGCTTGCGCCTCATTGTGCCCTTGGCAACCGCAGAGCGTTTAGAGCGGCTTAATTTTCTGTCGACGATTGACCTGCTACGCCGCACCGAACAGCGCGAAGGCTATCAGGCTATTGTTGTACGCGTCAGCAGTCCAAAAGAAGCTGAAACCATTAAAATCGCACTCCAAAAAATTAATCTCAATGCGACCAGTTTCGCTGACGAGTTCGAGGAGTTCAAACGCCTGTTCATCCTGTTTGATATGGCATTAGCCGTTGTCGGCACGATTGCACTGGTTGTAGCCACTTTGGGCATCACAAACACCATGATTATGTCTATTGTAGAGCGATACCAAGAAATTGGAATTATGAAGGCCGTTGGCGCCGATGATGCCGATGTGCGTCGTATCATTCTTGTCGAAAGCGCTGTGATTGGATTCCTCGGCGGTGTCTTGGGCTTGCTCCTTGCAAAACTTGGCACAACAGGTGTGAACACACTTGCAAATTATTACGTCCAACAACAGGCTGGAACAGAACTTACTTTTTTCTACTTCCCCAGTTGGCTTGTGATTTCAGCTATCATCTTCTCGATTCTGATTAGCATGCTTGCAGGGCTCTACCCAGCCAACCGTGCAGCGCGCATCCAACCTGTTGAAGCTCTTAAATACCAATGATGTAACCAGAAAATCGTTGCAAAAGCCCGAGATTTTCGAAATTAGGTTAAATTGTTTATATTGCTGTCCAACTTTACGCCTATGCTTGCCAAGCATCGGTTGTGAAGGAAGCAAAAAACACGATACTGCGATTTCAACTCAACTTACTATCTCACCAAACGTCAAAAACGAGGAGAACACTCATCATGAGACGACTTCAAGTCATCGCATTATTCATTTTGAGTGCAGTCGCGATACGCTGTGGCGGCCCACCTGCACCACCGACCATTGCCTCTTTCAAGGCGACACCCGAGTCGATTGTCAAAGGCAAGGGTCCAGTTAACCTTTCTTGGGAAGTTTATGGCTCGCCCGACACGGTTTTGATTGACGGCATGGAGCCAATTCTTCGTGCAGAAGGTGACACGATGATTGTCGGGAACACCAATGTGAACCCCAATCAGACAACGACATACCGCTTGTATGCCAGCAACGCAGGGGGTTCAGTTGAGCGCACGGTTACTGTGACCGTCAAGGAACCGCCACCACCGCCACCGCCGCCGCCACCGCCACCACCACCGCCGCCACCACCAACGCTCAGCAACGTTGGCGACATGCTTTCGTTTAATGTCTCATTTGCGAAGAACGGCAAAATCACTGATGAGTCCGATTTGAGCCGCTTGCTGAACCTCTTGAAAGAAAAAGAAAACCTTGTCGTTGAAATTACCGCATTTGCCGACGCTTCAACGCCTGCCAAGAAGCAAAAAGCCGAAGCAATGCGACGCGCAAACGCCGTGCGTTCCTACCTTGTGAAGAACAAAATCGCTGGCAACCGCGTCGTTGTTGGCAAAGGCATGTCTTCTGCTGGCAAAATCGAAGCCAAAGTTATTCGCGTTGTTGAGCCAAAAGCCAAAGGCAAAAAGAAGAAGTAACCTACACGGATTTCGCATTGAGGGCGGCTTTGTTCCGCCCTTTTCTATTCGAACCTGAATAAGAATGTGCAGACACTCAACCTCCTTGCCTATGTCAACAGCGTAGATTCGGTTTCGCTGTGGCGCTGACTTCCCAGTCAAAATGCTTACTTTCTATCAGGCACTATCTTTCCAAAATCCAATATGCTTGAACTTGACAATACCGTTCTGGTTATTATTGATGTGCAAGGCAAACTTGCTGCTTTGATGCATGACCGCGAGCGTTTGTTCAAAAATCTTTCACGACTGATTGAAGGTGCGCAAGTACTGCACGTTCCAATTTTAGTTACCGAACAATATCCGAAAGGATTAGGCGAAACGGCCAGCGAGCTCAAAGCCTTGATGCCTACCATTCAACCAATTGAAAAAATTTCGTTCAGCTGCATGGGCGAAGAAAAATTCGTTCAAGCTCTCGAGAGCACCAAGCGCGAACAAATTTTGGTCGCTGGCATTGAGTCGCACATCTGTGTCTACCAAACTGTTAGTGATATGCTGGCCGAAGGTTTTGAGGTTCATTGTGTTACCGATGCCATCTCTTCGCGCACCCAAGAAAATCGCGAGATTGGACTTACTCGCATGAAAGAAGAAGGCGCTATTCTTACCTCGACGGAGATGTGTCTTTTTGAGCTCTTGAAAATTGCTGGAACTTCCTCGTTCAAGGCTATTTCTGCACTGGTGAAATGAGAGTTGAGTTTAACCCGTGTGTTTTTCCTTGCTCAAACCTGACTTTACACCTATGACTGAAAGTGGCGCAGAAGTCTTGCTTTTTTTCGCTCAAAGGTTCACTTCCAGTTGCATCAGGGAAGCATGTGCATTTTGCAACTTATTTGCTGAGTTTCAAGCCGCAGCGATGAGGTCTTGAGTGTCAGCATTGGTGATGCCCAATCACATCAAAAAGCAACCAACCCTGATGAACATGTTGCCGAAGTGCTTGTCATGGCGAAAACTCTTTGAGGTAACCCCATGAAAAAAATTCTGCTGTTGGATGAGGGCAAGTTGAGACTTGCCGATGTTCCTCGCCCTGAACTTCACGATGATGAAGTTGAAATTCAGGTAGTTGCAATTGGCGTCAATTACGCCGATGTTAAGATTCGCTTTGGATATTATTCTGACAAATCTCGCCGAAATCCTGAAATGGGCTGTGAAGTTTGTGGGGTTATCACGCGCAAAGGTCGCGATGCCCATCGCTTTGCGCTGGGCGAAAGGGTCTTTGCGGTCTCGCATTGGGGTGGCGGCTACGCTGAATATGTGGTTGTACCTGAATACACCGTTTTTCGCCTACCTGTGTATCTCTCGTTTGAACAAGGTGCCGCCTTTCCCGTAACGGCACAAACTGCCTACCACTTGGTTCATACGGTTGCGCGTGTTGAGCGTGGTGAAACAGTTCTAGTTCATGCGGCTGCTGGCGGTGTGGGCACCATGTTGGTTCAACTTTGTGCGCTTCAGGGCGCCTGCGTGATTGCCCTTTCCAGCTGTGATTGGAAACTTGAACGTGTCAAGCGGCTTGGCGCAAGTTTTACCTTAAAGTATTCAGAGCCGATTGTTGAACACGTCAGGCACTTTACAAAGGGCGAAGGTGTCCATGCGATTTTTGATGGCAACGGCGGCACCTTTTTCCCACACAACTTCGAGATGCTTGCCTTGCGCGGGCGAGCTGTGCTTTTTGGTAACACGGCTGGCGATCTTCCGCCTCTGAATCCATATCAACTTGTTTATGCTTCGCACCAACTTTTGGGCTTTTCCATGCGAGCTATTACCGCTGAACCCGACCGATACCACGCCGCATACCAATGGATATTAGAGCAATTGGAATCAGGCAACTTGAACATTGAAATTGGTCATCGCCTAAAGCTAAGCGACGCCGACGAAGCACATCGCCTACTTATGGCACGCGAAAATTATGGCAAAATTGTGTTGCTAACTTAGCAGAAGACCACTCTCAAGATTCACTTCTCAACTGTGCTTCACCTCAGACAGATGCAACGATAACTGATTAGTCCGATTCTTTGGCTTCTGCAGGGATTCTGCCCATGCGAGGCTTTGTGGCGGTACAGTTTGACCCTTGGGTCACGCTTGCATCTCCAACACGCTCGCAATAAAATCTTGCAAGAGTTTATGTCGAAATCACTATCTTCCTGCTACCTTTCCGATAGTATGAACTGTTCCGACAAAACGCCATGCATACCGATAACGCATTGTTGGGATTTACAACTCGTGCGGTTCATTACGGTCAGGAGGCGGATGCAGAGACTGGTGCGGTTGTGCCTATGATATCGCTTGCCACAACCTACAAGCAGGATGGTATCAATCAACCTCGTGCTGGGTTTGAGTATAGCCGCGCCCAAAATCCAACGCGCGCACAGTTAGAAAAGGTCTTGGCAGGACTGGAGAATGCTCGCTATGCGAATGCCTTTTCATCCGGGCTTGCGGCCTTGGCTGGCTTGATGAGCCTTTTTGCACCAGGTGACCACATCATTGCTGGCGATGACCTTTATGGCGGCACTGTCAGGTATTTCAATCAAGTCTTAGCAAAATATGGCATTACATTTTCATATGTCGACACCACTCATCTTGACGCCATTGAGCGAGCCATTCAGCCGAACACCAAGCTCATCTACTTGGAATCTCCTACAAACCCCATGCTTCGGCTTTCTGACATTCGTGCAATTTCCAATTTAGCGAAGTCGTATCAACTTCTGGTGGCGGTTGATAACACATTTGCAACGCCATACTTACAGCGGCCATTGGAACTTGGGGCTGATGTGGTTTTGCACAGTTCCACGAAATATCTGGGCGGGCACAGCGATATCTTGGGCGGCGTGCTCATGACGAATGACCCATCGCTCTATGACATGTTTCTCTTTCATCAAAAGGCTGTGGGCGCTGTGCCTTCGCCGTTTGATTGCTGGCTCTTGATGCGCTCGGTCAAAACCCTTTCGCTTCGAATGGCACGCCATTGTGAGAATGCCCTTGCCATTGCCGAGTTTCTCCAGCAGCATGACGCTGTCAAAAAAGTCTATTACCCTGGTTTGCCTACACACCCATCTTATGACTTAGCCAAGCGGCAGATGCCCGAAGGTTTCGGCGGCATTGTTAGTGTAGACTTGGGCGGACGTGCCGAGGTCGAAGCCTTCATCAAAGCCTTGCATATCTTTACTTTTGCTGAAAGTCTGGGCGCCGTAGAAAGTCTAGTGTGTTATCCTTGGACTATGACTCATGCGGCTGTGCCCGTTGAACGGCGCTTGCAGTTAGGCATCACCGAAGGTCTGGTTCGCCTTTCTGTTGGCATTGAAGATAAAGCCGATTTAATCAACGAATTAGAACAGGCTCTGTCCGCCGTGCAAACAGCCATGAATTCCTAAGCCTAACTCTAATCTCTACCTATTATGCAACATCTTAATAAGCTTTTAGATTTGCTTTCCATTCACGCCGATGTTCAAAACAAAGGGCTGGTTGAACAAGACGTCGCTAACAACGAACTTTCACAAATCCAGTCCGAGATTCAAGAACTGCGGACGGATTTGCTTCAACTGCGCGCCGAGTTTCAACAACTGCACAACGATTTGTCTAAAATCTGCATGATTCTCACAACGCCAGAAGCTAATCGGATGGAACTTGCCTTGTCAGTTTTCGGCGCAGAATTCGAGAAACTTAAAGAGTCGGAAAATATCTAACACCACATTCCAAACACCTACATATGCATCCCGAAGAAAAGCTGTTGGACGCCTTTGGCATCCTTACTGACTTACAAAATCGCTCGTTTGAAAAAGCTCACCAGACTGCTGAAACGCTTGGCACACTTAAGCGTGACCTGCAAGAGCTTCGCACTGACATGCTACAAATCCGAATTGCTTTGCAACAATTGCACACCGACCTTGTGCAAGTTGCTTATTTGTTGTCGCAGAATGTAAAGGATAATCCTCGCAGCGAGTAATCTCAAAGCGAGTCAGACATTTATTGTTCTGACCCATGAGTGCCTTTTGACTTTCAACAGTTCAGGCTGTATATTAGGTTGTTTCCACAACAGCAGCGTATAGCCGTGCATCTAAAACTGACCCGAATATGGCTTTCACTGGGAGCATCAAAGGTTGGACAATTACGGAGATGCTGCAACTCATTCGTCAGTTGAAAAAAACTGGCGCTATGATTGCAGAAATCACCACTTCATATGGAGAAGTTACAAAGACCGTTTTCTTCCGCAATGGACTTGTGATTGCTGTCGATACTGGGAGCGACGACTTAGGTGCTGTGCTTCTTGAGGAAAACTTGATTACTCGCCAAGACCTTGACGAAGCCATAAAAATTCAGAAAGAAAAATATCCTGACAAACGCATTGAGCAAATCCTGTTAGCCGCCAAGAAAGTCGACCCTGCTAAAATCGTTAAGGCTATTCGCATTCAAATCGAGCGTACCATCACCTCGTTGCTACAAGAAAAGCAAGTCCGAGTGAATTTTGACCCTGACGCTCCACTGACGGTTCAAGCTTTGAGCACTGGCGTGGATATACAAGGCATCATTCTTGCAGCGTCGGTCAAGGTCGATGAACTCGGACTCGTTAAACAACGCATCCCCAGCACCACATTAGTTCCTAAAATCACCAAGCGTGGAGAAGAAGAGAAAAACGAAATCTCCCTCAAACTCTCTGAATGGAAGGTTTTTCTGGCTATTGATGGCAAAACGGACATTAAGACGATTGCGCTCAAGCTCAAGATGGATGAAATTCAAGTCATGAAAGCCCTTGTGGTGCTCATGGACGGTAAGTGGGTTGAACTGCCTCAAACTGAGCGTAAGCGCATCTTGATTGTCGATGACAGTGCCGTCATTCGCATAGCGGTCAAAAAAGCCCTCGCGGATTCTGGATATGAACTCATCGACGCCGGTACTGGTGAGATCGGCTTGAAGCTTGCCCAAGAAAAAAAGCCAGACCTCATTTTGCTCGATGTCATGCTTCCCGATACCACAGGCCTGAAAGTTTGTAGGACACTACGCACCGAACTAGATATTACTACACCGATTGTCATGCTGTCTGCCAAAGATGCAGAAATCGATCGCAACCTAGGTATTCATGCGGGCGCCAACGATTATGTTACCAAACCGTTCAAAGACGCTGATCTGATTAACGTGGTTAATAAATACCTGAAGCCATCACCTGCAGAAGCAACCTGAACTGGATTCGTGAAAGTGTTTTGAAACAACTACCTTAACTTAGAACGCTTGATAATTATGCCTAAGGCCCTAATCATTGACGACAGCGCTGTAGAGCGCACCATTATCTCCAAAGTTATGACCGCACTTGGCTATACGATTCTTGAAGCCAATGACGGCGAAGAAGGTGAAGAAAAAGCCCGCACCACCAAACCCGACGTCATTTTGCTTGACGTTGTGATGCCCAAGAAAGACGGGTTCCAAGTCTGCCGAAATCTCAAAAAAGACGCGACAACGGGGAACATTCCAATCATTATGATTACGTCAAAAAATCAAGAAAGCGACAAGTTCTGGGGCATGCGGCAGGGTGCTGATGCTTATCTTGTCAAACCGTTCAGTGAAGACGACTTGATTTCGGCGGTTAAGAAAGCTACGAAAACTTGACCTCGCTTCATCAACGAAACGGCGCTTTGACATGATGGAGCACGAGCGACTCGAAGAGCAACAACTTCTCGAACGCCTTTCGGAGCTGAACTTTGTCATTCCTCCGGGAGTGACTGTGCGCGATTTGGTGGGAATGTCAAGCATCTTGGAGCGCATTCGTTCTTTTCAAATAGATCAAGCCGCTGCCAGCCGAGCTGATGATGAAGCTCGTGAACAATACATTGTTACGCTTATCGGTGAGAAAGAAGTTGCTTTCCGTGTGGTCGATATTGAAGCCATTTTGGAGGTTCAGAAAATCACGCCTGTGCCTGGCTTGCCCAGTTTCGTGCTCGGAGTGTGTAATGTGCGTGGAGAAATTACATCTATGATTGACATCCAACGCGTCTTGGGGATTGAATCACGGCGACAAAAATCGCGTCGACAAAAAGCCGCCGAAAAAATGGTCATTATTAACAACAACCGAATTTCTGTTGGCTTTATTGTCGATGCTGTCTTGGATGTGCTCCGCGTGGCTGAATCTGAAATCCAAAAACTAAACGCTGACGACGGCAACAGCGAACGCCTTGCATCCTTTTCAAAAGGGATTTACATTCGCCCTGATAATACTGGACGGCGCGACCTTGTCATCTTAATCGACACCAAAAAGCTGTTAGAAGCACCTGAAATGGTACAGTTCCAATAATCAACTCTCTGTTTTTTTCAACCTCATCAAATTTCTCGAGCAATGGAAACTAATCAACCACAATCAAGCGATCAAAACAAGGATGTTCTCAACTTAGGTTTGGATTTAGACAGCATTCTGGGCGATGTGCTCAGCGATGAGCAAAAAGCGGCAAGCGTCTTTTCAACCAGTGATGAAGGATACCTACGGATTGATGGTGACCGCATCATTCTGGAAGTTGATGAAGAGCTTGAGCAAGGTATTGATGAAGAAGCCAAAATGTTTCAAGCCAATGAGTTCTACAAGAACAAAGATTGGTTCAATGCGCTTATTGTGGCACTTGCCCTGAACATTCGCTTCAAGCAAGGGGTTGGCAAGCGCAGCGATGCGATTGTGCGCCGTCAAGATGAAATTCTTTTTGAATGTAACTACCACATTGCTGTCGATCACCTTAACAAAGTCAAGACAACCAAAGGCGATGAGCAATTAGAGCACAAGCTTGCCGCAATCATGCACTTCTACACGGCTCTTGACCAAACGCCACTCAAAGGGCAAGAACCGTATCGTGAAAAGGCCAAGCAAGTTATTGACAGCATGGTTACACGCGACCGTGCTGGCGGACAAGCCTACATTAAAGCTGGCTTTTTCAAGAAAATTGAAGTGCCTTCCATACAAGACAAAGCACAAAAGGCTTTTTACTGGAAAGACCGCGCTGCCAACGAAAAAGATCCCGTCCGCAAGGAATTTTATCTCTTGATGACCTTCGCCTCCGATATGGGGTACTTCCCATATCAATTAGCCCTTGCAAACTTCTATCTTTCCACTGGTCGGTTAGATGAAGCCTGCCGCTACATCAAAGTAGCCCTACCGCTGATTAAGGATGAAGGTGTGGATTTCCTTCTAGCTTTGCGCCAAAAAGACAAGGACTATTGCGACCGATTCATTGAGCGTCGTCTCAAATCCGACATTCGGCAACTTCGTATGCGCTTAGAACAGCCTGACCCGAAAGAAATCAACGAAAAGGATGAGGCGCGCAAAGCCCAAATGGCAAAACAGCGCATCCGCAGATTCCTCGAGGCTGTCGATCTATGGGAAAAACAATTAGAAGGCCTGAAAGCCGATGTGCCCTTCAAAGGTACGACTCTCCGCATTGCCTACATGAATGAACTGGTCAATTTGATGGGAGAGATTTCAGAACGCATGCCCGGCATTGTGGTTCAAGATTACATTGACCGATATAAAACAACGGAAGTGCGCAGCACGCAGAACCCGAACATTTTGAACTTCATTGATTTCAGTTTCAAGAACTCCATCGTGCCCAATGAAAGAACTGTGCAAGGCTTAGTCGTAGAAGGCGATGCAGAAGCGAAGTTAGATAGGCTTATGAAAACGGTTGTTGAATATTTCAACACTGAAATCGGTGTGATGAACAAATCTTTGCCCGAAGTGAAAGCGCATGTAACTCGAGATACCCTTGAACTTGTTAATGCTATGAAGTCGCAAGGGTATGTGTTCAAATCCACGCCAGTGTTGACCAAATAAGACGGCCCTGACAACTGTCAGGCGCACTTTCAATTCCACATGACCGTCCTGTGCACTTGCGCTGTTGCAGACGCATTGGGCGGTTTATGTTTAACTATTGCACCTACCATGTCAAAACTTCGTCTCGACATACGCTTGACGATTCTGATTGGAATCGTTTTTGCAGTCGTGTTGATTGCTGTCAACACTGTTCTGCAAATCAGAGAAAGACACGAACTTGAAACACGCCTCAAAGAAGAAGTGGCTTTAACAGCGACCACCTTACAAAGCATCTGGGAACACAATGCGACCACACTTCTACGACAACCCATTTCCATAACCGACTCCACCTTCGAACTGCTGATGCTTATCCACTACAACCCGACTCTCCTTCCCCTCGACACCACATATCAAGCCTTGCCGCTCTCCAGCCATCAAGACCTTCGCAACATCAAGATTCGACAAGTTTCTCTCAACTTCAGAAATCCTAAAAACCGACCTGATTTCTTCGAAGAGAAATCGCTTAAAGAAATCTCGCGCAGCCTTGCTGAACTTAAAGCCAAAGGTCAAACGAAACTCAACCCTGAATCGCTGGGGATATGGCAAGAGACGAAATATGAAGGCCAGCCTGTTTATCGCTATGTGCAACCGATATTTATCCGTAAGCCTTGCTTGACTTGCCATGGTGACCGAGCCGATGCGCCTGAGTTTGTGCAATCTAAATACGAGACCGGCTATGGCTACCGTCAAGGCGATTTACGTGGGGCGCTTTCTATCATTGTGCCTAATGAAAGCACTCGTCAGGCTATGACACTTAACTTGCTCATTGGGCTCGGGCTTACGGTGTTGGGCATTACTATCGCTGTGGTTATCGTGTATTCTTTGCTTCGGCGCCAACTTTCCGAGCCCATTCAACGCATTGCCGCTTCTGCACAGCGCATTTCCGATGGCAACCTTACCGAGCGCGTTTCCTACAACCTATCCGATGAATTAAGCCTCATCGTTTCATCATTTAACACTATCGTCGACAGCGTCAAAGAGTCGGTTCGAGATGTCCTCGACATCACCATGCGCTTCAACCAAATTGCCCTGGATATCAGCAACGCTTCAACCAGCGTTATGAAAAGCTCGGAGGCACAAGATAATGCTATCAAAGATATTGTTCAATCCACCGCCAAAATAGAAGACACGACGCAGTCCATCTTAGAAGGCATACAAGGTGTGATTATTAATGTCCGCGAGACACGTTCGTTTATCGAAGACCTCATCAGCTCCATTCAAGAAGTCTCGCGTAGCGTTCAGGACTCAAATCAGGTTTTCAGCCAAGTCATCAATGAAGTTCAGGGGGGCAAGTTCAGCATTGAGCAAATTGGTCTCATGATTCTTGGCATCAGCGATAAACTTGATACATTCCGACAACAAGTTGCACTGCTGGATAAAAACATTCGTGAAGTTGATGTTACCGCTGGCAGCACCTCACGCACAGCCAAGCAGACCAACTTGCTTGCCGTTAATGCCACGATTGAATCTGCTATTCCCAGCGATTCCAGCAAAGGGTTTAGGGTTGTCGCTAATGAAATTCGCGGATTAGCAGAACAATCGGCGCGCCTTTCCATGCAAATTCAAGACATGGTTAGCGAACTTCAAGCCAACATACTGAAAATGAACAACACGATTTTGGAGATCAACCAAGCCGTGCGCGATAGTTTCAACACAGTGAAAGATGCCGAGAAGACGCTCGACAAAATCATACAATACTACTCGCGCTCCAGCGCAATCATGAACCGCCTTTCAAGCCTTGTCGATGCACAGATGCGAAGCAGTCAGCAAGTTACCATGAAAACAACCGACATGACGATTCGCACCACGCAAATTATTGAGCAAGCTGAGCAGCAACGCGTTCTTGGTCAGAAACTCCTCAAATCGCTCGATGCGCTTAACCAAAGCATTCAACGCAACAAAAACGCTTCTACTGAAATCACACAGTTTGCACAAGAACTGATTGGACAAGCCGAGCAACTGCACAACACCGTGCGCCAGTACAAACTCACAGAATCTTCACAAATTTTCCGATAACCTTGAACTGGCATTACTCACGGGACACTTGCGCTTCGTAATCGTGTCGATATTTCTCGAGACCTTCAAAAATGGCTTCGGCGATTAGGTTTTGTCCTGCCTCGGAGGCCAAAAATTTTTCCTCATTTGGGTTGGAAATGTAACCTACTTCAATCAAAATGCTTGGCATAGAGGGCGTCCAGAGCACCACAAAGCCTGCTTGCTTAACCCCACGATTTTGTCGATTCGCTCGCCGTGCAATGTTGTTGCTAACAATTTCTGCCAGTTTCTCTGACTGCTGAACAAAAGCGTTCTGTGCCATCGTAATCATGATCAAGTTTTCTTCGGTAAAGTTTTTGTAGCGCTCTTCATAATTGCTTTCTTCAACTATCACAGCGTTTTCGCGTTGAGCTACTTTAAGTGCAGCGTCTGTTTTGTGAAGCCCAAGCAGATAGACTTCCACGCCGTCCGCCTTGCGATTGACACTGGCATTGCAATGGACGCTAATGAACAGTTTTGCCTGATTACGATTAGCAATTTTGCCTCGTTCATCCAGTTCAACAAACTTGTCGGAATCGCGTGTGTAGATGACTTTTACGTTTTTCCAATTTTCTTCAATCAACTTGCCTACCTTTTTGACAATTGAGAGGGTGATGTCTTTTTCATAGCTACCACTTGCGCCGATGGCACCAACATCTTTCCCGCCATGCCCTGCATCGAGCGCAATCACATCCAATTTCCATTTGTTACGTTGCTCTTCAAGCACTGCATTGATTTGCTGTTCCTTACTTTCTTGCTCAAGAATTTCTTGAACATTCGCATCACGCAACGCCAGCAAGATGAAATTGTTCGTCCCTTGTTCACGCATAATGTCCGTGGATTTGATGGCATATTTCTGCACATCAAATTCAAACGTCAGTTGCAAACTGCCTCGGATTGAGAGCGGCTTAATGCGTCGTAGAAACCCGTTCTTGAACGTTTGAGCAAGGGCTTGCATATCGCCTGTTGCGCCCACAAATGTAAGATAGGCAAACCCGTTTCTATCGGGCGGAATGAACTCATACTTCACATCGGGCTTGGTCGAGACAATGCGCACAATTACACCGTTGGCTTTTTCTTGCACTATGGCATTTTGAATCGTGTAGCGAGCCACCCTTTCAATTGGCGCAAGTGTTCGGACAGTATCCAGCGTAAAGGGCTGTGCGAAGTCAAAAAAAAGCTCGCTGCCAAGTGTATCGCTTCTTACATCAAGAAGCATTCCAAATAACAAGCTTGCTTGATGCAGTTCGAGATAGATTTTATCGCCATAAAGGATTAACGGCGATGCCAATTGCACGACCTTATGCGGTTTGTTCTCGGTTGCATTATGAATTTTGATAAAGTGAGTATTGGCTTTGAGTTCAAGCACAAGCCACTGCTGCAACTTGCTCAATGCCGAAACCAACACGCTTTGGTTTGTAACCGCTGGCGTTATTTTCAGCACACTGCATACATCCACGGCAGTTACGACAAGTTTATTTTGCAGTGTGTAGGCAGGAATTTCGTCCGTGTAAGCATGTCCATCCTCAAGCTTGACCGTTATGCTGACCTTTGTCTGTCCAACCAGCAAGCCCAAAGGCAAGAACAGACATGCCAGCAAGAGTCCAGATTTAGGGGACTGAAATCGTGCGCTTATCAACATTGAGCGTCTTGATTTGGGAGTATCTTTTTCGGTCATCCATTTTAGCTATTGATGCAGTTCAATAGAACACGACTTGGTGAATGGCTACTCTGTTTATGTTTGCTGTGTTCAATCGAACATATTGATGCAGAATTGTGCGCCGTTCTCAAGCGAGCAAATTTAGTTACAATTTCTGCGCTCACCAATGCACAACAGCGCTTGTCAATAGCCTTAACGGATTCCCCAACTGCTTTTCCAAGTTGCAACCTTGATTGACGAGCAAGGCGACACCATATCGCATAGGACGCTTCAAGGCATCTCACGACACACCTGTGCGAACTGCGTAGCCTGTATCAATTGGCAGGTTCGGGGTCTGTGCGGCAGTAACAGCTAGCTCATCGCATCGCTCGTTTTCTGCTACGCCTGAATGACCTTTCACCCACAAGAATTCAACCTCGTGTATTTCGCAGAGTGCCAACAAGCGTTCCCACAAATCGACATTAGGCGTAGGTTTATTTTGGGCATTGCGCCAGCCTTTTCGGCGCCAGTTTTGCACCCACCCTTCGTTCATTGCTCTCACCACATAAGTTGAATCGGAATAGAGTTTGACCTTGCTCGGCTGCTCAAGCGCGGCAAGCGCTTCAATCACAGCTAGGAGCTCCATTCGGTTGTTGGTTGTGTTCCGAAACCCGCCCGACAGTTCCTTACGTTTTTTGCCACAAAGTATCACTGCGCCATAGCCCCCGCGCCCAGGATTGCCTTCACAGGCTCCATCTGTGTAAATGACCACCTCTGGCTTAGACCGTTCAGGTTCTACTTTCTGATGGGTTTGCATTTCTTCGTTCAACTGGATTAGATTTTTGCTCGCTTGGACTTGCCTTGCAACGCAATGCAGCCTTAGATTTACGAATTAACATTTGCGTCTTGCAATATCCAAACTGTTTGCTTTTTCTTGGCTTGAAACCATTATTTTTCAATCATTAGGAATTAACTGTGAACCTCAACAAAGGAGCAAACCTTGGACCGCAGAGATTTTCTTCAACTTGCAATGCTTGGTGCGGGGGCTATGCTTTTGCCTCTGCCTGCTTTTGCTAAGGCAGTTTCCGAAACAGAACTTATTACGCCGGTTTTGGATGTTGCGGATAAAAAGCGGCTTGCGGATGTTGCACTCAACACGGCAAAATCTCGTGGTGCAAGCTACTGTGATGTTCGAATTGGTCGCTACCTGCGTCAATCTCTTTTTACTCGAGAACACAAGGTTCAAGGCGTGCAGAATACGGAGTCGTTCGGTGTGGGCATTCGCGTGATTGCCAATGGCACTTGGGGTTTTGCCGCCACGAACCGTGTAACGGTTGATGGGATTAAGCACGCTGCTGAAACGGCTGTCGCAATTGCCAAAGCTAATTCCAAGTTTCAGAAAGAGCCAGTTCGACTTGCGCCTGCTCAAGCGCTGGGTGAAGTGAGTTGGAAAACGCCCATCGAGCAAAATGCCTTCGAGGTTTCTATCAAAGAAAAAATTGATTTGCTTTTGAGCGTCAACGATGCGGCCTTGAAAAACGGTGCAAGTTTTGTGAGTTCCTCTCTCTTTCTGGTCAATGAACAAAAGTATTTTGCTTCAACTGATGGGTCATATATTGACCAAGATGTTCACCGCATTTGGCCAACGTTCAATGTTACGGTGGTTGATAAGCAGACGGGGAAGTTTCAATCGCGCTCGGAGCTTGCCGCACCTATGGGCATGGGCTACGAATATCTTTCAGCGCGTCCTGAAGGCAAGTTCCAACTGCCCGAAGGGGTTGTTGGCTACGGCAAGTATTATGACATGATTGAAGACGCCACGCTTGCCGCAAAACAAGTTCGCGAGAAACTCAAAGCCAAGTCGGTTGAACCAGGCAAGTATGATTTAGTTTTAGATCCGTCCCATCTCTGGCTAACCATTCACGAATCGGTTGGGCATCCGCTTGAGCTCGATCGTGTGTTGGGCTACGAAGCCAATTATGCCGGTACTAGCTTTGCCACGCTTGATAAGTGGCGAAGTAAATCCTTCAACTACGGCAGTCCGATTGTTACGCTGTTTGCTGATAAAACGCAACCTTATTCGCTGGGCGCTGTGGGCTACGACGACGAAGGCGTCAAAACCAAGCGTTGGGATTTAGTCAAAGACGGCATTCTGGTGAACTATCAAGCCATACGCGACCAAGTGCATATTCTTGGCGAATCCGAATCACATGGCTGTTGCTACGCCGATAGTTGGAGTTCCATTCAGTTTCAACGCATGCCGAATGTCTCGCTTGTGCCGGGTCAAACGAAACTCTCGGTTGCTGACCTAATTGCTGGCGTCGAGAAAGGCATCTATATCGTTGGCGACGGGTCCTACTCGATTGACCAACAACGCTACAATTTTCAATTTACAGGGCAACTGTTCTACGAAATCAAGAACGGCAAAATCGTTGGTATGCTCAAAGACGTGGCATATCAATCCAATACACAAGAGTTTTGGAACAGTTGTGTTGCGATTTGTGACGAAAGCGATTATCGCTTAGGTGGCAGTTTTTTTGATGGCAAGGGTCAGCCAGGACAAATTAGCGCAGTTTCCCATGGGAGTTCAACGACGCGTTTCAACCGTGTGAATGTGATTAACACGGCGCGAAACATATAAGCCTTTGTTCACACGCATCCAGCATTCTTGAAGCATTACACTATGTCGATTCTCTCAAAAGAAGATGCTCAAAAAATTCTTAACCGCGCACTTTCGCTCTCGCAGGCTGAAGAGTGCGAGGTTAGTCTAAGCGGAAACATTAGCGGCTATGTGCGCTACGCTCGCAACACGATTACCACCAGTGGGGCTGGCGCAGATGTGAGTCTTTCGGTCAGCGCAAAATTTGGCAAGCGCACGGGCACAGCGACTACCAACGAACTTGACGATGCTTCCATTGCGCAATGTGTGCGCCGCGCCGAAGAACTTGCACGGCTTGCGCCCGAAAACCCCGAAGCCATGCCGTTTTTAGAGCCGCAAACTTATTTAGACTCTCCAACCTACTTCGAGGCTACGGCTAACATTTCGCCCGAATATCGCGCCCAAGTCGCTTACGAAGGTATCCAACAAGCCGAGTCAAAAGGCATGATTGCGGCCGGATTTTTTGAGCACAGCACCAACTTTTCTGCACTGGCCAACTCAAAAGGCTTATTTGCCTACAATAAGGCCACAGGGCTGGAATTTACACTTACCGTGCGCACCAGCGACGGCACGGGGTCGGGCTATGCTGTCAAAGACTACAACGACGTGACCAAATTCCGCCCCAAAGAAGATTCCGAAATTGCTGTGCGCAAGGCCGAACTTTCTCGTAACCCACGCGCCATCGAGCCAGGCAAATACACGGTTATTCTCGAACCTGCCGCACTCGTTTCAGATGAAGGTCTGCTCAACAACATGATTTTCTCCATGAATGCACGCGCCGCTGATGAAGGCAGAAGTTTCTTCTCCAAAAAAGGCGGGGGCAATAAAATTGGTGAGAAAATTGTCGATGAGCGCATTACGATTTATTCCGACCCTACACACCCTGAAATTCCTGCTCGCACTTGGCAAAGCGACGGTCTGCCACGCGAAAAAACCGTTTGGATTCAAAACGGCGTGCTTCAAAATCTCCTCTACGACCGCTACTGGGCATCTCAAAAAGGGGTTAAACCTGTTGCATTCCCCAGCGGCATTATTGTGGACGGCACCTCTGCCACTTTGGAAGATTTGATTCGCGATACCAAAAAAGGCATTCTTGTGACGCGCTTGTGGTATATCCGCAGTGTCGACCCACAAACCTTGCTTTACACTGGGCTTACACGCGATGGCACATTCTACATTGAAAACGGCAAAATTCAATATGCCATCAAAAACATGCGCTTCAATGAAAGTCCTATCATTATGCTCAATAATCTCGATGCGCTTGGTAGACCTGAACGTCTCAACGGCAGTCTTGTTCCGCCAATGCGCATTCGGGATTTTACCTTTACCAGCTTGAGCGAAGCCGTTTGAGTTTGTGCGCAGCAAGTCCGTTTTTAGGACTTTCGTCCGGGTTATTGGATTAGGTTTCCAGCTCGGCTGTGGATTTTTTGCGTTTGGCTTCGCGACTTCGCATCGCCTCGTTCAAAATTTTTTTGCGAATTCGGATTGATTTTGGTGTTACTTCTACAAGTTCATCGTCATTGATAAACTCGAGCGCTTGCTCGAGCGTCAGTTTGCGCGGCGGCGTGATTTTTAGGGCTTCATCCGAGCCTGAGGCACGTAGGTTCGTCAGTTTTTTCGTTCTGCACACATTTACCGTCATGTCAAAATTGCGTGTCGATTCTCCCACCACCATGCCTTCATAGACTGGCGTGCCGGGCTCAATGAAAAATGTGCCCCTATCGTCTAACTGTGCTAAGGCATAGGCGACTGCTTCACCTGTTTCAGCGGCAATGAGCGCACCTGTGGCTCTTGAACTAATTTCACCTTTGTAAGGCTCGTAGGACTTGAACACATGCGTTAGAATTCCTTCGCCTTTGGTATCCATCAAGAATTCGAACTGGAATCCTATCAAGCCTCGGGTTGGAATTTCAAACTCTAATCGCGTCATGCCACCCTCGAGCGTGGTCATGTTTTTCATATCGCCCTTTCGCTTGCCCATTTTCTCGATGACAATGCCGACGTAATCTTGCGGCACATCAATGGTAACGGTTTCATAGGGTTCAAGCAGTTTGCCGTTTTCGTCGCGTTTCAAGATGACTTCGGGTCGGGAGACTTGGAGCTCGAAGCCTTCACGGCGCATTGCTTCAATTAACACAGAAAGGTGCAGTTCGCCACGACCTGAGACTTTAAATGTATCAGCACTTTCGGTGTCTTCTACCCTCATGGCTACGTTGGTGATGACTTCTTTGTAGAGCCGTTCGCGTAGACTGCGGCTGGTTACAAACTTGCCTTCTTTGCCAGCGAAGGGAGAGTCGTTGACGGAGAAGAACATGGACACGGTGGGCTCGGTGATGGGCAGTGTTTCGAGCGCCACGGGACAGTCAGGGTGGCTCAGTGTAGCGCCAATGCGACCTTCGTCTATGCCAGAGAGTGCCACAATATCGCCTGCACAGCCTTCTTGTGCTTCCACTCTGTTGAGATTCTCAAAGAGAAACAGTTTTCCCACTTTTGCTTTTTTGACCGAGACACCTTCATGCGTTTTTTCAACCAGCGCCACGGGGTCGCCTGGTTTAACTTTGCCTTTCATAATTCTGCCTACCACAATCTTGCCCAGATAGTCGCTGTAATCCAGTGAGTTAATGAGCATTTGAAACGGGGCATGGATGTCGGCTTCAGGCGCAGGAATTTTTTCCAAAATCATATCCAGTAGCGGCGTCATGTCTTTGTTTTCATCTTCCAATCTATACTTTGCGTATCCGGCTTTGCCTGAAGCAAAAATGTAGGGGAAATCAATTTGCTCGTCGGTTGCACCCAAGTGAATGAAGAGTTCCAGCACTTCGTCGAGCACTTGCCATGGACGTGCATTTGGGCGGTCAATTTTGTTAACTACAACAATAATTTTCAAGCCTGCCTCAAGTGCTCGGCGGAGCACAAATTTCGTTTGCGGCATCGGACCTTCGGCCGCATCGACCAGTAGGAGTGCTCCGTCAACCATTTTCAGAATGCGCTCGACTTCGCCGCCGAAATCGGCGTGCCCAGGCGTATCGACAATGTTAACCTTGTGGTTCTTGTAGATGTAGCCCGCATTCTTGGCGAAAATCGTTATTCCACGTTCTCGCTCCTGCGGATTAGAATCCATAATTCGCTCTTCGACTTTTTGGTTCTCTCGGAACGCACCCGTTTGTTTGAGTATAGCATCCACAAGCGTCGTTTTCCCGTGGTCTACATGAGCGATGATGGCAATGTTTCGAATATCTTCACGGCGAGGAATGGACATCGTGCAACTTTGTTATCCGTTTAATTAAATCCCATTTCGTCTCAAAAGACGAGCGCGAATATACAGTTTTGCCCGCACAAGTTTGTGATGCGTGTGTTGAATTTGCAGTCTATCGTTTTTAATTTATCTAAAACTGATAATTTTACCTTCCAAAGGCTTTATGTATGATGAACAGTAAGACACAAAACGCCTCTCACATTTTATTAGTTGATGACGAGCCGCTGGTGCTTTCATCAATGCGTGACTTGTTGGAAGTGGATTACATCGTTCACACTGCCGAGAGTGGTCAGAAGGCTTTGGAGATTTTGCCCAGGTTTCCAATTAAGGTGTTGATTACCGACGAACGCATGCCACAGATGCGCGGTCATCAATTGCTCAAGCGCGCCAAACAGATTAGCCCCAACACGATTCGCATTTTGTTGACTGGCTACGCCGATTTGGAAAGCGTGATGAACTCGGTGAATGCTGGTGAAATTTTTCGATACCTCAACAAGCCATGTCGCAACGATGCCCTCTTAAATGTGGTTCGCCTTGGCGTTCAAATCTACGACCGCCTCACTTCCCTGAAAGCCTCTGTCTCGCCCGATAACGCTCTACACGATAAAGCCGATTTGATGCTTCCCAAGCACGAGGCTTTGTTTGTCGGATTCACGCCCGATGATGTTGCTCGTCTCCAACTTCGGCTTTCCAAACACTATACCATTCGCACCGCCGCCACTGCTGTCGACGCCTTGGAACTTATCAGCAAAACTCCCCCCTCTGTGATTGTTAGCGAGTTAAGATTAGAGGATTATGAAGGACTCGATTTCTTGAAAACCGTCGTCAGCGAAAACCCTCAACTGATTGTCATAGTGCTGACCGACACAGTTGATGTGAACTTGGTTACACGGGCTGTGAATGAGATTAATGTGTTTCGCTATCTGCCCAAATCTGCCTCGCAAGAAGAACTCGAACGAGCCCTCATGGATGCCGCTGCACGCATTGCCATCTACCGCACACAGCCGAATGCTAATCTAAAATTTACTGCCTCACAAATCGAGCCTCCTAAAACCACTGGCGTGAGCGCATCAGAACTGCTTCAGCGCTTGAAGTCAGTTCAAGACCAGTTGAAGAAAAAGTGAACCTTCGGCTTTGAAATGCCTTCCACTTCTTGAAAAGCCCAGAAAGAGGCTTTGTAGCCTTCCCGGCAGTTGTGGCATACCTTTAGTATTCGCCACCGAGTTTGCGGCGATTCCATGATAAAATTTTAGGCAATGCGGCGGGTTTTGCCGTCAAGCCAGTTGTGTCGGTTAAGGTTTTCATAAACGCAATCACGTCTTGAATCTCTTGCTTGGAGAGTCCGAGCGAATCAAACGGCAAGGTTTGATTTGGTAAATCAATCCCAATGCCTTTTCCGCCGCCGACATTATAGAATCGCATGACTTCATCGAGCGTTTTGTAGACGCCGTTGTGCATATAGGGCGCAGTCAGTTCGACATTGCGTACTGTCGGCGTTTTGAACGCATGTCGGAAAATCTCGTGTGGCACAACAGCCATTTTGCCCACATCAGGGTCAATTGTTGCTTGTCTCCACCTCACCTCTTTTGGCACACCAATCACTTCAGACTCATTGGAAGAATACATTGGCGGAATTGTGCCGTTGAAGAGCGGCATGAAGTGGCATGTGCCGCACTTGGCTTTGCCCATGAAGAGATTGAACCCGTGCTTTTCTTGCTCGTTCATCTGTGATTTATCGCCGCGCATATAGTGGTCGAAGCGCGAGTTAAGGCTAATGAGCGTGCGCAAGTATGCGCCAATCGCAATTTTGAGATTATCGGCAGTAACCACATTTCCATCTTCCACCACCACATTGGCGGACTTATTGCCGAAGGCTTCTTTGAAGAGCCTTACATAGTCCTCGCTTTGTTGGAGTTTCTTTGCCGCTTCCCAAAGTGAGCTATGCATTTCGTCTTGACTTTCTAAAACCTTCATGATGCGGTCTTCAAGGAATTGCGTGCTTTGGTCATAAGAGGAGCTAAATTGCAGTGCGGCATTGAGCAGTGTAGGCGTATTGCGGAGTTTAGGTTCACCGTTGATGGTGAGTGCTTTCGGAAGCCCATCGGTGAAGGCTTTTTCAGGTTGATGACAAGAAGCACAGGCGCGTTTGCCATTTTGCGACAGGATGGGGTCGTGAAAGAGCCATCGTCCTAATTCAACTTGGGCGGCGGTTGCTCCACGTGCATAACTGGGCGCATAGGCTTCGGGATTGAAGGCATCTTTTTCAAACACTGTTTTCGCCGTGTAGGAAAGCGGACGAATGAACTTCGGATACGGAATGTTCAACGCCGTTTGGGCTTCATGCAACTTCACTGAAAGCGGATTGGCGTAATCGGTGATAAAGGTTAATCGGTCAAAGTCGTTAAATGAGGCTTCTTGTTGGAGAAAGGCTTTGGCTTTCGCCAGCGTGTTGCGAATATCGGAAAGCAGTGCCGCATGGTTTTGCTCGAGGTCTTTGGCAAAAAGTTCAAAGCCTTCTTCAACACCTGCCAGGGCATCTTGTGCATCTTGAATTGAAGAAAGCCTCACGGGTGCATCGAAGCCAGTTATTCCCAGTGCGATGATTCGGATAATTTCCAAGCGCATGGCATCGAGAAGAAACGCATCGTCAAAGGTTCTTCCGCTGATGAGCTCGCGCATGCGCCGCAGTGCACCTTGAAGCACATTTATTTCTTGCGAGAGTTCCTTTCGTTTGTCGAGTGAAAAATCCGAAAAGATAAGCTCTTCAAGCACTTGAAAGCCCGAAGGGTGAGTGAATCGGTTATCGTCAGGCTCGTAGTCGGGGAGTGGTGGACCGTTAATCAAGCGTGCAGTTCCGGGGCTGACATCTTCCAAGAACCATTCCATTCGTTTGTATTCACGGCGCGTTTCAATAAATGCGGTTTGAATTGCCTGAACGATTTTTGCCGAGTCGTGCTCTTTTTCCAAGAGGTTGCGGAGATTGGCAAGCGTTGAGTCCATGCGTGATAAGCGCGTTTGATACTCGCTTTGAAGGGCTTGCGAGCGAGAGAGCGCTGGAGTGGGTGTGGAGCCGTTTTGGCAAGCCAGTTGCGTCAGTGCAAGGGGAAAAAGGGTAACGGCGAAAAATAGAGTGCAAAAACTTCTATGCATGGGTTCAAGGCGTTTGAACAGATTGAATAAAAGCGATTAAAACGGATTGAAACAAAGAACGCCGCACAAAGCGAACTTTGCACGGCGTTGTTGTTCTTACCAGAGAAGTTTATCGCGCAAGACCTTTCAAGATAATGATTTGACTACCTTGCGTGTCGGGCACTTGGCTACCGAAGGGACGCGGAAGGTCGCCATCTTTATCGGGGTCATCAAAGCTGCCTGATGTCCAACCATGCGGCTGAATGCAGAGCAAGAAAGTGCCTTCGACGCCGATTTTGTCGGAGATGTCAAGCATTGCACCGTATTCCCAAGAGCCATTGCGACCCGGATTCACTGTTCCTGAGAAAGATGTTCCATCGGTTTTCAAGAACGGACGACCGTCGCGATGATGATCCATCTCGAGCACAATCTTCAACTCGCCGGTTTGGAGATTGTATTGATAGATGTAGGCATCATGGCGGTTGATAGATGGGTCGCCATTGTTGTAAGAGTTCGGGTCTTCTTGGATATACACGTAATTCTTCGTTACGCAGATGTTATCGGGGTTCATGAAGGAGGTTTCAAGCGGGCCGGTAGTGCGATTTTGATTGACGACACCGCCTTGACTGACAGGTGCAGAAATTGCATCGCCATCCAGAAGCACGGAGAGTTTGCCTTTGAGCGGGTCGTTTGGGTCTAAGACAAGCTTATAGACGCGTCCCCACATCGTGCGGCTGCGGTCAGCATTTTGACCTGAATGAGCTTGACCGGTTACATTGAAATAGATTTCGCGACCAACCCCATCTTTGCGATAGTCAAGGTCCTCGACGCGACCGAACTTGATGGCTTTTGCCGCATCAGCCGCTTGGTCGGTGCCTTGAAGGTTCAATCCGCCGGGAATTTCACGGAAGACAACATCATAGACTTGACCTTTCACCATGTTCATTTCGGTTTGGTCGTCATTCGGACGGGCCATGACGTAGAGTTTGCCGTTGTCGAGGTCGCCAACCGTGTTGCTGACATACATCGCGACTTGTCCGCCGTATTGGTCCGTGTTATCATCGCCAATAAGGATAACGGTCTTTCCGCTGTAAGCCGTCTTGGGAAGTGGAACGGCATTTTCCGTGCTCCATACACCAAGCGCAGGAAGCGACTTCGCTGTGTTCTTTGCGCCAAGCGGATTGATTGCCCAAACGCGCGAATCACGGCTACCATTGCCGCCTGGACCGCTGAACCCCTCGCTACCTGAAAGGAACACTGGACCGAAACCATGTTCTGCGGGCTCAGCCAGCGTGCCCGAACATTGACGCCAGTTGCCTTGTGAAGAGGTCATCACATAATCAAGCGTGAGCGGCTTGAGGTCTTTATCCAGCGTCAAGCGAGAGACGGCGTAGTTGTCTTCGTGTTCGGTGAGAAGCGTGTAAGTGCCGTCGCTGTTGCGCAAGAAGCCTGCACCATCTGCCGAACCTCCGAAAACATATTGCTTATTGTCGCCTGCGGGCGCAGGGATACGGTCATCACTGCTGATGAGCGTGAAGACTTCAACGCCGCTCATCACGTCTTTCACCAACGCGGGCGTAACCGAGCGATTTGCCAGTTGCGGTTGGTAGGGCGAATTGTTGCCCGTTGAAGCGTCATCTTTGCACCCAACCAGTAAAGCTCCGCCAAGTGCCAGCGCGCTTAATGAGTAGATTAGCGTATTTCGTTTCATTGTTGTTTGATGTTTGAGTTATTGTGATTAGCCTTCTATGCAGAAGAAAAAGGGTGTCGCCGTGTAGAGTGTTCTTTCTGCATAAAATCGGCGCAAATTTATTGCGGTCGATATTGCGCGAGTGTTAAATGCGGTTTAAGAAATAGTTATGCGTTTGGGGGGTAGGAGTTCAAATTCCCAGTTCCAGTTGTCCGCGAAACATTGTGAAGGTTTGAGTGGGTTTGCCGTTCCAAAAGCGTCGCTCGGCACGCGTGAGGTCGGCTTGAAGTTTGATAGAAGGCAAGACGAGAATTTTTCCGAAGCAGAGCGTTGCTTCGCGTTGCGCAAAGGCAACGGGTTTTAGGCGCGATTCAGGTTCAGCCATTGCGATTCGCCCTGCAACTTCAAACAAGGTTTTAAATACATATCCCACTTGAAGATGCCCACCGATGCCATTGTAGATGAGCCGTCGCCGATTCTCTGCATTGATTTGAAACGGCGATTTCGCATGGCGATAAAGCACTTCCACTTCCAGCGATGCACCACGATACTTCGCCAACATATCCACAATCGCTGTATGAATGTCGGTCGGCTCAACGAGACGAAATCCGATTTGCGAACTGGTGCGAATTGCGTTGTGATTGAAAATGTAACTCGTCGCAAGTGCAAGTTTGAATGTTTCTTCACGAAAGACATCGGATTCGATATAATCGCCGCCGTTTTTGAACGCGCCAAAGGGAAGCCATTCCCAACGAAACGCATAACTCAATCCGCGCCAATCGGGCGGTTGGTTGCGTCCTTCACCTGTGGTGAGCGCGAGCGTCAGTCGCCAAAACGCCTCGTTGCCTACTTGCACTTGGGTTCGCGCTTGAAAGCCAATATCGCGGTCGACATCAAAGAGTGCGTGGTCAATGCCGCGCTCGATGATTTGCAATCGGAGCGAGGAGATAATGCGTGAGCGATGTGCGGGCAGTTTGGTTTGTCCAAACGCAATCCAAGTCGTTGGCGAAATGTGGTATTGGAAAATCAGGTCGCGAATGGGACGGCGATTGAAATCAGTTTCTTCAATGCGCTGTGAAAGCACATCAAACTCGACAAAGTGCAGTTGAAAAAGATACGTCAGTTTCGGTGAGAAAAGATGCCCTGCCGTCCAAAGCCTCATGCGCCGTGCAAAGACATCTTCTTCAAATTCTGTCTGACGCGCTTCGTTGCTCGACACAGCACGCACTTGCACACGCGGACGAAGGTTCATGCTGAACAGACTATCTTTCGTCAAGAGCCAAATGCCCTCGCCCATTTCGGCTTTGAGCATCGGTTGCGCTTGAAGTGCGTTGAACACCGCAACCGACATACACACGATTAGTAACCATCGTCTCATTTGTTTTGAAAGTTCTTACATCGGTTTTAACGCTGTCGCCACACCATTACGCCCGAAACAATTAGCGCAAGCAGAACCAGTGCATTTGAAAAAATCGCTAACACTTTTCCTGTGTTGAACGCACTTGATTCATAGACAAACTTAACCTCGTGTGTGCCTTTTGGCACCACAACGCCGCGAAACGCATAGTTGGTTTTATACACTGTTGTCGCTTCGCCGTCAATCAAACACTTCCAGCCTTTGTCGTAAAAAATTTCGCTGACAAAAAGGAAATGAGTGCCGCTTGCTTTCACGCTGAACGCCAAGTGATGAATCCCCGCGCTGGTTAGCGTAACGCTCGAGAGGCTATCGGGTGCATCAACCGTCGGAACATCGGCTTCAACGAAGGCTTTTTCGCGAGGATTGAAATCTTGATTTTTAATGTGCTTCAAAATGTCAGGCACAGAGGCTTTCTCAACGGAACGGACAAACCACGCACGCGGCGTTGGATTTTCTCGCTCCAACACCACACGACTGCCTTCAAACGCCGTCTTGAAGCCTTCAAGTGCCATCGGCTTATCAACGATAAGGTATTTGAGGTTGAGCAAATCCATCATCACGCTGTTGGTGAAGAAGGTCGGTGTTTCGGTGTTGCCATTGCCGAAGAGTTCAATCAAATCTTGATACAGACGCATCTTCGCGCCTTGATAGCCGCCGACGGATTCCAATCGGAAATAGGCATACCAATTCGCGTCATTCTCGCGCAAGAGCGGAAGGATTCGGAATTTTGACTTGTCTTGTTCGAGGAAGGCGACGTAATCGGGCTTCTCAAAGACTTTCTTTTCGGCTTGCTTGGGCTGTGCGCCTTTGAGCAACTCGGCATCGGCTCGCCAAAAATCAACAATCACTATCACAAGTAGCGCGCCTTGAAAAAGGTTCGTTGGGACTTTGCGCGTGATGAAGAACGAACAAAGAAGCATTGTTGCGCCCATGAAGAGAAGTGAGAGCGTCATATCTGACTTTGCCATATCAAAAATTTTGAACTGCGATTCGTAGGCTTGAATCACCGATGGATTTTGATACTGCGCAATCAGTTGCTTGCCTCTATCACTTTTTGCGATTTGCTCCACATAACTTTGCTTGCACCCCGAAAAGCCCAATATGCCGATGAGTGCAATCGCTACGCTTGCATAACTGATTTTTTGAAAGAGCGATTTCGCCTCATCGCTTCCCGTTTCGCGTAAATCATAAATCGCTTTGATGCCGTAGCCTGCAAGAATACACGCCGAGAGTGCGACCAAAATCAAAATCATCGACGGCGCACGGAACTTGTTGAAAAACGGCGCGAAGTAAAAGAGCAAGTCATAGACCAGCGAAAAGTATTTGCCGAAAGAAACGAGCAACGCAAATACGCCAACAGCAATCATGGCTTGCACGAACCGCTCGCGCCACTGCGTTACTACGCCAATCAGCGCGAAGATGAGAATCACCACGCCGAAGAATTGCGGACACATCGTAAAGGGTTGCGGTCCCCAATAACTTGCATTGCCATATCCGAAATACGACGGCGCGAAAAAGGTCAAGACTTCTTCAACACCAAACGACCAACTCGTCGCATAGTCGTAACTCAATCCGCCTTTTGAATCGGTTTTGTTTTGTGTAGGTGTTGGCTCTGTTGCAAGTTCAGGGTAAATCGAGGTAACACTTGACGCGCCGCGAATCGAGTAGGGCGAGTATTCAGCGACAGCAAGGTAAGTATCGGCGAACATCATCATGGCAAGCAATGCCGCGATTGCCATTCCGCCCGCACTGCGAAGCCATGCTTGAATCGGCTCTTTTTTGACGAGCGCGTAAATGAGTTCAACCAATAGGTAAATGCCTGCGAACAGCCCGCCGTAGTAAATCATCTGCACGTGCGTTGAACCAAAGAGAAGCGCAAGCACGCACGCGAGCAGTGTCGTGTTCAGCACCATTGATTTCCAATGTTCGGATTGTCGCAGTCGCTCTGCGAAGACAAGTAAATACGGATAAAGCGAGGCGGCGACAATTTTCGTGTTGTGTCCGACCGTAATCCACACCACTGAAAGCGTTGCCATCGTTGCACCGATTGCGCCAATCAGCGATTGAAACGGCGTGCATGCCTTTTTGCGCAAGAGCCAATACACGCCCACTCCAAAAGCAAAGTAAAACAAGACCATCGCTGTGCCTTCGGGATTTGCCGTTGGCAGTGTGAGAAGTTTTATCACACCTTTCCAAAGCACCGCGTGGGTAACATCATACCAACGCTCTGCTTGAACGAAGAGACTGCCAAGCGACGGCATACCGCTGAACACATATGGAATCCACTGCGGCTGAATGCCCTCTGCTTTTGCATCATTGACGAAGGTTTGCGTTGCCATTGAAGCCGTGTTATCAGGCACGACAAACGCTTTGCCTTGAAACACAACGGGCGCGAAAAAAATCAAGGTGAGAAGCAAGAGAAAAACAATGGAAGCAAGGTCTTGATACTTTTCAGGAATAAGCGGCGTTTCAGGGGCAAGCGGTTTTTTTGGCTTCGCTGACTTTGGCGAGGTTGCCTTCGCCGTTGATGTCTTTGCTGATGGTTGCGACATTTGCGTTAATCTTGATGGCTGAAAATTTTGTTCAGCAAATCTACGAAAGGAATCTTTCATCACGTATTTTTCACCCATCGTAACACAACAAACCTTTTTATCCAAATGCCTCATTGCATCGTCTGCGGTCGAGAGCACACTTCTTCTGCTTACTTGACCGCCAAAGAAATGATGTTCGGAACACGCGACACCTTCGCCTACTTTGAATGTGAAACCTGCGGAACTGTTCAAATCGCAACCGTTCCCGACGACCTTTCAAAATACTACCCCAGCAACTACTACTCTTACCAAAGTAAGCCGTGATTAGCATGCCTCTGAAACGCTTCTTGAAAAAAGAGCGCGCAAAATTTGTGCTCACTGGCAACGGTCTCATTGGGCGATTGATGCACCGTATTACAGGTGAGTCTGACATGTTGAAATGGATAAAAAACGCCGCTCTCAACACTGATTCAAAAATTTTAGATGTTGGTTGTGGCGCGGGGATTTTCTTGCTTGAACTTCAGCAGTTAGGGTTCAGGCATCTGCAAGGCGTTGACCCGTTTTTATCTAACGATATTTTTTATGATAACGGCGTGAAGATTTGGAAAAAGCAGCTAAGCGACATGAGCGGAAGTTTCGACCTCATTATGTTTCATCATTCGTTGGAGCATATCGCTACGCCGCACGCCTACCTCGAAACCGCCCATCGATTGCTTGCGCCAAACGGCACGGTGCTCATTCGCGTTCCCGTCGCAGGCACTTTTGCGTGGAAACATTATCGCATGAATTGGGTTCAACTTGATGCGCCGCGGCACCTCTTTTTACCTACTGTGAAAGGCATGCACCTTTTAGCCGAACAGTGTGGATTTGAAATTTTCAAAACCGATTTTGACTCAACCGCTTTTCAATTTTGGGGAAGCGAACAATACTTGAAGGAGATTCCGCTTATGGACGCACGCTCTCACGCCATCAATCCAAAACACTCTATTTTTTCCGATACCGACATTGCCTCGTTTGAAGCGCGCGCCCAAGCCTTGAATCGCGAACAACAAGGCGACCAAGCCTGCTTCTATCTTCGCAAAAAAGAGCCTTGATTACTTTGCGGCAAATTTCGGCACTACGCCGAGATTGTAAAGCAGAAACGCAAAAACATCTGTTGCCTCTTCAATGGCTTTTTCGGTCGAGCTTGCGCTGTGTCCCGACTTTGCCGCAATGCGAATCAAGACAGGATTTTCGCCTCGGTGCTTTTCTTGCAGTGCTGCTGCAAACTTGAACGAATGTGCTGGCACTACACGGTCATCATGGTCAGCTGTCGTGATTAAGGTTGCAGGATACGACACCCCTTCTTTCAAATTATGCAGTGGAGAATAGCGATAGAGATTTTCAAACTCTTCTTTGCTCGATTCGCTTGAGCCATATTCTGCGACCCAGTTCCACCCGATTGTAAATTTTTGAAATCGGAGCATGTCCATCACGCCCACGGCGGGCAAGGCCACTTTGAAGAGCTCGGGGCGCTGACACATCACCGCACCAACCAGCAAGCCGCCGTTTGAGGCGCCTTGCATGGCTAATTTTTCTGGACTAGTGTAGTTCTCTTTAATCAGATATTCCGCCGCCGCAATAAAATCATCAAACACATTTTGCTTATTGAACTTCATGCCGGCCTTGTGCCATGCTTCGCCATACTCGTTGCCGCCTCGCAAATTTACTTGCGCGTAAATTACGCCTTGCTCTAAAAGCGCAATGTTCAGCGGATTAAATGATGGCAATAGGCTCACATTGAACCCCCCGTAGCCATACATCAGTGTTGGGTTTTTGCCATTGCGTTCAATACCCTTTTTATGCACAAGAAACATCGGGACCTTTGTGCCATCTTTGCTTTCGAAAAAGACCTGCTTCGTTTCATAATCTTCGGGATTGAACTTCAATTCAGGCTTATGGAAAATGGTGGATTGCTTCGTTTCAATGTCGTAGCGATAAATGGTTGGCGGAAAGGTGAAGGAGGCAAAAGTATAAAAGACAAATTTATCATCCGGCTCGCCGCTGAATCCGCTTGCGGTGCCAAGTGCTGGGAGCTCCACTTCATTTTCAAACATGCCATCCAGTGAATGCACATAAACCCGTGTAGTAACATCTTTCATATACAGTGCAAATAGTTTTCCGCCGCCTGTGGTCGCATATTGCAAGGCTTCAGGTTTTTCAGGCACAACCGTCTTCCAATGGCTCATGTCGGGATTTTTCGCCGAGCATCGGACAATTTTTTCGTTTGGCGCATCGTGATTGGTGATGATGAGAAAGTCATCGCCAATGTTATCAATCACATTGTAAGAAAAGTCAGTAATCTCGCTGACAATTGGCTTGAAAGTTTTTTCGCCTCGCCGTTTGAAAAAGAGTGCATTGCCTTCTTTGCCTGAACCTCTATCCGAAATGCTCAAAAAAGTAAACTGTTCGTCTTCGCTCGTGAAGGCAAAGTGAAAGCGTTGCGGATGTGCCCTATCTTCATAGACGAGCTCATCTTGCGATTGTGGCGTTCCAACCTTGTGGTAATAGACTTGATGAAATTCGTTCTTTGCTGAAAGCTCTTTTTTATTGCCAGGTTCAGGGTAGCGGCTGTAATAGAACCCATGACCTTCCCAAGCAATGTCTGACACTTTGACCCAGTTTAATGTATCGGGAAGTCTTTTCTTTGTTGCCAATTCCATCACGAAGTAGGTTTGCCAATCTGAACCGCTTTTGGAGACGCCATAGGCGGCATATTTTGCATCTTTGGAAACTGCAAATGCACTTAAACGCAATGTGCCATCTTCCGAGAACGTGTTCGGGTCTAAAAGCACTTCGGGTGTGCCATTAAGCCCTTTTTGTATGTATAGCACACTTTGATTTTGTAACCCATCGTTCTTGTAGAAGAAAAAGTAATCACCTTTTCGAAACGGCGCTGAAAATTTTGGATAGTTGTATAACTCCATTAGACGTGCTTTAAGCGACTTGCGAAACGGGATTTGCTCCAAGTAGGCAAAGGTTACTTTGTTTTGTTCTTCCACCCACTTTGCTGTAGCAGCGGAAGTATCATCCTCGAGCCATCGGTATTCATCCCGCACTTCTGTGCCGAAGTAGTTATCGACTTGATTTACTTTCGGTGTTTTTGGGTATTTCAATTTTTGAGATGCACAGTTAAAGGTCATCAGCATCAAGAGACATAAGCATGTGAGTTGGATATGCATAGATGAACATTTGTTAGGATTGTCGCAACTGCTTTGCTGCTTCTATGGCAAAGTAAGTAAAGATTAGTTTTGCGCCTGCCCGTTTCATGGAAAGCAAGGTTTCCATCATGACGCGCTCGCCGTCAATCCAGCCGTTTTGGGCGGCGGCTTTTATCATTGAGTATTCACCTGAGACATTATAGACAGCAATAGGCGTTTCAAATCGCTCTTTGGCGCGGCGCACAATATCAAGATAAACCATAGCGGGTTTGACCATCACAATATCTGCGCCTTCAGAAATATCGAGCTCGATTTCACGCATGGCTTCATCGGTATTAGCGGGGTTCATTTGATAGGTTTTCTTATCGCCAAACTTTGGCGCAGAGTGGAGCGCATCGCGAAATGGCGCATAAAAGCTTGACGCATATTTTGCTGAATACGCCATAATCGCTACATCAATAAAGCCCGCATTGTCCAATGCCTCACGAATTGCACCAATTCTGCCATCCATCATGTCGCTTGGCGCCACAACATCCGCCCCGCATTCTGCGTGCGAACAAGCCATCTCACAGAGCACTTCGACCGTCTCGTCGTTCAAAATTTTTCCATCTCTCACCAGCCCATCATGCCCATGTGAGGTGAAAGGGTCTAAGGCAATGTCGGTCATCACGCACAAATCAGGAAATTCTTTCTTAATTGCGCGAATCCCTTGTTGAATGACACCGTTTGGGTTCAGTGCTTCAGAAGCTCTTTCATCCTTCTTTGAGGGAATCCCAAAGAGGTCAATAGCTTTAATGCCCAGTGTTTGCAATTCTTCGCACACTCTCAGCGCATTATCAATGGAGTAGCGAAAGATATTTGGCATAGAAGCAACTTCTTCCTTTTTGTTTTTGCCTTCCAAGAGAAAAAGTGGGAAGACAAGGTCGTCGGTGTGCAGTCGCGTCTCTTGGGTTAAATCGCGAATGGCTTGTGTGGTGCGCAGTCGCCGCAGTCTATGAACAATCTCAAGCATGGTTTTGATATAATCTGCGTTTTTGAATGTAAGTTAGAATCGAGTGAGGCATTTTGCCCTTCGGATACAATCCTTTTGAGAGTTGCGCGCGAAGTTCGGTCGAGTTTTCTTTAATCCATAGCGGCACGCGATAAAGACGAGCCGTTTCAGGCAGTGTAAAGTCCATTGGCGAATTTGCGTCGGGTCGATCGAAAACCACGAGCGTTGTGCGCTCCAAAATTTCTTGATAGCGTTTCCACTTCGAGAATGTGCGAAAGTTGTCTTCACCAATTGCTAATAAGATTCTCGAGTTTGGATACAATTGCTCTAAATGCTCGAGTGTCTCAATAGTGTAGGAGGGCTTATCTTGTCGGAGTTCCCAATCACTGACCTCGGCGATAGGTCCTGTGGCGTTGAGTTCATCGGCAAGTAACTGTGTCATAGCGAGGCGGTCTTCATCTGACACTCCGTGCGCTGGTTTAAGAGGATTTTTTGAGACGCTAAGCACCAATTTATCGGGCATAAACTTTTCGCGCAAGAGTAGTGCGATAGCTAAGTGCCCATTGTGCGGCGGATTAAACGAGCCTCCGAAAAAGGCCAGCGTCATGCTCAATCTTCGGCAACCTGTGCTTGTTTGGAGGCGGCAATCGCATCGTTCATTTTTTTTCTCATGCTTTCAATCACTGCGTGGCGTTCAGGGAAGGCATCGGCGTAGCGGTTGATGTCGTATTCAGCATCTTCCCACTTTTCGCGAATAATGAGCGCTTCGATTTTGCCACGCAGTGCAGGTTCGGCGTATTGGGTGTCGCCAAATTTAGACAAGACTTCCTCGTAATATATCGTTGCAGCGCGGTAAGCTTGCAGTTGCACATATTGTTCGGCTGCATCTAAGAGTTTCTTCGCTAATTTTTCGCGACAAATCTTGATACGCTCTTCGGCAATCTTGACGCGCTCGAGATGTTTGAGTTTGTTCTGAAGCCGACCAATCAAATCCTCGACTTGTGCTTTCTTGCTGGTTTCTTGAACACTTTTCAAGAGTTCTTGCGCTTCAGCGATTTCTTCGGCAACACTTGCCGAGTCAGGAATTGGATATGTGTCAATATAGCCCTGATATTGGGCAATGGCGCGGCGCGTGTAGTCTTGATCTAATTGTGGCACGGGCGACATCTTGTAGTAACACTCGGCAATCATAAAATAAGCCTCTTGTGCATGTGGTGAGTTTGGCACATTGCGCATCAAGGTCTGAAACGCATCTATCGCTAAAAGAAATTGCTCGCTTTTGAAATAAGACATGCCTAAAAGAAACTGCACATCGTCTTCGTATTCAGTGGCGCGGCTGGTGTAAGTGAGTTTAGACAGTTCTAACTGTGCGTCGTAATAATCGCCCTCCTCATAAAGCTTCTTTGCTTCACGAAAAGCAACTGGGAGCGATACGGTTTCATCCGTTTTGGATGACACACATGCGCTCATCAGCGCTGCCAACAACAAACCCGAAAAAAATCGAGACATTGGGCTAGTTTTAGTTGCTTCTGACACTGAAAAAAAGATACACGATAATGCCAAGCGTGAGCGTTGTCAAGGTCGGCACCATCACTTTTTCCAACCATGTGCGACGCAGTTCAACGGTTGTTTCAGAATAGCGCGTGTCGTTGAGCCGTTCAAGCTCGCCTTGTGAGAGCGTGTCTGTGCGTTGTGCCGTTACAAGGTTTGCACGTGTGAGATTGCCGTTGAAAAACTGCTTGACAAAGACTGCCATCGACACGGTGCGTCGAACTTGGCCGCCTGCATCTTCAACGCTGACGCTTGCGGATTGAATTTCGTAGCGCAGTTCTTGTGCTTTTTCTGATGGCAGTTCGCGCACGTGAATTCCTCTTGAAAGCAAGAACGATTGCAACCGCAAATCCAACTCGCGCTTGAACCCCATACTTCTTTCAGGAGCGAAAATAATCGGCAGGAGCGTATCGGTCAATTCCTTCATGATGCACTCGGCCAGGCAATCGGCATATTGCTCAATCGTTGGTTTCGCTTGTCCCCACATGGCTCTTGGCAAAGCCCACACTGTCAGCACCATCATCATGCAGACCCTTAGCCTTTTCATCGGTTCCATTACAGGAAATTGAAAACAGGCTGAACTTCAACCATGAGGCGAAAGAAAATTTGCCAGTCTGATGTGTTCCGACCCGCGATGTTATTAGCGTTGCGTCGCCACACTTGCGTGAAGTTGAGTTCAGTGTTGAATGAGTTGTTAGGTTGATAGAAAAATCCCAGTGTCCACGCATAGCGGTGCTCCACTTTGCGGTCGCCTGTTACATATGGAATCGGTTCGTTGTAACCATCCCGGATGTTGTAGATGAAGTTGCCGTTTTCATCTCTCTCCATCCAAGGCGTGGTGAAGGGTCCGTAGAGGTTGCCTTCGCCTTTGGCAATCGCCAGCAAGCCTGTTGAAAGGCGTAAGTATTTTTTGAGCCAGTGCGAAATGCCAAACTCCATTGCAAGGAAATCGGTGCCAAGTGGGTGTGCAATCGGGTTAGCTCGCACGACACCTCGCCCTGAATTATTGACCGTCATGCGTTGGTCAATGAAGCGATTGTGAAAGGTGCGGTTGCGCACACGTGTAAATTCAATGAACGCATCTGTGCCGTAGATGTTCCAAATCTTCAAAATGTTGGCAGCGCGAACACCGAGCGTGCCAGCCCATAAATTCGGCTCGAGGTCTTCTTGTGTTTTCTTTTCGGCTTGCCAGTCGTCAATTGTCAGACTCCCATAGAAATTGGCATCAAAGACAAAGATGCTGAAATCAGCGCCGATAATGGGGTTGACTTCATCGAGTTGGTCAGCGTAAGTAAAAGCAAAGGGGTTCAGATGCCTTAAATCAGGTGGGCGTTTCACACCGGCTTGAAGCGTGCCTTGATAAATGCCGAGGCGCACTTTGCTGGCGAAGAGATTTAAATCCACGCGCGTGGCCGCAAAGTATCGCTCGGTGTTGCCATCGGCACGAAACGTGCGCGTGAGCGTATCGTATTTATCCAACTGTGCCAAAAAGTAGGTGAATCGTAAGGTTGAAGACACAAACTGAAAGGCAACTTGGTCTAAGGGACCTGCAGTGAAGTTGGTAATTAAACTATTTCTGGCGTAGCCCCATTGCACGTAATCGCGTCCGAATTTTGCGCGAATGCTCTTGCTGTAATAGGTAATGAAGGCTTGTTCGGTAAAGCCTGTTGCCCCTGCAAATCGACGTGAGGGCACGAGTGCAAAGACGCGTTCAGATTGCAAGATGGAGTTGTTATAGACGGTGATGTTTTCGCCGAAGTGTAGCGTAAATCGGAATCGGTTTCGCAAGCGCGGTCCGAAAGTATTTCCTACTTCTTCGGGAAATTGAAATTGCGGGAAATTGCCGTTGCGTTTGTCGCCGATAAGTTCAGGTCGGATGCCAATTCTCAACGCGCCGCTTGGAAAGGCTTCATCACGAAGCCAGTCGAGTTCGTCGGTCAGTTCTTGCTCAAGCTTGTTGAATAGCCAAAGCGTTGTGCGGTCTTCAATGAGCGTTTTATCTGACTCTAAAATAGCGCGTGCCACATCAAGGCGCTCATACGGCTTTGCCGCATCGTACAGTCTTGGCAAGTAACCGCGCACGACCAGTTGCTCAATGATGTCATAAGCCCAATGCCCGGCAGGAAACGTTTCGCCTCCCACTGCCGCAAACACTTGCCGTAATGGGAGGAAGAGCATGCAGAGGAAGAGCCCATTTAGAACAGCTGAACGCAAGGAGATGACGCGGTGCACAAAGGAATTTTAATTTTTAAGATGAATGGAATCTGTTACAAAGCCGAAAGTTACACAATGCATTCATAAGCGTCAAGACCTCTATGGTGTCCGATTGGCTCTGAACTGGTCGCTGTGAAAAAGCAGGGCATCTGTTAGGTGCTTGGTCCAAAACTCGAAGGTGTTGCCGCCGTCATACTCTGCGACCGTAAGACGCTTGGTTTTGGCTTTCAGCGATTGGATGACTTGTTCAGTTGCCGGTCGGAAGTAGTCGTCTTTGCCTACGGTCAGATGAAAGGTGAAGGGTGCCAGTGTTTCTTTAGGCAGTCGTTCAATGATGGTCGTGATGAAATACTCATTCCAAAAGGTAGGGTCGCCGCCGTCGAGTCGTGGCTCGTTGTAGCGTCGGTTGAAGGTGGGCATGGTTGCGCTGATGGCGGAAAATTGTTTGCGCCCTTCTTCGGATTTGAGCGCTAAGAAGAACGCCGCGCTGCCGCCTGTCGAAACGCCAGTAATTGCGCGAAACTTTGCCTCGCCTATTGCGCGATAATCTTCTTCAACCGATTCAATCAACTCTTTAAGAAAGAATTCTTCATATCGGCGCTTGCCATCTTTTGAATTCACGTAGCGCGAGCCGTGCTCTTCGGGCATCACCACAATCATCTCTTCCATTTTCCCTGAAAGCATGAGGGAGTCTAATTGTTCGGAAATTTTAATTTCGCGCCAAAGTTCTGCGCTTGCTCCATGCGGCGCAAGTACATACAGGCTTGGATATTTTCGCTTCAATTTTCGCATAAACGACGGCGGCAAATAGATAAGCACCTTCACTTCGGTGTTCATAAATGCTGAGCGAATTGAGATTTCAAACAGGCGAGATTGATTACCGATTTCCTTCCATTCGCCCTTTATTTTGGCAAAGTGCCGCTCATCATATGTAATTGCGAAGCGTTCTCCGTTCTTGTAGAGATGGGTTTCGTAGTCGGCAACGTAACGATTCGGCGCATGTTCATATACGACGAAATCACGATACTCGGCGCTTGCACCTTGCACTTTTGGCAGAATGCTTTGCAGGAAAAGCCGTTGTTCCTGATAGGGCGTGCCATTGTTGAAGTAGCCTTCGGAAAGAAATAGCATGTAGAGTTCCAACTTGCCCTCGAAGAGGGCTTTGTCCATGGCTCGCACCACTTTTTGCAATTCTTCAGCAATGTTTTTTGGGGCTAATTTCGTGGGCTTTTCCAGCAATTTTCTTAACGCTGTCTTGCTATAGATTCCGATTTTGTCTTTTTCCTTGCCCAGCCCTTCATATATGCCTCCGTTAGATTCTCGGCAGAAGACGCGTACGGCAATGACATTTTTCTTTCCGTATTGAATGAGTGAATCAGGAATCAGATATAGCCGATTGTCGAGGTCTCTGCCTGCGGTTACTTCACCTGTGCTTCCGATTAAAACGCCGTTGAAGTAAGTTTCATCGGCAGAGGCAATTTTTCCGAGTGCGAGCGTCAAGGTTTTTCCTTGCGCTGAAGTTGGGATCACTACTGCCTTACGATAGACTCCAAAGCCTGTAAAGCCCTCGAAGCCCTTTTGTTTATCCCATGCTTCGGGCGCGTTCACTATGCGCCAATTTGAATCGTCGTAGTGTGGCAAGAGCATTGCCTGTGATGTGGCTTGCTCGCCTGTGAGCAGTTTCCATTTGCCGCTCAGCGAAATTTCCACATCGCGCGATTGCTCGGCTAGAAGTTGAACAACGAGAAGCAAGAGAATAGTCAGATTACTTTGCATTCGGCACCGGTTCTGCTTTCTTTGAAGCCAGTTTTGATGTGGTCTCTTTTTGCGCCAAAATGTTGCGCCCTTTGTAAAGAAACCAGTTCAGTTCCGCTCCCAGTAAGAACAGTAACGAGTTCGCCCACATCCATAAGAGCATAGCAATTGATTTCGCCAGCAAGTCATATGCCCGTGAGAACTGCGCATTTTTGACGAAATCACCAAACCAACTCGTCAGCACAATCCATAGAAGCGCCATCAGCGTTGCCCCAGGCAGCAAATGTTCCAGCTTATGCCTAATCCGAAGCGAATACTTATAGACGAGAAGTGTTGAAAGCACTATGACCACAAACGCAATCGGGAAACGCAAATACTGCACCACGTGTTTCAACCATCGCATTTTGTATTTGTAGTAAAGCACTTGTTCCAGCTCCACGCCAAAAAGCAGTAAGCTAAACACAACTGTCAGCGCAACACTCACCAGCAAGACCAGTTCAATTGCAATTTGCTGTCGCTTCAAAAAACCGTAACCTGTCTTGATGCCATAAATACGCTCCATGGCTTTTATGATGGTCGTAAAAATGCCTGCTGCAGAAAACAGCGTGATAAAAATACTCAGCGTAAAAATTCCACCTTGCCGCTCGGCGATAATTTTTTCCAGCGTCTTATCAATCGGATTGTAGACTTCCTTTGGAAGTATTTGCCCAACTAAATCCGATAGCATGGAGATGGCTTCGGGCGATTGGATGAGCGAAAGAAAACTGACAAAGAGAATGAGCGCTGGAAAGAGCGAGAGCGTAACAGAATAGGCCATTTCCGATGCCAGCCCAACACAGTCGTCGTCCTGAAAAATTTTCTTCAAAAATGCTTTGGCAATCGCAAAAGGCTTCATGGTGCTTGAAGTTATTTTTTGGCGAGATAAAGAATTGCCGTCTCGAAGGTCATGGTCATGTAGTGTGCTTTGCGAAAGCCCGCGCGTTTGAGATAGTTCAAAAACGCTTCGCCTTGTGGGAAGGCTGCAACCGAACGCGGCAGATAGTCATAAGCAAAATCCGACTTCGTAAAGAGCGATGCCAATTTCGGCAACATGTTGCTGAAATACCATTGATAGACCTTCCTGATGATTCTGTTCTGTGGGAGCATAGGTTCTAAAATTGCTGCCACGCCATCTGGTTTCAAGACTCGATGAATTTCGTTCAAGCCTTGCTGTAAGTTTTCAAAGTTTCTTGCACCAAAGCCTGCTGTTACGGCATCAAAGGTTTCATCGGGAAAGTTGAGCGATTCGGCTGCGCCCAGTTCGAAGCGAATGTTTGGTTTTTTGAGACGCGCTCGTTTAAGCATTTCATCAGACAGGTCAATGCCGATAATCTCTGCATTTGGAATGCGCGCCAGCATCACGGCTAAGTCGCCCGTGCCTGTGGCCACGTCCAAGATTTTTGGTGCGGGGCTTTTGGGTAGGTTCGCTCTTACGCTGCGCATAGTTTGCCAGCGCCAGTAAATGTCTGCACCGCCGCTTAGGAAGTGATTGAGAAAATCGTAGGTCGGGGCAATCTCATCGAACAGAGCACGGATTTTCGCCTGCGATTTCTCCTGGACCAGTTCTTCTGCCTTCGAGAGTTTTGGGTTCATTGTCAGACTTTCGCCTTACTTCTTACGGTAGGTTTCTTCGGCATCAAACACCAATTTATCGACAATCCTCAGTGAGCCGTCGTCTTCGACTTTTCGGAAAAAGCATGATTCGTAGCCCGTGTGGCATGCGCCGCCTGTTTGCGTGACTTTAAAGACTAATGCATCGCCGTCGCAATCAATCAAGATTTCTTTGACATCTTGTGTGTTGCCTGAAGTTGCGCCTTTCCGCCATAGCTCTTTTCGGCTTCTGCTCCAATAGCACATTTTGCGCTCTTTGAGCGTGATTTCCAGACTTTCGCGATTCATGTAGGCCAGCATGAGCACTTTGCCTGTTTCAGCATCTTGCGCAATTGCAGGCACCAGTCCGTCTTTATCAAACTTGACGATATTGAGAAATGCTTGCATGTCGGTTGTCATTTTTGTAGTGATGTTTTGAACACTTGAATGAGTGAATCGATTTCAGCATTTTTCCTCACACTTCTCGAGAGTGGAAGGAGTGCATTTTTGAAAGAAAGAATTTGATTTTTGGCGGTATTCATGACCAGTGTGAGTTTGCCCACTTTTTCGCCATCGCTTCCTGGCGATACTGCAAGCGTTTTTCCTATGCGCAAGGGCTTTTCGTGCGCTAAACGTTCATCCGTCGAGATAATCAGATGAATTTCGGGAAAGCGTTTAGCCAGCAAGACTTCTGCTTCGTAATCTTGAGAGCGCAACAGAAGCACGATAAGGTTTGGCCGTTCGTTCTTGATGTCAAGAAGTGTTTTTGCCAGTTCTTCTTCAATTGGAACGAGCGAGAGTTCAGCACGTCTTTCATCAGGCAGGTTTTGGAATGCGCTCTCTGAAAGCACGCCTGTTACAGCCACGCGAAAGCCTTCAAATGCAAAGACTTGAAACGGCGGGGTGAGCCGTCGCCCGTCTTTATCGCGCAAGTTCGCCGATACAACATTCAGTCTCCGCCCCGTCTGTTTCCAAAATTCCAAGCCATAAGAAAATTCTTGCTCGCCCAAATTCATCAGGCTGTATTGAAGTTTTTCGGTCAGCTCGACCAGCAATTTTTCTTGCGCTTCGTTTTTGCGGTATGGCGAAAAGAGATTACCTGCATCCAAAATGAGCGTGTTGCCTTTTTGATGTTGCTCAAAAACCGTTTTGCGACGCGCAATCCCACCAAGCCCATTCTTCGAGCACGGGCATTCTTCCAAGTAGCCATTGCTATTGGCCGTGTAAAGAATGGTCAGCGTATCAATGTGTGCATTTGACTCTTGCGCCAAAGCCCACAAGTTTGTGAAACAAATCAGCAATAAGACAGTGTATTTCATAGCGGTTGATAGGCCACATGCACTTAGCAATCTTCGTCGAAGACCACTTGGCACGCTTCAACAATGCTTCCATATTGGCAGAGCAGTCTATAGTGAATTTTTCCCTCGGCATTACGGATGCGGATAGGACAGCCATAACAGATGCCAATGCCACATCCCATTATTGATTCAATGGAGACTTCGCACGGAATATGTTGTGCCTGACAAAATTTTGCGAGAGCGTTGAGCATAGGATTCGGTCCGCATGCAAATACGCGCAGGCGCTTTCCTTTGAGTGTCGGCAAGAGACGCGAAAACAGCTCCACCACATGACCTTTGAAGCCTGCTGTGCCGTCATCGGTAGCCAGATGTATGTTCGTGAGGTACCGCGTAGCCAGTTCTTCTACGGTTTTTGCTCCAACAATGTTCAAGACTTCTTTGCCTTTGCTTCGCAAGGTTTCTTCGAGCAGTGCCATGGGCGCAACGCCGATTCCGCCTGAAATTAACACGCCTACATCAAAATCGTCTTTGTCGTAGCCAAATCTGTTCCCGAGTGGGGCCAGCACTTGCAACTTCTCGCCTGCTTTGATGTCGTAGAGGCGTCTTGTTCCCGTGCCCACGACCTTGTTCATGATTTCAATGCGCTCGCCCACGATGCGATGGATGCTGAACGGACGACGCAAGAGCGGAAAGAGCGATTCACTTACTTTGATTTCCATGAACTGCCCTGCTTTGAACCTCAATGCCAGTTCAGGTGCTTGGAGCGCAATTACATTGATGCTCGGCGTTAGTTGCTCATTTGCAACAACTTCAAGCGCAAGATCGAGAATATCGATGTCGGTTTCAGTGTGCATCGGTTTGTTTAGATGGTTGTTGAATTACGGGCTGTCGTTTTGAGGTTCGTTGTCTGGCTCTCTCTCATTTGGAGATTCCTCGTTGATGTTAGGCTCTTTGAGTTTTTGTGCTTCGTGGTCTTTTTTCAGGTCTTTGTTTCTTTCAAATGGATTTTTCGCGGGCTGTTTTTTGTCGGGCGCATCGTGGGCTTTTGCTGGCGGCGTTGATGGGAGTTCGAGCGAGTCGCTTGGCAGTCGTTTTGTAGGTGTATTTGAAAGCGCGGCCAGTGAATCGCGCATGGCTTTTGCCGCTTGCAAGGTTGGCTCAATGAACTTGGCTTCTTCAGATTCAGGATAGAGCGAGGCCAGAAGCCTATATCGCGATAGTGCAGAATCAGGACGCGAGAATTTTTCATAGAGCAAATACCCACTGGCCAACAGTGCCTTTGGGCGCAGTTCAGAAGTAGGAAACTGGTTGTAAAGCGAATCTAACACTCGGAGTGCAAGGTCATAGCGATTACTCTCCATGAGCGCAAAAGCCTGTAAATACAAGGCTCTATCGGGCTTGACGACTTCTTCAACAATAGGCAATCCGTAATACTCGCGAATGCGATTCGCATACTGGCTGTTCGGATAAGTGGCCAGAATGGTGCGATACAGGGAATCCATTTTCTCTTCTTGGTCTATTGTGCGGTAGACATCGGCAAGGGCAAAGAGTATCGATACTCTGGTGTTCTCGATTTGTCGCTTTAAGGAGTCAGCGAGGTTGAAAATTGTGTTGAAACTGTATCGGAGGGCGCGCTCATACCAGAGAATTGCTGAATCGGGCATGGGCAATGTAAGATGGTAGAAATTCCCGATGGCTGCAGCTCTATCCAAAAAATCTTTGTGATATTTGACGAAGGTTGCTGTGTCGCGTGCCACTGCGAGTGTAAATTTTTGTCGGCGTTGCTGTTCTGCTGAACCGCCTGTGGTTTCTGCGAAAATGTCGCGTCCACCTAATGCCAGCGTTACGCTTCGCCGATAGGCCTTGCGTGGGCGTCTTGTCAGTTTCGTGCTTTCATCGTCTTTACTTGACAGTGCCGTCGAGTCGATTTTTTTTGTCGTATCTTTTTCCCGTGCTCTTGCGATGCCCAGTTTGAGCACACTATCAATGACAGCATGCGCTTCATAGAGGCTTAGAATTTTATCCATTTTTGCAAACGCTTCATCGGCAAGTTCTTTAATCTCGCCTTGCGGATACTCACTTCTTGCGCTGTCGTAAAGGGCTCGCGCCATCTCAAAGTCAATAGAGATGTCTTGTTTGATGCGTCCGAGTTGGTAGTAGCTCTTTGCCGAAGCCTCTGTTTTTCTGGAGCGACGGATAATTTCAAGGTATAGGTCAATTGCTTTGCCCAATCGGTCTTGGAGCATGTAGCACTCGGCGAGTTCATAGCGGATTTCAGCGAACTTGACGAAGTTTTTATCGTCGTCGAGCATTTTTTGCAATCGTTTCTCGGCTTCTGTAATGTTGCCCTGTTTGCGCAGATCAATGGCGTAGTTGAGTTTTGCGGCGTAAAGCACATCGTAGACAGGCGGGTCTAAATCGATAACGATTTGATAGGCGCGAGCCGCATCACGAAACTTGCCCAATCGGTCGTAGACCTTTGCGAGCACGAACGCTGCTCGTGATTTCAAGTTATCATCTTTTACGAGGCGCAACCCTCTTTCGATTTCTTCTGCCGCTTCTTCCAGTCTTCCATCTTTGATTGCCAGTTCTGCCAGTGCGAAATAAGCCTCGGCTCTGACAGCGTCACTGCTTTTTTTTGAAGCAATCACCGAGCCGAGAACCGACCGAGCTTCTTCGCTTTGTTGAAGTTGCACCAGTGTTCTACCATACCAAAAGGTTGCCTCATCGACCACGTCGCCTTCGGGGTAGTTTGCAATGATTTCTTTGAACTTGCGCTCTGCCGCTTCTAAACTCTTCAAGTGATAGTATGCCTTGCCCATCAAGAGCAATGCGTTATCGGCCAGTGCGCTGACTGGGTGTGCGGTTAGAATAATGGAGGTTTTTTTGACCACGCGCTCGAAAAACTGTTTTCCTGATGCCGCATTTTCAATTGAGGGGAAAATTTCCAGCGGGGCATTTTTGTCGTATTTCAGTGCGTTTTCCATGGCTTGCAGGGCGCGCTGATACTCGAGCCTCGCATTGTAATAAGCGTTGAAAAACGCTGTGAAGTTGTGATATGCCTTGCCAATCAAACTATCGTCATCGCGCCCGCACGACATGAAGCCAACAGCTACCAGCGCAAGTAGCAGTATGAGCAACCTTTGACGCATCAAGTTCAACATTCATATTTATTGAAAATAACACATCGCATGCATTGAGCCGTAGTCTGAACCCAGACTCAATCCCGCACGAATCAATTCAGTTTTGTCCAGCCGCGCCGATTGAAGTCGTAGTAAATCCCAGCCGCCGCACACATGCCAATGCCACAAAGCACCATGCCGTAGAGCCATTGTCCAAAGATTATTTTCCCAATGCCGAACAGAAACGCATACACCAACACCACACCCAAAAACCAGTTCAAGAACAGCGAGAAGTAATTGCCGTCTGATTTTACTTCAGGGAGAAGGTCAGAGATAGGTTTCCAAAACAGACCGCCCACGCGCGTGCGACGATAAAAATTTTTCAAATGCTCGACACTTTCCGGTGGCGTCAGAAAAGTTACCACCAGCGTTACGGCTATCGTGAAGCCGACAATGTAGAAGAGCGTTTCAGGGAATTTGACTTCTGTAAAGGCGGCAAGATACGAGTAAGCCACAAATGGCGCCACTATGGAGGCAATTTCCGACCATGCATTCAGCCGCCACCAGAACCAGCGCAGAATTAAGACAAACCCGACCCCTGCGCCGCACTGCAAAATAAATGACCACGCCCCTTGAATGGTTTGCAGCACAAAGAAGGTTATCACCAACGAAACTACCATCATCAGCACCGTCATGACTCTTGAAACCGCAACGTAATGCGCCTCTTCTTCGTTGCGCCTGATGAAACGTTTGTAGAAATCGTTCAACAGGTAACTAGTTCCCCAGTTGAGATGCGTGGAGAGCGTTGACATGTAGGCAGCAAGAAATGCCGCAATAAGCAATCCTTTCAGACCATTTGGCAGAATTTTGCGCATAACCAACACGAAGCCATCTTCTTTTTGCTCAATTGGCAGCGTTGGGAACATGACCACGCTAACCAGCCCGACTAAGATCCATGGCCATGGGCGCACACAGTAATGCGCAACGATGAACCACAGGGTTGCCAAGAGTGAATGCTTTTCATCTTTTGCGCTCATCATGCGTTGCGCCACGTAGCCGCCGCCGCCAGGCTCTGCGCCCGGATACCAGCTCGCCCACCACTGCACCCCTATGAAGGCAATAAACGCCCCTGCGCTTAAAGCCAAAATGCCGCCTGCCTCTGCCGAAGGCGTCGATTCTGCAATGCGCGGCAGAAAGCTAAACATCCAATCAGGCAAAATTTTCCTCAAGCCTCCCTGCTCTGTTATCATAGGCTGATTGACCGCCAGCACCGCCAAGACCACACTGCCGAGCATCGCAATCACGAATTGAACCACATCCGTAATGCTCACGCTCCACAATCCGCCCATGCCCGAATAGAGTGTCGTCAGCGCTGCTAAAGCCAAGATGGTCAGTTCAGCATGCGTTTCAAACATAATGTTGATGACCTTATACATCGCCAGATTTACCCAGCCGATAATGATGCAGTTTATGAACAGCCCGTAGTAGATGGCTTTGAATCCGCGCAAAAATCTTGCCGCACTTCCGCTGTAACGCAGCTCAATGAATTCAAGGTCAGTGAGAATTTGTGCCCGCCGCCACAGTCGCGCAAAAAAGAACACGGTCAACATGCCGCCGAAGACAAACGACCACCAAATCCAATTTCCAGCGATGCCGTTCTTAGCAACAAGGCCTGCTACAGCCAGTGGCGTATCAGCGGCAAAGGTTGTAGCGACCATGCCTGTGCCAGCAATCCACCACGGCAGTTTTCGACCCGAAAGAAAAAACTCCGTCGTGCTTTCCGATGCGCGACGGCGATACCAAATTCCAACCAGAAAATTGAACAGCAAGTAGAGCAAAATAATGCTGAAATCGAGCGCTGATAAGTTCATTACAGCAGTGTGTTTTGCGATGAGCCTCTGTTGAACAGCAATTTATTTGCCGTTCATTGATTCGTCAAAATTGCGTGCGAAATTGAGCAAAGAAATGCCGTATTGGCGCAGGCGTAGCCGGTTGTTCAACATAGGTATAGTTGAAAAGATTGCGCACATAAAGGTTCAGGATCCCAAACGGCAGTGCTACGCCCAGCCGCAAGTCGTGAACATGTGCATTAACCGTTTCATCGACATTCAACACTGGCGGCGTTGAAAGTCCGAAGATGAGCCGTGCGTCAGGGTTTGTCGATGAGAAGCGCTCCACGAATCGATAGTTCCACTCGAGCGAAAATCGTCCGTAGTTGAACTCGGTTGTCAAGTAAAAAAGTTGTGGATTGCGGTAATAGAGTGGTGCCTTGCGGGTCTGGTCTCTGGCGTTGAGCACCGTGTAGCTCAGGCTAATCAGCGCCGTGCGGCGATTGAAGTTGAACACGGTGCACAGTTCTGCTCCCAAGATGCGTGCAGTTGAGACATTCTCGAATGCAATGCCGCCTCGTGCCAGTGTTGCTTCAATCAAATTCTGGTAATGGCTCATGTAGGCAGAGCCGTCGATAGTGATTTCCGACAGCACAATGCCCATCGTGAGTGGCGTCGGGCGTGAATAGGAAAAGAGGTAGCCGATTTCACTGTTCAAGGCACTTTCGGGCTTTAAGTTTGGGTTTGGCACAATGGGCGGCGAGGCTGTGCTGGTGAATCGTTCCGTGATGGCTGGATTTCGGAACGATGTGCCCAGATTGGCGCGCAGTGAGGTCAGGTCATTAAGCGCATAGACAACCCCGACCTTTGGATTGATGCTAGCTATGAGCCGGCCGCTTTTTATGTCGCCGGTTAGCGAGTCGCTAAAGAGCATTAAGCCATCGGCGCGCACGCCAAAATTTGCTGTGAGTTTTTTCGTCAGTGGCAACTCGATTTGCCCGTAGGCAGCCATGGCGACACTTTGGTGCTCGCCCGTCAGGTTTGAGACGACTGTTGTGTATTGAATGTCGCCGCCCCAAGTCCAACTCGTCCTTCTTCCCACCAGCGAAATCACTTGCAGTTCAGTGCCGATGCTGTTGGCCAGCGAGCCTTGCCCTTGCGAGTCAATGAAGTTTGTTCGGTAATAGCGCCCGCGTGTTACGAGCGTGGTGCGTTGCGACATTTTCTGGGTGTAAATCGGCGCTAGGAAGAGTTTATCGGAGTAGAGCCGTGAATTGGCTTGTGAGCCATCGCGCAAGATGTTGTTGATGTCTTGCCAGTAAATCGCATTGCCTTTGCGCTCTTCGGCGAAGGTGAAGAGCGTGGTGAGATTGGCTTCGTCGGAAAGTCGGTAGGCGAATTTGGTGAAGAGCCTCAAACGTGCAAAGTCCGTATTTTCGCGAAAGCCTTCATCGTTGCGACGCGAAAGCGAGCCATAAACGCCCAGTCTGCCAAATTGTTGTTTGTGTGAGAGTTCGACGCCGTTGAAGAGTTGCACATCAGTGGTCCATCGCCATTGCTCAAATCGTGGGGCATCGTAGAAACCGCTGTAAGCCAGAAGGCTGGTTTTCGTTTCGTAGGAATTTTGCGTTACGATGTTGACCGTGCCGCCCAGTGCCGATGCGCCGTAGAGTGCGCTCGCTGCGCCTTTGACAACCTCAACGCGTTCAATGAAGTCGGTTGGAAAAGCGTCCCACTTCGCTGCGCCATCATCGCCTGCAAGCAATGGCACATTATCGACCAGCAGTTGCACCCGACTGCCCACGCCGAAGCTTACGCCACTCGAGCCGCGAATGTTGATTGTCGAACCTGTAAAGTTCACACCCGATACAAAGCGTAAGGCTTCATCAATCGAGACACTGTTGCGATTGGTAATGAAGTCAGGCTCGAGAATTGAGGTTGATATGGAAACATCTTGCAAGCGTTGTTCAAAGCGATTTGCTGTCACCACAACCTCGCGCTGTGCCGAAATGTTTTCTTCAAGCAAAACATCAATCTCCGTAATGGTGTCGCTCTTAATCCAGACATTTTTGAAAAGTTCAGTCTTATAGCCTTCGGCGGAAAAGGAGAGGTCATAGAGCCCGCGTGGGATGTTGCGAATGAGATAGTTGCCATTGGTATCGGTGATTGCGCCCAGCGCCGTGCCTATCACGCGCACCTTAGCGCCGAGAATAGGGTCTTGTTTTCTTCGCCAAACCTCTCGTTCGCTTTTTTCGCCTGTCAGCGAATCGACAAGAATAAATTTCTCAACTGTTCTCTCATTCGAGAGCGTGAAGACTTTACCGCGTAGTATGCCAAACCCCGACCCCCCTTTTGGTTGCGCCAGAGCCGTTGTGCCTGTTTGAATCAAGAGCAATACCAGCAGCGCAAGAAGATGTCCTGCCGTGCAATTTGTTGCCCTCATTTCGGGATTGCTCACACTTATCGATTGGCAGGTTTATTCTCACAGTTGGGCTTAGTGCAACGTGCAAAAATTTGAAGCGTATGTCGCTCCATTTCAAAGCCCATCTTGGCGCAGACAACCTGTTGCTGTTCTTCAATTTTTGGATTGGTAAATTCGAACACCTTGCCACAATCTTCGCAAATGATATGGTCATGATGCTCATAGCCATAGGTGCGCTCGTAGTGCAAGTGCTTGTGTCCGAAACTGTTCTGGCTGACTAGGTTGCACTCGACCAAGAGTTCGAGCGTGTTGTAGACCGTTGCACGTGAGATATTGCTTCCCTTTTGCTTCATTCTGATGAAAATCTCATCGGCGTCGAAATGCCCGGGCGAAGCATAGATTTCGTTCAGAACCATTGCGCGTTCAGGCGTCGAGCGGTATCCTTTCTTTTTCAAAAACTCTGCGAAGATTTCTTCTACCGTGAGCATATTTTTTTCGCTCTTGCTCTGCGCCTTTGCGCTGGCTGTCTTCGGGGAAGACGTTTTCGTCCCTTTCATCTGCATCTGCTCTTGTTTTGATTTGATTAGCGTTAATGAGCGGTCGGCCTTGCTACAACTGATTTGAAGTTAAAGTTCCACTTTCAACCATAGCAACGCATCGTTTTGCCTTGCGCTCAAAACTTCACGGTTGCGCCAACGCGAATGCCCCGTGCTTCAAACCAACCTTTCGGCACTTCCAATGCATATGGCACAGGTACGCTGGAAGAATAGGTTGGTAAAGAATCTTCGGGAATAAAAGGACTTTCAGGCGGCTCCATGGTGATAATGTCCGTGATTTTACGCGAAGCATCAATATAGGCAAGGTCGATCGGGAAGCGACAATTTTTCATCCAGAAACTTTGCTTTTTGGGTTCAGGAAAAATGAACAGCATGCCGCTTCCTTCTTCAAGCGAGTCGCGAAACATCAAGCCCATTTGGCGTTTGTAGTCATCGTCGGCAATTTCCACCATAATAAACGCTGTATCGACTTGAATTTTCTTTTTCACAATCCTTGCTTGGACAGGCGTTGTGTTTTCTATTGAGCGGGGATTGCTTTTGTTGTTCTTGCAAGAAAAGCCCGTGATGAGCATCAGTATTAAGAGTAGGCTTAACACGACCTTTCGTTTGTTCATCGGTGCTTACATTTTTTCCAGTTCAAAGCTGTAATCTTCCATTACAGGGTTAGCCAGCAATTTTTTGCATGCCTCTTCGGCATTTTTGCGCGCTGCGGTTTCGTCTTGGTCATTGAGTTCCAGCTCAATATACTTTCCAATACGCACGCTTTGCACATCGCTGTAGCCTAACCTGTGCAATGCCGCTTGAACGGTTTTGCCTTGCACATCCAAGATGGACTTGCGAAGTGTTATTTTAATTTTTGCTCGATACATTGGTGCTTACTGTTTGGCTTCCTCGCGCCGTTTCTTGTTAAGTTCTTTATCAATTGAGTAGCAGAAATCGCTGATGGTGTGGTATCGCTCGTGAAGTGCGGTTAAACTTCTTCTGATGTCGTCGTCTTTGGCTTTTTTAGCGACCATGTCGGCCAGTGTTTGCGATTCAGCCACCAGCTTGGCAAGATAAAAGTTCACGGAATCTTTGACAGGAGCGTATCGAGCTGGCGGGGTCGATTGTTGCCATGCTTTGGCTTTATCCGCCATCTCTTGTGCACGCGTTAAAATCGGCTTCATATCGCCCTCTTCCATCGGATGGAAGGTCTCTGCCATAACCTTGTGAAACATTTCCATTTCTGCCCACTCTTCCAACTTGAACGAAGGTTCTTGTGTTTGGCTATGTTGCGGTTTCGGCTCTTCTTTTTTGGCACAATTTACAAGCGACACGGCCAAGAGCACGATGATAAAATACCTCATTGGTTGTCAAGTTTGTTTTTGGTTGAATTCCGCAGAAGGTTCTGTGCGTTGCTCTGTGATTTCTTCGCTGAAAAAGAAATATACATAGCGCACAACGCCAAAGAGAATGTAGACACACATGGCAAAGAAAAATCCTTTGGCTTGAAAAATCAATATCGCTAAAAATCCGAGTGCGAAGGCAATTGTCTTGAACGGATGTTTCCTGAACTCTTTTGGCTTTGGAAGCAAATCATACTTTACGGTGCTGACCATCAACAGAGCGAGCGTGAGCGTGAGAATGGTGAGCGCCAGGGCCGTTTGTTCTACCGTGAGCATGTATTCGTCACTGGTCCAAATAACAAACGAGGACAGCGTCATGGCTTGTGAAGGCGTCGGCAATCCTACAAAATAATCTTTCGAGAAACCGACCAGTTGCACATTGAAACGTGCAAGGCGCAAGCCACTGCCAACCATCAAGACTGCGCTTAACATTGCTCCCCAGATGCCAAATTGTTCCAATCCAAACTTATAGGCGAGGAAGGATGGCGCCGCCCCAAACGATACCAAATCGGATAACGAGTCTAACTCAATGCCAAATTCAGAGGAAGAATTGGTCAGGCGTGCAATCATTCCATCGACAGTATCGAACACTGCGGCAAGTATAATCAGCCACCCTGCCCAAGCATAGTTGCACTGTTCGGCACAAATAATTGAGCCGTAACCGCAGAGCATATTCATCACAGTAAAAGTCGAAGGAAACGCAGAGCGTGAGACCCGTGGCAGTTTCACTTGTCCCATCCTGAAGCGACGCTTTGGCTTGAAGCGTTTGCGGCGAGCGTGTTTCGTGTTCTGTTCAACCTTCTGCATAGTGCGTGTCTTGAATGCTCAATTTAGGATTTTCATGTGCTTTTTTCCGCACAGAAACAAAAAAGGGGACTTTTTGTGAAAGTCCCCTTTAACTTGCCCAGTGTAATTTTTGGGGTTAGCCAATCAGTTTGAGCAAGTAGCCAACCACTTCTGCTAGCAGGTCGCCGCTTTGTGTTGCAGCTTGGCTAACCGGCGGTGGCGCTGGCTGTTTCGTCATATAGAACCCGTTGGCAATATAGAGCCAAACGAGCATAAAGGTTCCGCTGAAATAGAGCACCGTGCCGGCAAACTTCGAGTCTGAAAGGTTCAGCACAGGGAAGCGGAACTTGACATCACGGCCGAGCAAGGTTTTGCCGAGCCATCGAATCGTGCGCGTTTGAATATCTGCACCTTCCAAACGCGAACCTCTGTCCTTAAACCACACGGCGAAACTGATGAACCAAACAAGGTGTCCGATAAGCAAGACCACCGTGAGGTGCGAACTTGCCCATATGGCTTGGGTTTCCGTCCACATGTAGTAGAAGATGCCGCCTGTGTAGTGATATTTCAAGCCGGCAATCGCATCCCATGCGTTGCAATCTGCAACTGCCATGCCGTAGTTCATTGAAGCTAACCACCCGCCGTCGATATACCACTCAATCACCGAGAGCGGCTTGACCGACCAAAGAATCGCAAACCACAGTTGGTCTTGAATCGAGACGCCGCAAGTGCCACCATAAACAGGTCCGAGGCACGGGAACGAAAACGAGTTCTTCTTCAAGCCCAAATCTTCCCACAGCGGTGAGGTGTGTGAGAAGAACGCAATGCGCGACGTCGCTACTGATGCAAAGAGCCAACCTGCCACAATCGCATGCAAGGCGCACCAGTCGTTGATGGATGGGTCTTCGAACAAGAAGTGCCACATTGGTAGCGGTTTGAGCCAGTAGAAGCTCATCGTGATGTTTGCGCCCATCATGTTCAGTTCGCACAACGAGTTCCAGCAGATAACGGCATAGACGGAAATCATCGTGGTAAAGCAGAGCACCATAATCGTGCCGACGAACTTCACTTGGAACTCTTTGTTGCGTCCGAGCGCAATCCACTTAGACTTGATTTGGTTGTAGAGCCCGCTCATTTGAATTTTGAGCAGGTATTGTCCGCCGTGGAAGACGCCTGCAAAGACATACAGGAATCCGCAAATGATGTGGTTGAACGCCAGAAGATTGATGACCGTCTGCGCCATGCCGAACGTGGCGCCGTTCTTGGGTAGAATGGCGTAAGGCGGATATTCAGGATATTCAATCTTCGTCAGGTCGATATTGCCGTTAGCGTCAAAGCCCACACGGTTGAACGGCTCACCATAGATGTAATAGACCAAATCGTTGAGTTGTTGATAGAAGAATTGATTTTGCTTGAAGGCAATAAAGGCGAAGATACCAAGCGCAATGTTCACATAGCCCATAGAGGTCAGGTGAACAGAGAAGATGGCCTTCAAGTCGTCGTTGAGGTGTTCTGCCGCACGCGGCGGATTTGCCCACCAGTAGAACCCAACCGCGAAGAAGACGGCCGCCCAAACAAACGACATGAAGGCTTCGCTGTTGATTTTCTGGAAGTTAGGCTCTGGTGGAATATCCAACGCAAACCACATCACAAACCCCCAAGCTAAGAACAAGAAGGCTTGATAGATGGTATGCGCGCCCAGTGCTTCGGCATAATTTTTCGCTGACCGCCCGCCAATGCCTCCTGGAATGATACTTCCGAACATGCGGAAATCGCGGAAGTTGCCCGGTGTAGCGGCATCTTTGTTCCAGAAGAAGAGAAACGCCAGCGGGTTTGAAAGATCGCTTGTCCAGTGCTTCCAGCCACCGTAAATTAGGAACGCCCCTACGGCAAAGTGGATTCCCGCCCACCACAGCAGCTTACGCGCCGCTTCCATCAGGTCTGCTGTTTCAGCGCTGTATGTGTCAATGCCCAGCGACACCATTCGGGGCTTAATGGTTAAATAGAACCAGTTGTCATAGAACCCGACCGCACCATTTGGGAAGACTTGAATGCCCGAGATGTAGTAAATCCCCATTACAATCCCTAGGCATCCCAACAGTGCCAAGTGCCCGCCGAACACTTGTTCGTCTGTGAGTTTATCCACATCAAACACTTGGAACCACTTGGTTGTGCGGGTTTCGGTGCGCTTGAGCAGGAAGCGTTTCATTTCTGCAACATCTGCTTCCATCACGACGGGTTTGGCTGGTGCAGATGCTGCTTTTGCGCCTTCTTTGGGTGGCGCGGTTGCCGCGGCGGGTGTGCCCGCGGGCTTTTTTGATGCGGCTTGCAACTTTGCGGCCTGCAAAGGTCGCTTCGGCGTGCCGCCACCTTCTCCCCCCGAAGGTGTGGGTTTTTCTTGGTCTGCCATTGTATTTCTCCTTCTTGAATAACCAGGTTATCGTTGTCCGACTACGGGTGATAGCGTGTCGAGTATCTCTCGACACGAACAACAATTCTTCAACCTGCTTCAACGCAGGCCTTGACCGCTGTCGGAGTTGCTCCACAGCGGCACTCGAATGCGAGATACGCCTTTATTGGCAGACCATCAAAGAACAGCCTTCATTTTTCAGAGTCAGTCATGGTCGATATGCACGAATTGATGCGGAGAAAATCAATTCATCGACTTTGGGTCAACATCCTGCACAGCGGTTCCGACATCATAATTTTCTCGGATGTATTGCTCTAACTCGCTACAACTGCGCGCTCGAAAATCTGCTTGCAAGGGGTGCGATTTCGTCTCGCCAATTAATTGACCGCCGACGATGAACTTAACTTGATGCTTTGCCAGAAACTTGCGGAACTGTTCATAGCGGCGATAAACGCGTGGGTGCAGCCGCGCATTGGTAATTGACATACAGACTATCTCGGGCTGATGCTCTTCAACGGCCAGTTCTAAATCCTTAAACGGCACAGCGGCACCAACATAGCGCACTTGAAAGCCCAGTGTTTCACAGACCAGCGCCACACCCAAGAGCGCAACTTCATGCAGTTCAGATTCAGGACAAGTGGTTACAATTGCGGTGTATTTTTTCGCTTGGGGCTCAAGTGATGCGCCGTTTGGGGTGCCTTGTGTATCAGACCCTGTAGGCGGCGACGCTTGTCGCTCGCGCGTTTCGCGCAGACTGGCCTCAAACCTTATCTTCGTGCGTAAAATTGCCTCTACAATTATGTTCGTGATGATGTGCTCATCGCTGATAGACAGTTTCTTTTCGCACCACAAATTGCCAATGCGGTGCATGGCTGGCGCAATGATGTTGTCAAAAATCACTGCAAATGAAGGAATCCGCTCGATGGCTTTGGTTAGCAAGGCTTCCACTTCATTTTTTCTAAATGCCAACAGATGCTCGGTCAGCTTTTCGGCTAATGCGTCGACATCGCCACGCACCAGCAAAATTTCAGTGCTCAAGTCAATAGCTTCGGCGTTGCGCTTCTGAAGTTGGAGTCGCTCTAATTGTTCAGGCGCAATTCGAATGTTGTTCTTGTTGATGAACTCTAAGACATCATCCAGTTTGAACTTTCTATGCCCACCGATGGTTTTGTGATATTTGATGAGCCCCATGTTTGCCCATCGCTTGACAGTCGTTTCGCCAACTGCACATAGTTCGGAAAGTTCTCGGGTTGAGAAAAATTGACTGGTCATACGGCATTCCTTTTTACTTCTTATTGATTGACGAGATAGACTGTTAGGCCTTTCTCTACCGTAACTTACAAAAAGCACCGCACACCTCAAATTCTTGGTGCCTCGTTTCAAATTTCTCGCTTCAGGAGCGATTTGACTGAAATGAGCAAGTTCGTCTCGCAATCGGCTAAATCGTCCATCTGCCAGTTTTCTCATCTAATTTTTACATCCTAACTTTGTAGTGTCTATGCTCACGGTTCGGCGCAGTTCGCTCTACACGGCTTGGTTTCGCTGGTATTCTCGCCGTGCCTTTCAGCAACACTTCGATAAAGTGCGCGTCAAGGGTGCACGCGACCTTGCCACGATGAACCTTCAAATACCTATCATCTTCTATCTCAATCATGCCTATTGGTGGGATGGCTTCTGGTCGCAACTTGTCACTGAAACTTACTTCCATCAGAATCTTTATATTATCATTGAGTATAAGCAACTGGTGCGTTATCAATTTTTCACGCGTCTTGGAGCATTTTCGATTGTGCGCGAAAATCCACGCGAAGCCTTGAAAACCATTCAGTATGCCACTGAAAAACTTACCGAGCCTTCATCTAAACAAAATGCACTTTGGATTTTTCCACAAGGCGTTATTGAGCACGTCGATAAGCGTCCGATAAAGTTCTTCTCGGGCACTGCCAAAATTGCTGAACATGTTCTGGCACGCATTCCGTCGGTGTATCTTTGCTCGGCTGTTACACGCATCGATTATCTGGAAGAGCAGAAGCCCGAACTGTTTATCTCATTTCATCAGCCACGCTTGCTCACGAAAGAGACTTTCCCAAACGCAAAACTTTTGACCAGAGAAATGGAAGCCGAAACCGAAGCCCATTTGGATGAGCTCAAGCAACTTATCTTCAACCGTAACTTTGAGGCTTTCGAGACCCTCATTGAGGGCAAACGTTCGGTTAATCGTTGGTTCGATTCGCTTAGAGCCGCTTTTGGAATTTCAACTGATATTTGATATGAAGACCACCCTTCGCATTGTTCAGCTTGATAGCACGCTTGGGAATTTTGATGAAAATCTCCAACACCATCTTTCACATATTGAGACGGCCATTCGTGACAGGATTGAGTTTATCGTTTTTCCTGAACTGTCGCTTTCAGGCTACAATCTTCAAGATGCGGCACAGGATATTGCTTTACCGATTTCGGATGCCCGTTTTAGGCCGCTTTGCCAGCTTTCAAAACACATCTCGATTCTCTGCGGCGGTGTTGAACTTTCCGATGACTTTGGGGTCTACAATGCGGCGTTTTTCTTCGAGGATGGAGAAGCCAGAACGGTGCATCGCAAGGTTTTTTTGCCCACTTATGGCATGTTCGAGGAATTGCGTTACTTTTCGGCTGGGCAACGCATTGCCCCCTTTTACTCGCGGCGGCTTGGCACAATCGGCGTAGCAATCTGCGAAGATAATTGGCACGTGATGCTTCCCTACTTGCTTGCCATGCAAGGCGCCAAAGTGCTTTTCTCGCTTATTGCCAGCCCACTTCGCCTTGATGGTGAAACTGGTGAATTAACAATCGCCTCAACTTGGGAAATGATGACTCGCACTTATGCCAACTTGTTCAGCATTTATGTCGTCATGGCCAATCGAGTCGGCAATGAAGACGGGCTGTCGTATTGGGGCGGTTCAGAAATCATTTCGCCGAGCGGACAATTGCTGGCCAAAGCCAAAGTGTTTGAATCAGATTCGATTGACTGCGTCATTGACCTTCAAGAAGTCAAACGCGCACGCCTGCGTTCGTCACATTTCCTTGATGAAGATTTGCGGCTCTTCGCTTCAGAAACCATGCGCATCATGAACGCTCAACACCCATGATTCTTGGAAAAAAACTCGTCGTTGTGCTTCCTGCTTACAATGCTGAAAAAACATTAGCACAAACCTATTCAGAAATTCCCTTCGATATTGTCGATGAAGTTGTGCTCGTCGATGATGCCAGTCGCGATGACACGGTTGAAATTGCCAAACAGCTTGGCATTCGGCACATCATTCGGCATGAGTACAACAAAGGCTACGGCGGCAATCAGAAAACTTGCTACGATACAGCCCTTGCGCTCGGAGCCGATATTGTTGTGATGCTTCACCCCGATTATCAATATACGCCCAAACTGCTTCCTGCTATGGCCAGCATTATCGCCAATGGGGTCTATCCCTGTGTGCTTGGCTCACGCATTTTAGGCGGCGGCGCGCTCAAGGGTGGCATGCCACTCTACAAATACCTCGCCAATCGATTCCTGACGCTTGTGCAAAATCTTTTGATGGGACAAAAACTCTCTGAATACCACACGGGCTACCGCGCCTTTTCAAGAGAAGTTCTACAAACTGTCGACTACCATGCCAATTCTGACGACTTCGTTTTTGACAATGAAATGCTGGCGCAGATTTTTTATGCTGGATTTGAAATCGCTGAAATCACCTGCCCCACCAAGTATTTCAAGGAAGCCTCGTCCATCAATTTCATTCGCAGCTCAATTTATGGGCTGGGCGTGCTGCGCGTGTCGCTTCAATACGCATTGCAGAAATTAGGTTTGGCATCGTTTAGAATTTTCCGCAAGAAGTCATCAAACATCTTCGCCACCAAGCCACTCGAGCCCTAAGACCAGACTTGCTTTTGCCCATTGCCATTCCTTCACTACGCACAGACGCATTTCCACACAAAGTTTTTTGCGACTTGATAGACTTGCTCAAGCTCAATTGAGCTGACTTCTCCTGTCTTGGAATGAACTGTGTAACTTTCAGTGAATGAAGGGTACCATGCTGTTATGTGTTCAGGATTGTGCGTTAGAATTACACACGGCACGTTGAAGGCATCTGCCATGTGGACTGCTGCGCTATCGGGCGTGATGAGCAGGTCTAACTTGGAAATGACGGCGGCAAAGTCTGCCAGTGTTTTTGTCTCATCACATAAGTTTGCCTTGGCTTGCTTTGCAATTTGTGCTGCTTCGTTGGCATAGGCATTCGAATACAGCACAAGGAATGCGACATCTGGGAAATCGCATCGAAGTTTCACAATGAGCGACACGAAATTCTCAACGCCCCAGAACTTTAATCTCATGCTGGCCGAAATGTTTATGCCAATCACTTTTTTTCCTGCAAGCGATTGGAAGACCCGTTCAGCGAAAGCATTTGCGGAGGCTGGGAGCGGGAAACTTGGGCGGAGTTCGACTTTTTCAGGCACAATATGAAAGGCCGTCAGAATTTCCGCGAGCGTGCGCAGCATGCGAACCTTATGTTTGAACGGCACTTTCAAGTCATAGATGAAATCGTTCTCGCGCTCAAATCCGACCGTAAACTGCGCTCCTCCCAGTAGGCAAAAGAGTGTCGAGAGGCTCGAGGGCGTGTGTATCAAATCTACGATGAAATCATACTTCTCGCGGCGCACCGCAAAGAGCACTTTGAAGAAGTCTAACCATTTTTGCTTTAAGATGAACCGCTTTCGAATGTTTGGGTTTGTGTCGAGCGTAGTGGCATTGCGCTTATCGAGCAAGACATCGATGATGAGCTTCGGGTAGTGCTGTTTAAGTGCCGAGAAAATCGGTGTCGAGATGAGCGTGTCGCCAATTTGGTTTTGACGCAGGCACAATAGTTTAGCACTATTGAAGTCGAAGTTCGCGGGCACGGTGCGCTGTCGATGAACTAGCCTTCGGAGCACAGCGATTGTGCCTGCGCGAATTTTCTTTTCGAGCGTTTTTAAGAACGGCATTCCCGTGCCAGGCAGTGTTCAGGGTTTTCCGTCTTTGAACATTTCTTTGATTGCACCCAGTGAACTCAACACACCTGTTGCTTCGTAGGGCAGGAAGATGATTTTGCTGGCTTGGCCTGATGCGACTTCTTTGAGCGTTTCCAGATAGCGTACGGCGAGCAGGTATTGTGCAGATGTTTCGGCGGCTTTTGCCATGGCTTCGGCAATTTTTTTGATGGCTTCTGCTTCGGCGTCGGCGATGCGGATTCGGGCGAGCGCTTCACCTTCGGCGATTTTTCGGGCGGCTTCGGCTTGGCCTTCGGCGCGCAAAATGGCGGCACGCTTTTCCCCTTCGGCAACATTGATTTGCGCTTCTTTCTTTCCTTCGGCTTCGAGGATAGCCGATTTCTTTGAGGCTTCGGCATTCAGGATTGCGGCGCGGCGGTCGCGCTCGGCGCGCATTTGTTTTTCCATCGCCTCTTGAATATCCTTCGGCGGCGTAATGTCTTGAATCTCAACACGATTGATTTTCACGCCCCACTTATTGGTCGCTTCGTCCAAAATGTTCCGCAAGCGCCCGTTAATCGTATCTCTCGACGTGAGCGTCTCATCCAAATCCATCTCACCCACAACATTGCGAAGTGTCGTTTGTGTCAACTTCTGAATCGCATCGGGAAGATTGGCAATCTCATAGACCGACTTGACAGGGTCAGTGATTTGAAAATAGACCAGCGCATTGATTTCAATGTTGACATTATCTTTCGTAATCACATTCTGCTTCGGAAAGTCATACACCGTTTCGCGCAGGTCTATCTTGGTTGTTTGGGTGGTCACATAGACCACTCGCCCCGTAGGGTCTGTTTTCGCATACCGCCAATCAATTGCACGTGGCTGGTCAATAATCGGAATGATGATGTTGATACCGCTCTCGAGCGTGGCATGGTATCGACCAAGCCGCTCGATAATCATCACTTCGGCTTGTTGGACGATGCGAATGCCCTTCAAGACAAAGACCACGACAACCAGCATTATCAATAGCAAAAAGAAACTTAATGCCGACATTCTTTCCTCCTTTTTTTGTTGCGTTGCTTAAGATGACGACACAATCAGAGTAGCGCTATCGACCATTTTAATGATGACTTCTCTACCTACAGGGATGACTTCTTGTGATTCGGTTCTTGCTCGCCAATCGTCGCCGTCAATTTTCACTCTGCCAGTTTGGCGAAAGTTGTCAATGGTTTCAATAACGACGGCTTTTTGGCCAATCAAGCGATGAACATTTGTCTCGATTTTCTTTTTTGGCGCAAGATATTTTCTTGCGAATGGTCGAAGTGCAAAGAAAATTGTGAGCGATGCGGCTATGAATACCGTCAACTGAAACTCAATCGGAAAGCCAATATAAGCGACCATTGCCGTTATAAACGCTGCTCCGCCGAGACTTCCCAGAAAGAATCCTGCTGTGAGCATTTCAATAATTAGGAGCAAAACGGCGGCAAATAGCCACCAGTGCCCGAGATTATCCATAGTCCGTTCTAGCTATTTCTTTTCAGGAAAGGTTGCCACCAGCACCAGTTGCTCTTGGCCGCGTTTAACAACGACCGTGATTTTATCACCGGGTTTTAGGTTTTTGATGGCGTCAGTGTAGTCATAAATGTTGCGAATCTCCTTGTCGCCAAGTTTGATGATAATATCGCCAGCCTTTAAGCCGGCTTTTTCGGCGACGCTTCCTTCGCGGACGCCATCTAGCAAGACGCCTTCGACTTCTTCGCTATAATTTGGGATTGTGCCGAACGAGACGCGCCAGCCGCTCGGCAACGAGGGCAACGATTGCGCCAGGGTGCTTTGCGCTCTGGCAAAAGTTGGGCGCGGGCTTGCATCTATTTTTTCAATCAACCGCGCCACATACCGCACTATTCGCGCTTCGTCTGCGTAGTTGATTTTTTCCCACGTGTCGCTCGGCTTGTGATAGTTCGGGTGATTGCCTGTAAAGAAAAACAGCACGGGGATATTTTTCGCATAGAAACTGCTGTGGTCGCTCGGTCCGAATCCATCGGGCGAGAGTTTGAGTTTGAAGTTCTCTCGATTTTCCGATTTGCACAGTTCCTCGAATTCTTTTGCTGTGCCGATGCCACTGATGGCCAAGGCTGAATCTTTCATGCGCCCAATCATATCCATATTGAGCATGGCGACCGTTTTTTCAAGCGGGAAGGTTGGGTGATTGACAAAATATGCCGAGCCCAGCAGTCCCATTTCTTCTGCTCCGAAAGCGATGAAGACAAGGTTGCGTTGGAGTCGATGCTTTCGCTTGGCAAAATAGCGTGCCAGTTCGAGCAAGCCTGCTGAACCGCTGGCATTGTCGTCTGCACCGTAGTGAATTTTTAACTCATCAGGCGCCAGCGAGCCTGAACCCGGTCCGCCGTAGCCAAGGTGGTCATAGTGCGCTCCAAGCACGAGATATTCATCACTCTTTGCTGGCAAGTAGCCTATCACGTTGTAAGTTTCGGCTTTGATGCGCACGACTTCGGCTTGCATAGAGACGGCACTTTTCAGCTCAAATGAGTTCGGCTGTCTGGTTCGGTCAATCTTCTCTTGAATGTGTAACAGCACCTTTGGCTTCGTCATCAGTATCTGCGCCGCCAGGGCTCGTGTGATGTTCATGGCCGGAATACCCGCATCGCCAGCGAGTCTATCACGTGAAATTTCTATGAGTTTATCCTCACCGTGTCGCTCGCCTGTAAACAGCAGAACGCCGATTGCACCTTTTTCGCGTGCGGTGGTGAGTTTTTTCCAAATCGAGGCGTGCTCGAAAAACTCGCTGTGTGGGTTATCGCCATCGGGCGAGTAGCGCATCATCATCACGATTTTGCCTTTCACATCAACGCCCTTGTAGTCGTCATATTTTTCAGTTGAAATGCCATAACCTACGAAGACGACCTGCGGCGACTCTACTTTGCCATTTGCAGAATAGCCCAGTGGCACAAAGTCCTTACCCAATTGAAATGGGCGCGTGGTTTTTAGAACAATCGCATTGTTTTCGCCCGCTTTGAGTGCGGTCGTTACACTGAACGCTTGCAGGTAGTTCGGGTATGCTTGAAATGGCTCTAATCCATATTCAGCAAATTTCTGTTGCATGTAGGTGGTTGCACGATGTCCTCCCAGTGTCCCAGGTGCGCGTCCCTCGAAGGCCTCGCTAGCCAGCGTTTTTACATAACTCTGAAGGCTATCGAGAGAAATCTCGGCGGGCGCAACCTCGCTTTGCACTTGTGCCATGAGCGTAGTAGACAACAGTGCAACCAGACAACTAGCCAGCTTCTTCATGTCAGCGCGCTTGATGTTCAGTTCTGTTCTACTTCACCTTGCTTGGCTGCAGCGTCGCTTGCGGCATCAAACGGTCACGGGTTCTTCGAGAAAGGTTTTCATTACGGCGGCAACGCCACTGCCAACTTCAAACGAGTAATTGACTTTTTTAAGTGTCATTTCTAATGCACCGATAACTGTCAGCATATCCAGTTCATCATAAAAGCCAAGATGCGAGATGCGGAAAATTTTTCCTGCATATGCGTCTTGTCCTGCGGCGACGGTAATGCCGTTTTCAAATTTTAAGATTTTGTTAAAGGTTTTCCATTCCACGCCTTCGGGGAGCCAGACGGGCGTAACGGCAAACGAGGGCGAATTTGAGAAGAGCCGCATGCCCAGTGCTTCGCACCCTGCGCGACATGCCGCCGAAAGCCGCCGATGACGTTTCCAGATATTCTCAATGCCTTCGGCTTTAATCATCTGAAGCGATTCGTCTAGTCCAATGACCAGCGAGACCGCTGGCGTAAAAGGCGTGTCGTTATCCCTGTATGATTTCAAGGCTTTTTTAAGCGAGAGGTAGTAGCTAGGCAATTTTGCCGTCTCGATTGCTTTGATAGCGCGTTCAGATAGAGCCACCAGCGCCAGTCCGGGCGGCATCATCAAGCCCTTTTGTGAGCCTGTCACGCATGCATCAATGCCCCATTCATCGAAGCGTAGCTCATGTGCACCTACTGCGGTGACGCCATCGACACAGATGAGTGCTTCGCTACACTCGCGAATAGCTTTTGCTATGGCCCACACATCGGTTGCTGTGCCTGTGGATGTTTCGCTATGCGTTAAGTAGATGCCCTTCGTGTCGGGATGTTGTTTGAGTGCTGCCACGATTTCTTCGGGCTGAATGCTGGTTCCCCACTTGACTTTGAGCTCGACGCAGTTGCCCGTGTATTTTCTTGCCATATCAGCCCAGCGCTCGCCGAACTTGCCTCCGTTGACGGCTATGATTTTATCACCGGGCGAGAACATTGAGACCATAGTGGCTTCAACGCCGCCTGTGCCGGAACAGGTCAGCACCACAACGGGCTGTTGGGTTTGGAATAGGTATTTGAGATTTTCATGCACACGCTTGAGCACTTCTGTGAACTCGGGGTTGCGGTGGTGAATAATCGGGTGCGCCATTCGGAGCATGACTTGCTCGGGAACGGGCGTGGGCCCTGGTGTGAAAAGGCGTTTCTTCATGCGTTTGTTGGAAGTTGTTGCGTTCAGTGTAAGATACAAAACAGTACATTGATAAGACGGTTCTGTGCCCTCGTGCTTTTAGGACGAGACTTGCTCTGCTTGGGCTTTCAGGCGCTCGGTTTGGTCGAAGAGTCTAAGCGCTTCGGTCAGTTCGCTTAAATCGCCGTCTAAGACTTGCGCCAGGTTGTAGGTTGTAAAGTTGATGCGGTGGTCTGTGATGCGCGACTGCGGGAAGTTGTAGGTACGAATTTTTGCGCTACGGTCGCCTGTGGAGACCATGGAGCGGCGCATATCGGCGCGTTCTTTTTCAAGTTGTTCGCGTTTCATGTCGTAGAGCTTAGCGCGGAGCATTTTCATGGCGCGCTCTCGGTTTTGCAATTGCGAGCGTTCTTCTTGGCAGGCTACCACTAGCCCTGTGGGTAAATGGGTGATGCGAACTGCGGTTTCCACTTTGTTGACATTCTGTCCGCCTTTGCCACCGCTACGGTAGGTATCGATTTGCAAATCTTCGCGCCGAATTTCCACTTCAATGTCTTCAGCTTCGGGCAAGACCGCAACCGTTGCCGCTGAGGTGTGAATGCGGCCTTGTGTTTCAGTTTCGGGCACTCGTTGAACACGATGTACTCCGCTTTCGTATTTCATCGCACCATAGACGCCTTCGCCACTAATCTCAAATGAGATTTCTTTGTAGCCGCCCATGCCGCCTGCGTCTGTATAACTTAGCACCTTGCATTTCCAGCCGTTGCGTTCGGCATAGCGTTGATACATTCGGAACAAATCCAGCACGAAGAGCGAGGCTTCATCGCCGCCTGTCCCTGCACGAATTTCTACAATCGCATTACGCGAATCGGCTTCATCTTTCGGCAGTAGCAAGAGCTTTAGTTCGTGTTCTAATTGCGGCACGCGCTTGCTCAAGGTATCGAGCTCTTCTTGTGCTAGGGCTTTCAGTTCAGCATCGCGTTCGTGGGCCAGAATCTCACGGCTTTGTGCCAGCGCCTCTTTGGCACGCTTGTATTCCTGATACTTTTTGACAATCGGCGCTAATTGGCTGTATTCTTTGTTCAGCAAGCGGAATTTTTCTTGGTTGCTAATCACATCGGCACTGGAGAGCTGCCGCTCAATTTCCGAAAACCGCTCCGTGAGTGCATCAAGTTTTTCCAACATATTCGACTTAAACTTTCGAGAGCGGTAAATATACAGCGATTCTCTTTTCCTGAAAACCGACTTGTCAAGGCGCTGTCGAGACGACTTTCAGCCCGATGATTGAGCCCATGAGCCTCACGAGGCACAACACTCGCCAAAAGTCAACCGATTCTTTGCAGAGCTCGTGGGTTGCAAGCATGAAATAAGGCTCTTCTTCAGGCGCGACTCAGTTTGCGTCGGAATCGGAAGCGCACGATGATGGCTGTCAGGTTCAGCATGAAGGTTAGCGCCAGTAGCACGAGCGTTGTTGCGTATTGAATTGGCAGTGTCGCCTCGACATTGACCGATTGCGTAGCCAACACATAAAGGTGATAGCCGAGATGCATGAACTGGTCATCCAGCGAGTTTGGCAATTTAGGCAGGAAGAATGCGGCGCCTGTAAAGAGCAAGGGTGCAACTTCGCCCGCGCCGCGGCTGATGGCGAGAATTGCACCCGTCAAGATACCACCTGTTGCATTTGGCAACACCACATTCCAAATCGTTTGCCACTTTGTTGCGCCCAGTGCCAGCGAGGCTTCGCGATACTCACGCGGCACATTGCGCAAGGCTTCATCAACCGAGACAATGACAACTGGCAGCGTCAACATTGCCATGGTCATTGATGCCCACAGGAGCGAAGGTTTTTTCCACACCGGTTCATCTGGCGAGAGCACGGCATCTAAGCCTGCCCCCAAAAACTGCACGAAAAATCCTAACCCGAACAACCCAAAGACAATCGCTGGCACTCCCGCTAAGTTTGCAACCGCAAAGCGAACCCACTGCGCCACCCCAGAACGTTCGTTAGAATACTCGGAAAGATAAATTGCGGTCATGGTGCCCAGTGGGATGCCGACAATTGTCATTATCAGCACCAGCAACACTGTGCCGTAGATTGCAGGAAAGATGCCGCCTTCGGTCATGCCTTTGCGTGGCGCTTCGGTCAAAAATTCCCAATTTAGGCGACTGGCGCCGCCTTTGAGCGCATCAAAGAGAATCACCAAAAACGCCAGCATAATCACAAAGGCTGCCAACGCTGCAATGCCCATGAAAAAGTAACCCAAAAGTTTCTTCTTCGTCATCGATCAAGCTCCATTTAGGACAGCGCCGATTTTGCAGTTCTCTTGCGCTATTTTCTACCTGAAAGTTCTCTGAATCGCTTGATGTAGGGTGCAGCTTCAGCATTTCGTCCGATGCTCTGCAATAGCGTGCCCAGCACTTCATTGCCCCGAGCATCGTCTTTCTTTTGTTCCACAGCGGCTTTCAACATATCGAGAGCAATTTTTTCTTGACCGTAGTCACTGCAAAATTGAAACATTGCCGCATACATGTCCCAATTATCAGGCGCAATTTTCAGGCTCTCTTTATAGAACTCGATGACTTTATTGATTGTTGCTTCATCCAGTTCAGGGACTCTGATTTCCTTGCCTTCTTTGTCTTTGCCCAGTAATTTCATTTTTGCGCCGTTAGCCTCGGCTTGTCTTTGAACACATTCCGCGTAGAAGAGTGCAAGGTCGCGTAAGTTCGCCACCACTTCATCACTGCTACTGCGCTCGTAGGCAAACTTGTGCAACTCGAGCGCTTTCTCGAAGGCAGGCACAGCTTCATTCCAGCGCTGGTGTTTGTAGAGTAGTCCGGCATATTTGAAACTGGCATTTGCCGCTGTGACCATCACATATTCTTTGGCTTTTTCTGCCAGTTCGGCCGATTTTTTCGCATATGCGATTGACTTATCGGGTTCTTTCTGATAAATGTCGGACATGTCGCGATAGCATATGCTCAAACTGTTGTTAAAATTGATGTAAAGGTTTTTGAGCGAATCGCTTGAATAAGGCGGGGGCGGCATTGCCGCTAACCCTTTTTCATAGAGCTGGATGGCTTCTTCGAGGAGTTCCAAGTCGACTTCTTTCTTGCTTGGGCGGGCAATGGCTTGCATCATGATGGCTGTGTTGTAGTAGGCGTTGACATTCGTGGAGTCGATGGCAATAGCCTCTTTGCCCAGTTTGATGGCTTGTTCTTTGTATTTTTCGGCTTCTGCTTCCAGAGCGGCGCGACCTTTTTCAGGCGCCTTCATTGCTTTTTCGAGCGTTGCCACCGCTTCGGCATACATTAGGGCAGATTGTTTCATTTTGTCGTTGGATTTATCGCGCGGTGTTCCGCAGCCGAAGGCCAGCACGCTAAGCAGTGCGAAGAGAACGTGTTTTTTCATAGCGCTACGAAGTTAAGGTTGTTGGAAATAAGTTATTAAGAGAATCGCTGTCAGCGTTTTGTTTTAGGGCTCTGTTCTACAAGTCTTCGCAGGTGTTCAACTTCTTTGGGCAGAAGATAGCGCCACTGGCCACGTCGCAAGCCTTTGGGCGTTAGACCTGCGTAAGCAATGCGCTCGAGTTTTTTGACATTGTAGCCCAGCGTCCAGAACATTCGATGCACTTGTCGATTCTTGCCCTCGTGCAGTTTGAGCCAAACCGTATAGCCATCGTCGACAATTTGAGCTTCGCATGGGCTTGTTTTTTCTCCTGTGTCAGAAAGTCGCAAGCCACTTTTGAGTTTTTGCAAATCGGCGCGTGTTATCTTTTTATCGAGTTTAGCCAGATATTCCTTTTCAACGCCGAAAGCAGGGTGCATGAGGCGATGAGCCAGTTCGCCATCGTTGGTAAGCAATAAGACTCCAGTTGTGTTCCTATCCAAGCGTCCAACTGTGTAAATGCGCTCATCAAGGCCAATGAGGTCTATGACCGTTCGGCGCTCGAGCTCGTCGTGTGTAGTTGAGATAGCATCTTTGGGCTTATTGAGCAGGATGTAGATTTTGCGGCGGTTCAGCCTTGCAATGCGTCCGCCGACCACAACCTTATCTTTCAGCGGGTCAATTTTGAAGCCTAATTCGGTAATGAGTTTGCCGTTGACTTCGACTTTGCCAGTTTGAATCATTTCATCGGCTTTGCGGCGCGAGGCAATCCCAGCGTTTGCCAGAAATTTGTTGAGCCGCATTTTGTTGGAGGGTGCTTTGTCGACAGGTTCATTCGACATCACACAGCGGCCATCACGGTTCGTTTGGGGCAGAGGGTTTGGCTGGTTGTGTAGCGCCTGACCCTGTGCTGGTTTCGTTTCGTTCAGCATCGTGTTCGAGTTCAACTTTGAGTCGAGCGTTAAGTTCTTGTTTGAGAAAATCTTGTGCATCGCCTTCGCGCATCAGCTCCTCGATTTCGCGTAGTTTCGGCAGTTCAGCCAGTGACGGTAGGTTGAAATAATCGAGAAACTCTTTGGTTGTGCCATAGAGCAAGGCTTTTCCGACGCCTTCGCTTCGTCCGCACACTTCAATCAGGTTTTTTTCGAGCAAGACACGAATCACATAGTCGGCATTTGTGCCGCGAATGGCCTCAATCTCGGCTTTCGTAATCGGTTGCTTGTAAGCAATAATTGCTAAGGTTTCTAAGGCCGCTTGCGAGAGCCGACGCGCTAACTTCGGCTGAAGCAACCGTTGAATCGGACGATGAAAATGCTTTTCGGTTAAAAATCGATACCCCTGCGCGATGTGTTGGATGCGAAACGTGCGGCCAGTTGCTTCATACTCACGGTTTAGCTCGGCCACCAGCGCCGCGATTTGTTCATCGGAAAGTGTCTCATCATCTAACGCCATGCGAATCAGTTTCGTTGAAATCGCCTCATCACTGGCAAAAATGACGGCTTCCAACTGTTGCTTTATGTCAATCTCAACCTGGCGTTGTGTTTGAATGCTTTTTGCTTCCATCTCGGCGGTTACTTGCTCCGAGACTTCCTGCATGATTTCTTCAGATTCCGACATGTGGCTTGGAGCGGTCGGCAGTTCGGAATCAGCATTCATCATGTTGTATGCTTCGCAGCCCGATTTTAATTTGTGTTTTCAACACAAATATAACCATTTAGCGGCGTTTTGAAATCGCACTGGCTTGGTAACTTCACCTTCCAACAACTTGGCTATGACAACACATTTCTCTCCGTTCATAGAATTGCAGAGTCATTTCAAACCTACCTTTTCAAAAAAAAGGAGAACTAACTATGGCAATTGAGACCGAAAAATTCGTCTACAAAGAACCTGCACCCATCAAAGATCCTGAAAACCCGTTTGAGTCGATGATGGAGCGATTTAACATTGCCGCTAAAATGCTGAACCTTGAAGAAGGCGTGTATGAATACCTTAAAACGCCTGTCAGGCAAGTGATTACCTCAATCCCCATTCAAATGGATGATGGGCGGATTGCAGTCTTTGAAGGTTATCGGGTTGTGCATAACGATATTTTAGGTCCATCGAAGGGTGGCATTCGCTATGCGCCGGATGTGACGCTTGATGAAGTTAAAGCTCTTGCGGCGTGGATGACGTGGAAGTGTGCAATTTTGAACTTGCCCTTTGGTGGCGCAAAAGGCGCAGTAAAGTGCGACCCATCAAAACTCTCGCGCGTCGAGATTGAAAAAATCACCCGTCGCTACACCGCCAACATGATGTCAGTTTTCGGCCCCGATAAGGATATTCCTGCGCCTGACATGAACACCGACGACCAAATTATGGCGTGGATTATGGATACATACTCTATGCACGTTCAGCGTACGGAAACGGCTGTGGTGACGGGCAAGCCGCTTATTTTGGGTGGGTCGCTGGGTCGCAAAGAAGCCACTGGTCGCGGCGTGATGATTTGCACACTTGCCGCAATGGAACGCTTAGGCATGAATCCGCTTAACGCCGATGTGGTGGTGCAAGGTTTCGGCAACGTTGGCTCAATTTCCGCTAAACTGCTTTACGAACAGGGCTGTCGAATTGTCGGCATTAGCGATATAAACGGCGGCTGGTATAATCCAAATGGCATCAATATCCCAAAGGCAATAGAACATGTGGCTGAACACAAAACATTAGATGCACTCAACGATGGCGAACGTGTAACGAACGCCGAACTCTTGGAACTCAAATGTGATGTGCTCGTGCCCGCCGCCAAAGAAAACCAAATTACCGCCCGCAACGCTGATAAGCTGAACTGCCGATTGATTGTCGAGGGCGCTAACGGGCCTATGACTGCTGATGCTGAACCTATCGTCTTCGAGCGCGGCATTCGCACCGTCCCCGATATTTTAGCCAACGCTGGGGGTGTAACCGTTTCTTATTTCGAGTGGGTTCAAGACCGTCAAGGCTATTTTTGGTCGCTTGAACGTGTGAATCGCCGACTGGAACGTGCCATGAGAAGCGCCTTTGAAGCCGTCTGGGAAAGCGCAATCCAACACAAAACCTCCTTGCGCATTGGCGCCTATGTTTTGGCTATTGATAAGGTGGCCAAGACCTTGAAACTACGCGGAATTTATGCCTAATTACGAAAAGTAATTTAGAAAAGTAATACTCTTACTACAATTTGTAATTCGGATTGACGCTATAGGCCAGATTTTTTCAAAAAACGCAAAGTTCAAGTTTGGCACAAGAGTTGCAGAATTTTAAGGTAGAGCACAACACTGTTTGTGTTTTGTTTTGGGTGATGAGGGAAGGCTCGCTGGCATTCTGCTGGTGAGCCTTTTGTAATTTCGAGTGATTTGTATCAATGGGTAGTCCCCTGTGCGTTATAGCCGCTTACTTCCCCACCAAAAAAAGTGTTAGATTGTATTTTATTCAGCATTTTTGAATGATGCTTTTCAATTCTATGCATTTGCACCTTTACTACAATGAATAACAACAAGCAACTTCGGATTATTTTTTTCACTGGCAAGGGTGGCGTTGGGAAGACAAGTTCAGCGGCGGCGACAGCGATTCGATGTGCCGATATTGGATTGCGCACGGTGGTGATGTCCACTGACCCTGCACATAGCCTTTCGGATTCGCTTGGTGTTCCGCTATCGGCGCAAGTGCAAAATGTCCTCCCGAATCTTGATGCTGTCGAGATTGACCCATATGTTGAACTCAACGAAAATTGGGGCGTGATTCGCGACTTTGTTGCCAGTCTTCTTATGCAACTTGGTGCAGACAAAACCATTGCAGCAGAACTTGCCTCAATTCCGGGCATGGCTGAACTGTTCAGCCTTTTGCGTTTGCGCGATTTTTACGGCAAAAGCACATATGATGTGGTGGTGGTCGATATGGCTCCCACTGGCGAAAGTTTGCGGCTTTTATCGCTTCCAGAAGTCTTGGCGTGGTTGTTGAAGATTACTCGCACGATTGAAAAATATATTCTTGCACCAGTGCTTCGTCCGGTCTCCAAAGTCACGCCAGGCTTAAATAAGATTGTGGCTCCTGAACATGTGGTGAGCGTGTGGGATAGGTCGCTTGACCGTCTTAAAGACATTCGGGAGATTTTGGACAAAAAAGCACTGACTTCGGCGCGATTGGTGATGAATCCCGAAAAAATGGTGATTGCAGAATCGCAACGCGCCCTCACATATTTGAGCCTTTATGGAATGCATGTCGATGCGGCAATTGTCAACAAAGTCATTCCCGACGATGCCAAAGAAGGTTTTATGGACGAATGGTATGAATCGCAACAGAGGTATTTAGCAACGATTGAAAACGATTTTTCCCCGATGCCAATTTTCCGCGTGCCGCTTTTCAAGAGCGAAATCACAGGCATTGAGCGCCTGCGCGAATTAGGCAAACAACTCTACGGCGAAAGGAATCCTGCTGACCTTTTCTATGATGAAAGACCAATCTCCATCCGCCAAGATGAAGACGGCTCAACCTTACGATTGAAACTCCCTTTTGCGCCAACCGACAAAATTGAACTTTCACGACTCGGAGCTGTCTTGACACTCTCTGTTGGCACACGCACGCGCGAAATCGTTCTGCCAGATTCGCTTGCCGGGCTCACCCCAAAAGAAGCCGTTATGGTCAATGGCTACTTGGAAATCAAATTCGAAAAGCCTATGGCACACGTGGAAGCATAACCTTGATATGCTGTTCTGCCACATACCACAAACGAAAATGAACAGATTGGCAATTTCTCGCAGACTCGAAACAAACAGGGCGGAGTGAACATCCGCCCCAAAGATTAGACTCTTGCACCTCATGCAACTCTGCAATTCAGGCAAAGACTGTCAGAAACCACAGACTTAGTTTGCCGCAGGTGCCGCCTGCCCTTGCTGATGCGACGGCGCCGATGGACGCAAGAACCATAGGAGCGCAATGATAATCACTTGTGGCGTATGCACTAGTGCAAAGTTCGACCAGCTGATGATTTGCTGTGCATTGAGCACTTCAACGGTCGAAGTAATAGCGCCTACCACCTGCTCCACGACGACAATCCAGAGCATCTGCTCATACTTGACCACATCGGTTGCAATGATGGCATATGCAACCGCTAGCACATACAGCACCATGCCATACTGATGGAACACGATGGCAGACTGCGCATTACTGGCATATTCTTGCCAGCCGTAGAGCGCCGCTCCCCAGTTGAGAAAGATAGTCGAGCCGAGTGCATTGAGTAGCTCCCATGCGGCTAAAAGCCACATCAGCCCAGAAAGCATCTTGATTTTCGTTTCGCGATTCATATTACTAATCCTCCAATGAGTTAAAGGTTAATGAAAGAAAGAACAAACAAACTCACTTTTGCCTTGGCACGCTGACCGTGTTGACGACCAGCGGCTTCTGAAACCACCGATGCCAACGGAGCGACAGAAACCACTGCTTCACACGCACCACACGCGCCACCAAGAGCAATGGACAAAAACTCACACATGCGCCGCGCTTGCCCAACACCATCACCGATGCGCCAACCACCACGAAAAACAACGCCTGCAAAATGTGCGCATTCAAATTCGTGTAAGTGATGCCAAACGGCGCAACGAGCGAGTGCATCGTGTCAGGACGAATCAGCCACGAGACAGGTGCCCACAGCACCGCAATCACCAACACAAACGGTCGCCAAAAATTAGGATTGGCACGCCAACGCCGCTTTGCTAATGGCTCTGCCCAATCTTGCGCCGCACCTAACCAACACACCCAACTGCACACAATCGGTCCATTCGTTATCGTGATAACAATCACCGCGAGCCAAAATGCACCGCCGACAATCGTCCACACAAGGCTTGGCAGACGGCTATCAATCAAAATCAGGTTAATTGCCACGAAAATGGCTTGCACGATTCGTCGCTGTCGTCGCAAAGCGTTGGCTTCTTCTTCGCTTGTAGCACTGCGTCTTATCATCTTGCCTCCACTGCGTTGGGCATCGCTGCACTATCGGGCTTTGGCGCATCACTTGTTCTGAACTTCAAACTGGCAAAGAGCAAGAGCGTAACGGCTTGCACGGAAAAGACCGTGAAAAATTGTCCCAAAAGAATGGTGCCGAACCCCAGTTCCACTGCCGCACTAATCGCATTGATAATCTGTTGTGCGATGATGAAATCAATCACTTTGGAATACGCCACTGGGTTGAGTGCGGCAAATGCCGTGATTGCACCGATGGCGATAAGCACAATGCCTTGTTCATTTCTTACGACGGCGTTGGCTTGCATGGATTCGAGCAAATAGCGTTCTGCGGTGCTATCGCTACTGATGTTAGCAACGCCAATTTCCCAGAAGACCGTCGAGCCAAGTCCCCACAGTATCCACAAGACACCAGCAATCACGCATATAAATTGCAATGCACGCCACTGCATCAAGGGCGAAAGCGAGAGTCCAAAAAAGGATTTCGTGTTGAGCGTTCGGAGCGTCTCTTGTGCGGATAAGGGTTTTTCGGCTTTTGGGGCAAGTCGCCACAGGGCGATGGCTAAACTGATGTCAATCGTAAGCGATGGTAAAAGTTGCCAAAGTGTAATCGCGCCGCTTGCAAAACTGTATATGCCCAAACTCGCCATGAGCAATCGCGCCCCAGCAAGCAAGCGGA
>Ga0197142_1000035_pt1 | contig 108821 bp, 94 predicted proteins | sample GBS60_MetaG_FD_148614 | JGI IMG/M metagenome (GOLD analysis project Ga0197142, IMG submission 148614) | Sediment microbial communities from Great Boiling Springs, Gerlach, Nevada, United States - GBS 60_MetaG | ecosystem: Environmental > Aquatic > Thermal springs > Hot (42-90C) > Sediment... | reverse complement strand
AGGTTCGTTGGTCAAGGTTGTGAAGATGATTTCAGTTGAGCCAGTTCTGTGCGTAAGGCGTCCAGTTCGGCTTGGGCTTCGGAGAGCGTCAGGATTTTTTTGCCGTTGCGATACAGGCGAATCAAGCCGTTCTCGTAAGTCAGTTCGGCGTTGAGCGATTGCACGGGCAAACGACCGTGTTCATTGAGCGGAATGGAAACATAGAACCCGTCAGCGTTCAAGCGATGTCCGAAGAGCAGACCTGATGAGACATCAAGTTGGACATACTCTTTTGCGCCCAAGCGTTGGTATTGGACAAATTTTTCTAATTGTTGTGGGAGCAAGTTGCTTTCGCTCCATACTTCCAAGATGAACTCGATGGAGAGGTTGGGGTATTGGGCTTTTTCTTCCCAGAGTTTCCAACTTTTGCGTGGGTGTTTGCCAGCATGGCGGATGAGGTAGGCATCGGGGACCAGTCGTTCTCTATCGTCTTGGCTGTTCCAGTAAAATCCTGTATCGCCGCCAATCGCCACATCAGGGTCAGATATGAATAGTTCAGAAATCGTTGTAATGAAATAACTGCATATTCGGGTGTGCGTATCGCTTTGCATGTCTTCAATTTCCGATGGAAACTCTTGATGGAGCGTGGCGTGCGATTTCGGCTCATCTTGAACAAGTGTTGTCGGCATGGCTGTCTTAGATTGAGGTTCGTTGGTCAAGGTTGTGAAGATGATTTCAGTTGAGCCAGTTCTGTGCGTAAGGCGTCCAGTTCGGCTTGGGCTTCGGAGAGCGTCAGGATTTTTTTGCCGTTGCGATACAGGCGAATCAAGCCGTTCTCGTAAGTCAGTTCGGCGTTGAGCGATTGCACGGGCAAACGACCGTGTTCATTGAGCGGAATGGAAACATAGAACCCGTCAGCGTTCAAGCGATGTCCGAAGAGCAGACCTGATGAGACATCAAGTTGGACATACTCTTTTGCGCCCAAGCGTTGGTATTGGACAAATTTTTCTAATTGTTGTGGGAGCAAGTTGCTTTCGCTCCATACTTCCAAGATGAACTCGATGGAGAGGTTGGGGTATTGGGCTTTTTCTTCCCAGAGTTTCCAACTTTTGCGTGGGTGTTTGCCAGCATGGCGGATGAGGTAGGCATCGGGGACCAGTCGTTCTCTATCGTCTTGGCTGTTCCAGTAAAATCCTGTATCGCCGCCAATCGTCACATCAGGGTCATCTGAAAAAAGAGCGCGCAGGGCAGAGATAAACTCGGTGCAAATCCAAGTGTGCGTATCGCTTTGCATGTCTTCAATTTCCGATGGAAACTCTTGATGGAGCGTGGCGTGCGATTTCGGCTCATCTTGAACAAGTGTTGTGGTCATCGTGCGTTCGGTTTTAGGTTGAACTTACATCATGGCTTCAAGGCAGATGGCTGTTTGTTCGGCTTCGTGCTTTTTGAGGAAGCCGGTTGCAGGACTTGCGGCGGCGGCTCTACCAATGTAGCGCAAGACTTGTCGCGGCTGTTTGAGTTCTTCAAACAATCTTGGCGCAATGAAACTCCACGCACCCATGTTCTTGGGCTCTTCTTGAACCCAACAAATTTCATTGGCGGATTGATACTTTTCAAGCAAGTATTGAATGCGGCGTTGCGGATATGGATAGAGTTGTTCGACGCGCAAAATCACGACATCTTTGACGCCCATTTCAGAGCGCTGTTTGAGCAAGTCATAGAAAATTTTTCCGCTACACAAAATCACTCGGCGCGGGTTTCGGATTTCTTCAACATCATCTAAAACATTGTGGAATTTGCCTTCAACCAGTTCCGACATCGGCGAAACGGCAAGCGGGTGTCGAAGCAAACTTTTCGGCGTAAAAATCACCAGCGGTTTGATGTTGCCTGCCAGCACTTGTCGACGCAAGAGATGAAAATACTGCGCGGGTGTGGTGCAGTTGCAGACCTGCATGTTGGTTTCAGCGCACAGTTGCAAGAAGCGCTCAACGCGAGCCGAAGAGTGTTCAGGTCCCTGTCCTTCGTAGCCATGCGGCAGAAGCAGCACCAATCCCGATGGCTGTCCCCACTTGGATTCACTGGCGGAGAGAAATTGGTCAATGATGATTTGCGCGCCATTGGCAAAGTCCCCAAACTGGGCTTCCCACATGACCAGCGCAAGTGGGTCAGCAACGCTATAACCAAACTCGAAGCCCATCACGGCATATTCCGAAAGAAAACTATCATAGACATAGAACGGAGCCTGCGACGGTGCAAACTTCGGCGCAATGTGTTGAAGCATGATGTATTCCGCACCAGTTTTAACATCAACCACGCCCAAGTGCCGCTGTGAAAATGTGCCGCGCGTGGAATCTTGTCCTGAAAGCCGTACAGGGTAGCCTTCAAGCAAAAGCGAGCCAAACGCTAAGGTTTCCGCAAACGCCCAATCGACTTGGAAGTTTAATGCGTCCGGACCCAAAGCCCCTTCTCGCTTACTGAAAAATTGTTGAAGCAATTTCGGATGAACATTGAAGCCTTCGGGGAATGTCATGGAAGCCTTTGCAACCGTTTGAAGCGTCTGTAAATCAACTTTCGTAATCGGGTTGCGTTGCCGATACTTTTCAGCGATTTGGGCATCTTCTACTGCCAGCATCAAGTCAACTTTGCCAAGCGATTGCGTTTGCTCCTGCGTGATAATGTGTTTGGCGCGTTCATGTGCAAGGTCAAGTTCTTTCTTGAAGGCGTCGTTCAGGGCGTCTGCTTCTTCTTGTGTGATGACTTCCTCGCGAACTAATTGCCGGACATAGACTTCACGCACGCCAGGGTGCATTTTGATTTTGTCGTAAAGAAGCGGCTGAGTGTAACTGGGGTCATCGCCTTCGTTATGTCCATATTTGCGGAAGCAAAGCATATCAATCACAACATCATTTTTGAACGTCATGCGGTAATCGAGTGCGAGTTTAGCGACGCGGATGCATGCTTCGGGGTCATCGCCATTGACATGGAAAATTGGGGCTTGAATCATTTTGGCAACGTCGCTGGCGTAGAGCGTTGAGCGTGCATCTTCGGGCGTAGTGGTAAAGCCGATTTGGTTGTTGATGATAAGGTGAATGGTGCCGCCAGTGCTGTAGCCGCGCAGTTGCGACATATTGAGCGTTTCTGCCACAACACCTTGTCCCGCAAAGGCCGCATCGCCGTGAATGAGAATCGGCAGAATTTCTTTTTTCTCACGGTCGCCAGCACGGTCTTGCTTAGCGCGCACAATCCCTTCAACAACAGGATTGACCGCTTCTAAGTGACTGGGGTTGGGCGACATGGAGACGCGCACCGTTCTACCATCACTTGTTGTTCGCACACCAGTGGCGCCTAAGTGATACTTCACATCGCCCGAGCCTTGCGCAAGTTCTCCAGCCGCCATAGGCAATTGCTTGCCTTCAAATTCGGCAAAGAGTGTCTCATAAGGCTTGCCAATCACATTCGTCAGCACATTGATTCGCCCACGATGTGCCATGCCCATGACAACTTCCTTCGTGCCGTATTTGGCAGACTCCAACACGAGGTAATCCAAAATTGCAATGGCGGTTTCGCCGCCTTCAATTGAAAAACGTTTATGCCCGAGAAACTTGGTTTGCAAGTATCGCTCGAAGCCTTCGGCGCGGATAATGTTTTTAAGAATCTCAAGTTTATCCTCTCGGCTGAATTGAACTTGTCGCTCTTTATCTTCAATGTGCTGTTGAATCCAACGTTTTTGCTCAATGGATTGAATGTGCATGAACTCGACGCCAATTTTTTCGCAATAGGCCGAGCGAAGCAGTCGAACAATTTCTCTCAAAGTCATAGCGTCTTTTTTGCCAAAGCTCATGGAGAGAAATTCGCGGTCGTAGTCCCAGATGGTAAAGCCGTAAAATTCGGGGTCGAGTTCAGGGTGGTACTTGGGTTCATAGCCCAGCGGATTGATGTTAGCAATGAGATGACCGCGCACGCGATAGGCGTTAATCATTTGCATGACGCGGGCTTGTTTCTCGATGAGTTCTTCGGTGCGCGGTGCGCCACCAAGCGAGAGCGGATTTTTATCAACCTGCTTACGCCATGGGCGATACGGCGCTTTGAGGTCGCTAAAAATCGTATCGTAAAAAGTCTCATCTTCTGCCGTCAGCATGTTGTGAATTTCGGCAAGCAATTCGCCCGATTCTGCGCCTTGAATGATGCGGTGGTCATAGGTCGAGGTCATTTGCATGACTTTGCTGATACCCAGTTGCGTAAGCAGAGTGGGCGACATGGCTTGATACTCCGCAGGGTAATCAATAGCGCCTGTGGCAAGGATAAGCCCTTGTCCTACCATCAAGCGCGGCACCGAAGCAACCGTGCCAATCGTGCCAGGATTAGTGAGCGAAACGGTGGTGCCAAGGAAATCATCAGGTGAGAGTTTATTCTCTCGCGCCTTTTTAACAAGGGCATTGTAAGCCTCGAAGAATTCCGAGAAATTCATGGTCTCGGCGGCCTTGATGTTCGGCACAACAAGCGAGCGCGTGCCGTCTTTGCGCGTTACATCAACGGCAATGCCAAGATTGATATGCTGGTGAATAATCTTGTAAGCTTTTCCATCAACATGAGCAAAAGTGCAGTTGAGTGATGGATGTTTCTTGATAGCCTGAACAATTGCCCAAGCAATAATGTGCGTGAAGGCAAGCTTGCCTCTGGAAATTGCAGAAAGGTGCTGATTGATGATGACACGATTTTCTTCCAGCACTTTGACGGGGATGGTGCGGAATGAGGTCGCCGTTGGCACCGAAAGGCTCAACTCCATATTTTCAGCAAGACGGAGCGGAGTGCCGGAAAGTAAGATGGCCGTGTCGCCCTCTGTCAGCCCAGCGGCTTCAAGAGAAGGGAAGCTCGAGGTTAAGCGTTGTGCAATCGAGGCAGAGACGGCTTGGACTGGTTTGCCGCTTGTGCTACGGGTAGCGGCGGCAGTCTCAGTATGACCGTTCTCTTGTCCGTTGCCAAAAAGCGACTTTTGCAAAAAGTTCACGCTACGCTTAGGGTCGCTTTCCAGCGCAAGAAGGTTGAGTTTGTTGGATTTCAAAGCGTCAAAAAAGGTCCGCCAATTTTCTTTCACAGAAGAAGGATTGGCTTCATATTCGGCAAAAATTTCCTTCACGAAGGGTGTATTAGCGCCGAAAATTTCAACAAGACGTTGTTCAAGTTCGCTCGTCATGTTCATGCAAATTGCACAGTTGTTTTAAGAAGCCAACTAAAAGCCAACTAAGCATTCTGAAAACAGAAGCGGTTCAGGCAGAATCGCTTCCACAAGCCACAACGCATCAAGGCGTTTGGTAATACTTCCATTTACCTTGTTCAATCAGCACGGTCTCGAGCACATCGCGCACACAGCCTTTGCCGCCTTCGTAGGGAGAAAGATATGCCACACGGTTGCGCAAGTATTCAATAGCGTTGATGGGCGCACAGGAAAAGCCGACTCTCTCCAAAACAGGCACATCTGAAATATCATCCCCAATGTAGAGACAATGTTTATCCTCAACATTGTAGAGCAGTTTAAGCTCTTGATAGGTCTCGAACTTATTGCGAATGCCAAGGTAAATATCGGTCACGCCAAGTTCAATCAGGCGCCGCATGGCGGCTCTCGACTGGCGTTCTGAAATCACACAAACCTTCAAGCCTTGTCTCATAGCTTCGCGAATCGCAAAGCCATCCCGTGCGTAAAAGGTTTTGATTTCATCGCCCGACTCTGTGTATTGAATGTAACCGTCGGTTAAAACGCCATCCACATTGAGAATGATGACGCGGATTTCCTTAATAGCTTCACGATAGGGTTTCTGCGTGTCCACGTTCGAAACAGGTATACCGAAAAACTCCATAGATTCTTCCAGTGTGATGATGTTGAACTGTAATAAACGTAAGCAATTCCGTAGCATCATAAAAACGCCGTGCTCGAGTGCAACTGGGGCGGAGTGTGTTGAACCGAATTTTTGACTAGATTTGTTAGAATCTTCAACTCAACACATCATAGCCATGAACAATACTGAACAGCGATTAGCAGAAATTGAGAAAGAACTGGCGAATTTGCGTGAAGAGCAAGCGCGAATTCAAGCCAAGTGGCAAAACGAAAAAGCCGTGATTACAGAAATCCGAAAATTGAAATCCGATATTGAACAAGCCAAAGTTGAAGCCGAAGAAGCCGAGCGGCAAGGTGATTATGGCAAGGTGGCTGAAATTCGATATGGACGAATGGTCTTGCTACAAAAGCAATTGGAGACTGCCAAGGTCAAAATGGAGGAGTTGCAAAAAAATGGCGCAATGATGAAAGAAGAAATCACGGCAAATGAGATTGCCGAAATTGTGGCAAAGTGGACAGGCATTCCAGTAGCGAAGATGCTTCAATCCGAGCGAGAGAAGTTATTGCGCATGGAAGAAGAGTTAGCCAAGCGCGTAGTTGGGCAATCCGAAGCAGTTAGGGCTGTGTGCGAAGCTGTGCGTCGCGCCAAGGCTGGGCTTTCCGACCCAAAGCGCCCGATTGGCTCGTTTATCTTTCTGGGTACAACGGGTGTTGGCAAAACTGAACTGGCGCGCAGTTTAGCCGAATACCTCTTTGATGATGAGAACGCATTGGTGAGGATTGATATGTCAGAATATATGGAAGCCTTCAGTGTCACGCGCTTAATTGGTGCGCCGCCCGGCTATGTTGGCTACGATGAAGGCGGACAGTTAACCGAAGCCGTGCGCCGTCGCCCGTTCAGCGTGGTGCTGCTCGATGAAATCGAAAAAGCCCACCCCGATGTCTTCAACATTCTCCTACAGGTCTTGGATGATGGACGCCTAACCGATAGCAAAGGACACACGGTCAATTTCAAAAACACGATTATCATCATGACATCGAATATCGGCTCGCAACTCATTCAAGATCAGACGGCACTAATAAATGATGAAAACCGCCAAGAAATTCTCTCACGCTTGCGCATGGAACTCTTTGAACTTTTGCGCCGAAAGGTTCGACCCGAATTTCTTAACCGCATTGATGAAGTGATAATGTTCATGCCGCTGACACGCGATGAAATTACGGCCATCGTGGATATTCAATTTCAACGCATTGCTGAAACGGCGGCAAAGCAAAACATCACGCTCATGCTTTCGCCCGAGGCCAAAGACTGGCTTGCACAACTGGGCTATGACCCAACCTTTGGCGCACGCCCGTTGAAGCGCGTCATGCAACGCTATATCACTAACGCGCTTGCCGAAAAAATCCTGAAAGGCGAGATTGCCGAAGGCGACACAGTCGAGATACATCTGAACACAGCCCGACAAATCGAATTCGTCAAGAAAACTCCAGTAGAAGTCAGGTAAGCCAAGCAAAATTATCCGCACTTCTTTGTTGCTAAACTATGGGCTTGGTTTTCCAGACGAAAACACTTAAATCGAAGCACAAAGCGATTAGCCCAATGTTATGCGATTGATTTTCGTAGTTATTGTGTTGTTCGGGCTGTGTCGAGCAACAACAGCGCAAACAGTTATCGGCAAATATGCAGGCGAGTTTCTGGCGCTCGGCGTTGGCGGTCGGCAACTTGGAATGGGTGGCGCTGCCGTGGCGTTCACCAACGATGTCACATCAGGCTATTGGAACCCAGCAGGATTAGCCGCAATCAACTTTCCACAACTGGTTTTCATGCACGCAGAGCATTTGGGCGGTATTGTAGGTTATGATTATGCGGCAGTTGCCTTTCCATTTCAGACAAACAAATCGTTTGGCGTTTCAATCATACGGTTAGGCGTTGCGGATGTGCCCGATACACGCGCCGTTTGGGACAATAGCCGAAACGACTTCACTGACGATGCGAAGCGTTTAGGCGTCGATATGCTCATATCGCGATTTAATGCTGCTGATTACGCCGCAATCTTCTCATATGCTGCCCGGGCCACGCAGACTTTCTCTTATGGCATTAACGCAAAGGTCATTTACCGCAACATAGGCAAATTTGCCTCGGCCAAAGGCATCGGGTTTGACATCGGTCTGCGGTATCAAACCGTGCAGGGCATCTGGCTGGGTGCATCTTTGCACGATGTTACCACGACGCTGGTCTCATGGTCAACAGGACGCAATGAACTGATTGCGCCCACGGCAAAGCTGGGCACCGCTTACAGCATAGAGGCGCTTTACGGCCGCTTAACATTGGGTGCAGATGCTGATGTCCGATTCGAAGGGCGCAGAGGCTCGGCTAACTTGCACATCGGAAATGTAAGTTTTAATCTTCGAGGAGGCGCAGAGTATGCATATGAAAACGTGGTGGCCTTTCGAGCAGGAATGGACGATATTGGTCGCTTGACGCTCGGTGCAGGCATTAAGCTGTCCAAACTAAACATTGATTACGCTTTCGCAAAGTTTGATGGCACTGACCAAATCGGCAATTCACACCGCATTTCGCTTCAACTTGAGCTCGAGCAGCAAGAATACCGGCGAGCAGGCGCTGCGCAGTCAGCGCCCGAAGAGCGTCCAAAAAGCGCCGCGCCATCTGAAAACGAACAATAATCCAAGCCCGAGCCCGGTTACTTTTTGCCCAGCATAGAGCCTAACCCGCTAAGCAGATTGCCGGCGCCGCCTAAGTTGCCCGCAAGGTTGGCAAAAGTTGACACATCTGGCATTTCGCCCGTTTGCAAAAACTTCTGAACCATTCCGCCCACAGGGTCAGGAAGTTTTTCTTTCGTGAAGTTGGCAACGACTTGAATAGCCATCTTGGCGGTTTCTTCTGAAATGCCCGTTTTGTCCACGAGGAGTTTGACAAGATCTTGCATAGCAGTATGGTGATTAGAGGATGGATGAAAAGTGCGAAGTTTAATCGCCACCGAAGATGCTCCCGATTCCCAGTCCGCCTTCTTCTTTGCCGCCGTAGGAAGCACGCACGATTCGGTCGGCTAAGCGTGAAAAGGGCAGGCTTTGCAGATAGACAAGACCAGGGCCAGTGAGTTTAGCAAAGAACAACCCTTCGCCGCCAAAGAGCACGTTTTTGAACCCGCCGACGAATTGAATGTCATAATCCACAGTGGGCGCCATGGCTACCAGACAGCCAGTATCGACGCGTAAGGTTTCGCCGGCGGCAAGTTGGCGTTGGATAATCGTGCCACCTGAATGAATGAACGCCAAGCCATCGCCCGTGAGGCGTTGCAAAATAAAGCCCTCGCCACCAAAGAGCCCCGTGCCGATTTTCTTCGTGAAAGCAACCTCTATCTCAATCCCCTGCGCCGCACAAAGAAAACCATCTTTCTGGCAAATAAACTCGCCGCCCAGTGCTCTCAAATCCAGTGGAATGATTTTACCCGGATACGGTGCCGCAAAAGCGACCTTCCGCTTGCCTTGTCCACGATTAAGAAACGAGGTAATGAAAAATGAATCACCCGTAATCATGCGCTTCAATCCTGCAAAAATGCCACCCCCTGTAGAAGTTTGCATCTCAATGCCTTCTTCCATATACATCATTGTGCCGACTTCGGCGCGGACGGCTTCATTGGGGTCTAATTCAATCTCGACGATTTGCATTTCGCTACCAAAAATCTGGTAGTCAATTTCGTGTGCTGGCATGTGTGAAAAGTTTAGCGTTTTTGAAAAAGTTAAACGATTGATGATTCAACTTTGGAGCGGGTTTGCTCGGGCAAGGCTTGCGATTGGAGTTCAGCAAACTTGGCTTTCAAGAATTCAATCGCCGCCTCGCGCTCGTGTGGAATGACCCCATCCAAAATTGCATTCTCCATGGCCTTCTTCAAAAGGCCAACCATGCGTCCTTCGGGAAGATGAAACAGTGCCATGATTTCGTGCCCATTGACGGGCGGTCGCCACTTCGCCCATTTATCTTTTTCAGCAACATTAGCGACTTTTTCTTCTACACGCGCAAAGTTTGCCAGAATCTTTTGCACCTTTTTGGGATTCTTGCTCGTGACATCGGCTCGGCAAAGCATCATCAAATCATCCAAATGCTCGCCGGCTTCGACCATCAAGCGCCGAATGGCACTGTCGGTAATTTCATCGCGCGAGAGCGGAATAGGTCGCAAGTGCATGCGCACCATCTTCTGCACAAAAGGAAGAGGTTCCATAGGCAATTTCAAGCGCCGAAAAATTTGCGGAATCATGTTCGCCCCAACCGCATCATGCCCATGAAAAGTCCAGCCAACGCCTTTATGGAAGCGTTTGGTGCGCGGCTTGCCAATGTCATGCAAGAGCGCAGAAAGGCGAAGCCACACATTATCCGTCATGGCGCAAATGTTGTCAACCACTTTAAGCGTGTGGAAAAAGGTATCCTTGTGCCCCAGCCCATCGACTTGCTCAACGCCAGCCATCGCAGAAAGTTCAGGGAAAATTTCATCGAGAATTTTGGTGCGGAAGAGAATCTCAAAGCCAATCGAGGGCTTATCGGTCATGAGGAGTTTGAGCAGTTCATCGGTGATGCGTTCCTGCGAGACAATTTTCAGCCGAGAGCGCATGGCTTCCATGGCAGGCGGCAATGATGGGTGAAGCATAAAGCCAAGTTTTGAAGCAAAGCGTGCCGCACGAAGCATGCGAAGTGGGTCATCAGAAAAAGTCGATTCAGGCTCAAGCGGGGTGCGCAACAGCTTTTGCTTCATGTCGTCCAATCCACCAAACAAATCAATCAATTCGCCGAAGGTTTGTTGATTGAGCGAGATAGCAAGGGCATTCACAGTAAAATCGCGCCGTGAAAGGTCGTCTTCAAGTGTGCCGATTTCAGTGATTGGCTTGCGCGAATCGGGGGTGTAACTTTCTTTGCGTGCGCCAACGAATTCAAGCTTAAGCTGGCCAAGTTCTTCGTCGTTCAAGTGAAGTTGTGCAGTTCGGAATCGCTCAAAAACAGCGAAGCCAAAACCGTTGAAGCGGGCTTTAACAAGTTTTGCAAACGCTATCGGTTCGCCGACAATCATCACGTCAATATCTTTGCACGGTTTTCCCAATAAAGTATCGCGCACAAACCCGCCAACGGCGTAACACGGCACATGAAGCTCATCAGCAAGTGCGCCCAGTTTGGCGAACAGCGTTTCTTTGAGTGTAATTTTCAAGGCAGTAAGTGGTTAAAGTTTCAACAGAAATAACGCCATTTCGTCATCGGCCGTTTTGGCAACACAGGTATCACGCAAATTTCATTTGCAAAGTTACAGCGAAAATTGAACATTGGTAAATTGCAAATGTGGAGCGAACACAAACCATCAAGTTCAATGACAAACACAGCAACTGCAACGGCACAATTTCTTTCCAAGCGTGTTAGGCGCGTGCAGGAATCACAAACCTTGCAAATTACCGCCAAAGCCAGCAAAATGAAAGCCGAAGGCAAAGACGTCGTAAACCTTTCGGCAGGAGAGACTGACTTTTCAACGCCTGAATTTATCTGCAAGGCCGCCATCGAAGCCATTCAAAATGGCTTCACCAAATACACCAATGTTGCAGGGATTCCTGAACTGCGCAAAGCGATTGCCGAGAAGTTAAAGCGCGATAATCAGTTAGCATTTTCGCCCGAAGAAATTTGTGTAAGTGTAGGCGGCAAGCAAGCCATCATGAACGCTCTTCTTGCGCTAATCGATGAAGGCGATGAGGTGATTATTCCAGCGCCCTATTGGGTGAGTTTTCCTGAAATGGTCAAAATTGCTGACGGCACGCCCGTGATTGTGCCAACAACGATTGAGCAAAATTTCAAGATAACGCCTGAACAACTCTCGCAAGCCATCACGCCGAGAACAAAGATGCTCATTTTGAACTCGCCCTCGAACCCAACAGGGGTGATGTATTCCGAATCGGAAATTCGTGCGTTAATGGAAGTGATTGAATCGAGGGACATTTTCGTGATGTCGGATGAGATGTATGAGCAACTGACTTACGGCGAAGTCGAGCATTTTTCGCCTGCCCGCATTGAGCCAATGCGGGAGAAGGTGATTGTGAGCAATGCGCTTTCCAAGTCGCATTCAATGACGGGCTGGCGCGTGGGCTACATTGCGGCACCGAAGTGGATTATTGATGCGGCGGCAAAATTGCAATCGCAAATGAGTTCGCATACAAGTTCAATTTCGCAAAAAGCGGCAGTAGCGGCACTCACGGGCAATCAATCGGTCGTAAAAGCCATGTGCAGTGAGTTCAAAAAACGGCGCGATTTTCTTTACCGCGAACTTTCGGCTATAGACGGTATTCGGCTGAATTTGCCCGAAGGCGCCTTCTATCTCTTCCCATCGGTTGAAGGCTTATTGGGCAGAACCTTTCATGGCGTTACGCTCAACACATCGGTCGATGTGGCAGAATATCTGCTCGAGAAGCATTGGGTCGCCACTGTTCCCGGCGACGCCTTCGGCGCAGCAGGCTACTTGCGACTTTCCTACGCCGCATCAATGGCAGAATTAGAGAAAGCAGCTAAACGATTCAAAACTGCCTTTCAAACCTAACGCAAACGTGAAATGCACATCATACGGCAATCAATTCTCATGTGTCCCGACTGCGGATACCAAAAAGAAGAAACTATGCCAAGCAATGCGTGCCAATTTTTTTACGAGTGCGAAGGGTGCAAGCACGTGTTGAAACCCAAACAAGGCGACTGTTGTGTTTATTGCAGTTACGGAACGGTGAAGTGTCCGACAGTGCAAGCAAAAAATCAATTGCGTGCAGGTAACAGGGATTGACGGAGTTGGCAAGGTTCAAAGAAGGCAAAGATTACAGAACAGTGGCAATTGAAAGTTGATGTTGAATGCCGATAACGCCAAGCGAAGAGAAGGCATAATCGAACTTAAATTTTTTCAGTTCAAGTCCAAGCCCGCCTGAAATGCCTGAAAATCCAAGCGTGCTGCCGACACTCAAATCCTGACGCAGTTTGTTGTTGTAACCGATACGCAAGCGCACCTCTGCACTCAAAAGAAACTCGCCGCCAAGTGTGAAAAACTTGAGCTTGTCGGTTATCTTGTTGGTTTTATCTGCAAGGTTGATGAAGCCGATGCTTAAAATGAGCGGCAAGCCTTCAAGTTGTGTGGTGGCGCCGATGCGAACATCAAGCGGCAAGGCTTCGGAGAGCCCATCGTAAGTGGAAATTTGTCTGCCAAGATTCAGAATGGAAATGCCGACCTGCAATTTTTCATCGGGAACATCAAGCAACAAGCCGGCATCAATTGCTAGACCTGAGGATGAAAATTCGGCGATGTTGGAGAAAATGTATTTGAGTCCAATGCCGCCGCGCAATGTGCCGAAGGAATACTGTTCAAGTTCGCGACCATAGCCAAGTTGCACGCACAAATCGCCAGCGCTGAATTCGCCGCTGGTGTTGCCTTGTGCATCTGCGCGCGTGAAAGTGCCATAGTTGACGTAAGAAAATCCGACCCCAAACTCACCAATGCCGTGAATTTCCCGACCGTAAGCAATAAAGCCAGCATTGATGTCCATCAAGTTTTTTTGAAAACTAAACGAAGCCGATTTATCGGTTTCGCGAGAAATCGAGGCAGGGTTTTGAAACAGCCCCACGATGTCGCCTTTCAAAGAAACGCTATTGCCGCCGAGTGCCGCAACACGTGCGCTTCGGTCAAGCCGCAAAAACTCATAGACGGCAGTCTGCGCCGAAAGCGATGCCGAAAGGCTTAACAAAACCAGCAAGAAGAAAGTGCGCATTGGATTATGATTTCAGATTTGTGATTTAGGTTCGGATTTACATTGGCAATCTTCAACCTGCAATTTACAGTCAAAACAATCTGCACTCAACTTTGTGGACAATTTAGAGAACGGCGCAGGCACTTTCAATGGAAGAATTGAGCGACGTTAGCCGCTGTATGGGTGTTGTAAGTATAATTTAGCTTTTTTGTGTGAGTCTTGATGTTCTTTGAGGTTGAGAACGTTTTTGTAGTGAGCAACCGCTTTGGCGCGGTCGCCTTGTGCATCATAAATCATGCCGATACGCAGTTCGGAAAGTACGCGGAAGGCGGAAGGCTCTTTGCTATCGACTTTGAGGCTCAAATTGACCGCGTGGGTGAAGTGCGCAAGGGCATCTTTGAAGTCTCGTCGGTTCATCATAGCCATGCCGATGTAGTAATGCGCTTCGCGCACATGTCGCTCGTTGTAGTGTTTGACACCTTGCTGATACTTTTTCCAAACGTCGGTAAAAATCTCTTCGGCTTCTTTCCAAAAACCGCTGGCGGCGTAACAGCGTCCAAGATAAGTATAAAAGAAAGGATTATCAGGATAGCGCTGATGAAGCAGTTTAGCAAGTTCTGCCGCTTTGTTGAAGTCCTTTTCATAGACATAGTAAATCTGCGTAAGGAAGTAAATGGCTTCGGTTTTGGCATAGTGTCCAAAGCGCATGCAAGAATCCAGCCGGGCGATGCCGCGCTTTTTATCGCCTTTGGGAAACATAAGGGCGAGGGGTTTAACCGCTGGGTATTGTTCAGGAATGGCCTCGGCGTAGTAGTCATAGATGCCCAGTCCAAAGAGCACATCGATATTGCCTTTGTTAATTTTTTGAAGACGATGAACGATAGGGAGCGCATCTTTGCCATCGAGCGCAGCCTTGAGCCACTGACCACGATTGGCGCGTAACCTACCACGAAACCCAAGAGCCCCACTCTTGAAAAACATGGCTTCAATATCCCGGTCATTAACCTCTAAACGCTCGTCGCAAAGCTCAACAACTTTTTCCATGTAATCGCTGAATGTCTCATCGTAGCGCGTGTCATCAAGGTCAAGCATCATTTTCCACCACAGCACCATGCCCTTGAAAAAATGCCCAACAGGTGATTTCGGGTCTTTGGCCACAATCTCGGTGAAAATGGCATCGGCTTCATCAAAATCAAGGTTGTAGATGTAGTCAATGCCTTTCAAGACAAGGTGATCATATTTCGTAAAGGCGCTCGAGCTGGTTGCCTGCGCCAAAAGCGAAAAAGAAGCAAACAACATGAACACCATGGAAACAAATCGAACAATACAGCGCATGTGCCGTCAGATTTAGTTACGACGGTAAAACTCTTTTTAAGGCTTTCCAATTCCAAGCGACATAAAAACAGCCCCGCACACCAACCCGAAGGCAAATTATTTCAAAAAGAGCATCTTTTGAGTGGCAACAAAATCGCCTGCTTGAAGACGGTAAAGATAAACTCCACTGGATAGGTTGAATTGAGAGGCATGAAGGGTGTAGGAATACATGCCTGGACCTTGCTGGGCCTGAACTAAGGTAGCGATTTTGCGACCCAGGGCATCGAAGAGTTCTAACTTCACATCACTTGCCTGCGCCAACTGATACTGAACAATTGTGCTTGGGTTGAAGGGATTCGGATAGTTTTGAAATAAGGTGAATGTTGCAGGCTTCGAGGCTACTGGCGGCACTGAAGCCATAGGCAGAACCGTAATGATAAACTTTGGAGCGTAGTTCCAGTAGTCGCCATTAGGGTCGTAGCTGGTGTCAACGGCGCAGAAACTGGCGTAGAGCGTGTCCGTTCCTGGTAGGTTCGGTGCTGTGTATCGAAATTGCCACCAGAGTGTATCGCCCTGTGCTATTTTCGGAAAAGTATGTGTCAGTTCGCCGTCTTCAACTCTCATACCCGCGCTAAGCGTATCGAGAGTACCAAAAAAAGCGGCTATGTTGAACCCCCCAGCAATGAGTGAATCTTTAGTGCCATAAAGTGTGAAAATAGCGCGCTCGCCCACGCGCAACGTCTCAGCCCCTGAAAACCACGCACGAACCTCCGCAAACGGTCCTGGCTGAACCCCATCGGGCATGTGGCAAAAACAACCCTCGTAAAAATGGTCGGGTTTCTGTGTCGCACGAACCTTCCCGGTCAGTGAATTCCCGACGACAAATTGCCGCTGGAACTGGTCAAAAGCAAATCCAAAGAACAAAAATGCGCTAAAAGCCAAAACGGCATAATGAAATCGCAACGACATGTTTTTTTAATTTGATTGAGAACAATGTAAGAACGATGAGCACCAAGCACCGATTGGCAACTCACTCCAGACTTCCAACTTGCTTTTCAAAACCCTTTTATTCAGCATTATCTTTATGAAGTTAAGCCTTTTTTGCACTACTCGAAAATAAGCGATTGATGACGAGAAAAAAACAATGTGTGCTTGGAAGTGCAGACTTTACTCAAGAAAAAAAGGCAAAGCAGATGCCTTGCCTGTTGTGTCGTCCAATAACTTATTGCATGGCGGTTTCAAAATTTTTTGCGACAAAATCCCAGTTAATCAATTTCTCAATGAAGATTTGGGCGTAGTCGGGACGGCGGTTTTGGTAGTCGAGGTAGTAGGCATGTTCCCAGACATCCATAGTAAGCAGTGGGGTTTGACCGTGAACGAGTGGCAGGTCAGCGTTTGATGTTTTGGTTACTTTTAATTTTCCGCCTTCCAAGACCAGCCATGCCCAGCCAGAGCCGAATTGCGTGACGCCAGCGTTCTTGAATTCTTCTTTAAATTTTCCGAAATCTCCGAAATCTTCTTTGATTTTATCCATCAATTTGCCAGTGGGTTCGCCGCCACCGTTGGGTTTCATGCAGTGCCAGTAGAAGGTGTGGTTCCATGTTTGTGCGGCATTGTTGAAGATGCCCACTTTGGTCGCATCGTTTGCAGATAGCTTGATGATGTCTTCGAGTGTTTTGTTCTCGAGGTCTGTACCGGCGATAAGTTTGTTGAGGTTATCCACATAGGCTTTGTGATGTTTGCCATGGTGGAAGTCAAGGGTTTTGGCAGAGATGTGCGGCTCAAGCGCAGTTGGTGCGTAAGGTAGTTCAGGAAGTGTGTGCGTCATGGTTTGAAGTGGATTTGTTTTTGAAAAATTTAGAGAAGATGTTGTGCTTTTAGAATAAGCCCTTAGACCTAAGACGATTCCTCCTAATGCAAGAGCGGCGGTTTTGAGAACTTCTCTGCGAGTAGGCATAGTGCTGTTGTGTTTAGTGATGGTTACGGTGCATAAGGTTTACTTCAAAACGGCGTAGGTTTAAACATCGTTCCAAACTCTATGACGGCTATGAAATCTGTCATCAATTTTTTCAGTGAAATCGGCGAGGTGTTCATCTTACTTGGCGGAGTGATTCAGGCTTTGCCGCGTATGGTTCGCGATAGGAAGAATCTAATTTTGCAAATGTCGCACATTGGTGTCGATTCGCTACCACTTGTGATACTGGTCTCAATTTTTACGGGTGCGATTGCCGCTTGGCAAGCGGCTTATCAGATGAAGGGACTGGCGCCGATGAGCCTTGTTGGGGGCATTACCAGCCGCGTGATTTTGATTGAACTGGGGCCGGTTCTAACTGGCATTATCATATCGGGCAGAGTAGGGGCGTCGATTGCCGCAGAGCTGGGGACCATGAAAGTAACAGAACAATTAGATGCGCTGGAAATTATGGCCATCAATCCTGTCCGATACTTGGCGATGCCGCGCGTAGTGGCTACCACCGTGATGATGCCCGTATTGGTCGTGTTCTCAAATCTGGTCGCAATTATCGGGGCGTTTACAGTCTCGAGTGCGTTTCTTGGCATTTCGCAATATCTTTTCTTTGAATCGTTCAAGAACTTCTTTTACTTGCAAGATCTCTTCGGTGCGCTCCTGAAAGCAAGTGTCTTCGGCCTGTCTACATCACTTCTGGGTTGCCACATTGGATTTCGGACGGATGGTGGCGCAGAGGGCGTAGGCAGTTCAACGATTCGCAGTTTCGTGGTGTCCTCTGCAATCATTCTCATTGCCGATTACATTCTTTGGTTTTTTCTCTTCTAAAAGGCACGAATAACGACACGAGAGTGTTTCCTAAGTTGTGAGCAAGCATGAAATTAGTATCTTCGTAAAAATTTTATCAGCCGTATGCAAGTCAAGAATCCACCTATCAAGCGCACGAAACTCACCTTTTGGGAGCGATTGTATTTGCCTGAAATTTTGAGAGGGATGGCTTATACATTTGTGCAGATGTTTCGCCCGAAGTTTACGATGCAGTATCCCGAAGTGAAATGGAAACCGCCAGGGTCGTTTCGCGGTCGCCCAGTGCTGGTCGAGCGAGAAGATAAAACCGGCGAGCGATGCGTGGCGTGCGGATTATGCGCCCGTGCTTGTCCGCCAATGGCAATCAGCCTTCAAGCCAGTGAGACCGACCTGCCACAAGAGCGTCGCCCGATTACTTTTGAAATCAACATGCTACGCTGCATCTACTGCGGTTACTGTGAGGAAGTCTGTCCCGAAGAAGCAATTGTCATGAGCGATGAGTATGACATCAACTACACATCGCGTGAAGAAGCCATCTTGGGTAAGGAAAAGTTGCTGGTGCCGATGGAGCGTGTAAAGGCGCGGTTGGAGTTTCTACGCGAGTATAAAAACGCAGTGCGCCGAACCGAGCAGCAGTATGTTGGCGAAGACGCTAAATCGTAAGTGCTGTCCAAACCCGTCTCGAAGAAGCGTTTCATAGAGCGACGCTTATTTCATAGATGCCGCGCATAAAAAATCTCGCCGTGTTTTGTTCAGGCAACGGCTCAAATTTTAAGGCGCTGTATGAGCAGATTCGCGCTAGGAATCTGCCCTGCCAAATTGTGATGTGTCTTTCAAATAATTCGCAATGCGGAGCAATGCAATTTGCTCGCGAACATGGGATCGATGCTGTGCATCTATCAAGCAAGAGCGTGCCCAACGAAGAAGCCTTTGTGCAAGCCATGCTGTCAGAGTTAGAGAAACGTAAGGTGGATTTAATTCTGCTGGCAGGCTACATGAAACGCGTGCCGAAAGAAGTGGTGCGACGTTACTCGAACCGTATGCTCAACATTCACCCAGCGCTGTTGCCGAAGTTTGGCGGTCAAGGCATGTATGGTATGAATGTGCATCGAGCGGTCATTGAAGCAAAAGAGACCGAAAGCGGTGCAACCGTTCACTTTGTGACAGAGAATTATGACGACGGCGAAATTATCGTTCAAGAAAAAGTTCAAATCGCACCTGACGAAACGCCTGAATCGCTGGCCTCAAAAGTGCTGGAAGTCGAACATCGAATTTACACAGAAGCCTTGGTGAAGATGTTGGAGAAAATGGATTAAGTGCTTTTGGACAGAGCCCCAACAGCAGGAGTGGAAGAAGAGAAAGGCATACTGGTCGAGAAGGTTGGAAGTTTGACGGTAACAATTGCGCCGCCTTCTGATGCATTTGAAATGTCAATCTTGCCTTGGTGTTCCCCAACAATTTTGAAGCATATTGCAAGTCCAAGTCCTGTGCCGTTGGGCTTAGTGGTGAAGAAGGGGTCAAAGACTTTGGCAAGAATGGATTCGGGAATGCCGGTGCCGTTATCTTGAAAGGTAAGTTCAACAAAGGGTTGCGGCTCGCCATCGATGAAGTAAATGATGGGTTTTGCAGAGATGTCCAACCGTTTGTGTTTGTCTTTGGCGTTGGGTTGCTGGGTCAGCGCTTCAATAGCGTTAAGCATGATGTTAAGAAACACTTGTCGGATTTGGTCAGCATCTGCGCGAATGGGTGGAAGTTCGGCTGGAATGTCGATGTTGAGCTCAATGTCGTTGGCTTTGAAATTCTGCGCTAAAAGTTGAGCGGTTGATTGAATGACATCGGCAACGCTGACGCGCATAAGTTTCGGCTTTCGGTGCCGAGCGAAAGCGAAGGTTTCTTCAATGAACTTATTGATGCGGTCGACTTCTGCGCCGATGCGTCGAATGTATTGATAAGTCTCGGAGTCAGGCGAAATGTCAAGCAAGATGGCTTGTACCATAGATTTGATGCCCGCCAGTGGGTTTTTGACCTCGTGAGAGATAGCCGCCGCAATTTCGCCAAGCGTCTGCATTTTCTCAGCTTTTTCTTCAGCTTGTCGGCGCTGTTTTTCGTGTGTGATGTCTTTGAAAAGCAAAATCGCGCCGTTCGGTTTGCCTGTCTCGTCAATGCGTGCCGAGAGCGAATAGCCAAGTATAACTGGGTGGGGGTCGTTGCGGAAAAGAATCTCGCCGCGATAACTGTGCCCCTCGAGCACATGCTGAAGCTGAACTTCTGGAATATTCAAAAAAAGCGAAATGCGTTTGCCGCGTAGATAGCCCTCATCTTCGCCAATAATTTTTTCAGCTGATGCATTCAGCGAAACAATCTGAAGCGACTGGTCCAAAATGATAACTGCTTGCTCCATTTGCTGAATAAACCGACTGGCAGAAATCTCTGGTGAAGATGCCTCCTCTAACTGAATCAACTTGTGGATGTTTTGTGAGATTTGGTCCATTGTGACAATAGACTGACGCTTGCGCACAGCGCGATAAATTGAATTAACAACCTCAACGAAATCATGGCCAATCTCTCCGGTCAAGTTCACCACATCGCTGGCGCCAGCGCGAAAAGACTTAATCACAGCTTCAATTTTGCCCTCTTTCATAAAGGCAATGATTGGCATCAAGTAAAATCGGCTTGCCAGCAGTTCAAGCTCATCAATATCGCTCGGACGCACAACTTCAAAGTATATTGCATCCGTATCGCTTGAAATTTGTTCAAGGCCACTGCGCAAAACCCTGACAGATTTAAAGCTTTGAGTCGAAATAACATGTTGAATGAACGCAGCGGCTTGAGAAGTCTCTGAAATAATCACGAAACTTGGCATAGTCTCAACGATGCATGGATGTTCAAATTTCTTGTTTATTCTGCAAACTCGGCAGCTTTCATGGCACAGCCGAAAAGTGGCAAAAGCAACGGAAGTTCCTTTTTCCAGGCTGATTGAACACTGAATCCATCAGGTAGCAGTGCAGGTTGAACAACAACCCCTGTTGTGTCTTGAATAAATCCAAGAAGATTCTCGTTTATCAATTTTCCGAAGAGGCTGACGGGACTTTTTCCGCCTAATGCTTTTAATTCATTGGCTACAAAGTAGGCGATGTCGGTTTCGGTTTCAAGTGTCCAATAGCGAAACAGTATGGGCGCGCCATGTGTGAGTTTTGAAATCGAGAGATACGCTTCTGAAAGTTCCAAGACTACAAGTTCTGGCATTGCGCCATAGAGCGATTGGATAGCGACATGCGAAAGTTCGACCAACACGATATTTTTGCCAGAAGGCAACAAAAGCATCTGCAGACGCGTCAGAAACCGCTTCGGCACGAAAAAGAGCAGGTGCTTTTCAAACGGTAAGTTTGGTTCATCGGCAAACTTGACCGTCTCGATTTCGTATTCATCGCAGTCACGCAAAAAGGCTTCAGCTTCGCGAGTGCACTCTTCTTGGAACTCGGCCTCGTTCAAATTCCGATTAAAACAAGCCACAAGACTTTTAACGCCAGTCAAGTTCAAACAAACAGAAACATCCGTTTGGGGATAGGCATTTAATGTATCCGCAAGAAGTTTTGAGCATTCAGCCAAGTGCTTAGGGTCTCCCTTGTCTAAAATTTCCTGATAGATATTGGCTGGGGCGTGAATGGATTCTAGTTTCGCGATGCTAAATCCACTGGCTAATGGTGTAAGTTGTGTGATAAGCACACGGTCTGAATCTATCAAGACGGAAAGGTGAGTCATTTGCGTTTAAGTGTTTAAGTTCGGTGTGCTATCGCACCTCTAAGTATTCTTTAAGTTTCTTCAAGCGTTCAGGTGTAATGCCTTTCACTTCTAAAAGTTCCTCGAGTGAGGTGAGTTTCCCGCCTTTGAATTTACGAAACCGCACAAGCCTATCAGCAAGGGTTTCGCCAATTTCTGGGAGCGCTAGTAACTCGGCTTCTGTTGCGGTGTTGAAGTTCAATTTCGTTTTGGGAAGTGTTGTGTGTTCACTGGCTTGAAATCTTGATAGTTCCTGTTCAATCAGGCTGTCGGCTTCTGTGCCAAGAAACGCTTCCTCTTCGAGCCGCCATAGGGTTGCATCTTTTTCAACAAGGCCGTTCATCAGGGAAAGGGCAAGGCCGATAAGCATAAAACCAATGAGTACCGATATTGCAAGAAGTTCGCTCCGCAGCAACGAAGCCCTTGTCGCAAGACGATTCCACCAACTCATAGACTTGAGATTTTATGAAGCAGGAAATATCGCTAAACAAACAAAGGCAACAAACACCAGCGCAAGACGCAAACTAAACAGATGTTTTGACCAGAAGCGGCTTGGTTGGGCACGAGATTGATAATGCGCATCACATGCGCCGTGCAAAACACCTCCACCATTGGAATCGCTGAAATTTGAATACTGCCCTTGCGTTCTGTTGTAAAAAGCCGATACCCAAAACTCAAAGCAAAACACGGCGCAAATGACATAGTCAAAATAGTTGATGAGCAAGTTGTGTATGAGATTGATTCGGCACATGCAAGGTTGACCAATTTGGCTTATTGGATTTTGAGCAAAGGCATCGGAACAGCGACAAGTTTTTTTTCGGTAAGCAAATAAAGTTCGGAAGCCGTAACGCCAATGTCCATTAACTTTCCAGCGTTTTCCCCAACGAGCAAGGCAATTTGAGATGCATCCAGTTTGCCAATGAAGCGAAAGCCATGGTGTTGAAGTGCATCAAAAATGAAGACCGAGCCTTCATCGACGGCAAGGACCCACTCGACAAGTTGTTGTTCGCCATTCGATAGTATCTGCACGACTTCTCCCGATGCAAGTGCAACAGGCGTTTTCAGCAAGCCTTTTCCAACCTGTGCAACAAAGTTGCCGAACAAATCATAAGCGAAGAGGCACTGTGCACCTTCATCGGAGACAAAAACTTTGCCTGATTTTGTGGCTTGCAGTCGGTTTGGAGCCATAAACCGACCAGCGCCGCTATTGAACCCGCCGAAGATAAATTGAATGGGGTTTTGCCGTTGCTGTTGCAGAGAAGCGAAAGTAAAAGGGTTGATGCGTAGGGCTTGTTGTTGGGCTTCATCGAGCAAAAACAAATCGCCTTGTGGTGAAACAGAAACGCTAATTGGTCTCCACACTTGCGAAGAGAGACTGCCTAGAGTCTCTGAAACTTGCACAGAAGCATCCGGGCGGTGTTGCAGGAGCGCAACAAAGTTCAGAAAGCGATCGAGGTGCAAAATGCGCTGGTTACCTCTATCGGCAATATAAACATTCATACCATCCGTTGCAATGTCGCACGGTGAATCAAAACCTTCGCGCTGGAGTCCGAAACCGCCAATGTTGGCAAGGATTTTGCCTTCTGAATCCAATCGCAAAATTTTGTTCGTGGCGCCCTCAATCACATAGCACTCGCCCAGTGAGGAATTGACAGCCAGAGCCACGGCCTTTTGAAATGAAGCAATGGTACGCACGGCTTGTGCTAATGCAGAAGAAAAGGTGCAAGCAAGCAGAAGAACAAGCAGTGTGCGACTCATTTCTCGACGAGTCCAGTTGTGGTGTCAGTCAATGGAACGACATAGTCCGAAGTAGGAATCATACTTCCATATTTTGGAAGCAGTACTTTGAACCCACGCGCAGGCGGTTGGGGTAGCGCTCTTCCGCGAATCCAGGGATTGAGAAACTTGACCATTTTGAAGGTTGTGCCTTGCTCAATAGCCCATTGCGCCAAGTTGGGAATGGGAGTTGTAACCAGCACAGACCTAGTCTCAATTGGGCGATAAGGGACGACGGGTTCATAGCCATATTTTTCAGGGTGTTGCATACACTCTTTAATTGCGGCGATGCGGAAAACATACCGTGCGGTTTCACGATTGAGCCAAAGGTCGTAGTAGTTGTCGGTTTGCTGGAAAGTTATCTCGCCTGAAACGCCGCTCATGCCCATGTTGTAGCTTGCCGCTACGGCCGACCAATTCTTAAAACGCCGATAAGCTTGAAGCAGATACTTGATGGCAACTTCGGTAGCCAGCTCGAAATTGTAGCGTTCATCGACAAGGTCATTGACAATTAAGCCGTATTCTCGACCAGTTGCTGGCATAATTTGCCAAATACCTGCCGCACCTGCAGGGGAGAGCAAGTCCATCAACTTGCTTTCAGCAACCGCAAGATATTTGAAGTCGTCAGGCAAACCGGCTTCGGCAAGCTTTTTTTCAATGTAAGGAAAGAACCGACCCGCACGTTTGAGGTAAAGCGTAATTTGAACACGGTCATTGACATTGAGAAGAAAATCGCGCTCGAAGCGTTCAAACACTTCAGCATCTTCAAGCGGAACACGCTCGCCGAAAATGTAAATGGAGTCTGAAGGATTAAAGTTGTAGTAGAAAACAGGCTTCGCGGGCGGAATTAGAACCGTTGTGGTGTCTGACCGATATGAAAGCTCATCAAGTTTTGATGAGTTCAAAAATCCGAGAACAAGCACAGGGCAAAGCAGAAGACCTAAAATCAAAAGTAAGCGTTGGATGCGCATGGAGAGAGAAGATTACGTTTAGGTTAAATTGTGATGTCGAGCAACTAAATATCACCCTAAAATTGTATCTTTGAGTGAATCCTAACCAGAAAGTATCTCTGTGGTTTCACTGACAAGTGAAGTATGAACTCCAAAAGTCAAAACATCCGCAAATCTGCTGCCTCCATATCCAAGAAAGACATTCTTGAAATCGTTATGCTGATATTCCTGATTGCGCTTTGGACGCTGGTTGAGTTGTGAAGCATTAGGCACATTGACAAAAAATTTAACACAGAGTTAACACCGCGCTCACAAACGCAAGCTTAATTTTGCGTAAGAAATTTCTTAATGCTTCTCAAAAAATGTGGACAAGAATACGTTCCAAAGCATTGCAGTTCAGAGCGCTAAAACAAGTCAGCAAGGAAGATGTTATTGAAACCTTGCTACTGTTTGCGGCAGTGTTGATGTTTGTCACTGCAAATAGTTGTCAGCTCTGAGAAAGTTAGCGATGCGGTTTCATTAGGACGTTTTTGTATTTCTCCAAGTTTTCCAAGATGATGCCTGTGCCGCGAGCGACGGCAGTGAGCGGGTCTTCATCTACGAAAACTGGGAGTTTGGTTTCTTCGCTGATACGCTTATCTAATCCTTTGATAAGTGCTCCGCCGCCGGTGAGCATAATGCCTCTGTCGAGAATATCTGCAGAGAGTTCTGGGGGTGTGCTTTCCAAGCATCGGCGCACGGCGTTGACGATTTGCCCAATCGGTTCGGCGATGGCCTCACGAATTTCAGAAGAACTCACATCGCGCTGTTCGGGCAAGCTCGTAACTAAATTTCTTCCTTTAACAGTTGCAGTCTGTTCTTCTTCCAGCTTGTAAGCAGAGCCGATTTTAATTTTGATTTCTTCGGCGCTGCGCTCACCAATAGCAAGGTTGTAGGTTCTGCGGAAGTGTTGAAGAATAGCGTTAGTGATTTCATTGCCAGCAACTCTGATGGATTCGCCAGAGGCGATGCCTGAAAGGGAAATCACCGCAATATCGGTTGTGCCGCCGCCAATGTCGACGACCATATTGCCGAAAGGTGCATCTATGTCGAGCCCCATGCCCACGGCGGCCGCCATGGGTTCGGCAACGAGGTAGACTTCTTTGGCGCCTGCGTGCTCGGCGCTGTCGCGCACGGCGCGTTTTTCAACCTCTGTAATGCCCGATGGAATCCCAATGACCATGCGGCGAATAGAGGTAGAAAAATCGTTCAGGGTCTTGCGAATCAAGCCTTTGATGAGCTCTTCGGCGGCTTCGTAATCGGCAATGACGCCATCGGCAAGCGGCTTAATGGTGATAATATCGCGATGAGTTTTCTCATGCATCTGGCGCGCCTCGTGCCCAAGCGCAACTACCTTGCGCGTGGTGCGGTCAAGCGCAATAATAGACGGCTCGTTCAGTACAATGCCTTTTCCCCTCACAAACACAAGGGTATTGGCTGTGCCCAAATCAATCGCAATATCTTTGGATAAAAAATCAAACAGCCCCATGTGCCAGAAAAGAAGTGGTTTCAAGATGAGTGTTGCTTGAAAACAAGAATGGTGCTCAAGTTTGCCCGCAAAGATATGAAATTTCAAGACTAAATGAGATAAGGAGGTTTTGTTATATTCCAAGCCAGCTGTCGAACAAGAGTTAGAATAGAAGAGCAATGAACATTCTCATCATTGGAAATGGCGCAAGAGAACAAGCCCTTGCATGGTCAATCCTGAAAGACAATCGCGTTCAGAAGGTATATCTTGCTTCGGGCAACGGTGGCACGCGTGAGTTGGGTTCACGAGCTGAAAACATTCCTATCAAGCCGACCGACATCCACGCCCTTGCGAGAGTTGCCAAAGAAAAGAAAATTGACCTTACCATTGTCGGACCTGAACAGCCGCTGGAGCTGGGCATTGCCAACTACTTTCAGGCACAGGGTTTGAAAATTATTGCGCCAACAAAAGAGGCGGCACGATTAGAGACAAGCAAGGCCTTCGCAAAAGCCTTCATGCAACAGCACCATATTCCGACAGCGGCGTTTGTAAGTTTCACCAATTATCACCAAGCAAGAGCCTATGTTGACCGTCTCAAAACATTTCCTGTGGTAATTAAGGCCAGTGGGCTGGCGGCAGGAAAAGGCGTAGTGATTGCAGCGCACAAGGACGAGGCTATGCAGACACTTCACGCCATGTTTGAAGCGCGCATGTTCGGCGAAGCAGGAAACGAGATTGTAATTGAGGAATTCATGCACGGCGAAGAAGCCAGCGTGTTCATAATCACGGACGGCACACATTACCGACTCTTTGCCAGTGCACAAGACCATAAGCGCATCGGTGAAGGCGACACGGGCAAAAACACGGGCGGAATGGGAGCCTATGCCCCTGCGCCCATCGTGACCCCAGAAGTGATGCAAAAAGTTGAAACACACATCATTCAGCCTACGCTGCGCGCCATGCAAGAAGCCAGAACGCCTTATTGTGGGTTTCTTTATATCGGGTTGATGATTAGTGATAACGAGCCGAAAGTCGTCGAATTTAATGCGCGGCTTGGCGACCCCGAAGCCCAAGTCATTCTGCCTCTGCTCAAAAACAGTTTGCTGGATGTGTTGCTCGCTACAAGCGAAGGACGATTAAACCAAATTCAGATGGAGATGGTAGATAAAGTTGCCGCAACAGTCGTGATGGCGTCAAAAGGCTATCCTGATAACTACGAAATCGGAAAGGTGATTACAGGGCAATGCCACTTTGAACAAGCTTGTTCCAGTGAGGTTCTACTGTTCCATGCAGGGACAAAATTTGAGAACGGTAAGCTTTACACAAATGGCGGACGGGTGCTGTCAGTAACGGCTATTGCGGATACGCTCGAAGAAAGTTTGCGCCGCTGTTATGAAGCGATTGCACAGATTCACTTCGAGGGGGCTTACTTCCGGCGCGACATTGGCTGGCGTGCCTTAAAGAAAACGCAACTCAACTATGAGAAAGCGGGTAGTGGTATTTAGCGGTGCTGGGCTTTCTGCCGAAAGTGGAATTCCAACATTCAGAGGAAGCGATGGGCTGTGGGAAAATCATCGGATTGAAGATGTCGCGTCTCCACATGGCTGGAAGCGAAATTCAAAATTAGTGCTGAATTTCTATGCCATGCGCTTTGAAAAAATTCAAAACGTTCAGCCAAATGCAGGGCATTTGGCGCTGGCCAAACTGCAAGAAAAATTTGACGTCATTAACATCACGCAGAACATTGATAACCTGTTAGAGCGCGCAGGCTGTAAGCATGTTTGGCACTTACATGGACGCATTGACTGGCAAAAGTGCGAGCGTCATTACGACATCTTCGGATTTCGTGACAGTTATTTCAACTGCGACTTTAAGTCTGAAATTTCAAAGCCAGTTCAATGGGGCGATAAGTGTCCAAAATGCGGTGCGCAACTCCGTCCCGACGTTGTCTGGTTCGGCGAAAGCGTCGATATGCGACGTGAGACCTTGGAAGACTTAATCAATACCACCAGTGTCTTTATCGGCGTAGGAACATCGGCACAAGTCTATCCCGCCGCTGGCTTGCTAACGCTCTTCGAGGACGCCGAGCAAAAGTTCTTCATTGACCCCAACCCAGCCTATGAAGCCTTACAAGGCTTTGAAGTGATTCAATCTACTGCCGCAAAAGCACTGCCAGAACTGGTTCAACGCCTGATGCAAGACAAAGCGTAAAATCAAGGAATGAATGTAAATTTGCCCAGCTTGTCCTATGCTCATCACCCGACGCAAAACGCCTATCAACCTATAACCTTAACTGGCATGCGACATTCAGGATATGATGTTCTCATTATTGATGATAACAACAGCGAAATTACGCTCTTAGAGCGCTTTCTTCTCAGAAGCTGCGTGCCTATCCGTGAGCTCAAAGTAGCACGCACCGCACAAGAAGGAATAGAAAAAATCCGAGATGAACGCCCTGACTTCATCATCATCGGAGATGCCTACCCAGATATGAGTAGAAGCGAATTGCTAAAACAACTGTCGGAAATCATCTCCCTCGAGACGCTACCGACAATTTGTTTGGTCAATGATGATGCCACAGCAACATCCGAACTGCTCATCACCAAGAAAATTGGGGTTATCAGAAAAGCAATGCTCTCGCCCGAAAAGTTAGGCAACGTAATGCAATCGCTTCTGGAGCAAGCCAGAATGAGAGTCGAACGAAATCGGGCAGAAGCCATATCCACCTTACTGTTTGAACACAGCAATGATGCCATTGCACTAACCAACGCCGAAGGTGTGTTAGTAGCGGCAAATAAGAACTACTTGAACCTTTTTCAGTTAGACTCCACAAGCATCGGAAGGCAAGTCCAGTTCACTGAAGACAATCCTTTTCATAGTGCGGCTCACGGTTCAATCTCAAAAGTATATCAGAACGATAAACACGGAAACCGAATAGAGCTCGAAGTCAAGCGGCTGTTCATCGAAGAACATGGAAAGCGAAGTTTTATGCTTTCCATCTACAAGGCAGTGAAGACTGATGAACAAGTGCACAGCGCAACATCAGATACGTCAGCATTGGCAGGAGAGGCAAGGTGGTTGCGAGAATTTGAGAGCGCCTACAAAAATGCGCTACACACGCTTCAGATGATTTTTCGTTTGAAAATCAAAGGCTTACCGAAGGAAAGGTATGAACAACTCTTGCAAGAGCACAATCGGCAGATGCGCCTTGTAGTTGCCGCATCGGAATGTGTGAGCGTTTGCGACTGGCGACTCAAAGTCAGCACGGCGCAATATGTGGCAAACATTTTTGATATTTTCGAAGAATCGCCCTTGATGCGAGAAGGCGTTGAGATGAAATATGAAGGAGAAACACTCTGGATTGAGTTTAGCGAGGCAATTTTTATCGGACTAATTTTAGGAGAACTAATTACCAACGCACTGCAGCATGCCTTTACAGAGCTTGGCGGTCTTATCAGTGTTGCATTTACCAAAGAGAAGGATGATGCGATTTGTATGACCGTCAGCGATAGCGGTGTTGGCATTCCGGTTAGAGTTGAAACAAAGCCACCGGATGCGATGGGATTAGCGATTGTGCGAAGTCTCACAAAAAGACTAAACGGCAAAATGGAAGTCAAACGCTACATGGGCACCATTGTCCGTATTGTGTTGCCACAAAAGGCACAACAATTAGAAAAAGAGTCCAAGGCGTTGGTTACATCTGAACACTCAACTTGAACCGAGCCAATGAGAAATGTCATCATCACGGGTGGTGCAGGAAACCTGGGGCGCGCTGTTGTGAAGAAGTTTTTAGAATCAGGTTATCGCGTTGTTGTAACACTCGAGCCGAATGTGCAAGTCGATGAGAGGTTCCGAAACCAGAGCCCTTATTTAGACCTCTACGAGCTGGATGTAACAGACGAACACAAGTCAGAAGAATTTGTGAAGCAGTGTGCAGAGAAATACGCTCGCCTTGATGCCGTAGTGATGCTGGTCGGTGGCTTTGCACTGGGAACAATCGGGGAAATGTCGCATCGCTCCTTCGAGAAAATGTTGCGGCTTAACTTCTATTCAGCGCTGGCAATCGCAAAGCCGGCTTTTGAGGTGATGAAAAAGCAGAAAGGTGGACGGCTGATTTTTATAGGTGCAAGAGCCGGTTTAGACCTCAAGGAAGGCACATATGCCGTAGAGTATGGGCTTTCGAAATCGCTATTGTTTCGGCTCTCGGAGCTGTTCAATGCTGAGGGCAATAAAGCGGGGGTGGTCTCGTCGGTGGTTGTACCGAGCATAATTGACACGCCAGCCAATCGCGCCTCAATGCCCAATGCCAATTTTGATGATTGGGTGAAGCCCGAAGTGATTGCAGAAAGCATCCTGTTCCTGTGCTCTGAAGCTGGCGGTGCGCTACGCGATACCGTGTTGAAAATCTATCACAATGCCTAAACCTTCCGCATCATGCCCATGGGTCGTCTCTTGCTGGCAATAGGGTTGTGCTTTCTGGCTTGTGAGCTCAAAGCGCAACGCTACGCTTTTGATGAAGGGAGCATTCGCTTAACGCTCTCGGTAAATTATGCCAACTATGGCGGTGAACTCTATCAGCCTAATCTCACAGCCCGCATTGAATCTGACCGCATTACCGAATTGGTTATTCGTCCAAACATTGCGTATTTCTTCTTTGAGCGATTTGCGCTGGGCTTAGATTTGAGCTACGCAACCATCGCGCAGAATGATAGGAACAATGTTGTAACGCTTTTTTCACGAAGCACTTGGAGTGTAGGGGCAAGCATGATGTATGTCTTCGGCGAGCGGCAAGATCCAGTCTTTCCATTTCTTTCGACAAGTTATGCTTACCAACGCAGTTCAGACCAAGAGTTTGAATCAGGACGAAATCTGCGCAGCACAGGTACAACCCTGCGATTTTCCGGTGGCATGGCTATTATGTTCGGCAAACAAGCTTCACTGAATCTGGAAGCCTTTTATCGGGTTGACCAACGCAGAGTGCAACAACGCAGGCAGAGCGCCAGCGGCAATGTGCTGGGGCTGGAAGTCGGCGCAAGTTTGTTCATCTTTTAGGCGTGCCCGAAGTAAAATCCCAGTTCGCGTTCAACTTCGGGAGGCAAAGCTGGCAAAGCAGAACGTGGAATCAGAAAAGTCGAAAGGTTAAAGAAATCCAAGAAAATGCGATGTCCATCAACGGTCTGTTTGAGGTAGGTGTATCCCGATGAACCGCCGGTTCCGATTTTCGTGCCAATCATGCGTTGAACCATAATTGAGTGGCGATATCGCCAAGTCGCAAAGAGCTCATCAAGGTCAATGAGCGCAGTGAGAAAGCAGAACGGCAGGTGAAGAATCGGCTGGTCGCGATAGAGCATAATGAGCAAAGCGGCTTTGAAGGCCGTGTAGGAAAGTCGGCGTAAGCCCGCTCGGATAAGGGCGTTGTGTTTGTCTTCGCTGAAAAGAGCCTCAAAGTTCTCGGCAGTGCGTGAAAGTTGTGCCAGTTCTCGCTGTTTCTCTTCGCTGCTTAGGGTCGGATTTTGCTCAATCGTTTGGCGGTCTTGTGCAAGCATCGTCTGAACAGCCGTCTTGTAGCTTTCCCAGAAATCAAAGTTGCCGAAGTGTAAAAACGGCGTGCGTTCAAGCCACTTTTCAACAAGGTCAAAAAGGGAAGGCTCTTGTTCGGATTGCAAGACAAGGTGCTGATGGGCATCAGAGAGGCGTTTTTCATAAGAGGTGCGGTCGAAATCAAGCCGATTGGTGCGCCTCAACCCCAACTTATTTTCAATCAAACGAAACTGCACGCTTTGGAAGCCCGAAGCAGGAGCCAGAAAGTCGCGAAACGCTAAAAAATCGAGCGGCGTCATGGTCTCCAAAATTCGGAATTGCTCAATCATCACGGTTTGAATCGTGATGATGCGATGAAGGCGAGCGACCGCAACGCCGATGTTTTTTTCGTCGACATAGCGCGCCAGAAACATCTCGCGCACGGAATCAAGTTCGTGCAAAATTTGCTTGAACCACAGTTCAAAGACTTGATGAACAATGATGAAGAGCATTTCGTCGTGTGCAACCTGACCGAACTCGGCACTGCGAGGGGCTTGAGCAGAGAGAATTTTATCGAGTTGAAGATAATCAGCGTAGTAAGCAGGTGGATACTTCATCACAACTACGGCTTAAATTCTCGGCGATAAATTTTGATAGGGTCAACATCGAATCGGGGTTCTAATTTCTCTTGCACAATAGCCTCAAAGGCTGGCTTTTGTCGGTTTTGAACGCGAAGAATCACTACATTCCACATGTTTGTCTTGCCTTTACGGGGCGAAATTTTGCCGCTCGAGGGTTTGCCATAGAAGAAGTGATACTCTGTATAGAACCGTTTGGGTCTGGCAAAGTAGTCGTTGATATCTTCCCAGCGTAGTAGGGACTTTTTGCCTCTATGGATGTTTTGAACGATGCCTTCTTCGGTAACCAGGCGTTGTTCCGACACACTTGCGCCCACAAACCAGAACAGGCTGGTAATCAGATACAGCGAGAACTTCATGACCGATTCGCCATCGCCAATCGTAAAGCCAATCACAATACAAATGACCTGAACAAGGCTATAAATCGTTGGAAGAAGCGGGTAGCCAAAAAGCATTCCGTGCCAGAGGCTAAGGCGGACATGCGGAATGCGCAAGCGATTGAACAAGGCAATCATAGCAAAGAGCGGCATCAACAGCACCACCGCATAAAAGAAGTAACTTTCAATCACAAGAATAAGGGTTCTCAATTCGTTGCTCATCGCTTTTACTACTGTTTTGTTCTCAAAAACTACACTTGAAACTACGTTTATTTCGTGAAATTTTCACAAACTACAAAGGCGGTTTCGGATATTGCAAGGTTATGAACACAGAACTTTCTAATACGTTTCATTCTCAAGTTTGGCGAGCGACGGCGAAGTTGATAAAAAGTTCAAGGGCGGTCTTGCTGGGCGAGGCGGGGAAAGAAGAAAGTGCCTCTAAGGCTTTTTGGACGAACTTTCTGGCGGTGAGTTCTGCATATTCAATGCCGCCGTGCTCGGTAGTGAAGCGAATTATTTCTTCGCTAAAGAGCATGCGCTTTTTATCACTTTTGAGAAGAGCAAGGATTTCCTTGCGCTTTTGTGCATCGGCGTTTTCAAGTGCATATATCAATGGAAGCGTGATTTTTTTTTCTTTGATATCGCCTCCAACAGGCTTGCCGGTTCTTGAACTTTTGCCAAGATAGTCGAGAATATCGTCTTGAATTTGGAAGGCGATGCCAATAGCCTCGCCGCAGTGGCGCAATTTTTGTTTGACTTCGGAATCGCACGAGGCAGAAGCGGCACCGATTTCACACGAGGTGGAGATAAGCGAGGCAGTTTTGTCAGCAATAATTTTGAAGTAGGTGGCTTCGTCAATATCAAGGCTGCGTGTTTTTTCGATTTGTAAGAGTTCGCCCTCACTCATACGCTTAACTGCATCAGAGACGATTTCCAAGAAGTGATAGTCACGATGCTTCAGCGCCAAGAGCAAGCCGCGCGACAGCAAGTAATCGCCCATAAGGACAGCAACTTTGTTTTTCCAAAGTGCATTGATGGCGGGCAAGCCACGGCGCATATCGGCAGTATCAACCACATCATCGTGAATGAGCGTTGCGGTGTGTAGAAGCTCAACCAGCGTGGCGGCGCGGTAAGTGCTGTCGTTAATGCCACCAGCAATGTTGGCAGAAAGCAGAACTAAAATGGGGCGAACTTGTTTGCCTTTTTGGCGAAGGATGTAGTTAGCAACTTTATCAATCAAGCCGACTTCCGAAGTCATCACTTGCTTGAACGCCGTGCGGAATTGGATTAATTCAGATTCAATTGGGCGGCTAATCTCGTCGAGTTTCACGCGAAGATGTCAAGAAAGTTTGAAACGGTTGTCAGAATCAGCGTAGAACTTACTTTTTGATGTCGCGCTTGACCAGAACTTCTTTGCCAATTTTGGCAGATTTATAGATTGCATCGACAATGTTCATCCGTTCGTAGGCATCTTTTGCAGTTGAGGAAAGCGGGTAAAGCCCTGAAACAGCATCAATGAAATGGCGAAGCTCGTTGTAGTAAGAGCGCTTGTAGATGTCCTGAATTGAACCAATTTTTTCAGGCGTGACATTGATGAGCTTATCGTTGATTTTCTTGTGGAATTTGAGCGGATAGACTCGCGCAAATCCCTTATTGCCATACACATTGCAGAAGAGCAAATCGTTATCAACCTCAAAGTTCCAGCTGGTATCAATTGTCATAGCTTGACCAGTTTTGAGCCGAATCAGCACAGAAGAGAAATCTTCTACATCAGCAGAATGCTCGTCGTATCGGTAACGGCCAAAGTTGACAGCAGAAACACTATGGGCTTCGGGAAAATTCAAAATCCACAATGCAAGGTCGAGCACCATGATGCCCAAGTCCAAGAACACGCCGCCGCCAGAGACGGACTTCTGCGTTTTCCACTGTCGATCAACGGGGTTTTTTTTCAGCCAGCCGCACTTGACGAAAAACACATCGCCAATTTCGCCGTTCTCAATAAAACTTTTCAGTATCATCGCATCAGGGCGGAAACGTTGGTTCATCCCCACCATCATCTTGATGTTGGATTTATTGAGCACATCCAGAATCTCCTTGGCTTCTTTGGCAGTGCGAGCAAGCGGCTTTTCGACAAGGCAATGCTTTTGAGCTTTGATAGCGGCAATAGCAATTTCCTTGTGCGTGTTAGTCGGCGTAGCGATAATGACCGCATCGAGATCAGTCATAGCCAAAAGGTCTTGATAATCTTGGAAGATGTGCTTGACCTTATAGCGCTCTCCTAAGAGTTTGGCACGCTGAAACTCTGTATCGCAAAGGGCAACAAGTTGCACATTCTCGAGCTTAGAAAGAATCGGAAGGTGAATGATTTGGGCGATGTTACCTAAACCGATAACGCCGACTTTGATTTTTTCCATAGTTAGAAGTGTTAGATGCAAGTGATGGAATGTGAAGTTAATCAAAAGGCCTTACAAGTTGAGCAGGCGGCGCCGCACATCACATTGGTCCTTTTTACAGGCGGGGTTTTGCGCAAAGCAAATGTCATAAATTTCCTCATAGTCGTAGTCAATCGTGATTTCTTCATCGGCTTCGATAGGGCGTGAGGCAACTAAGTATAGCGACGTGCGGTCTCGAGCTTTGATTTCAGCATTGGGCTCGCAACTGTGGTTGATGTATCGGATTTTCTCGGTCATGGCTGTGTCGATGTAAGTGTCCTCACCGTTGTAAAAAATATAGACATTAGCTTCTTGCTCTTCGCGTCGTAGACACTCTTCGGCGTTGATGGTTTCGCCGGTGATAATCATCAGGATTTCGCCAGCGGCGCAAGGCTTCGTTGTAAAAATGCCTTTGCCTTGAATGTGGGAATCCCTCACCACGATGTAGTCAGGGTTGTAGAGGTCAGAGTCAGGACAACCGTTCTGCATGGGTGAAAAATTTTTGTGTATTTTTGTGTGCAAAAGTAACTCAATGCACCAACATCTCCATAAACGCAAGTTTTGTGAAACGAAAGAAAGCCGCTACTGCGCAAGAGAAAACTCCCAAGAAAAAATGCCCCAAAATTTTAGTGTGCAATGACGATGGCATCGATGCCGAAGGGTTGGATGCTTTGGTGAAAGCAATGAAAAAAATTGGCGAGGTAACCGTTGTGGCGCCACTGACACACCAGAGCGGCATGAGTCATGCCATGACGCTCGGCAAGCCGCTCCGTATCAATAAGTGGCACAAGCACAAAAGGTTTTTCGGATACGCAGTCAACGGCACGCCTGTCGATTGCGTCAAGACAGCCATGACACACATCTTGAAACATCAGAAACCCGACCTCATGGTCAGTGGCATCAACTATGGAAGCAACACAGCCATTAACATTCTCTATTCCGGCACAGTGGCGGCGGCAATTGAGGCTTCATTCTTCGGCGTGCCTTCTATTGCGTTTTCGCTCACGACCTACGAAAATGCCGATTTCACTTACGCCGCAAAATTTGCGCGCAAACTGGCCTTAAAAGTTCTTAAACACGGCTTGCCTGCCGAAACCTTGCTGACGGTCAACATTCCTAACTTGCCCGAAAAGGAAATCAAGGGCGTGATGATTACAGCGCAAGGAAAATCCAAGTGGGAAGAAGAAATGGTCGAACGAAGCGACACATATGGACAACCTTACTATTGGCTACGTGGCGTCATGACACTCTACGACCACAGTTTAGACGCTGATGAATACGCCGTTCGCCACGGCTACGTGTCCATTACGCCCATTTCTTACGACCTAACGAACTATCGCTTCATGGAGACTTTGCGCCAATGGAATGTGAAGAAATGAGATTAGAACGAAACCGCTACAGAGACAGATGGGTAGAGGGTGTGTGTCATAGCATCTTGCTGAAAGTGAAATGAGGTGCGAATGTGGTCATTGTATTGATGGACGGCAATGAGCGCGTCGAGAGCAGAAAGTGCATGGTTAAGCACAACAAGCGAGAAAAAGTTTGACGCAGTTTTCAGATGTTGATTTGCCAAGCCTCGCATAGAAGCATATTGCAAATAGGCAGTCGAGTGAACCTCGAACCGATTGTCCAAGCGCGCCACATCGTAATCATACCAGCCGATGGCATACTCGCTGTATTTGCCGATAAGTTCATAGTATTGTTGGTCGCCGTAGGGTGGGAGCGTGTGCGAGAGCGTGGCGTTGCTGGCGGCGGAGACGGCAATGCGCTCAAAGGCATTGAGAAATCGGTAATCGCGATTGCGAATTTCGTTTAAGCGCTGTGGCGTGCCCAGTTCGGCAGCCATTTGTCGGATTTGATTGGCGTTTGGCACAAGCCCTGAGTTGAGAAAGCGTTCGGTGGTGTAAATCTCTGATAGGCGTTCGGCGTAGCGAACAGCGTCCCAGCGCGCTCGGCCGTCGTTAGCAAAGCCAGGTCCGTTTGGAGCAAGCCCATCGGCAAAGGCAACAAAATCGCGCTCGCCCTGTCGACCCTTGTTTTGATAATGAAGCGCTATTGCCCAGAGCGCAATTTCGGCAACAAAGAAAAGCGCAGAACGCCAGTAACTTTCCGCATAGAACTCCCCCGCGCCGGGCACAAAGGCCGAAAACACAGCGCCAACTACTGGAGACCGCAACGGCCGCAAAGGCATGGACACTGAAACTACGCCCGCATCGTTGTAAGCCACATAATCGCCATCAATCACAAGCGGACGGTTCAGCGAAAGCACTGGCATCAGCATGCGTTCAGGCGTGTGGGTGGGAGCATTGCAGACAAGCGAAATCAATCGCTCACGTCGAACATCGCCTTGGGATAAGTGAGGGTTCTTGGCTTCTTCAGCATGTGAAGTGTGCAGCGAAAACGCAAAAATCAGAACAAGAAAAGAGAATGTCATAGCGAATCGATTAAACATTAGCGAAGCAGAAGTCTGGCACTGCGCACAGTTTCGTCGGCAAGAAAATCAAAGTCAAAGAGCACGCCGAAATGAAAAAGCCATTGGCGCCCATAGGTTACAAAGTTTTGTCCTTCTGGTCGCTCAAAGCCGCGCCGCAAGGGTTGATTGAACCGATCTAATCCGTAAGTGGCGCTGATGAAAATACTGGTTGGAAACGCATAGAAAGAATGGGAGGCGAGTCGAAGTTCAACGCCCACATCTTTGCGCCACTGATTGAGCGAGGGAATTTGCCTACTCCACGCTGCGCCAATGTCGAAATAAGTTGAGAGATAGAGATGATTGAAGTAGAGATGGAAAACCTGCACATCAAGGTTGGTGAAAATTGGGATGCGATATTCCACGTGAGCAAATGCTGCACGGTCGCCGCCAATTGCAAAGAACTCGTAGCCCCGCATGCCGATTAGGCCCGAAATGAAATTGTGAAAGAAGAAGTCGGTTTCATGCCCGAAGTTGAACGCCCCATAAGTGCGGAGCGAAAGCGTGTGCTGAAATTTCGGACTCCATGTCGGAAGTGGGAAGTGATAATTCAAATCGGCAGTGAGGCGAAAGAAACTAAATCCATCATAGACAGGCCGAAGCGTGCCTGTGGATTCGACAAACTCGTTGCCGGTTTGGAGTTTGCTGTTTTCGTAGTCGAGCCGCACGCGCGAAAGAAACCCAATCGGGTTAATGTTTTGATTAAACGAGCGTGTGCGCAAATCCAGCTTCCAAAAAAGCGAGGCACTGCGTCCGATGAAATAGTGGCTACTACTTGCAGGCAACGTTTGTCCAAGAGGCTCCCAGAAGAACGAGTGAATTTTAGAGCTATAAAGGCTAAGCGAAAAGGTTGTGCGAAATGAACTAGCTTGAAAGAAGAGATGATTAATCGGAATGCGGAAACGAAGCGAGAGGTCAAACTGTGTAGCCGCAAAGGAGACGTTGTAGCTGGTGCTATCGTTGGGACTGAAATCGGTTTGGTATCCGCCGAATTGACCAGCGGCGGGCACATTGCGCGTGATGTGAAAAACATCAAGCGTGAATTTCGGAAGCATAGAGGCAGGCAAAAAGGTTTGGTCGCTATATTCAAACGAGAGATAAGCATCGCGCTCCATTTCAAGCAGTTTGGTGATGGGGTTTTGTGCGCCGTCGGGGAAATTGCTTCCAGGTGCAAAAGCAAACATGCCAAACAAATTAAACTGCCCCAGAACTTCCGATGAGCTAAATGCGGCGCCGAACTTTGCCGCTCGCCAGGCATCTTTCCAGAACCCACCTTGGGGTTTCGTGTAGGCATCGAAACGAATCAAGGGAATCACATTGAGCGGCGAGAAAATCTTGGTGTATTCGCGCGTTGCATATTGCGGAACGATGGAGTCGTCGTATTCAATCAATGCTTTGTAGAGCGAATCCGTCTTTGAGGCTGTGCAAGAAAGTGCGTCAAGAGGTGGAGCAAGCGAGGCAAATTGTGGTGTGTCGGTGCGTGTGCCTTCAAAGGCAATTGGCGTAGGCTCTTGGCGATAGACAGCATTTGGGTTTTGAATCGGCGCGGCAGAGTCGAGCAAAGCAAGTTTGTAGCCCGTGTGCGTGAAATGCACATATGCAATTTTCCCCGAAGCGTTCATCGTTGGCATAAATGCACCCGTGAGCACATTCGTAAGTTGTTCAACCCTGTGGGTTTCAAGGTTAAGCCGATAGAGGTTGAAAATGCCCGTGGGATTTGAGGCGTAAAGCAGGTATTGGCCATCAGGCGTAAGCGAAAGGTCGCGCTCGTCAATTGAGAGGTAAGGATTTTTTTCGTCAATAGCTTCGGTAAGCGGCGAAAGTATGCCCGAGCGTCTGTCATATTGCATCAATCGACGTTGGTTGCGAACCCCAAGGGCAAAGAAAATTTTTGAGCCATCGGCAGAATAAATCGGGGTCAGGACTTTCTCACCGTTCTTGAATGAGGTCAGCACGCGCAAGTGCTGTTTGGCAGTGTCGGCCGTGAAGGCAAGTTCGACAAGGTTTTCCGTGCCGTCTTTTTGCGTAACGGCGACAATGGTGTTATTGTCAGGCGAAAGCGAAGGGGTTTCTAATCGCTTCTGGTAAGTAAGGCGCGTCTCTTCACCAGTGTCGATGTTGTAAATAAAGAGGTCGTTATACTGCTGCACTTTCCAACTTGTGCCAGTGTATTTGGAGTAGAGAAGGTATTTCCCATCGCGGGTAATTGATAGGCGCGAAGAGACACCGCGCAAGAGCGGCTGACCCTCCGAGAAGTGATAGCCGCAGAGGTGGCACTGCCCATAGTCAGAAGCATAGTGATGCACGAAAACATCTTTGACGGTGGTGCGACGGGCGGTTTTGAACGAGCCCTCATTTCCCAAGTCTCGCACGAAAATACCGTAACCGCCAATGGTTGCGCCGCCGTTGGAAATGTAGTAAAGTTTTTTCCCATCAGGCGAAAAGACAGGCGAAAAGTTCATGCCGTTGGGTTCAATGATTTTACCTGATTGTTCGACAATAGCTTGAGTGCGGGCTTTGTAGTCGGCAGCAAGGTATTGTGTCCATTCGGCGTAGAGGTGTTCGGCAGGTTTGTGGTAGGTGTCTTCGAGAGCGGCATTGACGTTATAGTTTGAAAACGAAGCAAAGTTTTTCATCAAGCGCTCGAGTGAAGATTCGCCGTATTTCGTGGCAAGGTATCGAGTGAAAGCGAAGCCGTAGTTATACCACTGTTCGCCGCCAAAACCCGAGCGAATCACAGGGTTTGAGATTTCCGACAAGGAAGCAATTTTTCCTGCCAGAACATCGCTTCGCAAAATCATGTCGCGGTGACTGTCCCACGTGTCGTAGCGCAGTTCGGGGCGTTGATATTGTGCCACGCCTTCCGCAAGCCAAAAAGGAACATTAAAGCCAGCAATCGGATACGAGACAAGCCGATTCGGGAAGCCGTAAAGGATATCGTTGCGCCGTGTAGGCTCGTAGCCAAAGGCTTGAATGAAAGCCGCTGGCATAAAAGTGCCCACTTTCATCGCCGCTGTAAGTGTTACAATGTGCGTGTATTCGTGCGTAATCACATCGCGAAGCCACTGATGCTGACCACGAAACGGAAACTCGAGCGAAGGTGCCCAAATCTCAATCTTGTTTTCCGTAAAAAACGCTCCACCGTTGGAGTAATCGTCCGTATCTTTGATGACGATATTGACTTTGCCCGGGTCATGCCTGTAGAGCGAAGTAATGGCAGGGTAGATTTCTTCGGCAATTTTAGCGGCCAAGTGCGCCGAGCGTTCCGCCCCCTCATGGAAACTAACCGTGAAATGTGCAGTCTCAATCGTTTTCCAGTTCAGTTCTGGATGGCTGTATGCTTCTGGTTGTGCCAGCACCAGTGTTGGCGAAAACAGCAGAAGAGTGACCAAAAGTGAAAATCGCTTCACGAGTCTATGCGTTAAGTTTGAAGTCTGGACAGGTGCGCTAATAAACAACGATTTCATAAAAGAAAAAAGGCAACTGGTTGGGTAGAGAGCAAATGTGTGCAAATGTTTAACTCTCAACTTTTTTATCGGCGCTGGTGATGTCTTTGGCACTGATGCCTAATTTTTTCATCCGATAGCGAAGCACGTGCCGTTCAATGCCTAGGAGTTTGGCGGCACGGAGTTGATTACCTTCGGTTTGGTGAAGCGCATCCAAGATGTAGCGACTCTCGAGCTGCTCGAGGTATTCGCTTAAACAGAACCCCGGCTGAAAAATTGGTGAAGACTCTGATTTCGGGCTCGTAGCTGGCGCGCTGGCAGTGGGGGTGGACAAAGCAGGCGTAGGCTTTTTTGAGACGCCAAGCGACAAGTGTTGTGGTTGAATGGGCTCTCCGTTTGGCGTGATAATAACCGAGCGTTCAACCACGTTTCTAAGTTCGCGCACATTGCCCTTCCAAGAATAAGCAAGCATTGCCGAAATGGCCGCTTCGGAGAACTCTAATCTTTTGCGCATCGTTTGGCAAAAATGTTTGAGAAAGAAATCGGCAAGTTGCAAGATGTCTTCGGGACGCTCGCGAAGCGGCGGCAGTTCAATAGGGACAACTTGCAAGCGGTAGTATAAATCTTCACGGAATTTGCCTTCTTCAATCGCCAGTGCAAGGTTTTTGTTGGTAGCGGCAATAATGCGCACATCGCTTTTTATGTCGCGCAAGCCGCCCAAGCGTCGGAAGGCTTTGGTCTCGATAAGTTTGAGAATTTTAGCTTGCGTAGCCAGTGGCATATCACCGATTTCATCAAGGAAGAGCGTGCCGCCATCGGCATATTCAAACAGTCCGATTTTCTTACTTCGAGCGTCGGTAAATGCGCCCGGCTCATAGCCAAAAAGCTCGGCTTCAAGCAAGTTCTCAGGAATAGCGGCGCAGTTGATTTCGACAAACGGCTTCGATTTGCGCGCCGAACTGTGATGAATAAACTTGGCAACATGCTCTTTGCCCACACCACTTTCGCCTAAAATGAGAACGGTCGTGTCGTTGGTCTGTGCAACTTGAGCGGCAAGTTCATACACCTTCGTCATCTTCGGCGAACGACAGAGAATAAACTCCGATTCTGTGTATGGTCGCAAGGCGGCTGAGTTCAGAATGCGAATTTGATTGCGAAGCGCAAGTTTTTCAGCAACCTTTGAAAGCGCAAGTTTTAAGGCATCAACATCGAAAGGCTTGAGGATGTAATCGACAGCGCCGTTGCGTATGGCCGCGAGAGCAGTCTTGACATCGTTCAGCCCTGTAACAATTAGAACTTGCACGCTGTCATCAATCTCGCGCAATTTTTTAAGAACCTCAATGCCATTGATGTCAGGCAATTGATAATCAAGCAAGACAATATCGGGAAAAAACTTTCGAGCAAGTTCAAGCGCTTGTGCGCCACTCGAGGCAGTTTCAATCTGATACTCTTCGTCTGAAAGGGTTTCCACAATGAAGTCCCTAATGAGGGGTTCATCATCAACGACTAAGATGGTGTGCATACCTAATTAAATGTGAAGTTGTTCACCGTAAGCAAATGCCCAATTTTCCCACTGCGTTTCTTTGAAGACAACCATGACGTCACGAGCAGAAAGTGCCGCACGCTCTTCGAGATTGGAAATCAAATGTTTCAACAGCTCTTTTTTGACTTTCACGCTCCGCCCAACCGAGAGCAGAATTTCAACAATGATGAATTTCTCGCTGCGGGCATCGGCAAGGTTTGGGTAGGTCGGGTCATAAATGAAATCCTCCGCATTGAGCTCAATGAAACGTTGAAATCGGTCATGTTCAGGAATTCCAGAGCAGACAAGCGCGTCGTGAATTGCATCCGCAATCAAGCGCTTTTCTTGCAGTGTTCTACCCTTGTGCAAAGTGATAGTAACGAGCGGCATAGGTATTTTTAGGCTATAGTGCCCTTGGGCAGATTCGAACTGCCGACACAGAGTTTAGGAAACTCTTGCTCTATCCAGCTGAGCTACAAGGGCAAATTTATAAGTGCATGGTGCCTAACTCAAATTTAAGGTTTTCGGATTACAAACCGCAAAATGTCATGTTCTTGATTTTAGGGCTTCAAGCATAATAGAAATGGCTTCATCAATTGTGAGCTCAAAAATGCCAGCTTCGCCGGCAAAGAAGGCTTGTTTCCAGATAGAATAAGCCTCGAGCTCCTCTTCTGAAACATCTTCGAAGGCGATGAAGTTGGCGCCGGAGAGCTTGACGCCAGATTCCATGATGGGCAGGTGTGGGATGAAGACTTTGGCATCGGGCACATGTGCGGCGTTTGGCAGGAAAAGATGACGTAACGAGTAAATGGCAAAGTGATAGACGGGCTGTGGAACGGGCAAATCGTGGTGGGTGTCAATGCGCAAGACTTTTGCCATGCCAAAGGAACCATCTTTGCACACGAAAGAAATGACATCGCCGGGCTTAAACATCACTCATCGATTCGGCTCAGTTCCAAGAAACAGCGGTAACGGTCATCAATCTCTAAGAGACTGAGGTTCAGCAGGCCTTCGGCACCGAATTTTTCGACGCAGAAACTGGCCATGGTGCTTCCATACAGCACGGCTTTACGCAAGGTCAGTTCATTGATATGATTGACTTTGGCAAGGTATGCGGTAAAGCCGCCGGCGAAGCTATCGCCAGCGCCGGTTGGGTCGACAATGGTCTCAAGTGGGTAGGCAGGTGCGGAGAAAATTGAAGTTTCGGTGAAAAGCAAGGCGCCGTGTTCACCTTTTTTGATGACGAGAATTTTCGGCCCCATGGCACGAATAATTCGGGCGGCTCTGACAAGGTTGGGGCTCTGCGCCAGCAAGCGCGCTTCACTATCGTTAATGATGAGCACATCGACAAGCTTCAAGGTCTCTTTAAGTTCAGGAAGTTTCTTTTCAATCCAGTAGTTCATGGTGTCGCAGACAGTCAACTTTGGCGATTTGATTTGTAGGAGCACATTGCGCTGAATGACGGGGTCTAGGTTACCAAGACAGACATACTTGGCTTCCTTGAAGGCATCGGGGAGAATGGGGTTAAAGTCGCTCAGCACATTTAACTGTGTTTCAATCGTATCGCGAGTGTTCATGTCGTAGTGGTAACGCCCGTGCCAGCGGAAGGTTTTGCCGCCTTTGACAATTTGCAAGCCCGAAAGGTCGACATTTTTTTCGCGCAGAATTTTCAGGTTTTCATCGCCGAAATCGTCGCCAACTGCGCCAACCAGCATGGGTCGGTCAACAAAGTAACTGGCGGCAATGCTGATGAAGGTTGCCGCGCCGCCAAGCACATTCTCGCGCGTCTCAAACGGCGTTTCAAGATGGTCAATAGCCACAGAACCGATTGCTAAGAAAGACATAGTGAAAAGTGTCAAGGTTGATTCGGTTAGAGTTCAAACCACATGCTTTCGCCGCCAGCCAGCCGAACCGTCAGCACCTCATTGCCAATTTGATACACATTACCTGAAAGCAACTCCTTCAGTTCAGGCTTTGTGCTTTGAAGTGGAATGGAAACTTCGGTGGTCTTGAGCGGGTGAGCATTGGCTAAAAGAAGCAACTGTTTGCCATAGCCGCTACGCAGAATGCCCAGCACAGAGCTGTTCGGAACATCCAAAATCGTGATAGTGCTGGGTGAAGGGTCAATAATCAATTTTTCATATGCCTTTCTGACGCAAAGCGTTTGCCGAATGAATTCAATGATAGGAGCAACGCCATTGCCGCCGGTCCAGTTGTAACTTTCTTCGCTGAACAAGCCAAGTTTCTCTGATGGAAATTGTTCCAAATCCGCAGGCGAAAACCCAATGCCCGTGTTGACGGGATACCACTCACACAGTTCCATGCCAGAGTGAATAAATGGAATTGTTGGGTAGGCGCAAGCGACTGCGAAGATGAACTTTGAGTAATTGGCGCCAGCTTCGCCCCCGCCGAAGCGTGAAGCATTGCGCGGCGTATTATGATTTTCCGCAGAACCAAAGAAGGGAATCGGCACGCCAGTCTGTGCAAAAAAAGTCAAAAACTTTTTAAGCTCATCGAACTGATGCCCAACGAAAATCAGACTGCCCATCACGGCGTTGTAGCCTTCGGCAACGCTTTTCGAGCTAATCTCGAAATTTTCGTCCCAAAAGGCAAAGTCAGGGTTCTTTTGGCGAGCCACGCGCACCATAGCCTTTTTCAGTTCAGAAGGAAGTGCATGTCCCATGTCAATCATCACGCCATCGATGCCAAACTTTTCCTGGTAGTGCGGAATAATGCCGATGAGTTTTTCCCAGAGCGGCTTGTTGGCGAATTGCGGTTGCGCCAATTCCGCTGAATACATGCGAATTGTGTTATAAGCAATGTAGTTGAAGTCTGGATGGTCATACATTTTTAGATAAGTTACATCGTTCCACGGTGGTTGTGTATCGTCAGGGGGCCAGTCGGCAAATGCGCCCGGAATGCGGCATTCGCGCCCATCTTTGGTTTTGCCGATGTAACGACCGCCAATGAGCTCAACAGTCTGAGGCGTATCGGTAAAGAACGAACGATAGAGTGCGCTCGGCGGCGGCAGGTTGGTAAAATCCCCTGCACTAACCTTCGCATTGATGATAGCCAGTTCTTCCCGAGAAAAAATTGGACTGCCATAGACCAGTCCGCTCCGATGCTTCGGGTTTCGGTCTTGCAAGCGATTATCAATCCAATAAAACCATTCAGGATGTTCTTTAATCCAATCGCTATCCTTGGCTGATGTTCTGAAGACAAACTCCAACACAACGCGTAGCCCCAAGTGATGAGACGCTTCAACAAAGGCGGCAAATTCGGTTTCGACATCCAAGTTCAGGGCAGGTTCAGCCAAGCGTTCATCCAGTTTGTAAGGATTTTTGATGGCATATGGTGAACCAAGTGAGCCCTTGTTGCCATCCTTGCCGATGGAAGTAATCGGAAGCAAATGCACAACGGTTGCCCCAAGCGACTTGATGTAGGGCAGAAGCGCAATACATTTGAGAAATGTGCCCGTCTCGCGCAAGGCTTCATCGGGTCGAACATCAATCTGTCTGTTTTGGTCATGGTCAAACGCCGCTGTCAGGCGCGGAAAAAGATTGTAAATCACCGCCGAGCGCGACCATTCGCCGCCTTCAGTGGGCACAAGTTCAGCCTTCGGCAAATCAAGAATCGAATCAATCACTTCAGTGTAAAAATCCTTTGGCGAAACCTCAATCGCCGTTAAGGCCTCTGAAAACGGATTTTTCCAAAGCGATGGAATGAAATAGGGCTTCCGATAAGTCAGCGATTGAAGCGCAGCACGAACCCGTGATAACGACATCGAGGAAATGACTGATGTTGAATGTTGATGAAAGGCAAAGATGACCACGAAGCGCAAAGAAGTTAAGGCACATCCCCACGCACCACTAAAGCACTGCGCAAAGATAGGAAGTTCTAATCAGATTTTGTATAGTCTCGGCGTGTGCCAGGGACGATCACGCCGTTTTTGAAATCAGCTTCCCATTGAAGATGGCCTTCGGCATCATAGAACTTGCAATGCCCATCGAGCATGCTATCCTTGTAGTATTCTTCGGCTTTGAGCACGCCATTTTCGTAGTAGCTCAGTGTTCGTCCTTGCTGCTTGCCATTTTTGAAGTAAGCAATGCGGCGCAAGTTGCCATTCTTGTAGTAGAGACGCACTGTGTCGTCAGGTAGGCCATGCCTGAAGAAGGCCTCAGAACGAAGCGAACCATCTGGGTAAAACTCCCTCACCCAGCCTTCGTGGCGATTGAGTTCCCAGAACGAATACACACCCAAAGCGCCAAGCAAGATGATAGAGCTCAGAAAGAAGAGAACAGACTTCCAATGCATAGCAGAACGGAAAAAGAGATAAATTACAGGTTGAACGGCAACCAAAAGAAACGTGTTGCTTGAGCACAACACACAAAAGTTACCAAAAATTACCTATGATTGCGACGGGCACAAAGGCGCCAGAGTTCTCGCTTATCGACCAATGCGGCAAAACAGTTTCGCTGTCAGATTTCAAAGGCAAAAAAGTCCTTCTGGTGTTCTATCCCGGAGATAACACACCTGTCTGCACGGCACAACTCTGCTCCTATCGCGACAACTTTTCAGCCTTTGAACAAGCAGGTGTGCAGATTCTCGGCATTAGCACCGATAAGCCTGAATCCAAGAAGACATTTGCGGAGAAGTATCAATTCCCGTTTCCAATTTTGAGCGATAAGGATAAGACGGTTTCCAAGCAATACGATGCCTTGAGTTTCTTTGGGATGTCGCAGCGCGCCTATGTGCTGATTGACGAAGAAGGAATTGTGCGCTATGCGCAGAGCGAATTCCTGCCAGTGGTGTATCGCTCGGCCGAGGAATTGTTATCCAAAGTTCAAGCGCTCTCGACATGAGGGGAGTGTTGTGGTCTCTTTTATTGGTGCCCGTGGGGCTTTGGGCACAGGAGCAGGCGATACTATCGCTGGAGGCGCGCTTGAGCTCAACGCCCGATTCGCTCAAGCCCGAAGTTCAGCGCCAGTTAGCCAAGCAGTATTTTTTTTACTCGTTCAAACACCCCGATAGCGTCGAGTTCCGAAGAGCAATCCTTGAAAAAGGGCTTGCAATTGCACAGCAAAGCCGAGATACGCTCCTAATGGCAGCACACCATCTTGAACTGACACACTTTTTGCCCAATGACTCGGCCATCAAGGTGCTGAACTTCTACCACCCTATGCTCGACAGCCTGTCCAGACACGATTTCTCAAACACAATAGCCGCATTGATGTATGCATCAATGAGCATTGAAATTTTGAAGTTAGGTGGGTTCAAAAAGTTTCTTGCAAGACTGCTTTACAGTGCGCTTCCCGAAGTTGACTACGACCGCGCCCTGTTGCATTTGTTGCAAGTCAAATTAGCAGGCGAATTCTTGGTCGTAACCTATTACCGATTAGCCGAGTGTTACTTTGCCCTACGCAATCATCGTGATGCGCTTGCTTCGCTGGATGCCTGCCTGAAAGCCGAAGAACGCTATCCCTATATGGATGCTTACTTCAAAAGCAGAGCCAAAGCGCGCTTGGAACGCTACTATCGAGAACGACGCTGAAGACAAAAGCCAGTAGAGTGGAATTTTTTCTTTCACAATCGGTGAAAATTGCACAGCCAAAAGCCAAGAACATCACACTAAATCGTGCAGGCGAAACGGTTGGAAATTTGGCACAGAGTTTGCCAGTGTAAGTAAATTAAGTTAGTTTTGAGCAAAAGTTCACTGTTGTGAGCAAGCCAGTTGCTCGGAGTGTTCTAATTCTAAACGCGTTTAACTATGATTGATTACAAAAAAATCAAAAAGTCTCTCAAAAGAGCGTTGAAGTCCATTGAACAGATGGAACTGCTGGAAGAACTGATGAAGACGCAGCAGACAGGGCAATGGCCGGCACATCTTTCACCGCGCTTGCTGGCATCGGAGTTTTCAATAGCAACGCAACAATTTCTTCAGCAACTTCAACTGCCTGTGCCCAGCGAATCCAAAAGCCCAGCCCCACCGCCAGACAATAACGAGCCGCCGCCCATGAGCTACGAAGAATGGTTGAAAAAATTACAGATGCGACAGGGCGGACAACCAGCAACGCCCATTGCGCCATCAACTGCACCGACAGCAATTTCTTCTGGCGCAGGCGTCGATGAAGCTATTCGTCAAAGTGAGGCGCGCCTACGCACCATCATTGATGCAACACCACTCGGCATTTGTATCACCAATGCAAATTACATCTTCGAATACGTCAATAAAGCCTACGCCGATATCTACGGCTATCATCCGTCAGAAATGCTCGGCAAACCCTTCACGATGATTGTCGAGCCCGAAAAGGCTGACTTTTGGAGAGACTTGCACGACAAGTATCTGGCCGGCTACAAAGAAATTCGCGGCGAATGGACAACCGTGCACAAGTCAGGCAAGAAACTCACCATTCTTGCTGATGCCGCACGAATTGTGGGAGCAGACGGCAAGCCAAAAAAAGTAACCTTCGTGATGGATATTACGGAATTGACAAGACTGCGAGAAGAGGCGCGCATCAACGAAATACAAATGATGCAAACCGAAAAAATGTCGTCGCTCGGTCAAATGGTTGCAGGACTTGCACACGAAATGAACACCCCATTGGGATTCGTCAAGAACAATATCGAAATGCTGGAAGCCAAGAACAAAGAGGTAAAAGAACTGATGGGGATGTATGAAAAACTTCGCTCCCAAATCATGTATGGCAGTCCAAATGATGTGGCGATGTTGCTCTCGCAAATCGATAGCTTCTCGCAAAAAGTCAAAAACCGTGTCTGGCAAGAATCTGACACGCTCTTCCGTAGCGCAATCGAGGGCATTGACCGAATTCAAGACTTAATTCTTAGCCTTAGGAACTTCTCACGCTTGGATGAAGCCGATTTTAAGCCAACGGACATCAATGAAAACATTGAGGCAACGCTTAAAATTGCAAACCACATGTTTAAGGGTGGCATTCAAGTCATCAAAGAGTTCTCGCCCCTGCCGATGGTGCAAGCCTACCCAGCGCAGATGAATCAAGTGTTCTTGAACTTAATTACCAATGCCGTTCACGCTGTCGATGAGCGCACAGGCAAAATTATCATCAGAACTATGCAACAAGGCGATTCCGTGGTGATTAAAGTCATCGATAACGGTAAAGGCATACCGCCTGAAAACTTGAAGAAAATTTTTGACCCGTTCTTCACAACCAAACCTGTGGGACAAGGCACAGGACTTGGGCTATCGATTGCCTATAAAATCATTGAACGGCATGGTGGAAAAATAGAAGTGCAAAGTCAAGTCGGACAAGGAACAGAATTCACCGTCACGCTGCCGATTTCAAGTTCAGCGCAACTTTCAGCGGCAAAACAAAGCGCAAGTGTGCCCTTCACCGATTCACCATTCATAGAATAAACTCGAACATCACAACGCAAACTATGCAACGGCTGGATGCCAAGCCCGATATGTTAAACCAAGCACAACTGCTATTCGTTGACGATGAACCCCTCATGCTACAATCGCTTAGCCTCCTGTTTAGCGATGCATACATTGTCCACACCGCGCAAAGTGGCGCTCAAGGGTTAGAAATTCTGAAACGCCATACGATTGATGTGATTGTCAGCGACCAGCGCATGCCGCAAATGTCGGGCATAGATTTTTTAAGATGCGCCAAAGAAATTTCTCCAAACAGCATCCGAATTCTCATGACGGGCTACGCCGATTTGCAAGCCATTGTCGACTCGGTCAATGTTGGCGAAATTTTCCGATATGTCTATAAGCCATGGAATGCGGAAAAACTAAAAGAGACCGTTCGCTTTGCTTGCATGGTAGCCCAGCAACGCCGCGCTATAACCGCCACAAAACCCACGTCCACGATTCCCACGCTTCAACAAGCAGAAGTAACATCTGAATTTGAACTACTTTTCGTCGATAGCAACCCAAGACATTTAGAGCAATTCAAAGAACTCTTTGAGCCAAAGTATAAGACGCATGTTTCCACTCAAGCAAGCGAAGCCTTCGACTTAATTCCGAGACACAAAATTGCAGTGGTGGTTGCAGATGCAATGCTCGAAGGAATTGAGGGCACCGATTTCTTGATTGCTGTCAAAGAAAAATACCCCAATATCTCCACAATTTTATTGACTAATTCGCAAGATGCGAAGCAGGCCATTCGAATGATAAACGAAGGGCAAGTGTATCGCTACCTTGTTAAACCATTCCCTCGAGAATCCTTACGCTTGGCAATCGAGGCGGCAGTTCTTCACTTCAAGGTTGCAAGTCAATATCCAGTTGAACACACAAAGACCATGGAGTCGTTTTTCAAAAGTCCTGCTTCTGCATCAAGTTCGATTGAAGAACTGCTAAAGCATTTGCGCAAGAAGGTAGGTGCAGGGATGACGTATTGAAATTTCGGGCGGAGCAAAGCGGGCGAAAGCTATTGAATGCGCAATAAAGTAAGGAGCATAGCGGGTTTCAATAGAGTTGGCTCGTCCGATAGACGAGTGCAAGGCCTGAACGCCGTTACACGCACGGTTTGGGTACTATCGGTGGTCAGTCTGCTAACCGACACCGCCAGCGAAATGCTCTATCCGATTATGCCGATTTACTTGAAGAGCATTGGGTTCTCAATCGTGTTTATCGGCGTCTTGGAAGGGGTGGCAGAAGCTATGGCGGGGTTCAGCAAAGGCTATTTTGGCAAACTTTCGGATTTATCGGGTAGGCGAGTGGCTTTTGTGCAAATCGGTTACGCCATGAGCGCTATTTCAAAACCCATGATGGCAATCTGCACAGTACCCCTTTGGGTTTTGGGGGTGCGAACACTCGACCGCTTGGGCAAAGGTGTCCGAACAGCCGCAAGAGATGCAATGCTTTCAGACGAAGCAGCACCTGAAACAAAAGGCACAGTATTCGGGTTTCATCGTGCAATGGATACCATCGGTGCAGTGATTGGACCCGCCATCGCATGGCTTTACTTATCTTTCTATCCACAAGACTACAAAACCTTATTTTTCATCGCATTTATTCCCGGCTTATTGGCCATATTATTCTCCCTCTCTCTCAAAGAGAAAAAAATAAGCCCACCTCAACCCAACATGACCCCATCGTTTTTTTCATTCTTAAAGTATTGGAAAGAAAGCCCAGCAGAATATAGGAAAGTGGTGTTGGGGCTTCTAATCTTCACTTTGTTCAATAGTTCGGATATCTTTTTATTGCTTCAAGCTAAGCAGTCTGGGCTTGAAGACAGAATAGTTATCGGTATTTACATTTTTTACAACCTAATTTATGCGCTATTTTCTTTTCCTGTTGGCATTCTTGCAGATAGGGTTGGTTTAAAGGCTATTTTTATCATTGGATTGACACTGTTTGCGACCGTATATTGGGGCATGGCTATTAATACAAATCTGTATGTATTTTTTCTACTATTTTTTCTTTATGGAATATATGCCGCCGCAACTGAAGGGATTTCAAAAGCATGGATTTCAAATATCACGGATAGAAAGGATAAGGCGACGGCGATTGGAACATTTTCAGCGCTGCAAAGTGTCTTTGCAATGCTTGCAAGTTCCTTAGCAGGGCTGATTTGGTTCCAATTTGGTGCGCCCGCCACCTTTATGACCACATCAATTGTAACGCTATGTGTGGTTCTCTACTTCATCCTAGTTCCCCAAAGCGTTAATCAAAATAAAAAGGGCGAATCGGCTGACTCGCCCTGAACGTAGATAAAAGACCAACACAAGTCCGGTTATTTGAGCAACATCATCTTTTTGGTCTCAACAAAAGAGCCGGCTTGCAATCGGTAGAAATAAATGCCGCTGGCAAGATTCGAGGCGTTAAAAGTTATGCTATATGTGCCAGCTGGTTGAGTGGTATTGACCAGTGAGGCTACTTTCCGACCCAGCACATCGAAGACCTCTAACTTAACATCGCTAAGCGTTGGAAGTTGGTAAGTGATGTGAGTTGTTGGGTTAAATGGGTTCGGATAGTTTTGAGCAAGTTTAAACGAGATGGGCTTTTCGGGACTGAGATTAGGCGCTACAGACAAGGGGGTGGCGGGTTGATATTTGACAATCATGCCGTTTGCGCCGCAGGCCCATCCGTGTCGTTCATTAGCAAAAATGAGAAAGTTCAACCCTGTAATGGTTGATGGAATGGCCTCGGGTTCCCAAGTATTGCCGCCGTTGGTCGATTTAAGGATGCTGTTAGCAGTGGTCACATAAAGCTCATTGGTATTCGGACGAGCGGCAATTGCTGTTGGAATAAGAGAAAGTCCCGGCGTGGGGTTGACAAAAGTTGCGCCTCCGTCAGTCGAGCGGCGAACGGTCGGTGCGGCTTGTTGCATCATGACGAACACATCGTTTGGATTAAATGCCGCAAGGTTAATGTTGAAGCCTGTGCCTTGTGGGAGCGTTGTGAATGACCACGAGTTGCCACCGTCGGTGGTGCGGTAAACACGGCTCGGCGAAGTCTGCGGGCTGTTGCCAATTACGCCTGTAAACCAGCCACGATTTTCATCGAGGAAAAACATGCCTGAATTTTGTCCATACTCAATATCGCTGCCTATTTGCAAGACATTCGGCGTGTTGGTGAGCGTCCAAGTTGCGCCTGCGTCGGTCGTCTTGTAGACCGGCCATTGAAGGTTGGGCGGGGGGGCATGATCGCCCTGTGCGTAGCCGACGGTCGGGCTAACGAAGAGAATGCGGTTCATGAAGGTATTGACCGGTGGCGGCCATGTAACTTGTGCCCAGGTTGTGCCGCCGTTGGTGGTGCGATAAGCCGTGCCATTTTCAAAACCAACAACGGCAATTTGGTCCGTTGCCGCCCCAATCGTGAAGGCTCTGCCCGAGGTGGTCAAATTTCCAGTGGCGTTAATCCAAGTCGCCCCGCCGTTAGTGCTTCGCATGACGCGCGTCGGTCCTGATTGAAGGGATTGAGACCCGACTGCCCAAATGTTAAGGGTATCATTTCCGCCAGCAAGGGCAACTTCATAAAGTTGGAAGTTGGCAAGTTCTGGCGCAGGCGTTTGGCGAATCCAATCGCTTTCGCGGACAAGGATGCTGAACGATTGTGTCGCAGTGCCTTGTGAATTTTGTGCTTGAATGACAACGGGGTAAGTGCCAAGCGCAACATTCTGTGTGTTCCAGGTAATTACGCCAGTTGTCGCATTAAATGTCATGCCTTGAGGCGCAGTTGTAAGCGAGAGTGTCGGGGCTGGGTTGCCAGCCGCAATAACCGTGTAGGAGTATGTAGAACCGCGAATAACAACTGTGGGCGGCGTGGAGACAAATATCGGCGCAAACAGTGCCGGAGTAGCATTGATAATCAATCCAACTTGTTGAAGCGCACCGGTGTTCGTGGCTGCAAGGTCAGAGACCGTAATCACCCAATCGCCGTCAATTGCTTCGCCAAAAAACGCAAAACTGTCAGGGGCAGGACGGAAGTAGCCAATGAGGTTCGGATTAGTTTGTGTTGTGCTGATGCTAACGTTAGCTAAGTTTTCAAGCGCAATGTGTGCGCGCTGCGCTGTCGAAGCCCCAGTTGTGTTACCAGAGCGATTCACAAGTGTGCGGGTTGTGCCCGTTGGTGAGCGAAGCGTTACCACCAAATCGCCTAAACGCGTATGTGTGGTGGAAAGACTCAAGGCGACATAATTCACTGTGCCTGTGCCCGTTACATTGAGCGTTACGCTGACCCCGTTTGAATTGTTGTCAGGAATGGGAAGAAGATTAAGGTTTTGGTAGATGACTGTTCCGTCGAGCACGGAAGTGACTGCGCTGTAAGCGTCAGCACGACCGAACCCGAAAACTGGGTCATAGCCGGCAGTGCCTAAATCAACCGCTGTGTTGCGGATGATGTCGCGCACTTGTGCGGCCGTGAGATTCCGATTGGCAGAACGAATCAGCGCCGCGATGCCAGCCACATGAGGGGCAGAAGCCGAAGTGCCATCAAACACGACAGGGAATCCGCCATTACCTGTTACGCGTACGCCGTCAAAACTGGTAATGTCAGGTTTGTTACGGACTTCCAGAAGGTTAGGGTAGCCACCGTTGTAAATTGTAACAGGGCCGCGTGCGCTGTAGTTGCGAATCACGGAAGGTGAGCCTGAGGTAGCCGTTGTGCCGCCGTTGACAGCTGCACAGCCGAGAGCACCATTTGCCCCCGCATGTCCACCCGTATTAGCAATTTCAGGAGCGGCAGGCGAAGAGAGAGCGATAGCGGCAGTGCCAGCAAACGAGCGATAGAAAATCTTAAACGGAACAGGGTTGCCGCTCTTCAAATGCACAATCGCACGAAAAGTGCCACCAGCATTCAACACGGCAAATTCTAATGGATTTTGAGTGCCGTTTTGTGTGCTGGTGCCGCTGGCAACAATCGTATTGTTGTTCGCATTAACGATGTAAAGGTCGTAGTCGTTACTGGATGCGCCGAAGGCATCGGCCCATTGAAGCTCAACCGAAACGCCGGCGTTGGCAGGGGCTGTGAAGGTCTGATTGTCATCAGGCGAAGCCTGTGTGCCAAAGTTATGAACAGTGCCAACCAATTGCGGCAAAGTGACAGGCGTCATGCCAACATAAAGGTCGGTCGAGTAGGTTTCAAGGTTGTTGTTGCCCGCAGAGCAGGTATAAACCACATCGTTGAGTTGAGCAACTTGGTTAATCTTTTGAGCAATTGGACCGTCTTCATAGACAGGCTCCCCAAAATAGCGCACATCGTCGGTAATAACTTTGCAACCGACGTCGGCAAGGGCTTGGATGTTGTTGATAAAACTGGCAACACCGCCAAAGGCCGTGGCAAAGGCAAGGTTCGCAAGTGGCGCCATGTCTTGAATGATTTCAAGCATAGCCGTGCCTTCGGCGCCGCCAGCGCTGTTATCAAGCACTTGCAAACCGATCAAGTCGCCAGATGCAATCGATTGTTGATAGCCATCGCACCCGTCTGAAAGCACGCCGACCTTAACCCCAGCGCCGCGTATGTTGTAGCGCGTGTGAATCGTGTTCGCACGCGATTTATCACGACCTTGCGAAACCACGCTACCAACATTGGTGATAGGACGAAGCACAGGTTGAATAGACCCAATCTCGGCATGCGTTGCAATTGCTTCCAACTTATCGAATGGAACCCACGCTTGAACAATCTTGAATTCCGCATTGGTTGCGCCAAGTATCGCACCGTGTTGAAGCGCAATAGATTTGAGCTGCTCGAAGGTGGCAAACTTTGTGGGATTCAAATACACGTAAATTCTGCCCTGTTCGTCGACTTGAACGCCGTATTTATCGCTGAATTGACTGGCATTGCGCATGTGTGCGTTCTGTGAAGTTATGCCAGCTTTGCGCATTGCCAAGATTTTGTGCAAAATGTTAGACTCGATTTTTTGCTGTGCAGGCGTGCGAGCATTTTTTTCGGCAATCAACTGCTCAAGGCTCATCCCAGAGTGGGACTCTTGTGCCCATGATGAGACAGAAGAAAGCAGAAGTGCTGCCAGCAGAGAAACCAAGACCCATGTGCGTTGTCTCTTGTTCATTGTTGAGCTGTGTTTATAGGTTTAAAAAGCAGACTATATCACCCGAAAAAGCTTCGGTTATGAAAAAGAAGTTTTCTTCAAATAAATTTTGCTTGCAGTTTCAATCACTTGTGCCATGCGTTCCAGAACAAAGGGCTTGTTGATAAATTGATAAATCAGGCGCGATTTCAAATACTCTTCGACAGTTGGAAAATCAACAAAGCCCGACATAAGGATAATCATAATGTTGGGGTCAGCGGCGCGAATTTTTTTAGCGAGTTCAATCCCATTTATCGGGGACATCTTATAGTCGGTAACACACACTTCAATTAACTTTTTGTTGTCTTCAACGAAGCGAAGGGCTTGCCAAGGTTGGTCAAAGGTTTTGACCTCGTAGAGATCGCTGAAAAAATCGTTAAGCACCTCTAAAATCTGTGGGTCATCATCGACAAAGACAATCATGTGAGAAAAATTTTAAAGTTAATCAACAATGCGTTTGCCAAGTGCGGATTGAACGAGCTCGACGGCTGTTTCCGCAGTGCGGTTACGAATGTCTAAAATTGGGTTTGTTTCTGCAACTTCCATGGAGACAAGTCTGCCAGTTTCGGCAATCGTTTCCATGATTAAATGGGCTTCGCGATAATCAAGACCGCCTTTGACAGGCGTAGCCACTCCGGGTGCAATATCAGGGTCTAATCCATCTAAATCGAGGCTAATATGGATGGCGTCGACGGATTTGACAAGGTGTGCGGCGGCTTTGCTGATAATTTCTTGAATGCCGCGTTTATCAATATCGGTCATGGTGTAGAAATTGACGCCCATTTTTTTGAGTAAAATTTTCTCGCCTTTATCGACCGAGCGAATGCCAATCAGGTGCACATGTTCGGGCAGAAGTTTTGCACCGGGCTCGCCGACATTGACCAGTTCAGGCAAGCCCATGCCAAGCACAGCGGCAAGCGGCATGCCATGAATGTTCCCACTGGGCGAAGTTTCCGGCGTGTTAATATCGGCATGCGCATCGACCCAAATGAGACCCATTTTTTGACCCCGCTGTTTGAAAAATTTTGAGACACCCGAAATTGTGCCAATCGCCATCGCATGATCGCCGCCAATGACCACAGGAAAAGCATTGTCCGCTAACGCATCGGCAACGCGCATGCAAAGATCAGTGGCTACCTTTTCAATCGTATGCAGGAACTTGGCATTGGGCGGCTCTGCCGATAGTAACTTGCGAGGCGGAATGGAAAGGTCACCATCGTCATGAACCTCGTGTCCAAGTTCTACGATTTTTTCTTGCAGCCCTGCAATACGAATGGCGGCAGGACCTAAGTTTGCGCCTTGATAATCCGAGCCTAAATCCAACGGAACGCCGATGATGCGGACTTTCATAAACAGCGGAAAAGTTAGTCACAGACCAAGTCGAGTAATTGGGAAATGGTTTTTTTGAGCTCCCGTCGAGGCACAACAATATCAATGAAGCCATGCTCTTGCAGAAATTCAGCGCGTTGGAAGCCATCGGGCAGTTCACGGCGAATGGTCTCTTTAATGACGCGTGGTCCAGCAAAGCCAATAAGTGCCCCAGGCTCGGCAAGGTTAAAATCGCCAAGCATCGCAAACGACGCCGTAACGCCGCCAGTGGTTGGGTCTGTCATCAAGGAAATATATGGAAGACCCGCTTTGTGAAGGCGCGTCAAACGAGCAGCAGTTTTGGCCATCTGCATCAGCGAAAGAGCCGCTTCCATCATGCGTGCGCCACCCGATTGTGAAATCACCAAAAGTGGAGCCCGTAACGCAAGGCTTCTATCAATCGCACGAGCAACTTTCTCGCCGACGACCGACCCCATCGAGCCACCAATGAAGCCAAAATCCATCGCCGAAACCACCACCTCTCGCCCTGAAATTTTCCCAATCGCATTCCGACAAGCATCATTCGAACCAGTCTTCTGAATCGTACTTTCAAGCCGGTCAATGTAGCGCTTGGTATCGACAAAGTGAAGCGGGTCGGCCGAGCGAAGCGAGGCATCTAACTCTTCAAACTTCTCGCCATCGAAGAGAATCTCAAAATACTTCTGCGGTGAAATTCGAAAATGATTCCCACAACTGGGACAGGTGTAAAGATGGTCCTCGAGTTGCTTGCGGTGAATCATAGCGCCGCATTCATCACATTTCCACCATAGGCCTTCGGGCATCTCGCGTTTTTTTTCGGTCAGAACCGAAGGACGCTCTCGCTTATACCAAGTCATAGAATCGATGGATTTTGTTGGGAAAATACAAAACGGACTTTTAGGAAAAAAAAGCGGTGCAAATTCAAGAGATGAACTCTTTTTCCGACGCCTTAACGACCAAGATAGGGCAAGTGGCATGCCGAATCACATTCTCGGCAGTGCTTCCCATCAAAAGGCGCGAAAGGCCAGACCTTCCATGCGTGCCGAGGATGATGATATCGACATCGTCTTTCTTGGCTTGCTGAACAATACACTCTGAAGGTAAGCCAAACGCCATCACTTGCTCAACTAGGACGCCAGCCGAGATGGTCTCGCGAATCAGATGTGCGATGTCTTCCTTGGCGGCTTGCTCGAGCTCAAGTTCGGTTGGAATGTAGGGCACATTGACATCGGTGGGAATCGGTTGAGGCTGTATGACATGCATCACCGTGATTTTGGCCTTCATGGCTTTGGCAAATTCATTGGCATAACGAAGCGCATTTCGGGACGGCGGAGAGAAATCAATCGGACAAAGAATTTTCCGAATCTGAATCATGGTCGCGCAAGTTTAGGGTTCCGCGAAAAAAGCCCTCTTCGAAGTCAGAAGAGGGCTCTGTTCTTCGGGCAATCAATCTCTGGCGGCAATATATTTGAGCAAATCGACCACCCGGTTGGAGTAGCCCCATTCGTTGTCATACCAACTGACAAGCTTGAAGAATCGGCTGTTCAGTTCAATGCCGGAGCCTGCATCAAAAATGCTCGAGTGTGCATCGTGAATGAAATCGCTGGAAACCACTTCATCTTCAGTGTAGGCCAAAATGCCTTTGAGGTAGGTTTCGCTGGCGTGTTTCATAGCGGCGCAAATATCCTTGTAAGTTGTTTCCTTGACGGTGCGCACGGTAAGGTCGACGACGGAAACCGTTGCGGTTGGCACGCGGAAGCTCATGCCGGTCAGTTTGCCCTTTACCTCGGGGATAGCCAGTCCGACAGCCTTCGCCGCACCCGTGGTGGAAGGAATAATGTTAATGGCCGCCGCACGTCCGCCCTTCCAATCCTTCCGTGAAGGGCCATCAACCGTCTTTTGCGTGGCCGTGTAGGCATGAATGGTGGTCATCAGACCTTCTTCCACGCCGAACCCTTCTTTGAGCAAGACATGTACAACGGGCGCAAGGCAGTTCGTGGTGCATGAGGCATTGGAAATGATGAAGTGCTTCGAGGCGTCATACTTTTCGTGATTGACGCCCATAACGATAGTAATGTCTTCATTTTTAGCAGGTGCAGAAATTATAACGCGCTTTGCACCAGCGCTGATGTGCCCTCTGGCTTTTTCAGCCTCGGTAAATAAGCCCGTGCATTCAAGCACAATCTCGCAACCTAGGTCCCGCCAAGGAAGCGCGGCAGGTCCTTCTTTGACAGCCAGACACTTAATTTTATGACCCTCTACAACCAGCACATCATCTTCAGCAAGCGAAGGACTGGATTTTTCGCTGGTTACACTGTGCGCAAATCGACCTTGTGTTGAATCGTATTTGAGTAAATACGCCAGGTTATCGGCAGGAACAAGGTCGTTGACAGCGACAACTTCGACTTCCTTCCCGAGGAGTCCTTGCTCGACGATAGCACGAAAAACAAGGCGGCCAATCCGCCCGAACCCATTGATACCGACTTTGATTTTTGACATAAGAATGATGTGAAAAAGGTTAATAATGTTACTCTTGACTATGCGGTTTTTGCAGAACTGAATGAACACGAAAAAATACGAAACTTGCTTTCAATTGCGAGAGTCCAATTCAGCGCGTCTAAAGTCGGGCAACTGTTTAGTTCTGGCGCCCGCCACAAAGGTCGTTCTCATCATCAGCCTGATGTCCGTTGTGCCCATCGTGATTGTGCAAGTAGCTATTGTCTTCTGTCGAGAAGGTGCTTTCTGCGCTTGCTGTAAAGTGCTCGAAGCCCGAGGTTTTAGTCAGGTCAATATCGGTACCAAAGAGATCGCGTAGTTTAATGCCGGCGCTTTGAGGGAGCATTTTGCCGATGATGTGCACATCTGGAAATGAAGAAAGCTTGTCTAAATCTGTGGGCGAGATGGTGAAGAGCAATTCGTAATCTTCGCCGCCGAAAAGTGCGTAGGTTGTGGCGTCGTCTTCGAATTCATCCGAGACTTCGCGCGTTTCGGCAAGAATGGGCAGTTTCGTCTCTTCAATTAAAGCCCCGGTTTGCGAACTGCGGCAAAGGTGCTTGAGTTCAGAGCCAACGCCATCCGAAACATCAATCATGGAAGTCGGTACGAGCCCAACTTCGTGAAAAAACTTCACGGCATCGACGCGTGCTTTTGGAAGCAAATGCTTTTCAATGACTTTTTGGTAGTCTGATAAATCGGCTTTGTAGGTTGATTTATCCATGTCGGGATTTTCTGCAAAGGTTTCGAGCATGGTTTGCCGCTCGCGCATAAGGACTTTTAGGCCGGCAAAAGAGCGGCCAAGATCACCTGTGATGCAAATCAGGTCGCCTGGTTTGGCGCCGCTTCGGTAAGTAATTTTATCGGCATCGACTTCGCCGACAATCGTCACGGAAATCACCAACCCTGTAACGCTGGCTGATGTATCGCCACCAACGATGGCAATGCCGTATTGCTTAGCAACATTTGCCGCACCTTTGTAAAGCTGCTCAACCATTTCAACCGAGATGTTGTTGGCAAGTCCAATGCTGATGGTGGCATAAAGCGGCTTAGCGTTCATGGCGCAAATGTCCGAAACATTCACGCTCACCGCTTTTGCGCCCAAATGTTCAAGCGGAGTAGTCAGCAGGTCAAAATGAATTTGCTCAATAAGCAAGTCAGTGGAAACGACTTGTAACTTTCCATTCGAAAGTTCAATAACGGCACTGTCATCGCCAATGCCTTTCTTGAGACGCGAAAGACACGATTCAGTCGGTTGAACGAGCGTTGCGATGCGGTCAATTAAGCCAAATTCGCCAATTTCAGAAATGCGCGTAAATGACATTGCACAGGGAAGTTTTATATTTCAAACAAAGGTAACGCCAGTTTTAAAAAGAGTGAAGATGGTAAGCCGAATACAGGTGTTTCAATCCCATTAGCGCAAGGTTGTTTGGCCACACAATCAACCAGAAGCACAGCAGAGCATGACCTGAACCGCAAAACGGGATTAGACCTTGCAAGCAAGCCATTAAAAATCTCTTAATCTATTCCATAATCTCGAAATCTTAAAACCGATGGGGTTTCTTGACGCCTTCAAATTTTCACGACTGAAAGAAGGTCTGGCAAAAACGAAAGAGAATTTACTGGGTAGAATTTCTCGCCTTGTAAAGGGCAAGACAAAAATCGATGATGAATTTTTGGAAGAGTTAGAGCAGATTTTGATTTCGGCAGATGTAGGGGTGGCAACCACCTTGAAGATTGTAGAGGCGATTTCAGCGCGTGCCAAAAAAGAGCGATATACAAGCGAGCAGGAATTAGATGCAATGCTGCGTGATGAAATTCAAAAGTTGCTGCGCGATGCTGGCGAGACGGTGGTTGTGGATTTTGATGAGCCGCTTCCTCAAAAACCATATGTGATTATGGTTGTAGGAGTTAACGGAGTTGGTAAAACGACCAGCATTGGCAAAATGGCATATGGCTATAAGACCGCAGGCAAGAAAGTCTTAATTGCCGCCGCTGATACATTTCGCGCAGCGGCAACAGAACAGTTAGAAATTTGGGCAGAGCGTGCGGGCGTGCCAATGGTTGCCCAACAGCAAGGTAGCGACCCTGGGGCGGTTGTCTTCGACGCCATCAGCTCAGCAATAGCCAAAAATATAGATGTTGTGCTAGTCGACACAGCTGGGCGCCTACACAACAAAACGCACCTGATGGAAGAACTGGCGAAGATTAAGCGCGTAATGAAAAAGAAATTGCCTGACGCCCCGCACGAAGTCTTGTTGGTGTTAGATGCCTCAACAGGGCAGAACGCCATCAACCAAGCCAGAGAATTTACCAAAGCCGTCGATGTAACAGGGCTCATCCTAACCAAACTCGACGGCACAGCAAAAGGCGGTGTGGTAATTGCAATTTCAAACGAACTCAACATCCCGGTCAAGTATATCGGTGTCGGTGAAAAAATCGATGACTTGCAACGCTTCGACCGACAAAAATTTGTCGATGCACTCTTTGAGTAACTCGAGACAACAACCAAGCCATGAGCATTCAGATTCTTCATTTTGACCCCTCGCCGTTAGACGCACAGCTCACGTGGCTGACACTAAAAAACGACGAACTCAACCCTGAAATTGAGCATGTCGAGTCGTTTGAAGAATTTGAAACCGCCCTAAAAGAGCAACCTTTCGATATAGTACTCTGCGAATATGCCCTGCACAAACGCAAAACCGCAACCGATGTGATGGCCTACCTCAAAGCCAAATCCATCCAAATCCCCGTTATTGTTCTCTCAAAAGTGATGGATGAAAAAGTCGTTGCCGAAGTCCTAAAAAGTGGAGCGTCAGATTATGTGTTCAAAACCCACATGAGTTTTCTGCCAGCGGCTATCAAAGAAGTTCTGAGCAAAAGAGCCGTTGCAAAGCCGCAACCGCAACCGCAATCTATGCTATCGCAAGAGTTCTTGAGAAACCTTCAAAACTTGCGAGCACAACTGGCAGAGTTACAACCAGCACTGGCTTCGTCCACAACGCCTCTACCAGATGGATCAAGCCCGGCATCGACACCGGTGGTCATAGAAACACTACAGAAAAAAATCAACGAACTGACGGAAACCATCGCCACGCTAAACAACGAGAAACTTGAACTTCAACAAGCGCTTCATGAAGCACATGCACAGTTTCAACTCCTCAAAGAAGAGAAAGCATCAAAGGAATCAGAACTTGAGCAGAAACTTGCAGAACTGAACAAGGTCGTGACCACACTGAACTCCGAGAAGCTTGAACTGCAACAAGCACTCGACCAAGCCCAAGCCCAAATCAAACTGCTGAACGCAAGCAAAGAGAAAAACGCTCAACTCGAAGCACAACTCGCAGAGACACGCCAAGCCCTGCATGAACTCTCCGAAACCTTACAGAACACCCAACAACAAGCAACCACTCTGGCAACTGCCTACGAAGAAGAACGCCAAGCCAACACGCAACTCAAAGCCCAAATGCTTGAAAATCAAGAACGCGAGAAGACCTTAATGGATGAGCTCGACAAAGCCGAAGAGACCGAAATGCAGTTGCGTATTGAGCTTCAAGAAGCGGTCATCACCGCCAATCAAATCCAAGAAGCAGTCGCCAACCTAGAAAAGCAATTGGTGCAGTTTGAAACACTCTTCAAACACTACGATGCGGCGCTCAACGAACAAGTTGCTACCGCCAAAGCTTTTTCCGAACAGATACAAGCCGCAAAAGCCGAACTGGCAGAAGCGCAAGAAGAGAAGCGAAGTCTCGAGTCGAAACTAACAGCCGCCCAAGAATCAGCGCAGGCACTCACTCAACGCTTCACCAGAGAACTAAACGAACTACGCACGCAACTTGATGAAGAGCGCAACAAGCGCCAACAACTCGAACAAGAACTCTTGCAAGCCACGCAAACCCTTCAAGCCCTTCAAGCACAGCCCAGAGGCAATCCCGAAAGAGAAGCAATGCTCGAAGCCGAACTGACTGAACGAACCACAGAACTGGCTCAACTCAAAACCGAACTCGCTCAACGCAATACTGAACTTGCCCAAGCCTACAGTACTGCCTCCCAACTGCACGCTGATTGGGAACAAGCCAACCGTGAAGTCGAGCGCCTCGAGAACAATGTCAAAATGTTAGAAGGTAGCATTCGTGAAAAATCTGCCAAACTGCACGAGGCACAGAAAGAAATAAAAACAAAAGAACAACAATTGGCAGAGAAATTGGCAATCCTTAATGCGCTCAACACGGCCGTCATAATGGTGAGCCCAACTGGCGAAATCCGCTACTGGAATGAAGGTGCAGCCATCTTCCACGGCATTCCCGCAGGTGAAGCATTGGGCAAAAAATCCGACGAAATTATGAAATACAAATACAACACCTCAAAAGAACGCAAAGCCGCAATTGAAGCACTGCAAAGCGTTGGCCGATGGAACGGCAAAGTCAAATACCTTGCACCGAATGGTGAACAAAAAACGGCAGATATGTTCATTTCGCGCCTTAGCGACGAGATGGGCAATCCAATCGGCGTGCTGACCGTGCTGACCGACATCACCGAGCGCATGGCCATTGAGAACGAACATCGCAACTTCAAAGAACGCATGGAGTTGGTGCTCAACGCGCTGCCAGTGTCTATCATCGCCTTCGATGATGTCGGAATCGTGACCAGTGTCGTCGGCAAACCCTCCGAACAGCTACTGACGGCATCTGTAACGAAAGGTAAGTCTATCTATGAGCTTTACGCCAAATACCCGCAATTGCTGACCGCTTTTCGACGAGTCTTATCAGGCAAAGAGGTAACAACCTCGCTCACAGGGTCAGAGTCGCAAATTGATTTTTACTTCTCACCAATCTTCTCGAACGGTCTAATCGCAGGTGCTGTTGGCGTGCTGGTTGAAAAAAGAGCAACCCTCAAGCAAGCCTAGGGACGTTCAGCGTTTCTTTCTTCCTTTCGGTTTTGGCGCTTCAGGGTCGGTTAGAAAACTCTTGAGAATTTCCGCCGCCTTATTGGCATCGTCATGGGTTTTGCGCATCTCCAAAAGTGGCGCATAAAAGGGCGAAGGCGTTTCAACAAACTGTGACACTAACCCATAGACACGATACGATTCAGTGTTCAAAACCTCCTGAATGCGGTCGGTAACGCCCGGATGAGTCTTCTCCAACTCTTCAAGTAGTATCAGAATCAAGGCACGGTTAAGTGCAACCTCATAAATGAGGTTTTCAATTTCCATTGCGGAAGGCTGTTTGGCATACTTGCTTTTCATTACAGCATTGAAGTTTGAGTTTTTCGTTTCTGTTTGACTTCAGCGCGGCAACGGTCAGAGCAATACTTCACCGCATCCCAGGTCTTCGCCCACGCTTTGCGCCATGTCATTGGTCGGTTGCAGTTCGCACAAATCTTCTTGGGAAGCGTAGATTTCGTGTATCGAGTCTTCTTTATTTTCACACGCAATCGAATAGTTTGTTAAGTTAAATCAAGAAAGTCTTCAAACGAAACGAATCACACATTCTTAATCGTTTTCTGATTCGTTAATCGCAACCTAATCTGTTCAAACCGTATCGCTAATGCCATCGCTATTTGATTCCATCAACCCTATCAACGCAAATTTCATCGCAAATTTCATTCCGCGCCTTGCTGAAGATAAATTTCAAATCGGAGAACTTGCGCCCGATTTTGAACTCCCTGACTCAAATGGCACAATGCGCAAGCTTTCAGACTTTCGCGGCAAGCCGCTCTTGCTCGTCTTTACAAGAATCTTCACCGATAAAATCTTCTGTCCGCTCTGCTTCCCACATCTGAACAACCTCAAAAACGATTACGCCCAGTTTCTTGAAAAGGGTGCAAATGTAGTTGTGGTCTCCTCCACAAACCTTGACATGACACGGCAAATTGTTGCCGAACAACAGTATCCCTTCGTGATGCTTTCCGATAGTGAGTGGCGCGTCTTCAAGCAATACGGACTTGGTGCGGCACTCGGCGCACCGCTTCCCGCTCAATTTCTGCTCGATAAAAACGGTGCTATCCGATTCAAATACATCAGCGGACTTTCACTCGGCGACCAACTGCCCGTTCACCCCGAAAACGCACACATGCTCGCACTCCTTGCTGAAATAAGCGCGTGAGAAAAAATGAATGTATGCAATACCGCCTACACCGCCCGCGTAATCAAACACACGCTCTCCGCGATTGCGTGCTTGAATCGAGAGCATTTTGGCTCTAAACTGCAATCTGTTCGTTGTGTTCAGCGATGGCAACAAGCTCAGAAAGCTAGTTCGGCTCTTGCTTCTTGTCGTTGTTGAGAAAGACGACATACTTGCCTCGTGTGCGTTCAAAGCCGAAGTTGCAACCGCCTGCATAGCCCAAATTTCTGCCCCTGTGAAAAATCTGAATCATCGGATAATGAGCTTTGGCAAGGTCGAGGCTCTGGTCGGTGGAGCCGTTGTCAACAATCGTGATAAGGAAATTCGGGTAAGTCGTTTGGTAAGCGTTGAAAGACAGCCAAGCAAAATGTCCGTTCCGTTAAAGTGAGGTATGATAACATCAACCGTTGGATACGCCTGTGATTCTGATGATTGAAAGGACTGCGCCTCGTTCATTCGCATAATTTTAACGGCGCAAAGATACGCTATGCCGTGCGTTTTTCCACACGCAAGGAAAATTCGAGTAAAGCGAAAACCGTGTGAGGTGCATCGCAAAAATTGACTCTGCTTCGCTCAACTGTTGTCATTTTTTGGTGCATTTTGCTAGAAACGTGATAATCTCTTTGGGATTTTTGAGGATTGATTTTAAGACATTCGTTGAATGTGTAATCCCTTCAGGATTTTTTGAACGCAACAAAATTAATCCCTTCGACAATCTAAATTGCGTCGTAACTCTGAACGCAACCAAAAACCGACACAAAAATGAACGACCTGACCAAACTTCCCGCATGGAAGGCACTCCAACAACATTACAAACAAGCAAAAAAACTGCACCTGCGTGACCTCTTCGAAAAAGACCCCAAACGCTTCGAGAAATTTTCCGTCCGCTTTAACGACATTCTGCTCGATTACTCCAAAAACCGCATCACGAGCGAAACCATGAAATTGCTCTTTCAATTAGCCCGTGAAGCAAAGGTTAAAAAGTGGATTGAAAAAATGTTCAACGGCGAGAAAATCAATTTCACGGAAAACCGTGCTGTGCTTCACATTGCCTTGCGCAATCGCTCTAATCGCGCGATTTATGTTGATGGCACTGATGTCATGCCCGCCGTGAACGCCGAACTCGCCAAGATGAAAGCCTTTTGCGAAAAAGTCCGAAGCGGTGAGTGGAAAGGTTACACTGGCAAGGCGATAACCGATGTGGTCAATATCGGCATTGGTGGCTCTGACTTGGGTCCCTTGATGGTCTGCGAAGCCTTAAAGCCCTACGGCTCAAAACTCAACGTGCATTTCGTTTCAAATGTCGACGGCACGCACATTGCCGAGACGCTGAAAAAAATCAATCCCGAAACCACGCTCTTCTTGATTGCCTCTAAAACCTTCACCACACAAGAGACCATGACGAACGCACAAACAGCAAAGACATGGTTTTTGAAGTCGGCGCAGGATGAGACCGCTGTTGCCAAGCACTTCATTGCGCTGTCCACAAATAGCAAGGCGGTCAATGAGTTCGGGATTGATACCAAGAACATGTTTCTCTTTTGGGATTGGGTGGGCGGTCGCTACTCGCTGTGGTCGGCGATTGGGCTTTCGATTGCGCTCTTTATCGGCTTTGAAAATTTTGAAGAACTCTTACAAGGTGCGTTTGAAATGGACGAGCATTTTCGCACCGCACCGTTTGAAAAAAATCTGCCAGTAATTCTCGCGCTCTTGGGCATTTGGTATAACAACTTTTTCGGTGCGGAAACTTACGCGCTCTTGCCTTACGACCAATACTTGCACCGCTTCGCCGCCTATTTCCAACAAGGCGATATGGAATCCAACGGCAAATGCATCACGCGCAAAGGAAAAGTGGTTTCATATCAGACAGGGCAAATTGTCTGGGGAGAGCCAGGAACAAACGGCCAGCACGCCTTTTTTCAACTCATTCATCAAGGCACGAAATTGGTTCCATGCGATTTTCTTGCGCCGGCACTTTCGCATAATCCAATTGGTGAGCATCACGAAATTTTACTCTCAAACTTCTTCGCGCAAACCGAAGCCCTGATGAAAGGCAAAACCGAAAAGGAAGTCCGCAAGGAGTTAAAAGAACAAGGCTTGAAGAAAAAAGAAATTGAAAAACTCTTACCGCACAAAGTCTTTGAAGGCAACCGTCCGACCAATTCCATTCTCTTCAAAATGCTTACGCCGAAAACGCTTGGCAGTTTGATTGCGATGTATGAGCATAAAATTTTCGTGCAAAGCATCATTTGGAACATCAATGCCTTTGACCAATGGGGCGTGGAACTCGGCAAACAACTTGCCAAAGCCATTTTGCCTGAACTTAAAGACGAAAAACTCGTTGAAACGCACGACGCTTCAACTAACGGACTGATAAACTACTACAAGACACTACGCGCACAATGACCGAACAAGACAAACTTCTAAAAGCAACTCAAATCATTAAACCTATCCTAAACGATGCCGATTCAAAGCATTTTATTTGTCGCAACCCTGATGGTTGCAATGGTTGTCTTTGCCCGTCTTGTCAATCAATTTTTGATGAAAGCGCATTTGAGCGATGCACTGACCAAGGCAGATAATCCTGCGCTGGGCGTAGCGATTGCGGGCTATGTCTTTGGCGTGGTGCTGATTACGACGGCAGTCTTGCGCGGCGAAGGAAGCGGCGACCTTGTTCAAGATGCCCTTGTGGCGTTAGCCTATGGCATAGGTGGCGTGCTGTTTCTTGCTTTCATCTCGCTATTCGGCTTCAAACTCTTTCATGCGGTTGATTATCTCGAGGAAATTGAAAAGCGAAATGTGGCAGTGGGCGTTGTGGCCGCAGGGCGATTCATTGCAACGGGATTGGTGATTGCAGGCACAATTTCAGGCGATACCAAGGGCGGAACGGTCATAACCTCAATCGTTTTCTTTTTGGTCGGACAAATCGCCCTCATTTTAATCGCACGCTTGTATCGATTGCTAACGAACTACAACGACACACAAGAATTTATCAGCGGCAATCTTGCGGCGGCAATTAGTTATGCGGGCGTAATGATTGGCATTGGCATTGCGGTCGGAAGCGGCTTGCGAGGCGATTTTATCGACTATCAAACGAGTTTTATCGGCTTTGGAAAATCGCTCTTGGTGGTGCTATCATTCTACCCGATTCGGCAATTTTTGGTGCAAGGCGTGTTGCTTGGCGGCGGCTTTGCGCCCTACGGTGGCAAATTGGATTATGAAATCAGCAAAGACCGCAACATCGGCGCAAGCGTCATTGAAGCAACTGCATACATTTCAACCGCACTGTTGGTAACAGAACTTTCCTAAGAGATGATTGACAACCGTTGGCTCAAACTGAATCTTTACGGTTTTCAGAAAGAACGGAAAAGGCATAACCTTCTTCGTTGAACTCTCAAACCGAACCGATGCAAAGCCTCAATGACCTACGCCGAACTTGCCGATGCAATTCTCAAAACTGGCATCATCTCCGACGCTTGGCTCAACGGCGCAGAGCGATTCCGAACCGAACCCATCATCCTCTCTCAACACACCTACAACGCACTCTGCCACGCCGCAGAAGCAATCGGCAACGCCTACAATGAACTCGCGCAAATTGTCTGGAACAATCCAATCTACTTGGACGACTTCTTTCACCTCACGCCATTTCAAAAACTCATGTGGCTTTCCTCAGGCGGCGCGTGGCATACAATCGCAAGGCTTGATGTCTTCATCACTAATGACCAACGCATTCAAATTTGCGAGATGAACAGCGACACGCCGAGCGGCGAAGCCGAAGCCGTTATCCTAAATCAAATTCTCCAACAAGAAAACTTACTGAACCCAAATGAAGCCTTTGAAAACACGTTTTGTGAAGCCGTTGTGCAGTGCTATCAAAAAACTGTGCGCGAAGTAAAGCCAAAGCCGACAGTTGCCATCGTTTATCCAACTGATTTGCCCGAAGATTTATCGATGATTGAACTCTACCGCCGCTGGTTTGAAGCACGAGGCATGACGGTTGTGTTAGGCTCGCCAAGAAATTTGGGCAAAAATGCGCAAGGCAAAATCACGCTCTTTGGAACGGAAATCGATATTCTTTATCGGCACTACAAAACCGATTGGTGGGGCGAGCGTGAATCGGCATGGCTCGACGGCGAACCCTTCGAAGACCCCGAACCGCTCGCAACCGAACTCTTCTGGCTCATCGAAGCTGAACACGCCAAAGAACTCGCCATCATCAATCCCTTCGGCGCAGTGCTGACGCAAAACAAACTCACGATGGCGTTTATGTGGAAATATCTCTCGCTGTTCAGTCCTGAAAACCAAAAGGCGATTCGTGCGTATATCCCCGAAACCCTATGCATTTCCGATGTGTTAGACAAAGCATCTTTCAAAAAAGACGAGTGGGTGTTGAAATCTGATTACGGTTGCGAAGGCGAGGAAGTCATTATCGGAAATCACATCTCGGAAGAACTTTGGAACGCTTCGCTTGAAAAAGCCAATCCGAATCGATGGATTCTGCAACGCTACTTTGAGGCAACGAAAGATGGCGAAACTACGAACTACGGAATTTATCTTGTCGCTGGGCGAGCGGCGGGCATTTTTACGCGTGTCTCCAAATACGCAACCGATTACAGCGCGCAATGCGTCGCAACATTTTTGAAACCGTAATGCTATTCAACTCAATGCTGTTCAAGTCATGAGCGAAAATAAGAATCAGTCATCGTGGTGGGAAGAATCCATCACGCGGCGTGAAGCCAACTTACGATTGGCAAAACTTGGCACGCTTGCCGCGCTCCTTTCCGTGTCAGGTATTTTGCAAGGGTGCGATAAAGACGAAAGTGTCGTTGAAGAAAACGATTCGTTAGAATTGCAGAAGAAAGAAGGGTGGAGCGTCGGCGCAGAGTCAGATAAAATTTCGTTGCCCGATGTAACTGGCTTGGATAGCAAAGGCTCGCTTTCGTGGTCGACTTACCTTGAACCTGCCGAATTGCTCAAAGCCTACGAGCCGAAGCGAAGCGAGTGGAAGCCGTTTGTTGTGCCAACCCTTGTGCAATCGCTGTCACAGCCGACGCTCAAATCGCAAATCAAGCCCATCTGCACGCCTGAAATGAAAGAAGCCTATTCGCGTGGCTTGGGCATGCGAGAACTCATCAAGCGAAGTAATAACCCTGAAAACATTTTGTTGATTGCGGATTTAGACGGCAAGGAATCGGTTGCCTTTGCGGCGGCGATGAGCGAAGTGGCTGATGTGGTGTTGGGCTTTGACAACTATCCGCACCCGAAAGGCACGGTGAAATCGCACGAAGTGTTGGGTGCGCTTGCCTATTACGCCGCCGAAGTCGAAGCCAAAAAAGAAAAGCGAAGCGAGAAAGCCTCAACCGTATTCTTGCTCGATAATCGCAGACTGAACGCGCCACAAAATGTGGAAACAGAGTTCGATAATCGCTATGTTGCGAAAATTCCAACGGCCGATAAGTTACAATCGCTTGGTATCAAGAGCGTGGTGTATCTTACGCCGTCAGAATCGCAAACAACGGAACTTGACGATTTGAACGATGACTTCGCCACGATGAAAGAAAAAGGTATTCCTGTAACCATGCTTGCGGCGACAAGTTTCAAACCGACCGTGCCGCTCTCGCAAGCCATTACGCCCGATGCAAAGCCCGAAGAAATCGAGCAGGCCAAAAAAGTGCCGACCACTGAAACCACACCGAGCGGACAAGTCACAAACATTTATCACTACGGCGGAAGTCCATTTTTCTTCCCTTGGTTTTTTTGGGCGTTCCCGATGTTTATACCGTCGCCGGTCTTTTATCCCGCGTTTAATTACGGCTACTACGGCAGTCGTGTGCCATCAAGAATTTCGCGACCGACCTATCAGCCAGTTCGTCGTCCAACGGCTTTCAGCTCACGCACCGTTGGCGGATTGGCGGGCATTGGCAAAACCAAACCCAGCGGATTCGGACGCGTGTCCACCAACATCAGCCGAAGCGGCTTGCGCACACTTGGCACAAGAAGTTCAAGCCGTTCAGGCTCGTGGGGACGAAGCGGCGGATTTTTTGGCGGATAACACCAACACCATCAAGTCAAATGAACCGCAGAAATTTCTTCTCAACCCTGTTCGGAAAACGCAGAGGCGAAAGCATCTTCATCGGAATCCAAGTTGCCATCAACGCCTTCGGTGATGAAGGCTTGCGCTCAAAAGTCCATCGCCTCATTGAAGAAAGTGCCGACGACGAAACCCCCGAAGAAAAACGCCGATTCTACAAACGGCTCATCACGCTCCTTGTTGAAAATCAACACTTCTTTGAATATGGCTACTGGGACGTGCTGACCGACACCGAAGAAGCCGAAGCCGAGTTCGAAAATTGGATAAACGAAATCGAAGCCAGCATCGCCACCGAAGAAGAAGAAATGGGCGAGCGCGTGAACGAAATGTATCGTTTCAGCAGTAGCAAGTATTATGTTGTCATCACGCTTTGTTTCCTCTTTGAAGATAACCGAAGTCTCGACCCGTTTTTTGATGTGGTAGATTCTATTCCCGAATCGGAGTATTGGACACAGAAAACATTCGGCAGAGTCTTAGCCGCACTGAATTATTTAGACTTCGAATTTTGCTTAGGTGATGCCGCTTTCATTATGCCCGGCAATGAAGAAGACGGCATTTCAATAGATGACCTCATGGGCGAAGGCTGGGAATATCTCAAAAGCCTATCTTGAAAATGAGTAGCGTTCTGAAAAGATTGTGGCGAATTATCGAAGCCCATCGCGCTTCCGCAAGCGAATCATTTGGCAATCGTGATTTCCTCCGCGAATTCGAGCAGTGGGAAGAACGCTTGCGCAAAAAGATGAAAGTGGACGAAGACTTTGAGACATTCGAGAAACGCTATCACTCCCGCTACTCACACGCTCAACCAAAGCAAGCCCCAAGCATAGATGAAAAGATTGCAGGCTACTACGCCAATTTAGAACTGCCTTACGGCGCAGATTTAGAAGCAGTCAAAAAGGCCTATCGCAAACTCATGAAGCAATATCACCCCGATAAGTTTTCAAGCAACCCTGAAAAGCAAAGAATCGCAACCGAAATTACCAAAGGGCTCAACAAAGCCTACCAAGAATTGGAAAAATATTTGCAATCTCGTTCTAACTTAAACCACTCTAACCATGACCGAAACCAACTCTGAAAAGTTCGCCCAAATCAAAAACATTCTGCTGGAAATGGACTTAAAAATTGTCAAAGAAGATGAGCAAAATGAGCTCTTCATTGTCGAAAATGAAGAGGAAGGCATCAAGAATTTGATTGTTGATTGTGAGCCACCACTGCTCATCATCGAGCAACTCATTATGCACTTGCCGCATGACAAAGAGAAGCGACATGAACTTTACAAGCGGCTCTTGCAAATGAACCAAACGCTCGTTCATGGCGCATTCGCAATTGATGATGAAGAAAAAAACCTCTTCTTCCGCGACACGCTCCAACTCGAGAACCTGGACGCGAACGAACTGCAAGCCTCTATCAATGCACTGTCATTGGCAATGGCAGAGCATAGTTCAGAACTGCTCAACTACGCACGGCAATAGAGTCTTCATTAACACAAAAATTGTAAGGAGAAAAAAGTTATGGCAGGATTATTCAAGCGCATTTTCCGCGTCGCCCAAGCCGAGGCACACGCCGCAATTGACAAGCTCGAAGACCCAGTGAAAATGACCGAGCAAGGCATTCGAGAGTTGAAACAAAATTTCGCCGTTGCAATGCAGAGCCTCGCGCAAGTCAAAGCCTCTGCAATTCGCCTCAAAAAAGATGGCGAAGACCAACTGCGGATTGCACAAGAATACGAGCGCAAAGCGATGCTTCTCCTGCAACGCGCCTCAAAAGGCGAAATAGATATGGCAGAAGCCGAACGGTTAGCAACCGAAGCCCTCAACAAAAAAGCCGAGTTCGAAGCACGCGGCAGAGATTTGCTGGCTCAATACGCAACACAACAACAACTCGCCGATAATCTTCAGGTGAAGGTCGATAAGTTGCGCCAAAACATTACAAAGTATGAAAACGAGCTCATCACGCTCAAAGCCCGCGCCAGAACGGCAGAATCCATGCGCAAAATCAATCAACAACTTTCCGGCATTGACTCCGACGGCACAATCGCTATGCTTGAAAAGATGAAGGAAAAAGTTCATCAAGAAGAAGCCCTTGCTGAAGCCTATGGTAAAATTGCTGAAAGTGCCACAAGCCTTGATGAGCAAATCGAAAAGGCATTGAAAGCGCCACCCGTGTCGGGTGCACCAAGCGATTCGCTACTCGAACTCAAACGCAAAATGGGCTTACTGCCCTCTGAAACACCAAAAGAAGGCTAAGCCATAGTCGCATAACCACACAACAACAGGGCTTCCACACAAGGGAAGCCTTTTCGCATGTTGGATTGATTCAAAACGAAATTGAGACCGCGCATTGTATTTTTGCCGCTCATAAAAAACATCTTTCAAATGAACATCAAATTCGGAACCGATGGCTGGCGCGCCATCATTGCCAAAGATTACACCTTCGAAAACCTCAAACTTGTTGCGCTTGCTACGAGCAAGTATTTCCTTGCGCATCAAAACATCGCACGCGGCGTGTGCATTGGCTACGACACGCGCTTTATGTCCAAACAATTTGCCGAGTATGTCGCCGAAACTTTCACCTCGCTTGGCATTAAAACCTTTCTTGCCGATTCATTTGTCCCAACGCCTGCCGTCTCGCTCTTTGTGAAGCGAAACGCGCTTGCAGGCGGCGTGATGATTACGGCTTCACACAATCCGCCAATCTACAACGGTTTCAAAGTCAAAGCCGATTACGGCGGCTCGGCACACCCCGAACAAATCGCTGAAATCGAAAAACTTCTGCCAACCGTTGAGAAATCATACAGCATCAAAAAGAATCCCTCGCTCATTGAACACACCGACATAAAAGCCTTTTACGCTAATGCGCTCAAAGCCGAACTCGACCTCAACGCAATCCAAAACGCGGGCTTCAAAATCGGACACAACGCCATGTTCGGCGCAGGGCAGGGCATCGTGAAATTGCTTTTAGGTGAGCGCGTGAGTGAGTATCATTGTTCGATAAATCCAACCTTCGACGGCATTAACCCTGAACCCATTCCAAATTACTTGCAAGATTATTTTCCCGTGTTCAAGTCGGAAAAACTCGATGTGGCAATTCTGAACGATGGCGATGCAGATAGAATCGGCATGATGGACGAGCGCGGCAACTATGTCGACTCGCACAAAATCTTCGCCGTGATTTTGAAATACCTTGTTGAAGAAAAAAAGATGCGCGGCGAAGTGGCACGAACCTACGCGCTGACACAAGTCATTGATAAACTCTGCCACAAACACAACCTTCAATGCCACAACTTGCCGATTGGATTTAAGCACGTCGGAAAATTGATGACAACAAACAATGTGCTGATGGGCGGCGAAGAATCGGGCGGTATTGGTGTTACAGCGCATTTGCCTGAACGAGACGGCATTTACATCGGCTTGCTTGTGTTGGAAATTATGGCAAAGCGAAAGAAAACGTTAGCAGAACTTGTTGGAGAACTTTACGACGAGTTCGGCTTTTTCACCTACGACCGTATTGATGCGCATTTGACCGAAGAGGAAAAACAACGCGCTATGCAAAAAGCAAGCAAAGGCGAGTTCAAAGAGATTGCAGGGTGCAAAGTAACGCGCTTTGAAAACCTTGATGGCTACAAATACTTCTTCGAAGGCGGTTGGCTCTTGATTCGTCCAAGCGGCACTGAACCTGTCTTGCGCCTTTATTGCGAAGCCGATTCAGAAGAGAAGGTAAAAAATGCGCTTGCCTTTGCGCAAAGTTTAGCGACTGCCTGATGGCGTGGCTTTGACCGCAGAGACAATTTGTTCGGCTTTGGCGTTGGGCAAGTAGATGTATCGTCCGCCAAGTTGTTCGGCAAGGCGTTTGGCTTCGCCGCGCGAAAGGTAGCCGGTTTGCGTATCAATCACGACCGAGTTCAGCCCTTCAAGGTTGATGGATTGCGCGAGTGCGGCGATTTCTTGCGCGATTTTCTGCTTATCGCTTGTATCGTTTGGATTGAGTGCAACATTCCCGCGCCCATCGGTGATGAACACAAGCATGGTTTGTGTGATGCCCTTTGACTTCATCTGCTTTGCGGTTTCCAAGCCCAACATCATTGCGGAAGCGAGTGGCGTGCCGCCGCCCGTTGGAAGCACATCGAGCGCACGCTTGGCTCTATCCACGCTTTGCGAGGGCGGAAGAAGCATTTCGGCTTGCTTGCCACGAAAGGCAATCAGTGCCACTTGGTCGCGATGCACGTAGGCTTCTTGCAAAAGTTTCGTAACTGCGCCCTTCGCTTGTTGCATACGGTTGAGTGCCATTGAGCCTGACGCATCAACGATGAAAATGAAGAGCGTGCCAGCCTTGTCGCGAAAGCGTTTGATGCGAATATCATCTTTGGTGATGATAACCGTTGAACGCGAGTGTGACTTGCGCTTTCGGCGAATCACTTGAAACGGCGCGGCTTGAATCAAGGTCGGAACGAGTGCGAGTTTACCTTGTTTGAGCGAGCCTTGTTCGGCGCGGATATATCGCCCATGCCGATAGTTCAAGGCTTCGCCGCGACTGCCCGATTTGCTTCGGCGTTTGGCTGAACTGGCAAGGTTCATCAAGTTTTCAGGCAGTTCCGTCTCAATAGCATCAAGCAGGAGTTCTTCGATTTGGTCGGGTGTTTGTTCGTTAGTATTCTCGTTGGAGTTATCGGGCGAATCGCTTTGTGAGTTTGATTCGGTGGGCGATTGTGCTTCGGGCGGTGGCGGTTCTTTTCGCGTCTCTTCGCTTTCAGGAATGCGTGTCGCACGCGGAAGCAAAACTAAACGTGCGGCAAGTTTCAAATCTTCTTCATCAACATCTAATCGTCCTGCCAATGCGGCAGAAGCGAGTGCGGCTTTCACGGCAAAGACATCGGCACGATTGCCTTCAACGCCAAGTGAGAGTGCGGTTTGAACCAGTCCCGAAATTTCCTCGTCGCGAATCTCCACACGTGGCAAAAGGTCTCGTGCTTGAAGAATTAAGCCTTGCAGAATTTTGTCTTCATCTGAATCCTCATCACGGTGCGCTTGAAAATGCACGCGGCGCACGACTTCGGCTCTGAATGTTTCATCAACGCTTGGCGTGAACGGCACAATGAGACCGATTCTATCCAAAAGCCCCATGCGCACATCACCTTCGGCGGGATTGTAAGTGCCAATGAGAATAAACCGCGCTTCATGCACATCACTAATGCCGTCGCGTTCAATCAATACTTTTCCGCGCGAGAGTGCATCAATCAAATAGGCTTCGCTTGTGGAATCGAGCAAGTTGAAGGAGTCGACATACAGCACGCCGCCGTTGGCTTTGGCAAGCAAGCCTTTTTCAATCACGCGCTTGCCAGTTGAAAGAGCAGCTTCTAAATCCAATCCGCCGAGCAAGCGGTCTTCGGTGATGTTCAGCGGGAGTTCAACGAAAGGTGTGTCTTTGGGCAAAATGCGTGCAAAGGCGCGCACAAGTGTTGACTTGCCTGAACCAACCGTTGCAGGAATCAACACACCGCCCAGTGAAGAATCTACTGCCGCAAGAAGCAAGGCTTTTTTAGCGAGGTCTAAGCCCAAAATGTTCGTGAAGGAAAGCATATCAAACGGGTTCTTCAACTTTGAAAATCGCTTGAAGTTCGCGCTCAACTTTTTCTCCAGCGTCAATCGTCTCGAGTGGGTCGCGACGTAAGCGATGTCGCAAAGCTGGCACAGCAACTGCATGAACATCCGAAAGCGTAACTTCTGTCCTGCCTTCAAAGGCGGCGTGAGCCGAAGCGGCACGGGTAATCGTGAGTTCGCCGCGATGACCGTCAATGCCCAAACGCATGCACAGCGTGGCGACTTTCATTAGCACTTCGTCAGGCATTGTAACGCTTGGCAGAAGTGATTGCGCACGAACAATTTTTTCACGTAAGGCTTCTTGTTGGGGTTGCCATTGTTCAAGAAACGCGTCGGGATTAAAATCAAATTCACGGCGTCGCTTCACGATTTCCACGCGGTCTTGAACCTTGTTGATGGTCGTAATGCGAGCGTGCAAGCCGAATCGGTCTAAGAGTTGCGGACGCAGTTCGCCTTCTTCGGGATTGCCTGAACCGACAAGCACAAAGCGCGCCGGGTGGCGAATGCTAATGCCCTCACGCTCAACCACATTCACGCCTGACGCGGCAACATCAAGAAGCACATCGACCAAGTGGTCATCGAGCAAATTCACCTCGTCAATGTAGAGAAAGCCGCGATTGGCTTGTGCAAGCAAGCCGGGCTCAAAGGCTTTCTTGCCACTCGTTAAGGCTTTTTCAATATCAATCGTGCCGCAGACGCGGTCTTCGGTTGCGCCAAGCGGCAAATCCACAACAGGCACAGGAATAAGTTCGGTCTTGTGGGAATGGCGTTCCGATTTTGGAACTTCGGAAGGAGCACGATTATAGGGGTCGCCTGCAACACGCTCAATCATCGGAAGCACGTCGGCAAGCGCGCGCACCGTGGTGCTTTTGCCTGTGCCGCGATGCCCCATCACCAGCACGCCGCCAATGCGTGGGTCAATCACATTCAGAAGCAAGCATAATTTCATTTCATCTTGTCCAACAATTGCTGTAAAAGGAAAAACAGGCGATTTCTTTTTTGGGGTTGAGCCAGAAGTGCGAGAGCGAGATGCCGATTTCTTTTTCGACGCAGACAACTTGTTCATAGTCATTTTTAGAAAAAACGAAACTGCTGGTGTCCAATTGCTATTAGCAATTTACGGCGATGAAAAGGTTTTGCAAGAAGAAAGTGGGAAGGCATCAAAAGAACGATTTGTTAAATGCAGAATGTTTGTTTAGATTCAGTCTAAACAAATTTCAATGCAATCACTTAACTCAAACTACTCAAACTTAGTATCGCTTCGGGCTGTAAAGAAAGGAGCGCGTTTCATCGTCAGGCAAATTGATGACAAAGAAATACGCACGCAACTTTTGCGGTTCGGACTTGCCGAAGGAAGCGAAGCCATGTGTTTTGAACGCTTGCCGCTCGGTCCGGTTATCATCAAGCATCGTAGGCAAGAAGTCGCGCTTGGCGAAGAACTCACGAAAAAAATTTGGGTGGAAGTGATTGCAGAAGAAAACCGAGAAGCACATTAACTATGGAAACGCTTACAATAGATACCACGCTACACGCAACAACCGTTGAGAAAACAGGCAAGAAAAAGTTAGTTCTTGTCGGAAACCCGAACGTCGGAAAATCTCTTTTCTTCAATCATTTCAGCGGTTTGTATGTTGATGTCTCGAACTTCCCCGGCACAACGGTTGAAATCACCGAAGGCAATTACAAAAATTTTCGTGTGGTCGATACACCCGGCATTTACGGCGTGAGTTCCTTCAACGATGAAGAGCGCGTCGCACGCGACGAAGTGCTTTCCGCCGACATTGTGCTGAATGTGATTGACGCAACCAACTTGGAGCGCGATTTATTTCTCACGCTTCAACTCATCGATATGCAGTTTCCGATGGTGATTGCGCTCAACATGATGGACGCGCTCGAAGAAGCAGGCATGGAAATCGACGTAGAGCGGCTTTCGGAAATTTTGGGCGTGCCGATTGTGAAAGTAACCGCTATCAAAAAGCATGGGTTTGATGAATTAGATAAAGCCCTTGAAAAAGCAACCATCGGCAATACAGATAAAACCTTGCTCCATGCACTTGAACCAATTCTTGCGAAGATGAAACCAACGGCGAATCCGATTGCCGATGCGTTGATGATTCTCGAAGGCGATGAAACCGTTGCCGAGCGACACGCGATTCCGCCCGAAGACAAACGCGAAGAAATTTATGTGGCACGCCGAAACCGCGTCAATGAAATTGTCGCCGAAGTGATGCGCGAAAAATCAAAGATGAAATTCGGCGCAGTGCTTTCAGAAAAATTGGGTAAGTGGACAATCAATCCGATTTCAGGCATTCCAATTCTAATTCTTGCGCTGTGGTTGATTTATGAAGTCGTCGGCGTAATGGTAGCACAGCGCGTTGTGGGGCATACCGAAGTCGAACTCGGCAATAAACTTTTTGAACCCTTTGTCAAACATCTTTTCGCCACAATCACGCCCGTTGAAATTTCCGTTGATGTGCTGAACGGCGAAGACGTGATTGAGACAAAATCGTTTGCGTTTCCCGAAGGCACAAGCAGAGACAAGGCAAAGTTCGAAGAGTTCAAAGCATTCATTGAAGGCAAAGATGTGATGCAGAATTTCGCTTTTTCGCAAGAGACGCTGTGGGGAAAAATCGTAACGGTGTTTGCCGGCGAGTTCGGCGCGTTCACGATGACCGTAACTTACCTTGCGTTTTTGCTCTTGCCGTTGGTGATTGGCTTTTATATGTTCCTTGCGATTTTGGAAGACTGCGGATACTTACCGCGCCTTGCGACAATGGTGGATAGGCTCTTTACAGGCATTGGTCTCAACGGGCGCGCGGTGATTCCGATTATTCTTGGATTTGGGTGCGTAACGATGGCAACAGTTACCACGCGCTTGCTTCAAACTTCACGCGAGAAAACGATTGCGGCATCAATTCTCAACTTTGCCATTCCTTGTTCGGCGCAGTTGGCGGTTATCACAGCGTTGCTCACCAAAGCGGGCGGAGTTTATACACTCGCCTTTTTCCTCATTATCCTCTCATGCCTTATTGCGATTGGAACGATTGTCGATAAACTGCTTCCGGGAAAATCGTCGGCACTACTCATTGACCTTCCGCCGATGCGCTTGCCGAGAGCCTCAAATGTGCTGAAAAAGACGTGGATAAAAACGAAAAGTTTTATGCAAGAAGCCACGCCTTGGTTTTTTATCGGGGCGTTGCTGATTTCGGTGATGCAAGTAACGGGCTTGCTTGAAGGCTGGGTGAAACTCTTCGAGCCAATCACAACGCATTGGCTACACTTGCCGGCGGAGTCGGCGCGTGCGTTTGTGATGGGCATGGTGCGGCGCGATTTCGGCGCGGCAGGCTTGTATGAACTGAACCTAACGCCACAGCAAATTGTCGTATCGCTAACGGTTATCACGCTCTTCGTGCCGTGCATTGCAAGCTTGATGGTGCTCATTAAAGAGCGCGGCGTGAAAGAAGCCATGACAATTTGGGCGGGAAGTTGGTTCTTTGCTTTCGGTGTAGGCGGTGCAGTGGCGTTTATCATCTAACCTCAATTAACCTTGAAATGTCGAATTGTTCAAAGCAAGATGTAATGAAACTCCCACCAAGCGCGTTTGAGCGCACGTGTCCAACATGCAAATTCAAAATCACGAATCAATTTATTACGAAGTGTCCGCGCTGTGCAACGAAGTTAAGCCTTGCCGAACTCTGCACGGGTTGTTATCAAAGCGGCGCGTGCCATAGCGACTCCGAAAAGAAATCAACCTTGATTTCAATCACGCTTCCGAAGTAACCTGAATGAACGCATTGGAACACGGATTCAACAGATTGAACCGATTTTACACGGACTTCAAAAACGCTCTCAATGCTTCACTTTGTTCAATTTGACCGATGAGTGTTATTCCTTGCATGCTTTCATAAAGTGCATTACCTTTCTCTGTGGCTGTTTTTTTATCACACCTTGCTGTTTTCTTCAACATCAAAACCATCAATCATGAGAAAACTGAAACTTCTCGTTCTGCTGTCCCTCGTGCCGACTTCACTCTTTGCACAATCCTACGAGCCGATTGGACCGTGGGGCGGAAGAGTGAACGGCTTTGCGCGAACCGCAAACGGCGACCTTTACGCGGCAACTATTAGCGCAGGCTTTTTCAAATCAACGGATAATGGCAACACATGGCGCGAAGTCAATGTGCAAGGCACCGTGAGAACTGCGTTTGCCATAGCGGCGATTGGCGACACAGTTTGGGGCGCACCTTTCGGCGTAGGCGTTTTCAAGACAACCGATGGCGGAAACACTTGGATTCCTGATTCAGCCGGCGGACTTGGCGGTCGCTCCATTTATGCGCTCTACGCTGATGCAAACGGCAATCTCTATGCCGGCGGATTAAACACAGGCGTTTTCTTCAGACCGCCGGGCGCGAGCGTGTGGCAAAATATCACGGGCGATTTACCACTCGCAGGTGCAAATCCACGAACCGTGCGAAGCATTTTCAAGGATAGCAACGGCCTTTTATACATCGGCACCGAAGGTGGCACTGCACCAAACGACGCAGGCATTTACACTTCAACCAACAACGGCACAAATTGGGTGCGCAACAGCACAGGACTTGGCACAACCTCGCCAAGCGTCAGAGCCTTCGTGCAACGCGGCGATACGCTCTTTGTCGGCGTGTTTTCAGGCGGCGCAGGCGTTTATCGCAAAGCCTTAACCGCAACGGCTTGGACGATTGACACGCTCGGACTCGGAGCGAGAGCCATCAACGCGCTCTATGTTGACCCATCAGGAAACCTTTACGCCGCACTCAATCCTGTCAATCCCGGCGGCGTGTTTCGGCGTGCTGTCAACAGCAACACTTGGACACCAACCATCTTGGGCGGACAATCCACATGGGCATTTTGGGGGCTTGGAAGCGAAACGCTTATTGGCTCGAGCATTTGGGCAGTCGTGCGAACCAGCAACTTTTCAACTTTTACGATTTCCAACACCGGCATCAATGCACTGAGCGTGCTGGCGTTGAAAGTCGGTTCTGACGGAAACTTGTATGCAGGAATGAATAGCAACGGAAGCGTCATGCGAAGCACAGATAACGGCGCAACTTGGCAAATGGATAGCGTTGGACTTGGCGCAAGAACCATTTGGGCGTTGGAAGAAGTGAACGGAACGCTCTTTGCCGCCGCAGGCAACGCAGGTGTATTTCGGCGAACGCCAACAGGCTGGGTGCCCGCAAATACAGGCATCGCCACACGCACGGTGGATTGTCTCTTGGCTTATGGCGATACACTGATTGCAGGCTTATTAACATCGGGAACAAACCCTGTCATCTTCCGCACTACGAACAACGGCGCGACTTGGCTTGCCGGAACAGTCTCATTGCCATCTTTGGGCTCGGTGCGTGCACTCGGAAAAGACAATGCGGGAAATTTGTATGCAGGAATGTCAAGTTCGACAACCGTCTTGCGCGGATTGCTCAAATCGACCGACGGCGGCGCAACGTGGTTTCAATCCAACGGCGCAATGAATCCGCTTAATGAAGAGTTCTATGCGATTCAGTTTAACCCTGTAACCAACACGCTTTATGCCGCGCCCAATGTGAGTGGTATTCACAAATCGACTGATGCGGGCGTGACTTGGGTTTCAGATTCAACAGGCATGAGCGCAACGGTCGATGATATTCTGATTCCAACCACGCTTCCGCCGTCAAGCGGATTGCAAGGCTCAATGCTCGCGGCGTGTCTGGGGCAAAACACCGAAGGCGGTGTCTTCGTCAAACGCATCAATGAAACTTCGTGGAGCAGAGCAGGGCTAAACTTATTCTCGGTGAATGCACTTGCGGAAAAAAGCGGTGTGCTTTATGCCGCCACCAATCATAACAGTATTTACAAAGTTAATTACGTCAATATCGGCTTGCCGGTTGAACTGATGGATTTCGGCTATCGCAAAGCCAGCAAAGGCGTTGAACTCTTTTGGAAAACCGCTTCGGAACGAAACAACGAAGGCTTCCAGATTGAACGCCGTCGTGAAAGAGAGGATTGGCAAACGATTGGATTTGTCAGAGGCAAAGGCACAACGACCGAAGTGCAGTCCTATTCCTTCATTGATGAAAGCGCAAGCGGAAAACTTTTCTATCGCTTAAAGCAACTTGACTTCGACGGCGCGTTCCAATACAGCCCCGTGATTGAAGTTAATCTTGCAGTGCCTGAAAAATTCGAACTTGCACAGAATTACCCGAATCCCTTTAATCCAACAACAACGCTCACTTACCAACTGCCGATAGCAAGCGACGTGAAGTTAGAAGTCTTTGACCTTTTAGGCAGAAAGGTTGCGACATTGGTGAACGCGCGGCAGGAAGCAGGAATTTACAGCATAAGCCTGGATGCGTCGGCGTATCGTCTTACGAGCGGTGTGTATTTTTACCGATTGCAAGCCGGCAACTTCGTTGAAACACGCAAGATGATGCTGTTGAAGTAAGCGGTTTCAGCACAGGCAGTCAAAGGCGGTTCTTCGGAATCGCCTTTTTTTATATTCGGAAATTCAAAAAACAAGTGCATTCAAAGCGATGGAACTTGTCAAAAGTCCAATTGAGCCAACACTGCAAACTTTGCTACAAGAAGCTTCACGAGAGATTCTAATTGCAAGTCCATTTATCAATGTTGAGGGAGTGAAACTCATTGAGAAAAAGATTGAAAAGAAAAATGAAATGCAAATTTTCATTCTGACAAATTTGTCGGCTCAAAATATCATTTCAAATGTAACCCAACCGAAAGCCATATTGAAGCTCTGTGAAGGCTTTAAGACAGCAAGCATATCCAGCTTGCACCGATTGCACGCAAAGATTTATGTGATAGATGGGCGCGTTTCGTTCATAACGTCGGCAAATTTGACGCAAGGCGGTTTAAAAGAGAACTACGAATATGGCGTTGTGATTAAAGACGAAGAGATGACGCGGCAAATTAAGAGCGATTTAATCGCATACCGACAACTGGCAAATCAAATCTCGTTGGACACTTCTTAAAGAAATTGCAGAAGAAAACATCGGCATTCAGGAATTGAAGAGCAAGCATGAGACAACCGTTGAAAAATATGAACACACAAAACACTTAGAAAAGCCGAGAAACAACTCAACGAAAAACTGCTTGCAAACAGAGTTCAGTATGGGCAATCCATCAATGAGATTTTTTCGGAAACGATTTTGTATCTCCTTCGCAAGCATAAAAGCCTAACAACGCGTGAACTGCATCGCTACATCAAAGAAATTCACCCTGACATTTGCGACGATAAAATTGATAGAGTCATCAACGGACAACGCTTTGGAAAACTTTGGAAACATTCAGTTCGTAATGCCCAACGCTTTCTTAAAGACTCTGGAAAAATTGAGAATAAAGGAGAAGGAAGAAAAACCGTTTGGTTTCTCAAAGAGTAAAGCCCTACGGCGCGTATTCCTTCTTCAGCTTGTGCTTATACTCCTTCTGCAACTTCTGAACCTTCGGGCTGATAACGACCGTGCAATACGGATTGCGATTGCCGACGCGGTTGTAATAATTCTGGTGATAATCTTCGGCTTTGTAGAAAGCCGTAAAGGGCACAATTTCAGTCACATACTTTCCCTTCCACAAGCCTGACTGCTCCGATTCAGCCTTTGACCGCAGGGCGATGTCTTTTTGTTGGTCGTTGTGGTAGAAAATGACGGAGCGATATTGTGTGCCAATATCATTGCCTTGTCGGTTCAGGGTTGTGGGGTCGTGTGAGTGCCAAAAGATGTCAAGAATATCTGAATATGAAATTTTCTTGGGGTCGAAGGTAATCTGAACAACTTCAGCATGCCCAGTGGTGCCTTCGCAGACTTGTTCATATGTGGGGTTGGGAACATGTCCGCCGCTATAACCCGAAACAACTTTCTCGACGCCCTCAATGCGTTGATAGATGGCTTCAAGACACCAAAAGCAACCGCCACCAAGTGTAGCAACTTCAAGAGAGTGTTCTTGTGCGTTCATGGATGTTGAAAGATGAGTTAAGAGAAGCGCAAGAAAAAACCGCATCGCAATTTTCTGTGAAGAAGTTAATTTGCTTCAAAGATAAGCACAACCGTAGAAAGCGTTAAGTCGTTTTATGAAAATTGTGATTGTGGTTCAAGCGCGCACAGGCTCAACGCGCTTGCCAAACAAAGTTCTGCTGCCCGCCAGAGGCAAACCCATTCTGCTTCGACAATTAGAGCGCATTCAACATGCCACTGCATTCGACGAGCTAATCGTTGCAACCACAACCGATAAATCTGACGACCCGATTCGCGCCCTCTGCAAAGAAGCAAACATCAAATGCTTTTCAGGACACCCCACCGATTTGCTCGATAGGCATTACCAAGCCGCTCGACAAGCAAAAGCCGATGTCGTGGTCAAAATTCCTTCCGACTGCCCGCTCATTGATTCAAGCGTGATTGATAAAGTGATAAACTACTACAAAGAAAATGCGGACAAGTTCGATTATGTCAGCAACCTTCACCCCGCCACCTATCCCGATGGCAATGATGTGGAAGTGATGCCAATGGCGCAAATTGAAATCGCTTGGCGAGAAGCCAAGAAAGACTACGAACGCGAACACACCACGCCATTTTTTTGGGAACAGCCTGAACGCTTCCGCATTGGAAATGTCGTGTGGGAAACTGGATTGAATTACTCCATGTCGCACCGCTTCACGATTGATTACCCCGAAGATTATGAGTTCATCAAGCGCGTGTATGATGAACTTTACACCGAAACCAATCCAAATTTTTCGCTGAACGAAATTTTGAAACTCTTAGAAGAAAAGCCAGAGATTTACAACATCAATGCGAAGTTTGCGGGCGTAAATTGGTATCGCCATTATATCGGCCAGCTCAAAACAATCTCGGAGAAAGAAACGAAACCAGAACCACTGGCTTAAACGAAAACAAACGCAACCTATACGTGCACAAACACTTTGCCTTTGTTCTTGTTATTCTTGGCGCCGCGCTTTCTTGCCTTGATGCGCAACCGCGCTACGAACTTCGCGGCGCGTGGATAACAACCGCCTTTGGCATTGACTTCCCAAAATCAACCAACCCAGAACAGCAAAAAGCCGAACTGGAAGCCATCTTCAAAGACCTCAAAGCAAAGAAGTTGAATGCCGTCTTTTTTCAAGTGCGTGTGCGTGCCGATGTGCTTTACAATTCGCCCTTTGAACCGTATCACGAGTATGTGGCGGGCAAAGGCGAGTCGCCAACTTATGACGTCACGGAATACGCTATTGACCTTGCGCATCGATACGGCTTGGAGTTTCACGCTTGGTTCAACACGATGATTTTGCGCGGCAAAGAATCATCCGAACAGGCCAAACAAAATCCATCGCTGTGGAAAACACACCCCGATTGGATTGACCCACGCGCACGCAAAAATCCGAAACTCAAAGAGGCTTTTTTAAATCCAGCAAAGCCTGAAGTGCGCGCCTATCTGGCCAGCATCATTGCTGACTTCGCCCGCCGCTACGACATCGACGGAATCCAACTCGATGACTATCTCCGCTATCCCGATAAAGCCACATTCGGCGAAGATTTCCCCGACGATGAAGACTACAAACGCTATAATCCCCATCGCCTCTCAAAAGAAGACTGGCGACGTGAGAACATCAACTTGCTGGTGAAGATGATTCACGATAGCCTGCACGCTATCAAGCCCTTTGTGAAATTCGGTGTTACGCCCATCGGCGTGTATCGCAAAGTCGACAGCGAGCCAACAATAGAGAGCGCAGTTGAAGTCTATCAAGATTCGCGCGAATGGACACGGCGAAAACTCTGCGATTACCTTGCGCCGCAAATTTACTTCCACATCGGTACAACCACCAACGAAGAGCGAAAGGCAAAAAAGTTCAATCCCGATTTTGAAAAACTCGTTGGCGATTGGGCAATGAACAAGAACTTCCGACATCTCTACATCGGCATTGGCACTTACAAACCTGTGGTCAAGGAAGAATGGAAAAAGCAAGTCGATGTGTGCCGAAAGTTCGGCGCAGAAGGATTCATCTTTTATTCTTACAACTCTATTGCCGACCTCTCCGAGATGTTTAGCGACTACGCTTTAATTCCACCGATGAAGTGGAAGAGCAATCTGCTTCCGCCAGCGCCCGAAGTGCAAAGCGTGGCATGGCGACATGGCAAAGTCGAACTCAAATGGAAAAAACCAAAAGGCACACGGTGGGTCAATCTCTATCAGCCAAGTTACTCCATGCTGGTGCCAATTCGCCAAAATGTGTTTGAAGAGTCAATCATAATTGAAGCCAAGCCAAGTGAGCAGTTTTACCTGACAGCAATCGACCGCTTCGGCAACGAGAGCAAGTTCAGCGAGGCAATCCTTGTGCCATGAATGAAACCACAAATTCTTGAAAAGCATTGTATATTTTACGTTCTCGAACAATAGTTTGAAGCATGAAACTGAGCGATATCATTTCCGAGAAGTATATCGCATTGGGCATTGAGGCGAAGTCCAAAGGCGATGTGATTGATAAAATGTTAGCCCTGATTGCAACCCACCCCAGTATTGAAGATGCAGGAAAATTGCGTGATGCGGTCTGGAAGCGTGAGAAAGAAATGTCTACGGGCATTGGGAAAAAAGTAGCCTTGCCACATGCGAAAACCAATGCCGTTACGGCTCCAATTTTAGCTTTTGCAACACTCAAGAAGGAAGTCGATTTCGACTCAATCGACGAAGAGCCAGTGAATATCGTTTTCTTGTTAGCCACGCCTGAAACGATGCTCACCCAACATCTCAAGCTCTTGAGTCGTATTTCAAGACTTGTAGCAACCGAGGTAGTCCGTGAGAAATTGGTCAGCGCCTCCGACACTGCCGAAGTGATTGCACTTTTTCAAGAAGAAGAAAAGGCTTATCCAGAAATCTAACGGCATTATTACCTTCAATGAAGTTTCAAACCGTCACGGGCACAAAAGACATTCTTCCGTCAGAATCTCCAATTTGGCAACATGTGGAAAGAGTGGTTCGAAATGTCTTCGAACGATTTGGGTATCGGGAAATTCGCACGCCTGTGTTTGAAGACACGAATGTGTTTCTGCGCGGCATTGGCGAGACGACCGACATTGTTGGCAAGGAGATGTATACCTTCAAGCCATCGCCCGAGAGCGAGGAATCGCTGACACTTCGCCCTGAAATGACGGCTAGCGTGATGCGTGCCTATCTGCAACATGCGCTTGGTGCACAGTCGCCCGTTGTGAAAGTCTACTACATCAGCGAGCTTTTCCGCAAAGAAAGACCGCAAAAAGGGCGCTATCGGCAGTTTTGGCAATTCGGCGCAGAGTGTATTGGCAGCGCACTGCCCGAAGCCGACGCAGAGATAATTGCGATGATGATGATGATTTATGACGAGCTGGGCATCAAAAACACCGTGCTCAAGCTCAACAGCTTAGGCAATGTTGAAACGCGCAAACGCTATCGCGTAACCTTACAAGACTACTTTCGACCGCACTTCGACAAACTTGATGCGGTTTCAAAAGAACGCTTTGAAAAAAATCCGCTTCGGATTTTGGATTCAAAAAATCCCGACTTGAAAGAACTCATTGAAAACGCGCCACACATTTTGGATAGTCTTGACGAAGAATCAAGAGCACATTTTGAAACGGTGAAAGGGTATTTGGATAGTTTTGGCGTGAAATATGTGATTGACCATTGCTTGGTGAGAGGGCTGGATTACTACACGCGTACGGCGTTTGAATTGGTCAGCACGGATTTAGGGGCGCAAGATGCGCTTGGAGGCGGCGGACGCTACGACGGGCTGGCTCAACAGCTCGGTGCAGAAAAAGAAGTTCCAGCCGTTGGGTTCGCTTCGGGCATGGAGCGACTCTTGATTGCCATGCAAAGCGCAAACTTGCTCGATCACATTCAGCCCAAAAAGCCTGATGTGATGCTGGTTGCACAATCGCCATTGGCACGAGGCTGGATTATGAAAGTCGCAAACGAATGGCGCAAAGCAGGGCTCACAGTGGAAACAGACTTGCTGGCAAGAAGCCTCAAAGCACAACTGCGAGAAGCCAATCGACTCGGTGCAAACTACGCCGTCATTGTCGGCGAAAATGAACTGCAAACAGGAAAATTTCAACTCAAAAACTTATTGACCGCCGAACAGAAGGAGGTTCAGCAAGAAGACCTACTGAACGAAATACAAAATCGCTCAATAGTGCTGACAAAGAATTGAAAATTTGCAAGTTGAAAAAAGCACATTTGATTATTTTCAGCCCATCACAACCTTAAAGACCACAAAGGGAAAGCGTGTGTCCAGAACTTTTTTCCATAGGGCCGATTAAGTTTCACAGTTTCGGGGCAATGCTGGCATTGGCGTTCTTGGTTGCCAACTACCTGCTCTCCAAAGAAATCGAGCGCAAGAAAATTTATCCCGATGTCAGTTCTACAGTAACCTTCCTAGCGATTGTGTTAGGCATTGCCGGCTCGAAGTTGTTTCACTTATTGGAAAATTTTGACCGTTTCTTGCGAGACCCAATTGGAGAGACATTCAGCGCAGGTGGGCTAACCTTTTACGGCGGATTGATTTTAGCCATCATTGGCAACTGGATTTATCTTCGCTTTCAGAAAATTGCGCCACTGCGTTTTTTTGATGCGGCAGCACCTTCACTCATGATGGGCTATGGGATTGGCAGAATTGGCTGTTTGCTTGCCGGCGATGGCTGTTATGGCAAGCCATGTGATTTGCCCTGGGCAATGACTTTCCCAAACGGTTATGTTTCCACACTCGCCTCTGAAAATCCAGAACTTGTCAGGCAGTTTAAGGAACTGTTTCCAAATGTGCCAGTGCCCGCCGATATTCCTGTTCACCCAACGCCCATTTATGAATTGCTTTACTCAACGCTTTTCTTTGCCTTGTTGTGGAAATGGCGAACACTGCCGAAACCAGCAGGATGGCTCTTTTTTGTCTATTTGATTTTACAAGCTGTCGGAAGATTCTCGGTGGAGTTTATCCGTCTCAATCCGCCTATGCTGTTTGGGCTGTCGGAAGCACAGGTAATTGCCATAGCCATGATACTGGTTGGAGCATTGGGACTATGGCGTGTCTCCAAAGAGCCTATTGACCAACTGCCAAAAGAGAAAACAGCAATACAACAAAAAGCAAAGAGGGCACAGACGAAGAAGCCCGTGAGCAAGAGCGCATAACTAAAGTCTGCTTATGTCAAACGAAATAACAACTTTCACTCTCTTTCCCTAATGATAATTGTTGAACTCTTCTCAAAGGATAATTGCTGTTTATGCGATGAAGCCAAAAGTGTGTTGCTGAAAGTGCAGAAGGAGATTCCTTTCGAGTTACAGGAAATCAAAATTCAAGACGATGAGAACTTGATGCGCGAATATGGCGCGAAGATTCCAGTTGTGTTTATCAATGGGCGATTGGCGTTCAAGTATCATGTTTATGAACTTGAACTCAAAGAAAAACTCCGGCGAGCGGCACGTTCATAGAGCGCAACGGCCACAACAAAATGGCTACTAAATAATGTATGCAAACAACAGCGAAGTATATTGCAATTGAAGGAGTCATTGGAGTCGGAAAAACGACGCTCGCTATGCTTCTCGGAAAAAGATTACAAGCGCGCATCGTCTTGGAAGAATTCGAAGATAACCCTTTTTTAGAACGGTTCTACGAAAATCCAGAACGCTACGCCTTTCAAACCCAAATGGCGTTTCTGACCGCGCGCTATAAACAGCAACAACAACTTCGAAACTTCGATCTCTTCCATGACTACCTTGTCAGCGATTACACCTTCGACAAAGACAGAATCTTTGCCTATCTCAATCTTCAAGACGACGAACTGCGGCTCTACGAATCCATTGTCAATTTCATGGATAAAACCATTACCTCCCCTGACTTGGTCGTTTATCTGCAATCCACTCCTGAACGCTTAATGGAAAACATCAGAAAGCGCAAACGCAAAATTGAACAAAACATCAAGGAGAGCTATATTCGTGACTTGCACGATGCCTATAACTATTACTTTTTCCGTTACAAAAAAACACCACTCCTGATTATCAACACAACTGAACTGGACTTTGCTAATAACGCAGAAGATTTTGAACTGTTATATGACTTAATTTGTAACAAAACGCATTCAGGCACGGAGTATTTCGCGCCCGAAAAACGAAGAACGTTGATTTGACGGTTTAACACTACTGAACACAAACGGACGACAAACGATGATTCGCTTTTTGCTTTTTCTCGGTATGGGGTATGTGATATATCTTCTGTTTCGTTACATCTATCGTCTCATTAGCACGCCGCCGAGAAGCCAATCTGGGACTTACTACAGAACAAAGCCTTCCACACGCATTGAGGAAATCAAAGAAACAGACTTTACAGAAGTGGAAAGCAAGCTGCATGACCGAAAATAATTGGAAAGGAAAAAGAACACACAAAGTGTTGGCGCTTTGTTCAAAAGCACAGAAACTATTGCCGACGACGTTCAAGCAAGTTGCGAAGTAGCAACACGCAAGAATCGCCATCTAAACTCAATGGGTCAAAATAGGCATCCCCACTGTATTTGATGTATTCAGGGAAGAAGTCGCGCGAGGTTGGAAAGAACGCAAGCGACATTTGCCAGCCTTCAAACTCACGCTTATTGATGCGCGAGAAATGAATCAGATTGATGTTCTTGTGCCGCTTATCTTGCAAAATGGTCCCAAAGAGCGTATTGACAGGACGAATACCCCCTTCCAAGACTTGTAGAAACTTGCTTTCGCAGTAAAGCAATCCGCCTGAAATCAGAAGTGAGGCATTTTTGATGCTGGCTTTCTCTGCAATAGACTTCACATCTTGAATGGTGAGATTATCCGCCGCCTCACTGAAATAAATTAAGCGATAGAGTTGCATGTGTTAATCGTGCTTTAAGAGAGCATAAGAACATTAACGCACGATAGCAAGTTTCTCAATGTGCTCTGCTCGAAATCGCCCATCCTGACTGCTTAAAATGACCTTGTAGAGGTAGATGCCGTTGGCGACATCACTGCCATCATCGTCTTTGCCATCCCAAACAATGTTGATGCGATGTGCGGATTGCGTATCGCGGAGTGTTTTAATCAAGCGTCCAGCAACCGTGTAGATTTTAATTTGGACGTTGAGCAAGTCGTTGGGACGATTGTTTTCAATGACGAATGTGGTGCGGTCGCGGAAGGGGTTCGGATAATTCATCACGCGATTGCCGAGCGTGAGTTTTGAGGAATCCGCAACAGTGAAGTCGAGGAATTGCTCGACGGAGTTGTTGAAGGTGTCCCACGCCTTGAAGCGCAGCGAATACCGACCATTACGAAGATTGCGGAAGGGATAACGAATTTCGCCGTCTGTGAAACTGCCCTCTTTGGCTTCATAGAATTCGTTGAGGATAATCGGATTGCGCTCATCGCCGTTCACGACAAGCGTAAGTGCACGCCCAATACTTTGCGTAAGGTTGATACCGTTTTCATCGGAAAGTTCAGCGATAAAGAGGGGGTTTTGATGTGTAAGTCCGCCAGATGTGAAACTTCGGTCGTTAAGGAAAATGGTGGCGTTAGGCGGTGTGTTGTCGGGCGGTGCGTTGGGATTGGTGCCAGTGAAGATGACTTGTTCAGTTGCGCCTGTGGCCGTTGCAAACACATCACCGAGCGACAGGTTCTGCTTCCAAGCATAGAGGCTAACTCTGCCTGAATTGACACTGTCGTAAGAAATATCTTTCGGAACAACGAACTGAATGACAAATCGACCATTGCGTACATCGACCGTGCCACGATAAATCAGCGCGTTACGGACAGGGTAGTAGGTATCAATAATGCCGTCGCCTTCGTGGTCGGCGGGTGTAGAACGAGCGGCATCATAAATCGTAGCAGAAATTTTGCCATTGAAATCCGTTAGCACGTTGCCTTGATGAGACCGCACCGAGCCCGTGAGGCGTGTGCGGCTCAATGCGGCAAGCGAGATAGGTTGTGATAGTGCGTTTCCGTTGACCGAATCAATTTGCGCAATCGTTCTGCCTGAAAGCAACCGCATGGCAGGGTCGCCAAGTAAGAAGAAAAATCCGACATCGTTTCCCACGACATTATTGAGCTTAAAGCGATACAGTGAGAGCCCAACAGGTGAGGTGAGTCCATTGGCTTGTCGGGCGAGGAGCTCGCGTAGGAGAGCAGGCGGTGCATTTGAGCCGCTGGTAACCCAAATCGCACGCGAGGTGCTAAACAAGCCAACTGCACCGCCGTTGGGTGTGATGAACATTTGCTCGGCGCCGCTTTGAAAAAATGGGTCATCAAATCTGCCAAAATCGCATGTTGCCGTAATGCAAAAGGTCAATCGGCGTTGGTTGCGAAGCAAACGCAAAGAAGTAGAAGGCTCAAAAATGCGCTCCGCCGTCCACACATTCGGGTTGCCGTGTCCAATGAAGTTCGTGATGAGCAAGCCGTTGTTGAGTTGATTGATGATGTCGTTGTAAAGAGCAGGGAAACGCCGCCCACCAGCAACACTTTCAGGGCGATATAACGGTGCGTAAAGTTTAACAGCATCAATGTAGGGGGCGCTGAGGCGGGCTTGTTGTAAGGCAAATTCGCTGTCGCGTGTAAATTGGTCACGAGCATGTCCAGGATTACGAATTGCACCATTTGGGTAATCATCAGCAACCAACCCAAGCCGATTACGCCAATCGCCAAAGTCGGAGTTCGTCTCGTAGTTGATGATTTTCTCAACGGCAAATTCGGCTTCTTGTGCCGATTGAACCGTGAAGCGACCAATGGCAAGTTCGGGGCGAAAATCTTCCCCTTGAACGGAAACAAAGAAGTCATCAGAGCAATTAAATGCGGTCAGTTCGCTGGTGCGAGCCGTAGAAGCAAAAGCAGGAACTTTCGGATATGCACGTCCGATAAGGTTGCGGAAATCCCAATCGCCATCACCAAAAAGCAGAACATACTTCGGACGCAAGTCGCTACTGGGCGCATTGTCATAAAGAAATTTGATGAAGTTGCGAATGGCGGTGAAGTCTGGCTTGCCGCCTGAAAATTCGTTGTAGATTTGTTCAGTGGTAACCATTGCACACTGAAGCGCAAGTGCTCCCCAGCGAGCATTATCGCGCCGATAATTGAAAAGCCGTGTCGCCGCTGATTCGTATTCCTTCGGATAAATGATAATGTATTCAGGATTCTGTGTCACCAAACTGCGTATGTTTTGATTTGCAACAAGCGTTGCAGAAACAGGGCGCTTGAACGAATACGTGTTGTCAAAGGCAACATATTCGCGATACTCACTTGGCGATTCTGCACGTTGAAACGTGCCGCTTGCGGAAATGCCAGTAATCACACTTCCCGAAGTGATGTCCCAAACCGTAAGCGACGGTGCAAAGCCCGACAAGCGATATTCAACAACCTGCTCCGCTGAAAGTCCAACAAGAGAACTGAACGAGAGAAACCCATTTTGCGCTTCGAAGCGTCGCCAATAGTTGAGTTCAATCCAATCTGGATAGAGCGAACCGATAGGGCTATTCGCTGTGAATTCAACTGATAAGGTCTGGCTGGGTTGTGCCAAGGGCTGAAAAGCATTCACGTCAATCGAGAATGCAAAGCCTGATGTATATGCCCCAATCGTGCTGCCAAATGTGGATTGTTGTCCAAGTATCACATTGCCGAAGCGAAGCGAAATATTTTCAGGCTGATTGCTGGCAAGCACATAAAACGAGCGAATGCTACCTTGACGAGTGGCATCAATCGAGGGCGTGGCGAGTGTGTAAGTTGCATTTCGGCGAGAGGAAGTCAGTGGCACATCGTAAAAATGAATGCCGAAATTTGTGAAGTGAACGCGGTCGTTCTCAATAAAACTTTGCGTGAGGAATGATTGCGGCACAAATGGCGATGAGTGTTGTTCGCTTGGCACAGGCCTGAAGCGTTTGCCATTACTGCCATCAAGCGCAAGAAATGCAAATGAGGAATTCGTGAAGTGGTTGTTGTAGTGTGTCAGTTGTTGCGTTTGTGAATGAAAGCGAAGGCCTTGCGTGCCTTTGGCATAAAAGAGAACGAAGTCGTCACTGTCAAATGAGCCATCATTTTCGCCTGCGACAAAAATGGGAATTTCTTGCAGGTCAGGAATTTTGACGGCGTTCACGCGCGTGTCTAATTCATCGCCGCCGTTGAAATAAATTTTGAGTTTGCGCGGGTCAATCGTGCTGGGGTTGATGCCAATAGATTCAAGGTATTGGCGGTCTAATCGATACACGCCCTCTTCGCGCAGTTCCAACTTGTAAAATCGCCCTGAACGCAAAACGCTCTGCGTAACGGTGTCCACCGTAGCATTGCGAGCTGGACTGACTTGCCATGATTTTCCAACATCAAAATTTACAAGATGAGAGAACAGTTCGTCATGGTTCGGTGCAAGGCGGCTTTGAAAGAGAGAAGTTTGAGTAAAGCGCTCGAAGGAAATGCAGGCGACAATTTTGGAAAACTTTTGAAGCGATTTTGTTCTTGCGTTGTATTGCATGGGAGTAATCGCAATCGTCGAGACGTAGTAGCCACGAGCGATTTCAGGCGTTGAGGCTTCAACGAGTTTGGGCTGTGGAGCAGTCTCGTAATTGGGTGAGCGTTCAAAAATCGCGTTGCCATCTTTATCAAAAGCGGGTGTTGGAGCAAGCTCAACATTCGTTAGTGTCGTGCTTTCAGCAGAAAGGATTTCAACGCGCGGATGCTTGGACGAGCCAACAAGCATAGAAAAGAAAAATGTGCGCACTTCGGGCAAGCCGATTCGCTCCGAAAGAACAACCCCACCAGCGAAAGAAAATCGCCGATAGGTGATGTTGTCCAATTCTACCGTGTCTTCTGGTTGCCAGGCAGGTGTGAATGAAATCGTGAGGCTGGTTTCATCTTTGCTTAAAACTTGCAAACCGTTCTGCGCAAAGAGCGCGTCAGAAAAGAAGAGCGGTATGGTCAGCAAAACAAAAAGAAGATGTCGCATAAGTAAAATGCATTCTTGCAGTCAAGTCTGGTCAATATACAGCATAGCGTGAAGGTCTGTCAAGCCAAAAATTTGGAAGAGAAAAAATTGAGACGACTCTTGAAAGAGCAAAAAATTTCACAAATTCCCAATGTCTTAGGCAACATTAAGCGTAGTCGTCTCATGTTTCAGTATTCCCGCCGGACCTTTGCGGCATTGGAGCAATCTCAATCATCCAATTCTGCAGAGCCATCAACTTCCGTTGCGCCAATATGGGCAAAAAATGCTTACAACGATTTGAAGAGCATCGTTACGCAAATCAATTTGGCATCAGCGTGTCCGTATTGTGTTAATTACAACCTCGGAACGCATCATTGCGACTTATACGGTGAGCCAATTCCACAGCGCGAAGATGTTGCTAATCCGTGCAAAGGCAATACCTTCAATCGCAAGCAATACAATGGTAATCGATTAACACAACTTCGCGCCTTGCGTGGAAAGGCGTGAAGCAATCGGTTAGGCAGGTTGCGAGCCTTTCTTGAATATTGAAGCTGCAAGAATGCCGCCAAGCCCTGAAAAGAGCGGATAAATAATCACAGTGCCAATGGTGCCAATAGCGATGCTCGACGGGCTTAGTTCGGAGGCTTCGCGAAAGGATTCTTCAATCTGTGCTCTGACCGCAGGGTCGCTTCCGAAAAGGTTTAGCATTAGATTTTTTGAATCATCTACGCCCGGCTGGTAGCCTATCAAGGCAAGTAACACGTAGCCAACGACCAATCCTGCCAAGCCGCCGAGCAAGCCTGCCAATGCGCCAAGTTTGAAGCCTTCGCCACTGGTGAGCGTAAGGCTGTATTGATTTGCGTAGTGCCAAACTGCAACGCCGCCGCCGAGTAGCATTCCCAAACAGCACCCATTGATGAGATTCAAAAACGGCACGATGCCGATGACGAAAATCACGCCGCCGCCAATCAAAATCGAGTTGAAATTGTCGGGCGATTCAGGTTGAGGTTGTGTGGTAAGTTGTTCTGACATAGCGATTGAGTTTAAGTTGAAGAAAGCGAGACAAGAAAAACCCAGCGACGTTCAGGCTGAAAAGTGAAGGTTGTCTAACAGCCTCACATCGCCAAAGCGCACCGCTAAAATGAGAAAGTAACTTTTGCCGCTTTGTAGCGACGGTGCGGGCGAAAAGGTTTCATCATCAACAATTTCAACATAATCAATCACGGCGATTGGCGAGGCTTTAATCGTTGTCATAACAAGACGTTTGAGCGTTTCAACATCTCTTTCGCCAGCATCGAGTTGCGATTTGGCAAGCATCAAGGCGCGGTAAAGAATCGTGGCTTCTTTTCGTTGTTCAGGTGTCAAATACACGTTTCGCGAACTCATGGCCAAGCCGTCTGGCTCACGCACAATCGGCGCGCCGATAATTTCCACATCAAGATTGAGGTCGGTAATCATGCGGCGAACAAGCGTCAGTTGTTGCGCATCTTTTTCGCCGAAGACCGCAACGTGCGGTTTAGCAAGGTTCAAGAGTTTCAGCACCACCGTTGCAACGCCGCGAAAATGCGTCGGACGAATCGCGCCTTCAAAGCCTTTTGAGATTTCTGAAACTTCAACAAACGACTGAAATCCCTCGCCATACAAGGCTTCAGCGGAGGGTGCAAACAAAACATCAACGCCGGCAGAACGCGCTAACGCAACATCGCGCTCAAACGGACGCGGATACTTCCCGAAATCTTCTGTCTTCCCGAATTGAAGCGGATTGACGAAGATGCTCATCATCACAACATCGGCGCGAGATTTCGCAATCTTCACCAAACTTAAATGCCCATCGTGAAGCGCGCCCATCGTTGGCACAAAGCCAATACGCCGATGCGATAAACGCAGTTGCTCCGAATGGCTTTGCAATGCTTTCGGATTATTAAGAATTATCATCGCTTTGAGTTGAATCGTCTTCTGAAAAATCGTTTGAAGATGGCTCTGAATGAACAATCACCACAAATTCGCCCAAAATTTTTTTTGATGAAAGTTGAGTTTTGAGTTCAGTAGCCGAGCCGATTAAAATTTCTTCATAAACCTTTGTCAATTCGCGCGCAAGCATCACGGTCGGGTTGCCAAAGTGTTCGGCAAGTTCGTTGAGCAATTTTAAGATGCGGTGCGGTGATTCATAAAGCACAACCGTTGAGCCAAGCGAAGCCAAGTGTTTGAGGCGCGTGAGTCGACCTTTTTTCTGGGGCAGAAAGCCTTCAAAGTAAAAGTGGCGAATAGGAATTGGCGAAACGCAAATAGCGGCAGTTAGCGCGCTAATGCCAGCAATAGGTACAACACGAATGCGCTTTTGATAAGCAGTGCGAACAAGAAAAAATCCGGGGTCGGAAAGTGTCGGCGTGCCAGCATCACTGACAAGCGCAACCGACTTGCCTTGTAAAAGTTCAGCAATGAGGCGTTCGGTTGCAGAGCGCTCGTTAAAGTTGTGATAGGCAACAAGTGGCTTTTCGGGAATGTGGTAATGGCGCAGCAGTTTCAAAGTCTGGCGTGTGTCTTCGCAAGCAATGAGGTCGACGGCTTTGAGCGTATTAAGTGCACGAAGCGTAATATCTTCAAGGTTGCCAATGGGCGTAGCGACAATGTAAAGTGTGCCGCTCAAGCTTTTACTCCCATTGTTTGAAGAAGTGATGAACAGGTCCGTGTCCGTGCCCAAGTTCGTAAGAAGCGCCAAAGCGAATTGCGTCCGAAATGTATTGCTTGGCAAAAGCAACGGCATGTTCAAGTGTGTAGCCTTTGCCGAGAAATGTGGCAATGGCGGAAGAGTAGGTGCAACCTGTGCCATGCGTGTTTTTGGTCTCAATGCGTTCGGCTTCGAACCAGAGCGACTGCCCGTTTTCGGTCAGAAGTAAGTCGGAACTCATCTTGCCGCCTAAGTGTCCGCCTTTGAGTAAGACATTTCTTGCGCCAAGTGTTTGCAGGTCTTTTGCCGCTTGAAGCATCTCGTGTTCAAGAAGCACTGTTCGCCCAAGCAAGACGGAGGCTTCAGGAAGGTTCGGCGTAATGACCGTAGCAATAGGCAACAACTTTGTCCGTAGGGCTTCGATGGCGTTATCCTGCAAGAGTTTATCGCCACTTTTGGCGACCATCACAGGGTCTAAGACCACAGGGCTCACTTGGTATCGTGTGAGCGTGTCAGCGACAACGCAAATAAGTTCAGGCGTGCCCAGCATGCCGATTTTGACTGCATCGACGCCAATATCCTCCAGCACGGCTTCAAGTTGTTTTTGCAAAAAGTCGGGCGGAACAGGATGAATGGCCGTAACGGCAAGCGTGTTTTGAGCGGTCAGGGCGGCAATTGCGCTCATGCCGAATGCACCCAGTGCCGAGAAGGTTTTCAAGTCAGCTTGAATGCCAGCGCCACCTCCTGAATCTGACCCTGCAATCGTGAGTAGGCGCGTGTAATGTTTAACCCCATCCATTGAAGTCAAGTGAAATGTTAAATCTGCGCAAAATCTGTTCAACCCATTTTATCTGTGTCTAACGAAACGGGTTGTATGGAAGTCGCAAGCGCGCGCAGTTCCAATTCCATTTCGACAATTTGTTGAATGTTATGCAAAAACCATTTATCGATTTTGGTGGCTTGATAAAGTTCATCAATGGTTGCGCCAGCCAAAAGCGCATAGCGCAGGTAGAAGATGCGGTCGGACGTGGGAATTTTGATGCGTTCTAAAAGTTCGTGCTTGGCTTTAAGTTTGGCTTCGGGCAGAAGGTCAATCATGTTCAGCGGGTCTTTGCCGTCGGCGCCCAGCCCAGCACGTCCGATTTCCAACGAGCGTAAGGCTTTCTGCAAGGCTTCTTTAAAATTGCGACCGAAACTCATCACTTCGCCGACAGATTTCATCTGCACGCCAAGTCGGTCTTCAACATTTTTGAACTTCTCGAAATCCCAGCGCGGGATTTTCACCACGCAGTAATCCAAGGCAGGTTCGAAACTGGCTGGTGTGGTTTTGGTGATGTCGTTCTGAATTTCATCGAGCGTGTAGCCAACAGCAAGTTTAGCGGCGACTTTGGCGATGGGAAAACCTGTGGCTTTGGAAGCCAGTGCTGAAGAGCGTGAGACACGCGGATTCATTTCAATCACGAGCATTCTGCCATCGTCAGGATTAATGGCGAATTGAATGTTCGAGCCGCCCGTTTCGATGCCAATTTCACGAATGATTTTGATTGCAGCATCGCGCATTTGTTGGTATTGGCGGTCGCTTAAAGTTTGAGCGGGTGCAACCGTAATACTATCGCCCGTGTGCACGCCCATAGGATCGACATTTTCAATTGAGCAGACGATAATCACATTGTCGGCTATATCGCGAATGACTTCTAACTCAAATTCTTTCCAGCCTACGATGGATTCTTCGACCAAGACTTCGCCGATGGGGCTGGCAATCAGGCCGCGTCGGACTGTGTCCCAATACTCGGGTTCAGTTTCGGCAAAGCCGCCGCCTGTGCCACCAAGTGTAAATGAAGGGCGAATGATGGCAGGCAAGCCAATTTGCTCAAGCGCATCTTTGGCTTCTGCTTCGCTGCGAATAAAAAAGCCCTTGGCTACTTCTAAGCCAAGTTTTTTCATGGCATCGGCAAAATATTCGCGATTTTCAGCCTTGCGAATGGCGCGCAGGGTTGCCCCAATCAGCTCAACCCCATAACGCTCTAAAATGCCCGACTCGGCAAGTTTAACCGCAACATTCAGCGCCGTTTGTCCACCCATCGTCGGCAAAAGTGCATCAGGCTTTTCACGCTGAATAACTTTCTCGACAAATTCAGGCGTAATCGGCTCAATGTATGTAGCATCAGCCACGTCTAAATCGGTCATAATCGTGGCTGGATTGGAATTGACAAGAATCACGCGAAAGCCTTCTTGCTTTAAGGCGCGGCAGGCTTGTGTGCCTGAATAATCAAATTCGCAGGCTTGTCCAATAACAATCGGACCAGCACCAATAACAAGAATCGAGTGAAGGTCTTTGCGCTTCGGCACGTGCAGAAGAATTGAAGTGTAGATTATTGCAAAATTACAACTTTTCAGCAAAAGGCAAGGCCGAGTGAATAAAAAGGCACACCAAGCAGAAGAACTTTGAGGATTCAATGAAAAAATGTATAATTACGCCTTTTTAGAATAACATAAGGCTTTGAGCACTGAAAATGGCAAAGTTCAAGGAATTAGGAACAGATTTCAGTTACAGCGCGCTTGAGGCTGAAATTCTCAAGTTTTGGAAGGCAAATCACATTTTTGAAAAGAGTATCACATCGAGAAGTGAGGGTAAAGTGTTTTCGTTCTTTGAAGGCCCGCCAACTGTCAATGGCAAACCCGGTGTCCATCATGTCTTTTCTCGCACGATTAAGGACCTCGTGTGTCGATATAAAACCCTCAAAGGCTATCAAGTTCGAAGGCAAGCAGGCTGGGATACGCACGGCCTGCCCGTAGAAATTGCCGTTGAAAAAAAACTGGGCTTGAAAAATAAAGCCGCCGTCGAATCCTTCGGCGTTGCCGAATTCAATCGAGAAGCCAAAGCCCTCGTCTATCACCATATCAAAGATAATCAAGAAGGCTGGAGCAAACTCACCGATGAAATGGCCTATTGGTGCGATTTAGAAAACGCCTATATCACTTGCTCAAACGACTACATCGAATCGGTATGGTGGGGCTTAAAACAAATTTTTGAGAAAGGCTATATCTACAAAGACTATAAAATCGTTCCGCAAGACCCTAAATCTGAAACCGTATTAAGTTCGCACGAATTAGCACTCGGCTACAAAGAAGTCCGAGACCCCAGCATCTATGTAAAGTTCAAAAGAAAAAATGCCAATGAGTATTTTTTAGTTTGGACAACTACACCTTGGACGCTCATTTCTAATGTTGCCTTGGCAGTCGGTGCAGATATAGATTATGTGAAAGTGAAAACTAAAGAGGGCATTTTTATTCTTGCCGAAGCCCGGCTCTCGGTGCTGGGCGCCCCCTCCGAAGAAAACCCAATTGAAATTCTTGAACGGTTCAAAGGCAATACATTAGAATTTCAAGAATACGAACAACTCTTGCCTTATATCCCAGTCAAAGAGAAAGCGTTCTTTGTAACACTGGGCGATTTTGTCTCTACATCGGAAGGAACAGGCATTGTGCACTGCGCCCCAGCTTTTGGCGCCGATGACTACGAACTCTCTAAGAAATACCATCTCCCCATGCTCCAGCCAATTGCACGCAACGGTTGCTTTACAAAAGAAGTCCCACCTTACGAAGGCGTTTTTTTCAAGGATGCTGACAAAGATATTGTAGAAACGCTCAAAAAAGAAGGCAAACTTTACAAGAAGGAAACTTACCTGCACGCCTATCCTTTCTCATGGAGGTATGATGTGCCGGTGATTTATTATGCGCGTGAGTCGTGGTATATTCGCACAACCGAAGTGGCTAAACGCATGGCACAGCTGAACAAAGAAATTAACTGGGTTCCACCAGAAATTGGCTCAGGGCGGTTTGGAAACTGGCTGGAAGAAAATAAAGACTGGGCACTCTCCCGAGAGCGCTTCTGGGGAACGCCGCTGCCAATCTGGGTAGCAGAAGACTTCAAAATCGGCGATGACCACAAAAGCGGCAAAATGTTCTGTATCGGCTCAATCAAAGAACTTAAAGAAGGCTTAATTGATATAAACGGAAAAACCTATAAAGTCTGGGAAGCGCTTGAAAAAGGACTCATAGAGTTGGACTTGCATAAGCCGTTTGTCGATAGAATTTATTTTATTAAAGACGGAAAGCGCTTTAACCGCACGCCAGAACTGATTGATGTCTGGTTCGATTCAGGCGCAATGCCCTTTGCACAGTTCCACTATCCGTTTGAAAATCTTGACCTGTTTGAAAAACACTTTCCTGCCGATTTTATTTGCGAAGGCGTCGACCAAACACGCGGCTGGTTCTACACTTTACATGCCATCTCAACCTTAATCTTCGACAAGCCCGCATTCAAAAGCGTTATTGTCAACGGCCATATCTTGGATAAAGACAAACAAAAAATGTCCAAATCCAAGGGCAATGTGGTCGACCCGTTTGTCTTGATTCGCAAATATGGTGCGGATTCACTGCGCTGGTATTTGATAACCTCATCGCCACCCCATCTCCCAAAAGCATTTAACGAGGATGAATTAGTAGAAGGTCAGCGCAAGTTCTTCCGCGCATTGGTAGAAAGTTACAGATTCTTTGCACTCTATGCTAATGTGGATGGATTTGAATATAAAGAACCTCGTATCTCCGCAGAAGAACGAAGCGAGTTAGATAGATGGATTATATCTTGCCTCAATACGCTGATTAAGCAAGTAGAATCGGCAATGGAGGCCTACAACCTAACCGAAGCCGCACGCCTGATTGAAAGTTTCGTTGTAGATAACCTGTCAAATTGGTATATCCGACGTAGCCGTCGGCGCTTCTGGAAAGGCGAAATGAGTCAAGATAAACTCGCCGCCTATCAAACCCTCTACGAATGTCTCATAACCGTCTGCAAATTAGTCTCTCCCTTTACTCCTTTTATTGCCGAAGAAATCTATCGCAACCTCAATACAGTAACCCATCACGAAGAATTCGAGTCGGTGCACTTATCCTTTTTCCCAACCGTCGAAGAAACCGCCATTGATAAAGAATTAGAACTGCGCATGAAAAAAGCACAGGTAATCTCATCATTGGTTAGAACCATGCGCGAAAAATCTAACCTGAAAGTTCGGCAACCGCTTCGACGCATCTTACTACCTATCGCAGACCCCAAAGAACGCCGAGAATTAGAAAAAGTCCGCGACATTATTTTGAGCGAAGTCAATGTAAAAAACCTAGAATATATTAACGACGAATCAGGAATTGTCAACAAAAAAGCAAAACCAAATTTCAGAACCTTAGGCAAAAAATTCGGAAAAGAAGTCAATAAAATTGCAACCCTAATTCGAGAAATGACACCCAGCCAAATCACTACATTAGAAAAACAAGGCGAATATGTGCTCGAACACTCGGGAAGAGAATTTAAAATCCAGTTGGAAGATGTAGAAATTCTACGTGAAGATATCGAAGGCTGGTTAGTCGCAACAGATAACGACTTGAAACTAACAATTGCACTCGATACCGAACTCGATGATAACTTGAAAAATGAAGGATTAGCTCGCGAACTTGTCAGCCGTATCCAATCTATCCGAAAAGAGTTAGGACTCGAGATTACCGATAGAATCAAACTCTATCTCGCTTTGCCCACACGCCTGAAAACCGCCGTGGAATCGCATATGGACTATGTGATGAACGAAACGCTCGCAGTTGAACTCAACCTCGAACTAAATGGAAAAAACCTCATCGCAAAGCAAGACGAGATTGACGGAGAACCATTCCATATCGCAATAGAGAAACATTATCCATCTTAACCCTAAACGGCTTATTCCTATGGCTAAGTCGACAGCAAAATCAAAGCAAAAAAAGCAAACCAAGACGACCGCAAAAGCGAAAGCGAAAAAAAGCACGCCGAAGAAGCGTATCACCACAAAAAAGACTTCAACCGTAACAGCAACGGCAAAAACAAATAAGCCGATTGAAGAGTCGTCTGCAAAGCCTGCACAACAACCCGCCCAAGCTCCAACTCCCCCAGAAAGCGAGGGAACAACACAACAACGCTTAACAAAAACTTACCTCACCCCAGAAGAACTGAAACACTTCGAAGAAATTCTCTTGCAAAAACGCGCCGAAGTCCTCCGCGACCTCGAAATCATGCGCGCCTCCCTGCAAGAAGAAAATAATAACGACCACCTCAACTCCAGCTACTCTATACACATGGCTGACCACGGCACCGAAACGCTCGACCGCGAACAACGCTTCATGTTTATCGCCCGCGATGAACGATACTTGAGCTACATTGATAAAGCCTTAGAGCGAATTAAAAACGGCGTCTACGGAATCTGTGTCAAATCAGGCTTGCCCATTCCAAAAGAACGCCTCGAAGCCGTGCCCCATACTGCCGTCCGCATCGAGTATAAAAACCGATAACCAAAAGAAGAACAACAAAAAAGCGTCTCACAAAGACGCTTTTTTTATGCCCAAAGCCAATAAAACTATGTTCCCTTTCGTAATGCTTGGAAGCCCAACTCACAACACACACCAGCAAGAGAAATTACACCTTACAGTCGAGTTGACTTTAACCCATAGTCACGAAAACTTTAACGCCTAAACAGGTTGACTTTAAGGCATGAACAAGCCGACTTCAAGGCATAAACAAGTCGACTTTAAGGCATGAACAACTTAACTTCAAGGCATGGACAAGCTAACTTTAAGGCTTGGCGGCAACGGTGGAACCTAACTTGATTTTAACGACAAGAAAGCCTTATTCTTGCCGCTACAACAAAGCATTCTCACGACGAGAACAAAATGCTCTTGACAACAAAGAATAACTCCAACAGACTATGGAAGAAATAATCAAGGAAACCCTCACCAGAAATATCGTCGTGCCGAATTCCGACTTGGAAACCCTTAAAAAACACTTCCCGCACTACTTCAATAAAGACGGAAAATTTGACTTTGAAAAGTTCAAAAAGCACCTTTCCGAAAACGAAGTCAATTTCTCGACCGAAAGTTATGGCTTGGAATGGCTCGGCAAAAGCTACGCCCGACTCTTAGCCACCGACCCTGCCACAACCTTGCTCAAAGCCGACGAAACTCACAACGCTAAACCCGAAAACGCAACCTCCCAACACCTCCTCATCAAAGGCGATAACCTTGAAGTGCTTAAACACCTCACCCATGCCTACTATGAAAAAATTAAAATGATTTATATCGACCCACCCTACAATACTGGCAACGACGGCTTTGTCTATCAAGACGATAGAAAATTTACTGCTAAAGAATTAGCCCAAATAGCAGGCATCAGCGAAGAAAAAGCCCAACGCATTTTAGACTTTACCCGAAGCAAAAGCAACAGCCACTCTGCTTGGCTGACCTTTATGTATCCTCGTCTCTACATCGCCCGACATCTCCTATCTGAAGACGGCGTGATTTTCGTTTCGATTGACGATAACGAAGTCGCTCAACTGCGCCTTCTCATGGATGAAATTTTTGGAGAGGAAAATTTTGTGGGAGTTTTTTTATGGAAAAAGAATAAAAGTGGTAATCAGAACTTAAAATATATTTCAATTCAACATGAATATATCGTTGTCTATGTTAGGCAATATGGTTTGGAGAAATGGACTGTGCCATACTCTAATGATGATTTAAAGGATTATGATCAGGTTGATGATAAGGGTATTTTTTATTGGAAAACAGCAAAACATTCAACCAGAGGAAGAGACATTAAAATCACTTATAATGGAAAAGAATACTTGGTTGAAAAATGCATTTATACAGAGAAGACTGTAAAAAAAATGTTAGATGAGGGCGAAGCAGAGCTTAGAACAAGTCCATCAGGCAGTGTTCTTTACAAGAAGCAAAGATTGGGAGAAGGTATCTTACCGTATTCCTTCTTGGACTTTAATAAATTTCCTATGACCGAAGATGCAACTGAACATGTTAGTGAATTATTTGACGGCAACAGTGTTTTCGACAACCCAAAACCTTCGCAATTAGTCGAATTTTTTATGAAAATTTCAACAAAAGAAACGGATATTATTTTAGACTTCTTCGCTGGCAGTGGCACGACGGGCGATGCGGTAATGCAACTGAATGCCGAAGATGGGGGCAGCCGAAAATATATTTTGGTGCAACTGCCTGAACCGATTGATGAAAAGAAGAACAAAACGGCTTATGATTTTGTGAAGAACGAACTGGGCGTAGAGTATCCCACGATTTTTGAAATTACGAAAGAGCGCCTCATTCGTGCCGCTAAAAAAATCAAAGCCGAAACCATTGATAAAAAAATCGCCGAAAAGAAAAAAGAACTCGAAGAATTAGACGGCAAATTAGATTTAGAAGATAAGCAAGAGAAAATCAAGCAACTAAAAGCCGAAATCAAAACCTTAGAGCAACAAGATTTAGGGTTCAAGATTTTTGAAACTATGCCGATATGGGAAAACTACAACTATGAAGCCGAAGAACACGATAGTTCGCACACGCTCTTTGATACAGATGGACTTGGAGAAGACGATATAAAAGCCTTGCTAACGACTTGGAAAACTTACGACGGCATTCCACTGACGCAAGATTTAGAGCCAGTAGATTTAGGCAATTACACAGCGTATTATGGCAAAGGCAAGTTATATCTGATGCACAAAGAGTTCAAGACCGAACATCTCAAAGCTATTTTAGAAAAAATTGATACTGATAAGCGTTTTGAGCCACGCACGATTATTGCGTTTGGGTATCATTTTGAGAGTGCAAGGCTTCGGGAGCTTGCCGAGAATGTCAGAGCTTATAATAACAAAAAGAAAACGGAAATCAAATTCATCGCACGATACTAATTATGAAAGGATTTCATTTTGAAAGAGATTTAGCCCACCAAAAGCAAGCCGTAGAAAATACGATTGCTGTCTTTCATTCACTTCAAGTTGTGCATTCTTCGGACGCAGAAAAAAACTGCATTAACCCTATTATTGAGTGGGAAAAAGACCCCGAATACAGAAGAAACATAGAAAACATACACCAGCAGTATGACATCCGTGAGCCGTTCAGAAGCAGCAACATTATTGATATTATGATGGAGACGGGAACGGGCAAGACTTATACTTACACCAAAACGATGTTTGAACTCAATAAGCACTTTGGCATTTTCAAGTTTATTATTGTTGTGCCGACCTTATCTATCAAAGCAGGGACGATTGACTTTTTGCGGTCAGAAAGTTGCCGTGAGCATTTTAGAGAGGAGTATGGAAAGACCTTGCGTTTGCATATTGTAGAGAGTCAAAAGAGTAACAAAAACAAAAAATCTTATCTTCCACCTGCTGTTAGCAGTTTTGTGAATGCTGGCAATTTTGAGAAGGATACGATTCAGGTGATGATTATCAATGCAGGTATGGTTAATTCCGACACGATGGAAAAAACATATGATAGAATGATGTTTGACCGTTTTAACACGCCGTTTGAGGCTATAGCCGCTACGAAGCCTTTTATGATTATTGACGAGCCGCACCGATTTGAGCAAGAAAATAAAACATGGCAAAACCTTCAAAAAATGAAACCCCAGTTTATTTTGCGTTATGGGGCGACTTTTACGAAGTATGAAAACCTTGTGTATAAACTGACTTCCGTTGATGCGTTTAATAGGAATTTAGTGAAAGGCGTGATAGGGCACATTACTGAATTTGAAAGTGGTAAAAATGCGGTAGTAAAATTTATTGATTCGGATGGTAAAGAAGCGACTTTTCGGCTCAATGATGAAGAGCCTGTGAAGTTGAAAGAAAAAGAGAGTTTAGCAAGGGTTCATCCAGCGATGAAAGGTTTAATGATTGAGAAATTGAATAAAAGCGTGGTAGTTTTATCTAATGGATTAGAACTGAAAAAAGGTGATAAAATCAATCCGTATTCATATGCGGAAACGGTGCAGGAATTGATGATAAAAAGAGCAGTTGAGCATCATTTTGAAATTGAGAGGCAACTTCTTACAAGGGAAGTGAGAATTAAGCCTTTGACGCTATTTTTTATTGACAACATAGA